>Ga0070741_10017642_pt1 | contig 11695 bp, 8 predicted proteins | sample Coa_R1_4_FD_66440 | JGI IMG/M metagenome (GOLD analysis project Ga0070741, IMG submission 66440) | Surface soil microbial communities from Centralia Pennsylvania, which are recovering from an underground coalmine fire - Coalmine... | ecosystem: Environmental > Terrestrial > Soil > Unclassified ...
TGGTGGCCGAGCGCGCGGCCGGCCAGTACACCGTCGACGCCATGCTCTCCGGCGCCCAGAGCGTGTACACCGTGGGCTACGACAACCAGATGTTCGAGCCGCTGCCGCCCGTGCTCATCCACCCGGACTTCCGCGACCCGACGAAGTGGGTGCGCGGGCGCGTCTGGTTCATGGACCCCGAGCAGCAGTACATCATGCGGGTGTCCAACTTCCGCAGCTTGCAGGTCTGGGTGAACACGCAACTCGTGGACCCGAGCCAACTCCAGACGTGGCAGGACCTGCTCAAGCCCGAGTACCGCGGCAAGATCTCCGTCTGGGAGCCGACCGTGCCGGGCACCGGCTGGAACACGGCGAACTACCTGCTCACCGTCTTTGGCGAGAGCTACGTCACGAGCCTCTACCGCGACCAGCAGCCCGGCGTGACGCGCGACGTCCGCCAGATCACCGATTGGCTGGCCCGCGGCAACTACCCGATCTCGCTGGGCATCTCGAGCGCCGATGCCGAGAAGCTCAGGGCGGACGGGTTTCCGGTGACGCACGTGCTGAACGACGTGCCGGGCGTGCCGCCGATGGTCACCGCGGCCTACGGGCTGTCGGTCCTGCTGAAGAACGCGCCCCACCCCAACGCGGCGCGGCTGTTCGTGAACTGGATCGGGCTGCCCGAGGGGCAAGAGGTGTGGAACCGCACTCAGCTCTCCGTGGGCGTCCGCACCGACGTGCCGCCCGTCTGGGCGCCCGACTACGTCGTGCCGAAGGCGGGCGTGGACTACTTCGACGGCTACGACTGGGAGTACACAGTGCGCGGGCGCGACCCCGACAAGATCGAGCGCATGAAGCAGCTAACGGGGCGAGATACACCCGCCTGACGGAGAAGCGAACGTGCTGACGAAAGAAGAGAACGAGCGGCTGACGCGTGTCGGGCCAGGCACGCCCTGCGGCGAGCTGATGCGTCGCTACTGGCATCCCATTGCCGCTAGCTCGCAGCTTGCGAGCCACGGGACGAAGGCCGTGCGGCTGCTCGGCGAAGACCTGGTGCTCTACCGCGACCGGAGCGGCCGTCTGGGGCTGGTGGGCGACCGCTGCCCCCACCGGCGCGCCAGCATGCTCTACGGCGTGCCCGAGGAAGACGGGCTGCGCTGCGCCTACCACGGCTGGCGGTTCGACGCCGCCGGCCGCTGCACGGAGCAGCCCTACGAGCAGGCCGAGAATCCCCACAGCACGTTCAAGGACCGCATCTGCATCAAGGCGTACCCGGTGGAGGAGCTAGCTGGGCTGATCTTCGCCTACCTCGGCCCCGCGCCCGCGCCGCTGCTGCCGCGCTGGGACCTGTTCACGCTCGGCGCCGACGTGGCGCGCGACATCGGCGCCACGGTGATCCCCTGCAACTGGCTGCAGATCGTGGAGAACTCGCTCGACCCGGTCCACGTCGAGTGGCTGCACGGCCACTTCAAGAACTACGTCTTCGAGAAGCTGGGGCTGGAGGACCGCACGTCGTTCGGCAAGCACGAGAAGATCGGCTTCAGCGTGTTCGAGTACGGCATCCTCAAGCGGCGGCGGCTGGAGGGCGAGGACGAGCACGACGAGGACTGGGCGACGGGACACCCGCTGGTGTTCCCGGGCATGCTCAAGAGCGGCAGCGCGAGCCACCCGACCTTCCAGATCCGCGTGCCTGTGGACGACACGCACACGCTGCACTGGTGGTATACCTGCCACCCGCCCCGCCCCGGCCAGCCGGTCATCACGAGCGACACGATCCCCTACTTCGACGTGCCGGTGCCCGGCGTGGACGCCGCTGGCGAGCCCGAGTGGGCGCTGCTCGACAACAACAGCGGCCAGGACATCGCCATTTGGATCACGCAGGGCGCGCTGGCGGACCGCGAGGACGAGCATCTCGGCGCGTCCGACCGCGGCGTCATCCTCTACCGGCAGATGCTCCAGGAGAACGTCGAGCGCGTGGCGCGCGGCGAGGATCCGATCAACACCTTCCGCGACCCCGCGCAGAACGTCTTCCTCGCCCTGCCCGTCGAGGAAGCGAAGCTGGGCGGGCGCGCGCGCCTCACGCCCGGCCGGCCGCGCGCCGGCGGGGCCACCAAGTATAGCCCCCTGCTCCGCGCGCTCGACGAGCAAGTCTCGAGCGGCCGCGCCGCGGGCGCCTAGCGATACCGCCGGCTCCTCTCCAGGGACGCGGGCTGCTCAACGCGGCCCCAGCCATCGCTCCATGGTCGAAAGCGGCCGGGCACAGTATAACTACGTGTCCACGCGATATTATCGCGTATATTAGTCAACATTGCCGCCGGGCCGGGTGTGGCGGGTCGCGCCGGCGGCGACGAGGAGGGAGGAGCGATGGCCGAGACGTTTCGCTTCGTGAACGAGGACACGGTGTTCACGCTGCCGTGGGAGGTCGCCATCCAGAAGGGGCTGTTCGAGCGCGCGGGGTTCCATGTCGAGATCGGCGAGAAGAACCCGGGCAACACCGCGCCCGAGCTGTTCGGCCGCAACAAGGAGGTACTCTTCGAGAGCGGCCGCGTGGATGCCTTCAACGTCTGCGAGTGGGGCGCGATCAAGCGCACCGCCGTCGAGGGCCGCGCGCGGCAGGGCCGCATCCTCGGCTTCCGCGAGTCGATCACGGCGATGGGCATCGTCACGCGCAAGGACTCCGGCATCGTGCGCGCCGAGGAGCTGGCGGGCGTGCCGGTCGCCGTGCAGGAGCACACTGGCTCGCACTACATGGCGATCAAGATGATGGAGGGCTTCGTCCCGCGCGACGAGATCCAGACCGTCCACGTGGGCGGGCCGCTCGCCCGGCTGCGCGCGCTGCTGAGCGGCGAGGTGCAGGCCGCGACGCTGATGGAGCCGTTCCTGAGCTACGCCGAGAAGGACGGCTACCTGGTGACGATGGCCTACTACAACGGCCTGGTCGTGCTCCCCGAGGGCAGCGACCTGGCGAGGTTCGAGGAGTTGCAGGCGATCACGCAGCAGGCCGTGGACCTGATCAACGCGAACCCGCGCAAGTACGCGCCGCTGCTGCTCAACGACCTGCCGCCCGACCTGCGGGCAAACATGAGCCTCGACGACCTGCACGTCGATCGGCTGCGCTACGTCTACGCGCGACCGTACACGCCAGAACAGTACGCGCGCTCGGCCGCCTGGATGGCCGAGTGGGGGCTGCTCGACGAGGGCGCGCGCCCCGAGCGCCTGCTCAGCGTCGGGTAAGAAGGTCGGGCAGGTGATCGTGGCGGTGACTTTGTCACCGCCACGATCACCTGCCTCGTGGCCTCAATTCTCCCCGTAAAGCTGCTGCAGGTATCCCGCCCGATCGAGCTGCTCCAGGGCGCTGGTGTTTACGAGCTGCTCAGGGCGCACGGTGCGGGCGCGCGGCTCGTTCTCGGCCAGGTCGTCGAGCACCGTCTGCAAGCCTTCGAGCGTGGGGTACGGATCGCGCCGCACGACGCTGCGGTAGTAGTCGATCGTCGTGTTCAGCAGGTCCGGGTCGTCCGTGCGGGTGTACTTCGCGAGCGCGGCGTAGGTGGCCGCGTCGTCGGCCAGCGACACCTTGATCGCGTCGAGCATGGCCTGCACGACGCGGCGCGTCGCCTCGGGGTTCGCCTCCAGGTAGGGCTGCATGCTGGCCAGCACGCCTGCCTGGTAGGGAATGTCCATCTGGCCGAGGTCGCCTAGCACGCGGAAGCCGAGCCGCTGGGCGCGCACGTTGGTCGGCGGGGCGAACGCGCCGCCCACGACGGTGCCCGCCTGCATCGCCGCCAGGATCTCGGGCGTGCCGCCGAGCTGCAAGTACTGCACGTCGCTGTCTGGATCAAGGCCCCACTTCTTGAGCGCGAGGCGCGCCGCGACGTGGGGCTGCCCGCCGAAGCGCGTGATGCCGACGGGCTTGCCCCGCAACTGCTCGGGGCGCGTGATGCTCGGATCGGTCATGAACAGCGCCGACAGCGCGTGGAACCAGCCGAGCACGATGCGCGTGGGCGCGCCGGCGAGATAGGCGGCGGCCGGCTCGGCGCCCGAGCTGACGATGAACTGGAGGTCGCCGGCCACCAGGCTCTGCATCGAGGTGGTGCCGCTGGCGATGTACGTGATGTCCACGTCGAGGCCGTGCTTGGCGAACAGCCCCTCGTCCACGGCCAGCCACACTGGCAGGAACGTGCCCGAGACGGACGAGTAGGAGACGGTTACCTTCGGCAGCGACGCGGGCTCCTGGCTCGCGGCCACGGCGGGCGCCGGCCCGGCCCCTGCGCCCGCCGCGGGGGCCGCCGGCGCGTCTGGCGCGCGCGCCGGCCCCCCGCTGCACGCCGCGACGAGCGCGAGGCTCACGAGGCCGTAGGCAAGCCCGCCGATCGCGCGCATGGCATTCCTCCCGCGCCGTACCGGCCCTGTGACCGGTCGCGTGGATGCTACCTGGCCCCGAGCGCCGCCGTCAAGCGCAGCCGACGCGACCGTATCGCGGGGGCGTACAATCTGGTGGGCGAGCCGCATGCTGGCCCGGCGCCAGTCCACGGGACGCCGGTACCGGCTAGCGTGTCGGGGACCCTTGGCGGGACCGCTCCGCGCCCGCCCGGCTTGCCAGAGAGGAGCCATCCCATGCGCGCCCTGTTGTTGACTGTCGCCATCCTGGTCGCGCCGCTGGGCTTGCCGGCCCGCCCGGCGCACGCCTGCCCCGCCCCGACAATTCCGGTCTATCCGGGCGCCCTCCCGGCTACTGGCGCTGGCAGCGCCCTGCCCGTGACGGCCGGTAACTCGTTCATCGCCACGAATGCGCCGCTGCTCGACATCCAGGCGTTCTACTACACGCGCATGCCTAACGAGGGCTGGGCGCCGGTCACCCAACTGCCGGGGCAGTACATCGAGCAGTTCGACGGCTTCGACTCGGCGCGCATGAACGAGCCGCTGGGCGTGCTGGAGTTCAGCCGCAACGACGGCCACGAGCACGTGCGCATCGTCGCCGACGCCGGCGGCTACAGCATCTGGGTCGATTGCAGCGACTAGCACAGCGGGGGACAGGGGCCAGAGAGACGCTCCCCAGCCCCCGAGCCCTGGCCCCTGTCACTGGTACGTGACGATGTCGGGGACGGGGTCGAGGGCCAGCACGTCGGCCGGGCTCATCAGCGGCCGGTCCTGCTTGTAGAACAGCTTGATGCCAGCATACGCCAGCGGATCGTCGGTGATGTAGCGGCGATACTGCGAGATCTTCAGCGCGGGGCCGCCGAAGCCGTCCATCATCACCGCCAGGTCCACGAAGTCGTTCAGCTCGATGGCGTTCTTGTTGCGGATCATGTCGTCGGTGAACTGGTGGACGATCAGCACCCGGTTCTCGAAGCGATGCGTCACCGCGATGTCGGCCAGGTAGTTGATCGTCCAGTTGATGTCCTCGGCCGCGATGCTGCCGATCTGTCGGCCAGGGAAGGTCGTGGGGCTCATAGCGAACTCGGGGTCGAGCGCCAGGTGGACGTGCTGCCGCTCGAGGAAGGGGCGCAGCAGCTCGACTTCTTCCTGAACGCTGCTGCGGCCGATCTGCACGTCGAGGATCAAGAGGAACCCGTTGCGCTCGGCGATGTTGGCCCACTCGTCGATCATCTCGGGGGGCATGCGGAGGCGGTACATGCCGTCGTCGCCCGGCGCCGCCTGCGCCACGGTGGCGATCAGGTGGAGCACCGGCTGCACCGGGCGGCCGTCGGCCTCGTAGGCGGCCGCTTGCTGGCGCAGCCGCTCGATCATCCGCTCGCGTGGCGTCTCGCCCAGGACGCCGAGGGCGTCGGTGTAGGGGTTGCCGTAGTAGGTGACCAGGCGGCGGGTGGCGAGGATGGGGACCGGGGTGGGGGGCGGCTCCGGCGTCGGCGTCGGGACGGGCGTGGCGGTCGCCTGGGGCGCCGCGAGCGCGCTGAGCGCCCCGGGGCCCCCGTGCAGCAAGGGCAAGCCTGCCAGTGGGCCGTGCCCGCTGCTGGTGGCGGCGTCGCCCCAGAGGGCGGCGCCGAGCGACCAGCCGCCGAGCAGCGCGAGTGCGCCCACCAGGCTGGTGGCGCAGAGCAGCGCGACCAGCCCCGCGATCGGTGGCAACGCACGACGTCGGTCCCGCATCGTGCTCTCCGCGGCCCTCACGACGCCCCCCGCCGCACCGACTGCGGCCAGGGCGGGCGTCGCGGCGGCCAGGGCGCGATTTGGCGGCGGCGCCGCGGCGAAGTCCCCATCAAACATAAAACGTGCCCGCCCGGAAAACGTTACATAGAGATCCCTCGGCTACCGCCCCAGCGAGCGCAGCGCCGCCTGCCGGATGCTGTCGTCGCTCCACTGCAACAGATCGAGCGGCTCGGCGTACGTCACCTCGCCGCGCTCCATGTAGAAGCGCTGCTGGTCCATCAGCGAGTCCCAGTTGATGCGGCCGTCCGGATCAGCGTACGGGGGAATGGTCCGCTGCAGGGTGGCCGCCGGCACGTGCGTGTACTTCTCGATGATGGCGGCGTGCTCCGGCGAGGTCCAGCCCTGGGCGACCAGGTCGCTCAAGCCGCGCAGCAGCGCGCGCATGAACGCCTCGGCCACCGCGCGGTCGCGCAGGAAGGTCGGCCCGCCCACCAGCACCGTGATCTGGGCGCCGCGCAGGAACTCCGGCACGATCTGCACCGCGTAGCCCGCCTCGATCGCCGCCGTGCCGAACGGCTCGGGCACGAACGCCGCGTCCACCGCCGAGTTCGCCAGCGCCTGCGGGATGTCGGGGAACGGGACCGGCGTGAAGTCCACGTCAGCGACGGTCAGGCCGGCCGTCTGCATCGCGCCGTTCACCGCATATTCGGCGAAGACGCCCCTGGAGTTCGTGGCGACCTTGCGGCCGCGCAGGCCCGCCGCATCACGCGCCTGGCCGCTGTCGTAGAGGTCCTTGCGCACGACGAACGGGTCGCCGCCCGGTCCCGACGGGGGGTTGCCGTGCAGGCCCGAGAGGATCTTTGTGTCCACGCCGCGCGCGAAGCCGTTCAGCACCGCCGCGCCGACCGTGGCCGACGCTAGCTCCAGGTTGCCGGCGGCCACCTGCGCGATCGCCTCTGTCGTCACCTGGATCGGCTGCCACTCGATCTCGATGCCCTCCTGGGCGAAATAGCCCTTGTCCATCGGCACGAAGAACACCGCGCTCGGGATGATCGGGATGAGCCCCGTGCGGATGCGCGTGAGCTGCGGCTGCGGGGCCGCCGCGCTGGCCGCGGCCCCCTCCGCGGCAGCCGCGGGCCGCACGGCCGCCGCCGTCGGCCCGCCCAGCGCCAGAAGCGCCGTGAGCGCGAGAAGCGCGTACTTCGATACGGACACGTAGCACCTCCCTTCGTCGCCTCGGAATTGGCCCTTCGCACGTGGAGTCGCGGGGCGACCAGCTCAGATGGTGTCGGGGGCCGTCTCTTCCTGCACGCCGAACAGCGCGCTCTCCGGCGCTTGCAATACCGCGTCGGCCTGCAGCGGTAGCTGCTTGCGTGGCAGCAGGCGCATGCGCTGCCAGCCGTGCGTGAAGCGGATAGACGCCTCGTGGCTCACTTGCAGGCGGCCGCTGCCCAGCGTGGCGCCGGTGACGGCCTGCAGCCCGTCGGCCAGGCAGCCATCGGCGCCCACGCACACCCGCAGCGCCGGGTCCTTCGCCGCCAGGCCCCAGGCGCCCATGACGTGCGTCAGCATCCGCGCCGCCAGCGCCGCGCCCACGCACGCCTCGCCGTGGAAGTGGACGGCCTCGAGGAACAGGTCGGCGGCCACCGCGGCGGGCGGGTCGTCCCGCGGCAGCGTCTCGTAGTAGGTGCGGGCGGCGAAGATGGAGTCCCAGCCAGGCGCGTAGCGCTTCACGTCCACGACCGGCGTGCCGTCCACGAAGTCCAGGCGGTCCAGGTGGATGAGCCGGCCAGCCACGCCCATCAGTCGCGCCGCCATCAGCCCGAGCGGGTTCGGCCGGGCGGCGTGGCGCAGCCCAAACACGCCGCGCGCCGCTCCGCCTGGCCGCGCGTGGCGGCCGCGCGTCTGTAGCGGCGTTTCGCCCACCACGCCGTGCAACCAGGCGATCACCCACAGGTGCGTATTGCTCTCGATCGCCGCGAGCGCGGGTGCGAACTCCTCGTACACTTCCACCGCCGCGGGCGCGCCGTTCACTGGCATGGCGCGCGGATCGGTCACGTCGGAGCGGACCACGCCAACAGGGCGGAGGGCGAAGCGATCTTGCATGCTGCTCCTGAATTGCCCCCCCGCACCACCTCCCGATGCGGAAAGGGGATGCGGACGAACACGGCCTACACCGGCCCCCCTCCTTTTTACAGGGAAGGGGACCGGGGGGTTAGGTCGGTCCGACAATGGTACTACGCCGTCCTTGCCAGGTACAATTTGGGGAACGCCTGTTCGCATCTCGTGGTGTCGCGCCGCACTGACGGCCGTGCGTCCGCGCCCCGCTGGGGCGCACAGCTCGCTGCTGGTGGCTAACTGCTCATGGCCAACGCGCTCCGCATCGTCGTCACGTCCGACAACCACCTGGGCCGCTACTACGACCGGCTCGCGCCGCGCGCGCTCGAGACGCGCCGCGCCTGGCTGCGGCAGGGCTGGGAGGCGGCCGTGGCCTGCGCGCTCGACACGGGCGCGCACCTGTTCCTGCAGGCCGGCGACCTGTTCGACACGCCCGAGCCGCGCAACGCCGAGCGCGTGGCCGTGGCCGAGGCGCTGGCGCGGCTCGACGCGGCCGGCGTCGGCTGCTATGCCATCGGCGGCAACCACGACACGCCCCGCCAGCGCACCGACCACGGCGGCACGTCGCCCCAGGCGGTCTACGCCGGCCTCGGGCGGCTGGAGCTGCTGCACAGCCCCGGCCGCATCGTCACGCGCGTGCGCGAGGTGGCGGGCTGGCGCGTGGCGATCGGCGGGCTCGGCTGGAACCCCGCGCTCCCGCCCGGCGCCGACCCGCTCGCGGACCAGGGGTGGGACGTAGACGCCGACCTGCGGCTTCTCATGCTGCACCACAGCGTCGAGGGCCACATCTATCCCGGCGCGAACGAGCCCCGCCTGCCGCAAGCCACGCTCGCGCGCTTCCCCGCCGACGCCTTCTTCGTCGGCCACGTCCACCACCACGCGCGCTTGGCCCTCGACGGGCGGCTCGTCGTCGTGCCAGGCGCCACCGAGCGCATGACCTTCGGCGAGAGCCAGGAGACGCCCGGCTTCGTCTACCTGGAGTTGACGCCCGGCGGCGTCGAGCGCCTGGAGCACCGCGCCGTGGCGAGCCAGCCGCGCCACGAGACGACGGTACGGCTGGAGACGCTCGACGGCGACGACCTGGCGGCCGCGCTCCTGCGTCGCATCGAGGCGGTCTGCCATCCCGAGGCGCTGGTGCGCGTGAAGCTCCAGGGCGCCGTCAGCCGCGACGCCTACCACGCCCTCGACCTCGCCGGCGCGCGCGACTTTGGCGCCGCCCGCTGCGCCCTGTTCGACCTCCACGCCGACGGCCTGGCGCTGGCCGACGAGCTGCTGCCGGCCGTCGAGACAGTGCGCGTGGCGCCGCGCGACGAGCTGGCCTGCTGCGCCGACGAGCTGCTCGCCGCGGCCGCCGATCCCGCCGAGCGCGACCTGCTGCTCGCCACGCGGGAAGCCGTTCTGGCCGCGTATGACAGCGAGTAAGCGACGTTGATCCTCCTCGAACATCTGCGCGTGGACCGCTTCAAGGGCCTGCGCGACGTGGGCCTCGTCTTCCCCGAGCGCGGCAGCGTGCTTGTCGAGGGCTTGAACGAGGCCGGCAAGTCCACCCTCTTCGAGAGCGTGTACTTCGCGCTCTACGGCAGCCTGCTCGCCAGCGAGGAGAACCGCGGCGGCCTGGAGAGCGCCATCGGCTACGGCGCCGCCGAGGCGCGCGTCGAGCTGGCCTTCCGCGTCGGCGACACCCGCCTGGATGTGACGCGCGTCATCCGCCGCGGCAAGCCCAGCCGCGCCCGCCTGCGCCTGTGCCTGCCCGGCGGCACGGAGGAAGAGGTCGGCCAGATCGCGGCCATCAACCGCCGCATCGTGCAGGAGATGGGCGGCCTAGAGGGCGCGGCGCTGCTCGACTCCTGCTTCGTCGAGCAGAAGAAGCTGGAGAAGCTGGAGGCGATGGACGCCCGCGAGCGCGAGGCGGCGCTCTTGCGCCTGCTGAACCTCGACCGCCTGGCCGCGCTGGAGCGCCGCTTCCGCACCAGCCGCGCCGACGAGCGCGCCCTGGAGGCCGCCGAGGCGCGCGCCGCGCTCGCCGCCGTGCGCGAGGCGATCCCCGCCCGCGAGGCCGAGGAGGCGGAGATCGTCCGCGCCCTGCGCGCCGCCGCCCTGCGCCGCGACCTCGACGCGCTGGCCCAGTACGAGGCCGAGGCGGCCGCGGCGCGCGCCGAGGGCCGCCGCCTGGAGGCCGCGCGCGTGGACCATTGGGCCGCCGAGGCCGCGGCCGCGGAGCGCAACCTGCTGCGCGACTGGGAGCGCCTGGAGACCGCCGCGGCCGGCGCCCAGGACCTCGCCGCCGCCGAGCAGGCCGCCGCCAGCGCCCAGGCCGCGCTTGCCGCTCAGGCCGCCGCCGCCCGCGCCCGCGCCACCCAGGCGCTCGCCGGCGCCGCGTGTGCCGCGCTCGCGCTCCTCGCCGGCGGCGCCGGCTTGGCTCTCGGCCAGCCCGCCCTCGCCGCCGGCCTGGGCGGGCTTGGCCTCGCGCTTGCCGCCATCGCCCTCTGGCTCGGTCGCCGCTGGGCCGCCGCCCGCGCCGCGCGCGCCGCCGCCCAGGCGCCCGCCGCCGCGGCCGCCGAGGCACTCGCCACCGCCCGCGCCCAGGCGCAGCTCGCCGCCCAGCTCGGCATGGACGAGGCCGCGCGCTTCGACCTCGCCGCCCAGTTCGCCGTGCTTGGCAGCGTGCCGCCCGAATCGCTCGCCGACTGCCGCGCGCGGCTCGCGGGGCTGGAGCGAGACCTAACCCCCCCGGCCCCCCTTCCCTCTCAGGGAAGGGGGGAGCCGGCCCAGGCGCTTACCGGCGCTCCCGTCGCAGCGACGGAGCCGGCCCAGCCGACCAGCGGTGCTCCCCCTGCCCTATCAGCGAAGGGGGCTGGGGGGTTAGGTCAGGTCGAGCGCGCGCTCGGCGAGGCCGCCGCCCGCGAGGCCGCCGCCGAGGAGCAGGCCGCCGCCCGCCGCGACGCCATCCTCCTCGCGCTCGACGCGCTGGACCTGCCGCCCCCCGCCGCGCTGACCGTCGAGGCGGTCGCGCGCCTGCTGCCCGCCGTGGCCGCCGACCCGGCGGCGACCGAGGCGCTCGCCGCCCGCCGCGACGCGCTGCTGGCCGAGCTAGGCGCGCTGCGCAACCGCCAGGCGGCGCTGGAGGCGCAGTGGGGCCTGGCGGGTACGCCGCTCGACCGTGCGGCCTGCGAGGCGGAGGCGGCGGCGCTGCGCCGCGACCTGGCTGTGCGGGCGCGTGCGCTGGGCATCGTCGCCACCGCGCGCGACCGCCTGGTGCAGCGCGTGCTGCCGAACACCGTGCGCCACATGCAGCTTCTCCTGCCGCTGCTCACGGCCGGCCGCTACCGCGACGCCGCGATCACCGACGACTATCGCATCCGCGTCTGGGACGAGCGCGCCGGCCGCTACGTCGCCAAGCACCTGTTCTCCGGCGGCACCCGCGACCAGTTCTCGCTCGCCCTGCGCCTCGCCTTCGCGCTCGCCACGCTGCCCGCCGAGCGCGGCGCCC
>Ga0070741_10017643_pt1 | contig 11695 bp, 6 predicted proteins | sample Coa_R1_4_FD_66440 | JGI IMG/M metagenome (GOLD analysis project Ga0070741, IMG submission 66440) | Surface soil microbial communities from Centralia Pennsylvania, which are recovering from an underground coalmine fire - Coalmine... | ecosystem: Environmental > Terrestrial > Soil > Unclassified ...
CCCCCGCACCGAACCGCATTTCGCCGTGCACATGCCCACCAATGGCCGCGCGGTGTGCACTCTCGATGGTCAGGAACACGAGGGCAACCCGACCCGGGCCTTGATCACGAGCCCCGGTCAACGGTTGATCATGCGCGTTGACCACGACTCGCCACAACTGGTCATCAGGATCGAGCAGGACGCCCTGGAACGTCACGTGACCCGCCTGCTCGGCCGCGCGCTGTCCCGGCCGATTGTGTTCGAGCCTGAGATGGACCTGCTCAGCGATATCGCGGTCCGCTGGCATGCGGCGGTCCAACTGGTGCACACCGAGGTGTTCCACCAGGGGTCGCTGCTGCAGCGCGGCCAGGGCATCGGCCCACTCGAGGAACTGATCATGAGCAGCCTCGCGCTGGTCCAGCCTTCCAACTACCAGCAGCAGCTGTCCCGGACCGCCATGCTCGCGCAGGATCCAGGGAGGCGGGTAATCCGTGCCTGCCTCAACTACATCGAGCACCATCTCAGCGAGCCGATCACGCTGCAGGACATTGCCCGCAACGCGGCGATGAGTGTTCGCGCCATCCAGAAGGGTTTCCGCGACGAGTTGGGCACCACGCCGATGGAGTATTTGCGCAACCGGCGCCTGGAGCGCGCTCGCGAGGAACTTATCGACGCGGTCCCGGTGGATGGTGTCACCGTCACCGAAGTTGCCTACCGTTGGGGGTTCAAGCACCTCAGCAATTTTGCGGTGCTGTACCGCCAGCGCTGGGGTGAGTCGCCTTCAGACACGCTGCGCCGCTGATTCCAGATGTCGGGCGTACAGTCCGGGCTGAGAGGTGCGGCCACCATGCATGAGCTGTCGATCTGTCAATCCATCGCCGATATTGTCGCCCGGTACGCAGAAGGTCGTGAAGTACGTACAGTGCACGTACGGGTCGGGCAATTGCGCCAGATCATTCCGGAGACCCTTGTCCATTGCTGGTCCATGGTCAGCGCCCAAACCCCATTCGCTGGCTCGGTCATGCAGATCGAGACCATCCCTGCAGCGATCCGGTGCACGGTATGCGGATACCGCGAGACGATCACCGCGCCGGTCCTGCGGTGTGGCCGATGTGGGGCTCACGAGGTATCCATCGTGGCAGGTGAGGAATTTCTGATCACCTCGTTGGAACTCGCGGAAGCGTGAGACGGGACCGCCGATCGGCTGGCCACAGCTGGGTCCTAGCTGGCAGTGGGGTGTTCGTGTCACAACCGGACTACCCGTGCTGGGTCGCTGGGGACGTGCCGATGGAACGGGCCGGCGGGAAGGACCAGTTGCACGAGGAACAGCAGGGCAGCTGCACGTGCATCAGAAGATCCGCGATCGCGGTGACTCTCCACCACCGATTACGCGTTAGCGGGTAAATGTCAGATTATCTAACGCATTTGCGCCTTGACTGGTCAGCTTGATGATGCGACAGTCGACGGGTGCCTGCGTTCGATTGTCTCGGTGACCCGGTCCGGCGGCGGATATTGGGAGCGCGCGCTGCTGGGCAAGCCACTGAACAGGTTGATGTCTGTGGGCCGCACCGCGTCTCGCGGTCGGGGGGGTCGCGCAGCGCCTGCGGGTGCTGCGCGACCATGGCCCAAGAGCGGCCCTTGTTTGCGGATGAATCTGCGTTCGATTCACTGCAAATAAGGAAGCTGATTGGTTGACTGGCGTAGTTTCCTGGTGAGGCTGCTGCCACGGGCCTCGACCAGGTGTGCTCCGGGGAGAAACGACCGTGATCGTGCCCACGCCCCACCCGCCGGAGTTCCGCCGGCGTGCTGTAGAGCTGGCTCGTCGCGGCGATCGACCGATCGCCATGGTGGCCCAGCGGTTGCAGATCAGCGAGTCGTGCCTGCGCCGGTGGGTACTTCAGGCCGATGTCGATGACAACGGTAGCGATTCGCGGCTCACCAGTGTGGAGAAGCGCGAGCTCGCGCAGTTGCGCAGGGACAAGCGGCGCCTGGAGCGGGAAAACAAGCTCCTTAAGCGGGTGATCGCGCACTTGGCCGAAGAGAACATTCTCGGCGGCCCCGCCCAACCTTGCGATGCCGCCCGAGCTGGCGATGCCGAGATCGACACCGCCTGCACCGCGTAAGTCAGCTGGCCTGCGTGGCGAGCAGTGCCTCGATGCTCTGCGGTGATCCCGGTGCGCCGAACAGCACGCCGACCGCCCAGTTGGCCCCGATGGATCGGCAGTATGCAGCCTGCTCGTCGCTGTCTGCCGGGCAGGCGATCACGTTGGCGCCAGCGGCTCGGACCAGGCTGACCGAGGTCTGGGCCGCCCCGGACAAGACCGGACACAAGCCATGCTTGGCCACCATCAGCGTGGCAAGACGCACGGTGAGCGGCGACAGGTCCGCTACGCAGCGCAACGCTCCGATGTCCCCCGCGAAGTCGTGAAGGCCGGTGCGGATGCCAAGTTCACGCAACACTCGGACGTTGTCCTCGGCCTGCATACCACTTTCGCCGGCACTGCTACCAGCCAATTCCCCGGTGTCAGTGCGGATCGCGGCAACTGGCACGCGCAGCTCGAGTTGGGCTGGAGGCAGGCCGCTCTCGGCGAGGACTGTGGTGACCGTGGCGACCAGATCTGGATCCTGAGCCTGTGCCGGGGACAGGTTCACCGCGACCGGCGGCACGGTTGCCCTCTGCTGCCGCCAGGTGGCTGCCTGCTGTGCCGCGGTCCCGAGCAGCCACCGGCCGAGTGCGTGGCTGGCCCCGGTCCGCTCGGCGGCGCGGGCGCAACGCTCGTGAGCTAGCCGTCCAAGCTGCGGATGGTCCCAACTCACCGCTGCTTCAACAGCCACCAGGTGGTGATCGGCCAAGGTGACCACTGGCTGGTAGGTGATCTGGAGCTGGCCGTTCTCCAGCGCGCCGGGCAGCGCCGCGGCCAGCTGGAGCTCCACGCGTTCTGCGCGATCGGTACCGGGGTCATAACTGGCCCATTGCCGGCTGCCCTGGTTGCGCAGCCGGCGCAGCGTGACTCCGGCGGCGCGCATCAGCTCCTCGGGCCGGCACTTGCCGACCGGCAGCTGCGCGATACCGATGGTCGCGGTCAGCGCAATCCCCATGTCGTCGATGTAGTGCGGCTCGGCCAGTTCGGTATTGATCATTTCGGCGAGGACTTGGGGGTCAAAGGGGACGTCGGGTGTGGAGGCGCTGTCTTTCGGGGAGGGTTCCAGCAAGATTGCGTACTCGTCCGCGCCGAGCCGGGCCACCATCCCAGGGCAGTCGGCGATCACGCCTTCCAGCCGGCGCGCGACGACATCAAGCAGCTCATCGCCTGCGCCGTAACCCAGGCCATCGTTGATCGTCGAAAAGCCGTCCAGGTCCAGGTGCAGCAGCGTCACGATGGCCGACGGCTCGTACCGGGCGAGCACCGTCTCCAGGTGGGTAAGTAAGAACTGCCGGTTCGGCAGGCCAGTCTGCAGGTCATACAGCGTCTGGTGCTGCAATCGCTGCTCGAGTAACTGCAAGTCGGTGATGTCATCGACCATTGTCACGACGTACCTGGGCTCGGCCTGGTCATCGGGTAACACCGACGTGTCCAGATTGGCCCAGACCGGCTCACCGTCGACCCGGCGCAACGGGAAGCGACCCCGTAACCGCGGAATCCGTCCGGTGATCAGGGCGAGGAATCGCTCGTGCATGGCAGACCGATCACCCGGAGAGAACAGCTCGCTCAGGTCGCGGCCCACCAGTTCACCCGGGGCGTAGTCGAGGATGTCTTCCAGTGACCGGTTGCACTGGATGATCTCTCCACCTGGCTCGCTGATCGCGACGCCCACCGGAGAGGAATAGAACACCTGCCGGAACCGAGCCTCGCTGGATGCCAGCGCCTGTTCGGCTTGCCTGCGCGCGCGCAGCGCCGCGCGGTAGATCTCGTCCTGCTCGTCGAGACTGCGCTCACGCAGCGTGCTGGCGTAACCCGCGGCGACGTCACCGGCCAGCCGGGCGATGCGGGCGCCGATCCCGGTATCTGGGATCGGTGGTGATGCGCCGCGCAGCAGATCGGGTAACCCGTCGATGATCAGCGCGAGCGTCTTGCCGAGTGTGTCGGTAGTCGTGAAGTGCGCGGCGACAAGTCCAGCACCGATCCGGCTGCCGGCGCTGGGATCGGGCTCGCGGGCCAGCGCTGCCGCGATCAGGTGGTCGACCAGGCCGGCGAGGTGAGCGACGAGCTCATCGCGTTCCAGCGACACATAGCTCGTGCCGGTGATCGCGTCGGCCCATCGCCGGGCGAACGCTTGCCGATCTGGGCGGGTCATCGTGGCTGGTCTACCTCGACCTTGCCGGTGCACGCTCGACGGATTCTTTTAGCGCCTGCACCGCCGCACCTTACCCGCCAGCGTGGCTCATGGTGAGTCCACCCGTTGATCACGTATCGTGATGAAACGTTACGGGGCGTGTTAGCGACAAGCACAGTGCCGAGCCGACCCGATCGGCACCGCTGCCACGCACTGGGGGTTGGAGTATGAGATCAACTCGCGCGCGCTGCGCAACGCTGACGTTGTGCCCTCCTATGGTTTACCTGATTTGACGGCATTGTGCGCATGCAGACAAAAAGCTAATCGCAAGTCAATCCCCCGGAGCCCCCAATGTCCAGATCAGGTAATGAATTGGTAGATCGGCGTGGAATCGGCAGGCGTCGATTCCTTGCCGGGCTCGGTGTCAGCGCGGCCGGCGCGCTGATGTTGAATAACGTAGAAGCGCATGCCGAGAAGGTCGAGGGACCGGTTCCCACGGCGGCTCCGGATCCCCGGTTCAGCCGGCTGTTCCAGCTTCCAGCTTTTGCTGATCCACGATCTTCGGCGGTCCGCGATGCAATGATCGATATCGGCAAGCCCGGTGGGTTGTTGGATGCCGCAGATCCGTTGAACCAAGGCCCGGTACGGCTTATCACCAACCCGGAACTCAGCCCGAGAAATCGTGACCAGGACGTCCACCACATGACCGCGGGCACCACATTTCTCGGGCAATTCCTCGACCACGACATCACCTTCGACAACACCTCGCGGTTGGGCGTGGTCACCGATCCTGCCGCGACGCCGAACACCCGGGTCCCCACGTTCGATCTCGACTCGATCTACGGTGGCGGGCCGTCGGTCAGCCCGCACCTGTACGAGGCGCGCGACCGCGCCAAGCTGCGGGTGGAAAGTGGTGGGCTGTTCGAAGACCTCCCCCGCAATCCTGATATGACCGCGATCATCGCTGACCCGCGCAACGACGAGAACCTCATCGTCGCGGGCCTGCATGCAGCATTCCTGCTGGCCCACAACCGCGCCGTCGATGCCCACCGGGCCGACCACCGGCCCGGTGACGCCTTCGCTGACAGCCGGCGGCTGATCACGCTGCACTGGCAGTGGATCGTGGTGAACCAGTTCCTGCCGCAGGTCGTCGGGCAGCCGCTGGTGGATGACATCCTGCGCAACGGCCGGCGCTGGTACCGCTTCACCAAGCCCAGCATGCCGGTGGAATTCCAGACCGGCGCCTACCGGTTCGGGCACAGCATCGTCCGGCCCTCCTACCGCGTGAACCTGCACGGCGATCCCGGCGGCAATCCGGCCACCGGCGCTCCGGCGTTTTTCGGGTTCATCTTCGACCCGGCGGGCGAGCACCAGGCCGACCCGGTCGACCTGCGCGGTGGCGCGCGGGCCCGGCGCCGGTTCGTCGGCTGGCAGACCTTCTTCGACTTCGGGGGTGACCAGACCCAGCATGTCCGGCCGAACAAGCTGATCGATACCAATATCTCCTCACCGTTGTTCCGCTTGCCCCTAGCCGCAATTCCCAGCCACGACGGGCCGACTGCGCTGCCGCAACGCACCCTGCTGCGGCACCTGACCTGGTCGATGCCGTCAGGCCAGCGCATCGCCGCCTCGACGGGGTCACCGGTGCTTGGTTCGGAACACTTCCCCGAGCTGCGCAAATACAACCTCGGCCTGGATGCGAGCACCCCACTGTGGTACTACGTCCTGCGCGAGGCCACCGTGTTCCACGGTGGCGCGCAGCTGGGTCCCGTGGGCGGCAGGATCGTCGCGGAAACGATCATCGGGCTGCTCCAGCTCGATGCGTCTTCCTACCTCGATACCGGCTTCCGGCCGTCGCTACCCAGGCAGTCCCCTGGCACGTTCACGATCACTGACCTGCTCCGCTGGGCCGGGGTGGATCCGGCAAGCCGTGGCCAGTAGTGGCCACTTCCTGGATGCTTCGTGCCTGCTTCATGTCCGCTTCGTGTTGGGAAGTACGAGGTAAGCCTGACGCCAGGCAAAGTGGCGGTAACAACAGTCGCCTAGCGTGACCAGCCATGGGCAGCCTCGCGATTCCGCGCATCGGTGTCGAGGAAGAGTTTCACATCGTCGACCTCCAGACCTGCAAAGCGACGCCGGCTGTCGATGCCATGCTCGCGCAGCTGGAAGGCGACTCGTTTTTTCCTGAGCTGCAGCGGTCGCTGGTTGAGGCCAATACATTGCCGTGCGAGAGCCTCGACGAGCTGCGCGCTCAGTTATGCCGCCTGCGCCGCCGCCTGACCGAAGTGGCCGATCCACTCGGGCTGGGCGTGGTGGCAGCCGGCACCGTTCCGCTGGTCGACCTGACCGGCATCAACATCAGCGCGGGCGCCCGCTATGAGCGGATGCAGCATGAGTACCAGATGCTGGTCAGGGAACAGCACATCTGCGGGGCCCAGGTGCACGTTGACGTGCCCGACCGGGACGTCGCCGTGTCCGTGGTACAGCACGTGTCGCCTTACCTGCCGATCTTTCTGGCGCTGTCGGCCAGCTCGCCGTACTGGCGGGGGATCGACAGCGGGTACGCCAGCTACCGCTGCATGGTGTGGCAGCGCTGGCCGACTGCCGGGCCGCCGGGGCCCGTGCGTACCGCCGCCGACTACGACGCCATGGTGGCCGACCTGGTCGCTTCCGGCACGATCAGCGACCCCGGCATGGTGTATTTCGACATCCGCCCGTCGTCGCACCTGCCCACCGTCGAATTGCGGATCTGCGATGCCTGCCCGATGGTGGACGACGTCGTGCTCATTGCCGGATTGTTCCGGGCACTGGTGCAGCGGGCCCGCGGATGGGTCGCCGACGGCAAGCCGCTTCCCCAGATCCGTCACGAGCTGCTGCGGGCGGCGACCTGGCGGGCCGCCCGGTCGGGGTTGGAGGGGGACCTTGTTGACCTTGCCGGTGCCGGCAGGCCGGCTCTCGTTGCGCCGTCGCTGCTGGTCGAACGCCTGGTCAGCGAGTTACGCCCGGAGCTGGATGCCTTCGGCGACTGGAAGCAGGTCTGCGAGCTGTCCCAGCGCGCTCTTGCAGCGGGCAGCTCGGCAGCCCGCCAGCGCCGGACGTTCGGCCGGCGCGGTGAGCTCACCGACGTGGTGCGAGACTTGCTGGCGCAGACCCGCGGAGAATCGCTCCCGCGTACCCCACCCACCACGGTGCCTGCGACACCGGCTCTGCTCAATGGCTACCGATGTGCGGGTTATGACGAGGCAGTTGACGCAGGCGGCCGCGTTGTGCCGCACTACGGGTGGCTGTTCCGGGCGCTCGACCGGCTGGGGGCACCGGGCATGAAGGCGGCGGTCGCCGCGATGCACACCGAGCAGCGGGCTCGGGGTGTGACGTTCCGGGTGTCCGACGATGAGCCGGATCGGCTGTTCCCCCTGGACCTGGTGCCGCGCATCGTGACCGCCGAGGACTGGGCGATGCTGACCCCGGGCCTCATCCAGCGGGTATGCGCGCTAGAGGCTTTCCTGCACGACGCCTACGGCCGGCGGGAGGCCATCCGGGATGGCGTGCTGCCGGCGTCGGTGGTCGACGGTTCGCCTGGCTGGAGCCGCTTGGGGGCGCTGGCGGGTCCAGGCACGGTACGGGCCGCCGTCAGCGGGATCGATCTGGTGCGCGACAGCGCGCATCGCTGGCTGGTCCTGGAAGACAATCTGCGGGTGCCTTCGGGCATCGGGTACGCGATGACCAGCCGGCGGCTGGTGCGCAGCGTGTTACCGGCTTTGGAGCCGCCCGCGGGTGTCGTTCCGCTGGAAGGGGTGCCTGAACTGCTGCGCAAGACGCTGCTGGCCGCGGTTCCCGACGGCGTCTGTGACGACACGATCGCGCTGCTCAGCACCGGCCCCATTGATGCCGCCTTCTACGAGCATCAGCTGCTGGCCGATCAGATGGCGCTGCGGCTGGTGACCCCGGCAGAACTGACCGTTACCGATAGCGGGGTTTATGCCGGGGATCAGCGGCTGTGCGTGCTCTACCGGCGGCTCGACGAGCAGACCCTGCTCCAGGCGGCCGGGGCGGACGGCCAGCGCATCGGGCCCGCGATCTGCGCCGCCCTGGCTGATGGCCGGGTGAGCTTGCTCAACGCGCTGGGCAACGGTCTCGGTGACGACAAGCGCGTCTATGCCTACGTGCCCGACATGATCACCTACTACCTGGGCGAGCAACCGATACTCCCCCAGGTGCCCACCTATCCGTGCGCTGACCCGCTGCATCTCACCCACGTGCTCGACCGGCTCGGCGAGCTGGTGCTCAAGCCAGTGGACGGCTCCGGCGGTCACGGCGTCGTCATCGGACCCGCTGCCGACCGGCCCCAACTGGCCGAACTGGCCACCGCTGTCCGGGCACATCCGGAGAACTGGGTCGCCCAGGACCTGGTGTCCCTGTCCACGCATCCCACCTTTGCCGGCACGCACCTGGAGCCGCGCGCGATCGACCTGCGCGCGTTCGTCCTGCTCGGTGAACGGGCTGAAGTGCCGCCCGCTGCTCTGACCCGGGTTGCCTCCCGCGGCAGCATGATCGTCAATTCGTCGCGCGGCGGCGGCGCGAAGGACACCTGGATCCTGCGGTGAGCGAAGGACACCCGGATCCTGCGGTGAGCGAAGGACACCTGGATCCTGCTGCGGTGAAAGGAGCTTGCTGATGTGCGGTATCGCCGGAGAGATCAGGTTCGACGACGTTCCGGCCGACGTCGATGCGGTTACCACCATGACGGCCGCGCTGCACCGCCGCGGCCCGGATGCCTGGGGCATCCATGCGGGTGGGCGCACCGCGCTCGGTCACCGGAGGCTGAAGATCATCGACCTGTCCGATCGGGCGGTGCAGCCCATGGTCGACCCAGAGCTTGGGCTGACCGTGGTGTTCAACGGCTTGATCTACAACTATCGCCAGCTGCGTGCCGAGCTGCTCGCCGACGGCTACCGCTTTTTCTCGGATTCCGACAGCGAGGTACTGCTCAAGGCCTACCACCGGTGGGGCACTCACTGCGTGGATCGCTTCCTCGGCATGTTCGCCTTCGCGGTACTCGAACGTGACAGCGGGCGCCTGGTGCTGGGCCGGGACCGGCTCGGTATCAAACCGCTGTACCTGGCCCGGACCGGACACCGGTTGCGCTTCGCTTCCACGCTGCCCGCGCTGCTCGCCGCCGGCGGGGTGGACACCTCGATCGATCCGGTGGCCTTGCACCACTACCTGAGCTTCCACTCCGTCGTGCCCGCCCCCCGCACGATCCTCGCCGGAGTGGAGAAGCTGCCACCGGCCACGGTCCGCACCGTGCACCCCGACGGCCGCTCCGAGGACCGCTACTACTGGCGTCCGGCGTTCTCCCGCCATGCCGATCTACCCCGGCACCCCGATATCACCGACTGGCCGGCAGCGGTGCTGGCTGCGCTGCGGTTGGCAGTGGAGCGTCGTATGGTGGCCGACGTCCCGGTGGGCATCCTGCTTTCCGGCGGGATCGACTCCAGCCTGGTGGTGGCACTGCTGGCGGAGGGCGGCCAGCAGCTGCGCACGTTCAGCGTCGGGTTCGAGGCTGCCGGTGGGGAGTCGGGGGACGAATTCCAGTACTCCGACCTGGTCGCGGCGCATTTCGGCACCGATCACCAGAAGATCATGATCCCGTCAGATCGTCTCCTGCCGGCGGTGGACGCGGCCATCGAGGCGATGAGCGAACCGATGGTCAGCCATGACTGTGTCGCTTTTTACCTGCTGGCCGAGGAGGTTTCCCGCTCGGTGACCGTGGTGCAGTCCGGGCAGGGAGCCGACGAGGTGTTCGCCGGCTACGACTGGTACCCACCGCTGGCCAACGTGCCGCGAGACCGGGCCGCCGCAGCGTACGCGGCGGTGTTTGTCGACCGACCGCACACCTCGATGAGCGACTTGCTGGAGCCCGAGTGGCTGGCCGAAAGTGACCACAGCCAGATGTTCATCGACGACCACTTTGCCGCTCCCGGGGCCGACACAGCGCTGGATGCGGCGTTACGGCTGGATACGACGATCATGTTGGTCGATGACCCGGTCAAGCGGCTAGACAACATGACCATGGCGTGGGCACTCGAAGCGCGGGTCCCATTCCTCGATCACGAGCTGGTCGAACTCGCGGCCGCCTGCCCGCCGGAGCTCAAGCTCGCCAGCGGGGGCAAGGGCGTGCTGAAAGCAGCCAGCCGCGGGGTGGTCCCGGATACGATCATCGATCGGCCCAAGGGGTACTTCCCGGTACCGGCCATCCGTCACCTGTCAGGTTCGTTCCTGGACCGGGTCCGTGACGCCGTGACCGATCCTGTGGCCAAGGATCGGGGTCTATTCCGCTCGGACTGGTTGCATCGCATGCTTGCCAGTCCCAACACTGAGCGGACAACGCTGGGATCCAACGCCTTGTGGCAGGTCGCCCTGCTGGAAATGTGGTTGCAGGAAAGGAAGATCTAGGTGGATGCGAGCTCGGAGAGAGCCAGTGACCTTGCGCGTCGCCGGCGAGACCGGCTCGCTGCTGCGTCACCGGGTCTTGACTGGCTCGCTGCTGCGTCGCCGGGTCTTGACTGGCTCGCTGCCGAGACCTGTATCTCGCCGGTGCTGTCCCCCGATGGCCGCACCCTTGCTGTGGTCTCGGACCGGGATGGCGCTCCCCGGGTCTGGCTGACCCCGGTCGCTGAGCCGGGCGCACCCGCGCGGCTGGACACCGGCCCGGACTATGTACGGGCGGTCAGTTGGTCACCCGATGGTGAGTGGCTGTGCCTGACGACGGCGGCCAGCGGCGGCGAGCGGACTGTGGTCCGTGCCCTGCGGCCAGACGGCTCCGATGCCCGCATCGTCGCGGGAACTGCGGCGGGCGTGGCGTCGCTTGGTCCCTGGCAGCCCGGCGGGCATGTCGTCGGTCTGGTGGAAAGCAGTGCAGGCGACCCAGCCTGGCTTACCGCGTACGCGGTCGACGTGTGCTCCGGACGTCGCCACCCTCTGGTGAGCGGTTCCGCGGCGGTGGTGTGCACCTTCAGCCACGATGGGCGTTACGCCGTGGTGCGGGTCGGCCGCCGCGGTGCTCGCCGGTTGCTGCTCATTGACACCCGGGCCAGCAGCTACGTTGAGCTGCTCGGTGCCGATGCCACCGTCGCCGACGCTCGTTTCGCCCCTGACAGCCGGATGATTTACCTGCATACCGACGCCGGTCGCGAGTTCGCCGCGCTGCTGGCGCTGCCTCGAGTGGCCGCTGGCTATACCGATGCTGCCCAACTGGTGGCCGCACGCGAGGGCGTCGAGCTGGACGGGTTTGCCCTCGAGCCCACTGGCCGCGCGATCCTCGCGGTGTGGAACGTCGACGGGCGCAGCGAGCTGGAGCTCATTGACCTGGCTGGAGGGCAGCATCGGGTATTGCCGCCTCCGGCCGAGGTGGTGACGGGCTGCGCCTTCGCCCAGGACG
>Ga0070741_10017644_pt1 | contig 11694 bp, 10 predicted proteins | sample Coa_R1_4_FD_66440 | JGI IMG/M metagenome (GOLD analysis project Ga0070741, IMG submission 66440) | Surface soil microbial communities from Centralia Pennsylvania, which are recovering from an underground coalmine fire - Coalmine... | ecosystem: Environmental > Terrestrial > Soil > Unclassified ...
CAGGTCGTTCATCTGGCTGTACTTGGCCATGACCTGCATCGCGAAGTCGCGGTCGGTCTTGATGCGGCTCACCGCCTGGGCCAGCGCCCGCAGGTAGCGCTCCGGCAGCTCCGGCCGCTCGGCGAGCTTCTTCTTCGTGGCGCCGATGCCCGAGCTGAGGAAGGGAATCTGCATCGCCGTGATGTCGACCAACTCGCGGAAGCCGCGCTTGCGCGCCTCGAAGGTGGCCGGCACGTTCAGGCTGGCGCCGTCGAGGGCGCCCGTCTCCAGCGCGGCGAGCGACTCGGACAGGCCGCCGGTCCGGCGGGTGAAGAAGTCCACGTCCGGCGTGAGGCCCATTCGCTGGAGCCCGAGCCGGGCCGCCACGTCGGTGATCGCCTTGAGGTTGGTGACGCCCACGGTGCCGCCCTTGAGGTCCTGGACGGTCTGGATGCCCGAGCGCACGAACACGCTGTCCTCGAGCATGTTCGCCGTCGAGCCGATCGTCATCGTCTCGAAGCCCTGCAGGACGCCGACGACGAGGCTCGGCCCGCCCGCGAAGGTGATGTCCAGCTCGCCGGTGCTCAGCGCGGCGAGGAGCGGCGCGCCCGCGTCGACGTGCAGCAGCTCGACGTCGAGCCCCTGCTCGCGGAAGTAGCCGCCGTCCAGGGCGACCCACCACGGCGCCGCCGCGGCCGAGATCGTCGTGTAGGCCGATCGCGCCTTCACTACCTGCGGCGCCGGGCTCGTGCCGCCGGCCTCGCTCGGGCCGCCGGCACTCGGGGCAGTGCTGCCGCCGCTCGCGGCCGGTGCTGCGGGCGCCTTGCTCGAGCTGAGGCTGCCCCCGCCGCAAGCCAGCACGAGCAGCGTCGTCCCGATTGCCAGGCCAGTCGCGAGGCAGCGGCGCCAGGGCTGGGTCAAGCTCATTCCTCTTCTCCTCCTGGCCACCAGCCATCAGCCAGTAGCTGACGGCTGATGGCTGGTGGCTGGTGGCTGGTGGCTGGGCGCTCACTGCCCTCGCCGTAGCTGCTCCAGGTAGCCGCTCGCGCGGATGCGCTCCGCGAAGCTGTTGTCCAGGAACTGCTCTGGACGGGCCGACAGCGCGTCGGGCCGCTGCTCGGCGACCATGCGCAGGTTGTTCTCGATCGCCCGCGGCGACATCGTCAGGTCCTCGGTCATCTTGTCGCGGTAGAACTCCCAGGTCTCCTCCGCGAGCTGGCGGTTGTCGGTGCGGGTGTTGCGCATGATCGACTCGACCGCCACGTCGCGGTTGGTTTTGAACACCTGGACGCCGCGCATGACGCCCTTCAGGTAGCGCTCGACGAGGTCCGGGTTGTCGGCGACGTAGCGGCGGGTGGAAACCAGCGCCGCGCTGCCGAAGTCGTAGTGCGTCGACCCGACATCGAGCAGCTCGCGGAAGCCCAGGTCGCGAGCCTGGAAGGTCTGCGGCGGCGAGAACGAGCCGCCGGCGATGGCCCCGCTCTGCATCGCCGCCAGCGTCTCGGGCGTGCCGCCGGAGCGGACGATGGTGACGTCGCGGCCCTCCTCGAGCCCCCAGTACTCCAGGGCGACCTTCGCCGCCACGTGGCTGATCGCGCCGAAGTTCGAGACGCCGATGGACTTGCCGCGCAGATCGTCCGGGCGCTCGACGGAGGGATGGACGTAGATCGAGTTGGTGAGAAAAGGCATCGTGGCGCCGAGGATCGTGTACTCCCCGCCCTGCAGGTTCGCCTCGATCACCTGATTCGCGCCGGCCATGACGATCGGCGCCTCCTGGCTCGACAACGCACCCAGGATCGCCTGCCCGGCCCCGATGAAGACGACCTCGGCATCGATCCCCTGCTCAGCGAACCCGCCCTGCTCGGCCGCCAGCCAGATGCTCGCCATCGTCGCGCCGGCCGTGGTGTAGGCCGTACGTAGCTTGTAGGCGGGCGCGGCCGCCGCGGCGGGCGAGGTCGCGGCCGCGCTCGCTGCGGGTGGCGGTGCCGCTTCACGCGCGGCGCTGCTGCTAGCAGGAGCGCTGCTGCCGCTAGCCGGCGCGCTGCTACTGCCCGGCCCGCAGGCGGCGAGCGCGAGCAGTAGGCCGGCGATCAGGATCGACAGCGCCCCAAGGCGGTATCCCGCGCCGGGCCGAGAGCCCCGATGCTCCGTTTCCATCTGTCGCCCCTACTGCCGCGCGCCGCCGCTGGCCCCGCCGTACAGGCGGTCCACGAAGCCGGCCGCCTCGAGCTCGCGCAGGATCGTGTCGTCGCTAACCTGCGCCGGCGTGATCTGCCGCGCTTCCGGCTGCCCGCTCTCGGCGCGCTGGTCGATGACCGTCTGGATGCTGGCAGCCGTGGGATAGGGTACCTTCTCTAGCAGGGGCTCGATCAGGTCGTAGGTGCGGCCCATCAGCTCGCGGTCGTCGTTGCGCAGGTACTTGCCCAGCACCTCGATGGTCGCCGCGCGGTCCTGGTGTACACGCGCCAGCCCTTCGACGTGGGCCATCATGAAGCGGCGCACCACGTCCGGGTTGCGCTCCAGGTAGCTGCGCGTCGTGGCGGCGCCGTTCTGGAGATAAGGGAAGTGCTGCGCCGAGACGTCCCAGATGAGGTTGAGGCCGCTGTCCTGCGCCTGGAAGTTGTACGGAATGGAGAGGATGCCGGCGTCGATGGCGCCCGCGCTCAGCGCGCCGTAGACCTCGCTGGCGCCGCCGATCTGGAGGACGGCCACGTCGCGGTCGGGCTGCAGGTTGTTCTTCTGCAGCATCTCCAGCAGGCCCAGGTGCGCGCCGGAGCCGATGCGGGTGGCCCCGGCCTTCTTGCCGCGCAAGTCGGCCACGCTATGGATCTCTGGACGGCCGTAGACCCAGAAGTTCATGTTGTTCTGGAAGCCGCTGATCAGGACCTGGTCGTCGCCCGCCAGCGCGGCATCCACCACGCCCGCCGCGGCCGAGATCGCGATCGGGATCTCCCCCGAGGCCATGACCTTCGCCACCTGGGAGCTGCTCTGGAGGGTGACGAACTCGACGTCGAAGCCATACTTCTCGAAGATTCCCGCGTCCTTGGCGAGCCAGAGCGGCGCCAGCGACGCGCTGAAGGCGTTCAGGCCGACTTTCAGGGACGTGCGCGGCGCGCCGGCCGGCCAGGGCGTCGGATCGGCCGAAACTGCCGAGGCGGGCGCGGTCGTGGCTCCGCCAGCCGTGGCGCTAGCGGGCTCGCTGGCTGCCGGCTGGCGGCTGGCGCCGCCCGTGCTCGACGGGCTGGCACAGGCGGCTAGAGCGAACAGCAAGATGATAGGCAAGGCGAGGGCGCGATAGCGCATGGGGACCATCTCCTCAACGTCCGGCGGGCTCGTGGGGCACAGCACCGTTCAACCGCGCGCCACCCCGCGCGGCACCTGTGGAAATGGTAATGCACCGGCGGCGCGCTGGGTAGAGATGCGGTCCTGCTCTCCCTGTATACTCGGGAGCGTTACTCGGCTTGCCAGGCAGACGGCGCCGGCTCGGCTGCCGGATGGCCGCTGCCCGTGGCGCCAAGGCGCAGCTCCGGGAGGCAACATGGCAGCGAAGACGACCGTGACGCTGGGCGACCTCGCGCGGGTGGGCAAGGGCACCCCGGGCGGCGAGTGGCTGCGGTGCTACTGGCTCGCGGTCGCCGTCGACGCCGAGCTGCGCGACGTCCCGCGGGCCATTCGCCTGCTCGGCGAGGACCTCGTGCTGTTCCGCGACGCTGCGGGGCGCCCCGGGCTCATCGGCCAGTACTGTCCCCACCGCGGGACGTCGCTCGAGTACGGCGATCTCGAGCCCGAGGGCATCCGCTGCCCGTACCACGGCTGGCTCTTCAACCGCAGCGGCCAGTGTCTGGAGCAGCCGGCCGAGCCGAAGGGCAGCACGTTCTACCAGCGCGTTCGCCACGTCGCCTATCCGGTGCGCGAGCAGGGCGGCTTGCTGTTCGCCTACCTCGGGCCTGCGCCCGACGATCCGCCGCCGCTGCCGCGCTACGCGCCCCTCGTGGAGCCCGGCGGGCAGCGCCAGATCGAGCCGGTGCGCCATCTGCCCTACAACTGGTTCAACTTCTACGAAAACGTCGCCGATCCCTGCCACATCTGCGTGCTCCATCGCTTCAGCGGCTACGGCGAGCAGACCTGGGGGAACGCCTTCTTCGACTACCACGACATGCCGGCCTTCGACCCCGTCGAGACGGACTACGGGCTGACGATCGTCCTGCGCAAGCCCGGCCCCCGGCCCGGCACGGAATACGTCGACGAGATGAGCCTCGCGCTCCCCACGGTGGCCCAGATCGGCGACACCGAGCTAGTCCACCTGCGCCTGGAAGAGGTCGGCGCATTAGAGGGCGGCACGCGCAACCGCCACTGGATGTTCCTCACCCCCAACGACGACGACCACTTCATGCTCTTCACGGTCGACCACTACACTGGTCCCGATCCCGACTTCTTCGCCACGCTGAAGCAGATGCGCACGCGCGAGGTGCCGCGGCAGGAGGTCAAGGACTACGACCACCGCCCGCACATGCCGTTCCGCGGCAGCGTCCGTACCGAGGACGTCATGGCCCAGGGCACGCAGAAGCCACTGGGCGAGCGCGACGAGCGGCTGGGCGCCTCCGACCGCGGCGTGATCGCCATTCGGCGCATCGTCCGCGAGGCCATCGAGGCCGTGCAGCGCGGCGAGCGCCCGCGCGGCGTGCTCGGGCCGGACGAGGCCGACCGGCTCGTGTACCTGGACAGCTTCGTGGGCATTCGCGCGCTGGAGTAGGCCGATGAAGATCGTCGTCACCGGCGGGAGCGGCCGCCTGGGCCAGTACACGGTTCGCGAGCTGCTCGCCCACGGCCACGAGGTGCTGAGCCTGGACCGCGTGCCCCTGCCCACGCCCCTCTGCCCGTCCTGGGTCGCCGACCTGACGCGGGCCGGCGACCTCTATCAGGCGCTCAAAGGGGCCGAGGGGGTGATCCACCTCGCCGCCTGGCAGGCGCCGGGCCTGACCGCCGACACCGAGACGTTCGGCAACAACGTGACTGCGACCTACAACGTGCTGAAGGCCGCGACCGACCTCGGCGTTGGCCGCGCCGTGCTCGCCTCCAGCGTCGCCGCCTACGGGTTCATCTATGCGCCACGGATGCCGACGCCGGACTACCTGCCGCTGGACGAGGAGCACCCCTGCCGGCCGCAAGACTCCTACGGCCTGTCCAAGGTCGTCGGCGAGACGATTGCCGACTCCTTCGTCCGGCTGGCGCCGATCGCCATCGCCAGCCTGCGCATCGCCGGCGTGAACTTCGACCCGACCTTCCAGCGCTACGTGCAGCGCTGGAGCGCCCCGACGGAGCGGCTGGGCGGCTTCTGGAGCTACGTCGACGCCCGCGACGCCGCCGTGGCCTGCCGCCTGGCCATCGAGGCGCCGCTCCAGGGCCACCAGGTGTTCAACGTCTGCGCGCCGACCAGCCTGATGCGCGAGCCGACCGACGAGCTGATCCGCCGCTACGTCCCCGACCTGCCGCGGACCAAGCCGGGCCTGAGCGGCAACTGGTCGGGCCTGGACCCGACGAAGGCCGAGCGCGTCCTCGGCTTCCGCGCCGAGCACCTGATGGAGCGCTACGTCGGGCCGGACGGCGCGCCGCTGCGCTAGCGCGACCGGCGTGCATCCCGCGGCGCCCACCGCCGGCTCTGCTATAGTGGGGCATTCCGACGGGGGCCGGCATGGACGACCGCGACCTGCGCGAGCGCCTGGCTCTGGCCTGTCGCGTGCTCTGGAACGAGGGCCAGGACCACTTCTACTTCGGCCACCTCAGCGTCCGCGCGTCGGCGGGCGCGGCGGTCTGGGTCAAGCCAGCGGGGCTGGGGCTGGAGGAGATCCAGGCCGACGACCTGGCGCTGATGGACCTCGACGGCCGGCAGCTCGAGGGCAAGCACCGCCTGCACAATGAGATGCCGATCCACAACGAGATCTACCGTGCCCGGCCAGACGTGCAGGCGGTAGTCCACACGCACCCCTTCTACGCCGCCGCGCTCACGGCGAGCGGTGCCCGCTTCGAGATGGTCAGCCAGGACTCGCTCCCCTTCGCCGAGGGGCTGGGCTGGTATCCGAGCGCGGAGCTGGTGATGACCGCCGAGCAGGGCCAGGCCGTGGCGGCGGCGCTGGGCGAGCGTCGTGCGGTGCTGATGAAGAACCACGGCATTGCGGTCGCGGCCGACTCGATCGAGCAGGCGGCAGTGTGGGCGGCGTCGCTGGAGCGGAGCTGTCGCCTGCAGCTCGCGGCCACGCAGCTCGGCGCGCTCGCCCCGATCGCGCCCGACGAGGTCGAGCGCATGTACGAGCGCTTCGAGCACGGCTACGCCGGCCGCAACGAGGCGATCTGGCGCTACCTGGTCCGCAAAGCGCAGCGCGCGGGGTATGGATGACCCCTACTCAAATCCCCCTCGCCCCTTGTGGGAGAGGGGGGAGGGGGGAGGGGGGTGAGGGGTAGGAGTAGAGCATGAAGTACACCAAGAAGGAAGCCAAAGAGTGGGCCCGCGAGAACATGCGCGGCGTGTGCAACGTGATCATGCCCACGTTCACCAGCGATCTGCGCGGGCTGAACGAGGCGGCGATCCGCCATGACGTACGGCGCGAGATCGCGCTCGGCTTCTGGGGCGCGCTCGTCGTCTCCGAGTGCGGCACGACCAAGGAAGAGTACAAGCACTTCCTGGAGATCGTGATCGACGAGGCGCGTGGTCGCCTGCACACGGTCGTCCACGCCGGCTTCGACACCTTCGACGACGTGAAGGAGATCTGCCAGCACGCCGAGGGCGTCGGGGCCGACGCCCTGCTCCTGTCCTACCCGCCGACCTTCTACCCCCGCTCCGACGCCGACATCTACGACTACTCGGCGGCCGCGCTCAAGGCCACGAATCTCGCCACGGTGCTGTTCGCCGTACACCAGTGGAACTTCGGCCGCGTTCACCCGGCCGACCTATCGCCCCAGGTCGTCGCCGACCTCGCCGAGCTGCCCAACGCGGTGGCCATCAAGTGCGAGGGCGGCGGCCCCGGCAACGCGGCGCTGGTGCAGGCGCTGATGAGCTCGGCCGACAAGCTGCTCATCTCCGACCCGCGCGAGTACAACTCGCCGGCCTGGGTGAAGTTCTTCGGCATGCAGTGGATGGGCACGAGCAACTTCGAGGCCTTCGGCGACTGCGTGCCGCGCTACTTCGCCCTGATGCACTGCAACCAGTGGGACGAGGCGATGCGCCTCTACTGGCAGATCCACCCGATCCGCATGACCCGCCTGGCCGACATGGCGTCGTTCGCCGGCGCGAACTTCATCCACCGCTTTAGCTGGAAGTACCAGGGCTGGCTGAACGGCTTCAACGGCGGCCCCCTGCGCCTGCCCGTGATGAAGATCACGGACGCCGCCGCCCATCGCCTGCGCGACGCCATGATCAAGGCTGGCACGATCCCGCCCGACACCAAAGGCGACGTCGGAGACTTCTTCGTCGGGCGCAACCCCGCCTGAGGTTAGAACGCCATGCTACTGTTGAAGCACGAGGAGGTTGCCGACCTCCTGACGCTCGACGAGACGATCGCTGCGGTGCGGGCGGGCCTGGCCGAGCAGGCCGCCGGCCAGGCGCAGGTGCCGCCGCGCATCACCATCGACTCGACGTCCGGCCACGGCTGGCTGCGCGTCATGCCAACGATCCTCAACGGCTCGGGCGTCATGGGCTACAAGGCCATGCACGCCACGCCGGGCGTCGGCGTACGCTACCTCGTCGCGCTCTACGACCTGGCCTCGGGGGAGCTCCTGGCCCAGATGGACGCGGACTGGCTGACCTCGCGTCGAACCGCCGCCACCGCCGCGGTCGGGACCGACCTCCTGGCGCGCCAGAAGGTCGAGGAGGCGGGCTTGCTTGGCTCCGGCGAGCAGGCGCGTGCGCTACTGGCCGCTCTGTCGCGCGTGCGCACCCCTCGCCGCGTGAAGGTGTTCAGTCCCACGCCGACCAACCGTGAGCGGTTCGCCGCCGCGATGAGCGAGCAGCTTGGCATCGAGATGGTGCCGGTGGACAGTGCCGAGGCCGCGGTGCGCGACAGCGACCTGGTGGCCTCGGGCGTTCGCGCCGGGACGGCGCCGGTGCTGTTCGGGGAGTGGCTGGCGCCCGGCGCGCACGTGACCGCCATCAGCGCGGTGCGGCCCGAGGCGCGCGAGCTGGACGCGGAAGTCTGGCGGCGCGCGGACGTGGTCGGCGTCGACGACCGCGAGCACGTCCTCGAGTCGGGCGACGGCGCGGCGGCCGTTGCTAGCGGGGCGAAGAAGGCCGAAGACCTGGTCGAGCTGTGGGAGCTGATCGGCGGCCGTCGGCCCGGCCGCCAGAATGCCCAGCAGATTACCCTCTTCAAGTCGGTGGGCACGGCGCTCCAGGACCTCTGTCTTGCCACGGCCATCTACCAGAAGGCCCGCGAGCGCGGCCTCGGCCTCGACGTCGGCTCCTGGCCCCACGCGCGGAAGTGATCTGATCCCCGCGCGATTGGACGCCGACTGACCTGAACAAGCGAGTTCTATGGGGAAAGAGAGCATGGTGGATTGGCGTGAGCGGGTCAAGAGCGATCCCAACGTTTGTCACGGCAAGGCTTGCATCAAAGGCACGCGCATCATGGTCTCGGTAATACTGGACAGTCTGGCCGAAGGGCTCACGCCAGAGGAGGCCGTTCAGGAATACCCTCCGCTCACCCTGGAAGATGTCCAGGCAGCCCTCGGCTACGCGGCAGAGCTGGCTCGGATGTCCGCCGGTTTCGACCTCCCACGCAAGCCGGCATTCTGCTACTGCGACCGCGCAGCACCGGCCCACGAGCCGTGCTCGGCGTGCTCGCGCGGGTGATTCGCGAGCGAGACTTGGGCAGCCTGAAAGGTTGTCTAGCTATCGCTGGCGAGACGCGGACACGCATTCGCCGATTCCGTCCGTCGAATGGTGCTGGAGGCCGCGGGCGCTCGGACCGTGGCTGACTGCGCTCACCTGCGGCTCATGCTGGCGACCGCTGGATGGACTTTCGGGCATCGACATGGTCGGACGCTGTCTGCTATCGTGCACGGGCGAGCCTCGGCCGCCTGTCCCACCCGGCACGAGGCAGCTCTGGAGGTAGCGCGATGGCGAGGCACGTGCTGCTCGCCGGTCTGGTGCTGGCGACCCTGATGATGGCGCCCGCACCGGCTGCTGCTCAGACGGCCGCGGGCGACTGCCAGGCGGCACAGCAGCTCGTCGAGCGGGTAGCCCAGCAGCTCGAGGCACGTCCCACGACCTGGGTGCCTACCGGCTGGACGCTGCCGCCCGGCCCCTGGATCGCCGGGCTGGCGCCCTATCCCTACCCCTACGTGCCGACGGGCTGGCGGCCGCTCAATCGCTCGGCGGAGAGCTTGCAGGCCCTGCGGCAGCTCGGCGCCTACGCCTGCGTCCAGGGCAGCGACGCGACCCTGCAGCAGCAGTACGCCGACCTGGTGAGCCTGCTCGGGTACCTGCAGGGCGACGTGGCCGACGCCATCGAGCAGCCGGCGCGCGAGATCCTGGCCAGCGCCGAGTCGCCGCGGGTGCGCGAGCTAGCAGCGGCGATCCTCGCTGCCGTCGCTACGCTCCGCCGCGGCGGGCCGCCCTAATCGACCTGCCACGCGGCAAAGGGCGCAGCACCGCTTGGCGTCGCGCCTTTTACCGCGGGTTCCCGATACCTTCGCACTTAGCGGATAACGCCAATGATCCAGAGCAGGATGATCAGACCGAGCGGGACGCCGGCCAGCCACAGAATGATCGGGATCATTTTCACTCCTCCGTTTACGGTGCCAGATCGCGCTTACTCTGGCTAAAGCAAGCGCCGTGCCACCGAGCGCGCCCAGTGCGAGTACCTGGCGGATTGAGACGGAAAACTCGTCCGTGCAGGTGTCGCGCACGGACGAGGACGACATGTCGCCAGCGGGACCGCGACGCCTCTGGGCGTTGGCGCTCGTCTCGCTGCTCGGGCTCGCCGCCACCAGCAACTACACGAACCACGCCCCGCTCCTGCCCCTGCTGATGCCCGAGCTGGGGTTTGGGCCCACCCTGGCCGGGCTGCTCTCCAGCGCCTTCTTCCTCAGCGCGGCGCTGCTGGTCGTTCCGATCGGGGCGCTGGTGGACCGCGTCGGGCCGCGGCCCGTGGCCGCGCTCGGCCTCGGCTCCTCCGTCGTCGCCACGATCGGGATGGCGCTCGCGCGCGGCTACGGCGATCTGCTGGGACTCAAGGTGCTGGCGGGCATCGGCTCACTCGCCGCCTTCGTGGCCGGCGTGCGCTACGCCGGCTTGCTGTTCCGTGGCGGGAAGGCGCACGTCGCCCAGGGGGTGTTCGGCGGCGCGGTGCAGCTCGGCGGTGGGGGCATCATCTACGCCCTGCCGCTGATTGCGGAGCCGCGGGGCTGGCGGGCGGCGTACGCAGCCGCTGCCGTGTTCCTGGCTCTGGTCACGGCGCTCTGGCTGCTCGCGCCGGCCGTACCGGCCCTCGCGCTCCGTGGCGCGCTCGGCTCGGCGCTGCGCCAGGGCGTCGGCTGGCTCCTCGGGCTGGTTCACACCGCCAGCTTCAGCCTGTCCATGGTCGTCGGCACCTGGGCGCCCACCTACCTGGTCCGCGAGTTCGGGCTGGACCTGGCCGGCGCTAGCGCGCTCGGCTCGCTGGTGGTCTTGCTGGGCGTGCTGTCGCGCCCGGTTGGCGGCGCGGCCATCGGGGCGCGGCTGCTCACGACGCGGCGCACCATGCAGCTCGCCGTCGTCCTGAACGCCATTGGGCTGCTCGCGATGGCCCTACCCGGCCGGCCGCTGGCCATCGCCGCCGTCGGACTGGTGGCCCTTGGCTTCGGAGCCAGCCTGCCCTACTCCGCTGTCTTCAACACGGCCGCGGCGGCGCTACCAGGCAACCCGGGCGCGGCTATCGGCCTGGTGACGTTCGTGTCGCTGATCGGCACGATGCTGGGCGCGCCACTGGTCGGATGGCTCCTCGAGCGCAGCGGCAGCTTCTCGCTGCCCTTCGGGCTGTTGGCTATCGGCTGCCTGGCGGCGCTGGCGGTGATCCAGCACGTGCAGGGCCAGGAAGAGCTCGCGCAGAGCAGCGCGACCCGAGGCTAGCGCCGCGTCGGGCCACCGCGCGGGTCCCGGGCAGTCGCTGGCGGGCGCTCCTAGCTTGCCCCTATGTCTGAGGAGAAGTGAGCGCCTTGCCAGTGCGCCCGCCGACCTGCTATCAGACCGTTAGCGCCGCGGCTGCACGGGCGCCGGGCGGGCTCGCCCGGCGCACCCGATGGTCGTGGCCGTGCGGTCGTCGCAGCGCCAACACCCTCGTCGGCGGCCGGAGAGGGGTCTGCCTTGGCTGTGATTCCCACGCCGTCGATGGCTCCTGTCGCCGCCGCTCTGGCCCGCCGAGGCATCCACTACGCCTGGCTGGTCGCCGCCGTCACCTTCGCCGCCCTGATGGTTTCCGCCGCGATTCGCGCCCTGCCGGGCGTGCTGATCCTCCCCTTCGAGGCCGAGTTCGGCTGGCACCGTGACTGGATCACGGTTGGGGTGGCGATCAACATCCTCCTCTACGGCATGTCCGGCCCGGTCGTCGGTCGCTGGATGGACACCAAAGGCCCGCGGGTGGTGACGCTGACGAGCGTCGCGCTGCTGCTCCTGGGCGGATTCGGGACGCTGACGATCACGCAGGTGTGGCAGTTCGACCTGTACTGGGGCCTGCTCGTCGGAGC
>Ga0070741_10017645_pt1 | contig 11693 bp, 12 predicted proteins | sample Coa_R1_4_FD_66440 | JGI IMG/M metagenome (GOLD analysis project Ga0070741, IMG submission 66440) | Surface soil microbial communities from Centralia Pennsylvania, which are recovering from an underground coalmine fire - Coalmine... | ecosystem: Environmental > Terrestrial > Soil > Unclassified ...
GGAAGTCGCCGTTGCACAGCAACGCAACCATTTCGACGACACAATCGCTGAGCTAAAAAAGGAGATAGAGCATGTTGCAGCTCGTACCAAAGATCAGGAGCAAGAAATTCAGAAGGCTAGTGCTGGGGGGGAACTCAATAAAGATGCACCGCGAAGAGTTGCCAATAGATAACAGATTTCAGATATGCGCGTTTGTAGCCAGGGCGCTGCGTCGCCGTGAGAATGATAGCGCGCGAAGCGCCTCGACACAGCGAGGCGGCTACAACTGTCTGGGGAGCGCAGGCTGCCAGCTTGTCGGTGCCCGCAACATCCACAATTCGAGAGGCGACCACCTGCCGCTTTTTGGGCAAGCTGCCCTACTTGTCGCGCGCGGCCTTGACGATTTGGGCGAAGCTGCGCGGGTCGAGGCTGGCGCCACCCACCAGGGCGCCATCTATGTCGGGCTGGGTCATCAGTTCGCCTGCGTTTTCCGGTTTAACGCTGCCGCCGTACTGAATTCGCACACGCTCGGCCGTCGCGTCGTCAGCCATTTGGTGCAAAGTATGCCGAATGAACGCGTGGGCTTCCTGCGCTTGCGCAGGCGTGGCGTTGCGCCCCGTGCCGATGGCCCAGACCGGTTCATAAGCAATCACCGTTTCCTGCAATTCCTTTGGACTCAAACCGGCGAGACTGCCACGCAATTGGATCGACAGGATTTTTTCAACATTGCCTCTGTCCCGCTGATCAAGGGTTTCCCCAACACAGACAATCGGACGCAGTGTCGCCTCGTGCGCGGCGCGCACCTTGCGATTCACCATTTCATCAGTTTCACCAAACAAGGTGCGGCGTTCGCTGTGCCCGAGCACGACATAATGCACAAACAAGTCCCGCAATAGCGCGGCGCTGATCTCACCGGTAAACGCGCCGCGTTTCTCCCAATACATGTTTTGCGCGCCCACTTTGATGTTCTGCGCTTTGCCCAGCGCCTCCATCACTTTTGCAATTGCTGTGAAGGGCGGCACAATCACCACTTCCACATCGGTAATGTCACCCAGATCCAGCAGCATTGATTCGACGAATCGCGCCGACTCGGCCTGCGTCATATTCATCTTCCAATTAGCGGCAACGATTTTTTTTCTCATGTCATTCAATTGTCATTTCGAGGAAAGCGAGGAATCTCTCGACTTATCGAGTGCGTGGCAAATCTCGAATCACTTGCGAGTTCGGGATGGCAAAGTAGCAGGGTAACGATTTTTTTCTCATATGGTAAGTCTGCCGGTTAACGGACTCAGAACTGAAAATAAATGAACGGTGTGTAATGCGGCGGAACAAATAAAAGGACGACTGCAAAAGTGCAACCGTAAGCAGCGGCGAAGACCGGAGCAGGCCATTGGCGCCAAAATTCTGCAAGCCATCGTCGAGAATTGAGCCAATGGATTAAGGCCAGCGCGCCGACCAGCAAAAGCAACCATCGGTGGAAGTGTTCGTTACCACCGCCCTGAAATAGAGCGAACTGGTTTAGTATTGTTCCTGCATCCTTGAGGCTACGCGCACGGAAAAAGATCCAGGCAACGCAGACGGCATAGATCGTTATTGGCCACGCAAGCCAGCGCATCGCCCGCGCGGCCCACTTGAGACCCTCGGTTAAGCGCATCCACTCGCGATGGATAAGCAGCGCGGTTCCATGCAGAGCGCCCCAGATAACGAACGTCCATGCGGCTCCGTGCCAAAGGCCACCGAGCAGCATCGTGATCATGACGTTACGGTAGGCAAACCCACGCGAGCCACGATTTCCGCCAAGTGGAATGTAGAGATAATCACGCAGCCAACTTGAGAGACTGATGTGCCAGCGGCGCCAGAAATCAGAAACGCTCCCGGCAAAGTAGGGAAACTGAAAGTTGTTCGGTAATTGATACCCCAGCATTCGGGCAGCGGCGATGGCCATGTCTGTGTAGCCAGAGAAATCGCAGTAAATCTGGATCGCATAGAAGAGTACGCCAATCCACGCGCTCATTGCCGTGAAGCTCGCCGGATGAGCGAAATAGCGATCGACCGTCGGCGCGACTCCATCGGCGATACAGGCTTTTTTAATGAATCCCGCGAGGAATAACATCACCGCGCCGCGCACATCGACATTGGAGAATTTACGGACGGATACCAGCTGCGGCAGGAAGTACACTGCGCGGACAATCGGTCCCGCCACGAGCGGCGGAAAAAAACTGACGAAGAGTGCAAGATCGACAAAATTGGAAATAGGTGGCTGCTTCCGACGGTACACGTCGATCGTGTAGCTCATCGAGTGAAAGGTGTAGAAGCTGATGCCGACCGGCAGAAGAATGTTGAGCGTATTCACGCTGGCCGGCAGGCCGAGCCACGCCAGAAATCCCGACGCCGAAGAGATAAAAAAGTTAAAGTATTTGAAAAAGCCCAGGACACCGAGATTGACGCACACACTCGTGACAATCCAGAAGCGCCGCCAGGCCGGACTTTCACGACGTCCGAGCATTCGGCCGACGATGTAATCCACCGTTGTCGATCCCAGGACCAGGAACGTAAATTTCCAATTCCACGCCGCGTAAAAAGCATAGCTACAGAGGAGAAGCCACACCTTGCGCGAGGCGTTGTTGCGCATCGCCCAGTAGACGATGAACACAAGCAGGAAAAACCAGAGGAAGCGAAATTCAACGAAAGACATGCGAAGCTAAACTGCCAGCCGTTGATTGTTGTTCACTTGATTCCGCCTGCTCGCGCAAGCTCCACAAAATTCGCTGCCACAAGACTCGTGAATTCTTCTGCTCCTGATGTGGTCAGATGTTGCCCGTCGCGACGTACGCTGCTGCGATAAAGGCCTGGATAAGTTCGGGGGTTATTGAACGCCATTACGACACCTGGCGTACCGGCACCTCCGTCAGTGACGTTAATTTGCGTCACGCTCGGCGTGATCAAAAAGATTGGCGCCGCTCCAATATTTCTGACTTCCTGCGCGCACTGCCGGTAGGCTTCTACCGTATAAGGTGAAAGCGGACGGGTGCCGGTTTGTGCCATCGCAGCCGCCAGCGCTCTCTCATAGGCTGCGGCTTGACCGGGAGACATTCGATTCGCCCGGGTCACGTAACCATCGCTGGCTGCGCCGAGGTAGCTTGCGCGACGTTCCTTGGTGTCGCGACTCAGGAAATAGTCCAGGACATCATCCGCCCTTGCGACGTTGGTATAATTTTTTTCAAACTGACCCGCATAAAAGGTCAGCAGGCCACGCGTATTTTTCTCGTCCTTTTTGGACAGAACAATGTCGCGAAGCTTTGCGGGATCCGGCCGCCAAAGCGGATCCGTGCCGGCGTCGGTAAGTTTTCGCAAAAGCAGCGATACCCGCTTCCAGTCGGCCCAATAGAGTGCGCGACGGCTGGTTTGGTTCTCGGGGGACCACTTCGTTTGCAGTTCATCGTATTCAATGAAGACCCATCTCAGTTTGCGCGGCTTCAAGTTTAAAATCTGCTCAAGCAGATAAGCGGTTTCCGGCAAATACATGCCGCCAATGCCGAAGTTGAAGCTATGCGTCGCCAGTCCGCTCTCGCGGGTGACGCGATCAAAAATCGCAGGCGAGATCTGAAAGTAGATCCGGCTCGACCCAATAAAAAGTGTGTCAAATTCGTCTTTGTGCGCGGCGAAAAATCGGAATTTCTGTGAGACACCCCCGTCGATTTCTGGAAATGGCAGACTCGCGCGCAGACCGATGCAGGTTATGAGGAATGCGGTTACACCAATGAGCGAATTGGTCACTCCCCGAACGAGAGTTTTGCGGCCGGTCGCTTCAGGCGGCGGCGGAGGCTCAACGGGAAGCTTCGAAACGAGCTCGTGAACTGGCACAGCTTACTTCTTGTCGCTTAACGCAGCCACACCGGGCAACTCCTTGCCCTCCAGTAATTCAAGCGACGCACCGCCGCCGGTAGAGATGAACGTCATCTTGCCGGCAAGCCCGGCGTGTTTCACCGCCGTCACCGAGTCGCCGCCGCCGATGATCGTCGTCGCGCCCGATTGCGCAAGCGCTTCCGCGATTGCAATTGTCCCTTCCCCGAACTCGGGAATCTCAAAAACACCGAGCGGCCCATTCCAGAGAATCGTTTCGGCCCTGGCAATTTCTTCCTGGTAAAGCGCGATCGTCGCCGCGCCAATATCGACTGCCTGCCACCCATCACTGATCCCGTGCTGTGGCGAGAGCCGGCTCGTGTTTCGCATGTCTGCACCGGGCCGAATTTCATCTGTTTCTACTGCGTCAATCGGAAGCAAGAATTTCACGCCATGTTTCTTAGCCATTTCGAGCAGCTCGCGCGCAAGATCGAGTTTGTCTGATTCGACCTTGCTTGCACCGACCGGAATGCCCGTAGCCTTTAGAAACGTGTTTGCCATCGCGCCGCCAATCAGGATGACATCGGCCTTTTCCATCAGTGCTTTTAAAACCCCAATCTTATCCGAGACCTTCGCGCCGCCTAAAATGACTACGAACGGCTTGGCCGGGTTCTCAAGGCCGTCACGCAAGTGTTTCAGCTCTTTTTCCATCAGAAAACCCATCGCCGATTTGCTTGCAAATTTTGTGATGCCCACGGTCGAAGCATGGGCACGATGGGCGGCGCCGAACGCATCATTGACATACAGATCGCCGAGAGCGGCGAGCGCCTTGGCAAAATTGGGATCGTTCGCTTCTTCGCCCGGCTGGAACCTGACGTTCTCCAGCAAAGCAACGTCGCCGTCCTGCATGTGTTCGACGATCTTCTCCGACGCTTCGCCGATCGTGTCGTGGCTAAAAATGACCGGCTGATGGATTAGCGAATGCAAATAATCGCCAATTGGACGAAGCGAATATTTTTCGACCGGCTTCCCTTTGGGTCGGCCAAAGTGCGACATCAAAATCGTTTTGGCGCCGTGCTCTCGCAGATAGTTGATCGTGGGCAGGCTTTCGCGAATCCGTGTGTCGTCCATGATACGAATCTTGCCGCCACGCACTTCGGTTGGCACATTGAAATCCACTCGCGCCAATACGCGTTTTCCGCGCACATCGAGATCACGAAGTGAAAGCTTCGTCATTTCCTAATTGAAAACGATTGCGAGCACGAAGTCTACTCTGCCAGCATTCCCATCAATTCCACGCAGCGATTGCTGTAACCCCACTCGTTATCGTACCACCCGACCACTTTCACGAACCGGTTGCCAAGCGTAAGCGTTAACTGACTATCGAAAATGCAAGAGTGCGGATTTCCAACGATGTCCTCCGACACGAGCGGCTCATCGCTGTATTCGAGCACGCCCTTGTAGCTTTTGTCCGAGGCGGCTTCCTTGAACGCAGCATTGATCGCATCCACGGTCGCGTCCTTCTCCAGCACGACGCTGAAATCCGTCACCGAGCCATCCGGCGTTGGAATCCGAAACGCGCCGCCATTGAGCTTTCCTTTCAACTCTGGAATCACTTCGCCAATTGCTTTGGCTGCGCCCGTCGTAGACGGGATAATGTTGACCGCCGCCGCTCGCGCGCGCCTCAAATCCTTGTGCGGAAAATCGAGGATGCGCTGGTCGTTTGTATAACTGTGAATCGTGCTCATGAATCCATGCGCGATACCGAATTTGTCATTTAAGACCTTGGCCATCGGTGCGAGGCAATTCGTGGTGCAGCTGGCGTTGGAGACAATCTTATGTTTTGCAGGGTCGTAGATATTGTCGTTGATACCGATGCAAATGGTCGCGTCTGGGTCTTTTGCCGGCGCGCTAATTAGCACTCGTTTGGCGCCTGCCTTCAAGTGCAGCTCGGCCTTGTCGCGACTGGTGAACAGGCCGGTCGATTCTAGTACGACATCAATGCCGAGTTTTTTCCATGGGAGGTTTCCGGGATCGCGCTCCTTCAGGACCTTAATTTTGTGACCCCGCACGATGATGTTCTCGTCATCGTAACCGATCTCGCCGTCGAATTTGCCATGCACCGAATCCCATTTGAGCAGATGAGCGAGGGTGTGCGTGTCCGTGAGATCATTGATGGCAAGGACTTGCTGGACTTGCTTTTGCGTCATCGCGCGAAGGACGTTGCGTCCAATGCGCCCGAAACCGTTGATTGCATAGTTGGCCATAGGGAAAATTAAGCGTTAAAGGGTTGAAGGGTTAAACCGTTACGCGGAAAACCTTAAACGTCCAACTACGAAAACGTGCGGAGTTGAGAGAGGCAGGTTAAGCATCCAGCGTTTCCTTGTGAGAACTTGCCTCGCACTGCTTTGCATTACCTGGTCGATCGCATCTGTTAAGACCGTCGATGCCAGCCCGACGAAAACGATTCTCGTCCTGGGCGACAGCCTCTCTCAGGGTTTCGGACTCGCTCCAAGCGAAGCCTATCCGATGTTGCTCGCCAAGAAGTTGCGCGCTGCAGGCTTGAAATTTCAGGTCACCAACGCCAGCGCAGCCGGGGGCACCACGCAAGGCGGTCTGGAGCGGCTCCCGGCTCACCTGAAACGCAAGGTTGATATCTTCATTCTGGAGCTCGGAATCAACGATGCTTTCCGAGGAGTGCCGGTCGATCAAATTCGAGACAATCTTCAGAAGATTATTGATAAGGTGAAGACACGAAATCCAAACGTGCGTGTCGTGATCGCCGGAATGCAATTGCCCAATTATACGGCCGACGATTACGTTTCCGCATTTGACAGGATGTTTACCGATCTCGCTGCCAAAAACAGAGCTGCACTCGTGCCATATCTCCTGCAGGGTGTCGCAGGCGATCCCTCGTTGAATGTCTCCGATGGAATTCATCCAAACGGAGCCGGTCAGAAGATTCTTGCCGAAACTGTCTGGAACGTCCTCGAGCCGGTCGCGCGCGAGGTAGCTGTCATCCCGAGCCCAGGCGAGGGATCTCACCGATGATCCTTGATCACGCAATTGAGCGTGTGTGATCCACAATCGAGTGGAAGGTCCTTCACTCCGTTCAGGATGACATTCAGAACGTCCCGTGTGTGGTCGAACGGATCATGCGCAAGGCGACCACTACCCAACTGTGGAACGTAATTAATGGAAAATAAGAAAAACCATGGACCCTGCACGACCAAACGATCCCGATCCAGCCGATCCGTTTTTCACGGAACGCGCCGATCACGCCATCTTGGAAACCGTCGAGATCGCTACCCAAGGCGAAGATTGCGATGAATGTGTGCGCAAGCTCGGACCGGTGTTGAAGAAAATTGCTGGAGTGAAAAATGTAAAGGCCGATCTCGAGCATGAGCGCGTCATCGTCACGTTTGACGCGCGCAAGACGCATCCGCCCGATCTTCACGACGCAATCTTAAACAGCGGATACAAACCGGGACCGACGGCTGATTAGATTCGCGCGTTATCTTGAGCGGAGCGCAGCGAAGGCCAAGGAACCACGCAATAACTTAAGGTTCCGCAACGGGATTCCTCGACTTCGCTGGGAATGACAATTCACACCGCCGGTTGCTGCTGGGTAAGGCAATGAAATGCGCCGAGTCCCCAAATTAGCTCGCGGCAATCGATTCCGACCACGCGTCGACTCGGAAAAGATTCGCGCAGGATCGACAACGCAACTCCGTCAGCGGGATCGGCAAATGTTGGCACGAGCACGCAAGTGTTTGCGATGTAGAAATTCGCATAGGTAGCCGGCAACCGCAGGCCATCGCGAACGATCTTCTTCGGCATCGGGAGCGTGATGAGCTCAATCGCGCGACAGCCAATTTTCATTGCCTGGAGGCGCGCGAGATTTTTCCGAAGCGGCTCGTAATTTTCGTCCGCGCGATCTTCCTCGACAACCGTTACCACACTTTGCTTGGAGACAAACCGGGCGAGATCGTCAATATGACCGTCCGTATCGTCGCCAGCGATGCCGTCGCCCAGCCAGAGAATATGGCGGACCCCCAGGTAGTCTCGCAGGCGTTGTTCAATCTCATGGCGCGAAAGCTTTGGATTTCGATTCTTATTCAGCAAACATGACTCGGTGGTAAGCAGCGCGCCCGCGCCATTCACATCAATCGCGCCGCCTTCTAAAATCATCCCCGGATAGAACACTGGCACGCCGAGAATCTCCGCAACCCGTGTCGGGGCCACTTCATCCAAATCGAACGGCGGATATTTGTTTCCCCAGGCATTGTAATCCCAATCCAAGACGGCAAGTGGAGACGGCGCGTTCTCGCCCGGCGCAATGTGCCCCGGCTCGGGGGCGAGCCGGCTCCAACGCTCGTTGCGCGTCAAGAACATCGGTCCATGATCGCGACACCAGGGCTCATTTGTGGGGACCAGTTGAAACGAAATTCTTTCCGTCGGTAAGTTCCACAGCACCTCACGCGCTTCGGCTTCGTGCGCGCCGTTGCAGATATTAATGTAAACCTGCTCCGATTCGATCAGCGCCTCGACCATTGCGCGCAGCGTGGGCATGACGCGATCGAATGAATCCGGAAAACTGATCCCCTCGCGCCGCGGCCACGAGAGCCAGGTCGCCGCGTGCGGTTCCCATTCCGCCGGCATGCGATAGCCGAGCGCTGCTGGAGTTTGCGAAAGTTTTCCCATGGACGCCAACGTTCGACGCTCAATCCAGCTCCGCAAGGCTACGACGCGACAAGCGACCAACAATCCAATGCCAAATGGGACGGCGCGATCGCCGAGCGCGCCGCAACCAAACTATGAAGCTCTTACAGCGGAGGGCCTGTAAATTGCCCCAACGATCGCGCCTACAATAATCATCTCGATGAGCCCGCTGACGCTCCCGTAAACGATCAGCTTTCCCGGAAACGGCTGGATCGCGTAGATCGCGAGACGCATCCCAATTGCCGCAATCTCCAAAACTATCCCGAGCCGGATTCCCGCCATCACGCCGCCACCCGCAAAGCCACTCGCATAAATCGCCACAAACGAGAAAATCAAGAGCGCCTGGCCGATGATAATCCAATGAAACAAGCTCATCATTTCGCTTTGCGATCGCCAGAGATTCGGCGTTTCGGCGTAAACGTCCTTGAGTAAGACGCCGTTCAGAAGCCAGCCCCAAGCGAACATGAATACATATGCGGCAATGAACGCGATGAGGAATCGTTTGATGAATTCAGGCTCTAATGCGCCACGGGTGAACTGGATTTATAAATCGCGCCAATGATTGCGCCGGCAACGCCGAACTGGATCAGGTCGCCAACAATCCAGCCGCCAAGAATTTTCATCGTTATCGGCTGCACCGCGTACATGATGAAATCGTTGCCGACGTAAACCAGCGCCACCAATATGCCCAGGAATGCGCAAGGGCCTGGGCCTCCCGCCGGGACAAATTTCACGCAAAGCAGCGTAAGAAAGAATGCCATGATAATGTGTCCGAAAACAAGCCAGGAAAAATGGCTGCCAAAGTCTGCCTCCGGCCGCCAAAGCGCAGGGACTTCACTGTGTACGCCATGCATCAGCTTGCCATACCAAAGGAAATCCAAACACGAAGATGAAACCAAACGCCGCAACGAATGCGATGAAGAATTTTTTCCAATCCATAATTTCTTTCGGTTGAGGTTGTTGTTGAGTCCCGCCACGCCCGAGGCGTTCATTGCAAATCGCCTCACCGATGTCGATCTAAATTTTTGTTGCACTAAGGAACGACCCGGAAAGTCCCGGGGGTAGGCTCCCGGCTAAGAAGCCGTCAGTTCCTAGTGCAATCCGAGGTCGCGCAATAGAGCTACATCCACATCGGCTGCTGGGTTTTTTGCGGTGAGAAGTTTGTTGCCGTAAAAAATCGAATTCGCACCGGCAAAAAAGCACAGCGCCTGGCCTTCGCGTGAAAGCCGTGTGCGACCAGCTGCCAGGCGAACTCGCGCCTTCGGCAGCGCGATTCGGGTTACAGCGATCAGACGAACCAGCTCAAAGATATCCACCGGCGATTGATCCGCCAACGGTGTCCCCGCCATTGGCATTAAACAATTGATCGGCACGCTTTCCGGAGGCGGATCGAAGTTGCTCAATATCTCGAGCATTCGCAGCCGGTCGGTCTCTGTTTCGCCCATACCGATGATGCCGCCGCAGCAGACTGACATACCGCTTTCCTGCACGACAGCGATAGTGTCGATCCGGTCCTGAAACGTATGCGTGCTCACAATTTCCGGATAAAACTCGGGAGAAGTATCAATGTTATGATTGTAGGCCGTGACTCCGGCGGCTTTAAGTCTCCTCGCTTCCACGGGACCGATCTCGCCAAGCGTAACGCAAACCTCCATCCCCAGTTGGCTTACTTCCCGCACAATCTCAAGCACGCGCTCAAATTTTTCAGAGCCATTGCGTACCCCGCGCCAGGCTGCGCCCATGCAAAACCTAGTCGCGCCTTGCGACCGCGCCCGGTGCGCAGCAGTCATGACATCTTCCAGCGACAATAAATCTTGGCGTTCAATGCCGGTGGAGTAATACGCGGACTGCGCGCAGTAAACGCAGTCTTCGCTGCAGCCGCCCGTCTTGATGCTTAGCAAGCTGCACCGCTGCACTTCTTCACCCCGCCAATGCTGGAGATGAACAGCCCGGCTTTGGGTAATCAGATCAAAGAGGGGCTGATGATAAAGTGCGCTGAGTTCCGCAAGTTTCACGGCGCGAAATTCAATCGCCAATGGAAAATCGGCAATCGAAAATTAGTTAACCCACTTACCCCCGTCGGAAATGAGGATTGGCAATTCTTCCATCATGAACTGGGTTTTGCCGAGGGCGCCAATCATGCGCACCCCGGTCGCGGCGAACCATTTTTTCGACATTTCTTCCCCGGTGTGACAGCCCCAGCTCTTGGCATAGGCGTGACGGGCGAAAACATGACGATTGATCTTGGTTAGATCGTTTTCGTGCAACCACGACTTACAAGCGCTGTCGATGTTGTTGCTGTAATCGAACATGAAGCACGCCCGGTTTGAGTGTCCGAAATATTCAAAGCCGATGACCTTTACCTGATCTCGCGGTTGGCCGTTGTTTAGATAGTTGATCACCGCGGAGCCCGGGCCAAACCAGACAAGGTTGATATTAAACTTGTCGCGCACCGACTCAATCAAACTGATCAGGTTCTGGTGTTCCTGTTTGGCGCGGTCCTCGTAACCCTGCCGGTAGACGAGCCAGGTGATCTTTGCGTCCGGGCCGAGCTCGGTTCGCAGTTGCTCGGTGCGTATACGCGCAGCTCGAACAAAGTTCGCCCACCAATGATCGTGCGGATAAGTCTTGTACTTTTCCCACTGATACATGGAGGGGCCTCCGACGAGGATGATGTATTCACCCGATGCCGGGGACGCCGCTTGTGACTTCAGGGCGAAAATCGATAAAAACGAAACGAGCAAGAGGCGTTTCATGGTCATTGGCGAGAGGACTATTTATGCGGTACGCCAAATTACGCAAGTGGTAGGGCGCGATCGCCGAGCGCGCCGGGGCCCGGGTTCGTTCACGGACGGCTTCCCGCAATCGCGGGATGCCTACCATTTCGCATCGATCTCGCCTCGCACTAAATCTTCCCACCTCTGCCGCTTGCGAATTAGCGCAAACTTGTCGCCGCGAATCAGCACCTCCGCGGACAACGGACGCGAGTTGTAATTGGACGCCATCACAAAGCCGTATGCGCCGGCGCTCATGACGGCGAGCAGATCGCCTTCATGGAGCTCCGGCATCTCCCGATCGAGCGCTAAAAAATCGCCCGACTCGCATACCGGCCCAACGATGTCAACCTTCTCTGTCTTCCTCTTACTCTT
>Ga0070741_10017646_pt1 | contig 11693 bp, 13 predicted proteins | sample Coa_R1_4_FD_66440 | JGI IMG/M metagenome (GOLD analysis project Ga0070741, IMG submission 66440) | Surface soil microbial communities from Centralia Pennsylvania, which are recovering from an underground coalmine fire - Coalmine... | ecosystem: Environmental > Terrestrial > Soil > Unclassified ...
AGGCGAAGAGTACGCGCGAGAGGACGTCGCGACCGAGTGCGTCGAAGCCGAACGGGTGCGCCCAGCTCGGGGAGCCGAGCACATGATCGGCGCTGATCGCATCCGGGGAGTACGGCGCAAGCAGCGGCGCGAAGATCGCGACGAGCACGAGCACGACCAGGATCGCGAGCCCGGAAACCGCTTCGCGGCTTCCGAGCCGGGCCACGAGCCCGCGGCCGCGCACGCGGCGCAGCGTCAACGCGACGGCCGTCATGTCGCCCCGCCTCCGAGCCGTGGGTTGAGCAACCCGTACAGCAGGTCGGTCGCGAGGTTGACGAGGATGAAGAGCGCTGCGATCACGAGCACGCTCCCCTGCACCACCGTGTAGTTGCGCTGGTTGATCGCGGTGACGACGAGCTTCCCCACACCCGGCAGCCCGAACAGCGTTTCGACGACGATCGCGCCGCCGAGCAGCACGCCGAACTGGATGCCGGCGACGGTGACGATCGGCAGCGATGCGGTGCGCAGAGCATGCTTGTAGACGATCGCGTAGCGACGCAAGCCCTTCGCGCGGAGGAACGTGACGAAGGGGCGCTCCATCGTCTCCTGCATCGAAGCGCGGGTCGTGCGGAGGATGTACGCAGCCTCGCCGACTGCGAGCGTCAGCACCGGCAGCGCCATGTAGCGCACGTTTTGCACCACGCTCGTCGTGAGCTTCACGTAGCCGGTCGGCGGCAGCCAGTTCAGCTTCGCGGCGAAGACGAGGATCAGGATCGTCCCCAGCCAGAAGTCGGGGATGCTGATGCCGGCGATCGTGAAGACGCTTGTTGCGGCGCGGCCAGCGCGGCGGCCGGACGCGGCGATCACGCCGAGCGGCACGCCGACGAGGAGCGCGAGCGCCATCGACGCGATCGTCAGCTCCAGCGTGACCGGGATCCGCTCGCGCAGCAGCTGGTCGAGCGACTCGTGCGAGATGTAGTCCTGACCGAGGTCGCCGTGCAGGAGCCCGCGGAGCCACGAGAGGTACTGCGACACGAGTGGCCGGTCGAGGCCGAGCTGGTGGCGGATCACGCGCACGTTCTCGGGCGTCGCGCGGAAGCCGAGCATCGTGCGCACCGGATCGCCCGGCACGAGGTGGATGAGCGCGAAGACGAACACGCTCATCGCGAGCAGCGTCGGGACCGTCAGAAGCACGCGTGTGAGGACCCAGCGGGTGCGCCCGCTCATCTCGCCACCCTCACCTTCCGCGCCAGGCGGCGCAGGGCGTCCTCGGTCAGCAGGAAGTGTTCGCCGGCGATCTGTTCTGCAGCCTCCGGGTCGGCGGCGGCGATCGCCTCGACGAGCCGCCGGTGGTCGGCGATCGCGCGCTGCCGGATCGCGTCTGTGTACGGCTCGGCGCTGAAGCCGAGGCTCACCTGCAGCCGGATCTGCCGTGACAGCGCCGCGAGGTGGACGTTCTTCGTCGCGTCGGCGACCGCCGCGTGGAGCGCGGCGTCGGCTGCCCGCGATGCCTCGCGGTCGGGAGCTGCGTCGTAGGCGTCGCACGCGGCGACGATCCGCACGAGGTCGGGCTGGTCTCGTCGCGTCGCTGCGGTGCGGGCGATCAGCGGCTCGACGAGGTGGCGCAGGTCGAAGAGCTGCTCGAAGGCCTCCCAGTTGTCGGCGAGCGTGCGGCGCACGATCTCGCCAGACGCCGGGAGCCAGTCTTCCTTGACCACCGCACCTCCGTGGCGGCCCTTCGTGATTGCGACGTAGCCCGTGTCGGCGAGCTGATGCAGGGCGCCGCGCACGGTCTTGCGCGAGACGCCGAGCTGCGCCGAGAGGGCGCGCTCCGACGGCAGCCGCTGCCCCGGCACGAACTCGCCGAGTGCGATCGCGGTCACGAACCGCTCCGCGAGCTGCTCCTCCGCGCGGCGCAGCTCGAGCGGCTGCAACACACCGCCGGCCGGGGCGAGCTCGATCACGCGGCGCCCCCGTAGAAGCGCGCGAGGAAGCGGGCGAGCACGCGAGCGCCGGTGACGATCGAGTCGAGCTCGACCGCCTCGTCGATCCCGTGGATCGAGCGCACGCGCGGGCCGTAGCAGAGCGCCGGCACGCCGAACTGATTCAGGTAGTAGCGCGCGTCGGTGGTGGCGGTGCCGTCCTGGACCGGCGGCGCCTCGCCGACGACGTCGGCGTGGGCGGCCGAGAGCTCGCGCGCGAGCTCGTGCGCCGGGTCGAGCGCATAGCCCTCTGCGCGGAAGCCGTTGAAACGCAGGCGCGGCGGATGCTCGGCGAGCCACGGATCATCGCCTGCGGCGCGCTCGATCGCGTCCGTGACGCGCCGCTGCGCCTCGGCGGGGCTCCACTCGCGCGGGAAGCCGATGCGTACGCCGATCCGGGCGACGCCCGGCACGCTCGACTGCCAGTCGCCGGCGTGGAACGTGCCGAGGTTCAAGGCATGGCGGTTGCCGCCGTCCGGGTTGAGCTCGTCCTGCAGCTCCTGCATTGCGGTCAGCAGCGGCAGCGCGAGCCGGATCGAGTTCGCGCCCGCCTGCGGCAGGTGCGCGTGCGCCGAGCGTCCCTGGACGGTCAGCTCGAGCCAGAGGATCCCGATCCCCTCGAGCAGGAGCTCGAGGTTCGTGGGCTCGGGCAGGACGACGGCGTCCGCGAGCACGCCGGCGTGCGCCGCGGCGAGCGTGCCGTTGCCGGTGCACTCCTCTTCGAAGGTGGACAGAAAGGAGAGCGGCCCGGCGATCGCCTCGGGTGCCGACTCGAGCAGCCCTTCGATCGCGAGCAGGGCCATCGCGAAGCCGGCCTTCATGTCGCCGGCGCCGCGGCCGTAGAGCCAGCCGTCGACGACCCGCGGCTCGAACGGGTCACCGGTCCACAGCGACACGTCGCCCGGGGGCACGACGTCGACGTGGCCGTTCACGAGCAGCGACCGCCCTTCGCCGGGCCGCTCGCCGACGACGAGCGGGCGGTCGGCATAGGGGACCTGTGGCTCGCCGGCGCCGTCGCGGTCGCCGATTCCGTCGGGCACCTCGAGCTCGCGTACCTCGAAGCCGAGGCGCGCGAGCTCGGTGGCGACGACGCGCTGCGCGCCGGCCTCGTTCCCGACGACGCTCGGCTCCGCGACGAGCGCCGCCAGGAAGTCGAAGGCCCGTTCCCGCCGAGCCTCGATCGCCTTGTTCACGAGCCCCCAGTTATGGGCTACGAACTGCCCCATTAAACGGGGGATGATGGACTCGCGAGCTCGTCAGGTCAAGGGGAGGCACCATGGCGGGATCAGCGACGCCGCCGACTTCCTGCCGTTCGTGCTCCGCCACCTGCCCGCACCGCCGGCGCGCGTGCTCGAGGTCGGCTGCGGCGACGAGGGCGGCCTCGTGCCCGAGCTCGCGGCGCGCGGCTACGACGTCCTCGGCGCGGATCCGAACGCCCCCGTCGGCGAGCGGTACGTGCGCGCCGGGCTCGAGACGCTCCCCGTCGAGCCGTGGGACGCGGTCGTCGCCGGTCGCGTGCTCCACCACGTCGAGCCGCTCGACGGCGGCGTCGCACGGCTCGCGTCGTTCGCGCCGCTCATCCTCGTCGACGAGTTCGCGCCGGAGCTGATCGCCGGCGCCGCCCAGGCGTGGTACGACGAGCGGCGGGCGGCCGCCGGCGACGTCCGCGCGCCCGCGAGCATCGACGAGTGGCGCAGCCACCGGGAGCACCTGCATCCGTCCGGAAGCGTGCTCGCCGCGCTGCGCCGTCACTACGACGAGCGTGAGCTCGCATGGGTGCCGTACCTCCACCGCTGGCTGCGCTCGGCCGCGATCGAGGCCGAGGAACGTGCGGCCGTCGCGGCGGGCGAGCTGCCGGCGATCGGCTGGCGCTGGGCCGGGGTCAGACGAGCCTGAGCAGCGCGCCCTCGTGCTCGAGCAGGAAGCGCTTCGTCTCGAGCCCGCCGCCGAAGCCGGTCAGCGAGCCGTCCGAGCCGATCACCCGGTGGCACGGCAGGACGAGCGGCAGCGGGTTCCGGCCGTTCGCGGCGCCGACCGCGCGGGCCGACGCCGGGCCGAGGCCGAGCCGCCGCGCCTGTTCCCCGTAGCTCACCGTCTGTCCGTACGGAATCGTCGCGAGCGCGAGCCAGCAGCGCCGCTGGAAGGCGGTGCCGTCGAGCTCGAGCGGCAGGTCGAAGGCGACGAGCTCGCCGGCGAAGTACGCGTCGAGCTGCCGTGCCGCCTCGTCGAGCACGGCCGAGCGCCCCTCGTTCCGGACCCGGCCGAAGCGCACGCCGCGGAGCGCCGTGTCGGTCGCGACCAGCCCGAGCGGGCCGATCGGGGTGTCGAGGACGGTGCTCGCCATCTCTGCAGGGTAGAACGCGCGCCGGCCCCGGAGCGTGAGGTTCCACAGGCTGTGAGTGGGCTGTTGAAAACGAGCGAATCCCGCAAAGTGCGGATGCATCGGACCGGTGCGCCTTGAACCGGTGCGCGAGCGGGGATAGGTTCCCGAGTGCACCGAGCGCGGGGCGTGAGTAGGTCGAAGCCGTCCACGAGGGCCATAGGCGGAAGCCGAAGGCCAGTGGGGGCGGTGGACGAAAACGCCACCGGCTCGGTGAATTTTTGCCCGCGCCCGGGTGCTGCGCGGCTGCGGACAGCCCGACGACGGACAGGGGCGCACGGACACAGGTGGGGCAGGGCGAACTGAAGGTTCCGCGGCAGCGCCTCGACGAGGAGAAGATCGAGACGCTGCGGGCATGGGGCGAAGGGCTGCAGAGCGACGGGCGCGAGGAGGTGCGCGCCGCGGGACGCGCCATCACGCTGCTCGTCGAGGAGATCGAGCACCTGAACGTCGATCTCTGGAACGCCCGCGCCGAACGGCTCGATCAGGGCCCGTTCACGGCCGACGGCGGGGCGCGCCGGCTGCCTCCGCCCCTGCCGTCCCTGTAGGGAAGGCGGCGCGCGAAGGGGGAAGCTGATGTCCGTCAGTCCCACGCGCAGCGCGCGCCGCCGCTCAGGGCATCGGCAGGTTCATTCCGCGGCTTGAGCAGGGGAAACGAGCTCGTAGGAGCGCAGGCGGGCCTCGTGCTCCCAGATCGCGGAGGCGAGGATCAGCTCGTCGGCCTGCGTCTCCGCCGCGAACGCCGCCAGGCCCGCCCGCACCGTCTCCGGCGAGCCGACGAACGAGCGCGCAAGCATCGCCGACGCACGCACCTTCTCCTCCGGCCGCCAGTACGCCTCGATGTCGTCGATCGGCGGCGGCAGCTTGCCCCGCCGGCCTCGGTGGATGTTCGTGAACGACTGCTGCAGAGAGGTGAACAGGCGGCGCGCCTCGTCGTCGGTGTCGGCGACGATCGCGTTCGCCGCGACCATCGCGTACGGCCGATCGAGCTGCGCGGAGGGCTGGAACCGCTCCCGGTAGAGCTCGAGCGCCGGCAGCAAGGCGTCCGGCGCGAAGTGCGACGCGAACGAGTACGGCAGGCCGAGCATCGCCGCGAGCTGCGCCCCGTACAGGCTCGAGCCGAGGATCCAGAGCGGCACCTTCGTGCCGGCGCCCGGCGTCGCCACCACGAGCTGTCCCTCGCGCGGCTCGTCGAGCCACCGCTGCAGCTCGACGACGTCCTGCGGGAACGTGTCCTCGGCCGCCGGGTTCCGCCGCAGGGCGGCGATCGTCAGCCGGTCGGTTCCCGGCGCGCGGCCGAGGCCGAGGTCGATGCGGCCGGGATGCAGCTCGGCGAGCGTCCCGAACTGCTCCGCGATCAGAAGCGGCGCGTGGTTCGGCAGCATCACGCCGCCGGCGCCGACCCGGATCGTCTCCGTGCCGGCGGCGACGTGCGCGATCACGACCGAGGTCGCAGCGCTCGCGATCCCCGCAGCGTTGTGGTGCTCGGCGAGCCAGAAGCGCCTGTAGCCCCACCGCTCGGCCTGCCGGGCCAGGTCGAGCGAGTTGCGGAGCGCCGCGGCCGCCGTCGAGCCTTCCGGGATCGGCGCCAGGTCGAGGATCGAGAGCGGCGGCAGGCTCACCTCCCCAGCATGCAGACTCGGCGGCATGCGCTGCGCCGTCGTCGGAGCCGGAATCGCCGGGCTGGCGATCGCGCGGGAGCTGCAGGGCCGCGGCGTCGAGGTCGCCGTCTACGAGCGGACGGGCGTCGGCGCCGGCGCCTCCGGCGTGCAGCCCGGCGGCGTCCGCCAGCAGTGGGGCACACGCGTCGCCTGCCGGCTGGCGCGCGAGTCGGTCGCGTTCTGGCGCGAGGCGACCGAGCGGCTCGAGTCGCGCGTGCCGCTGGAGCTGCGACGCGGCGGCTACCTGTTCACGGCGAAGTCGGCCGAGACGCTCGAGCGGCTCGCCGAGAACGTGCGCGTCCAGAACGAGGAGGGAGTCCCGTCGCGGCTCGTCTCCGCCGACGAGGCGGCCGAGCTCGTCCCGGGCCTCGCCGCGGACGCGATCGCCGGCGCGGCCTGGTGCGGGGAGGACGGCTACTTCGACCGGCCGCAGTCGGTCGTCGAGGCGTTCGCGCGCGGGCTCGACATCCGGCGCCAGACGGTGCGCCGGGTCGGCGAGCTCGACGCCGACGCCGTCGTGGTCGCGGCGGGCCTCGACACGCGCTCGCTCGTCCCCGGCCTGCCGCTCGCCGCCGAGGATCGGCTGCTCTTCCTCAGCGAGCCGATCGGCGAGCGCCTGCTCGAGCCGCTCGTGGTCGCGCCCGAGCTCGCGTTCGCCGCCAAGCAGCTCGCCGACGGCCGCGTGCTCGCCAGCGACCTCGCCGGGCAGTCACGCACGCGGATCAGGCAGGCGATCGACGAGCTGCTGCCGCGGCTCGCGTACGTGACGTTCGCGCTGCGCGTCCCCGGCGTCTACGACGTGACTCCGGACCGCCAGCCGATCCTCGGCGCCGTCGACGACGGCGTCTTCGTCGCGTGCGGCTTCTCCGGGCACGGCTTCATGATCGCGCCGGCCGTGGCGCGCATCGTCGCCGGCGCCGTCCTCGGCGAGCGCGACCCGGTGCTCGACGTGCTCGGGCCGGACCGTTTCGCCGCCGGCCGGCTCGTGCCGGAGCCGCAGCTCGTCTGAGATCATCGTCCCGTGACCGAGATGCGCCTGTACGACCTGCGCGTCACCGTCGAGCGCATCGAGGGCCGCAGCGTCTGCGGGCTCGAGGTCGGCGACTACTTCGAGCTGACCGAGTCGAGCCGCGTGCGCATCCCCGACGGCAGGCACTTCTGCCTCTACGCCCTCCAGTCGGTGCTGCCGCTCCTGCCCGCGAAGCAGCGCCGCCTCGCCGGCGAGGACTGGCTCGAGCGCGACAGCCTCGTCTGCTGCCCGGACCCGGACGAGCGCGTGATCATGCGCATCGAGCGGATCGGCGAGCGCTCGCTCGTCACCGAGGAGCTCACCTGAGCGCGTTCGAGCTCGGGCTCGGCCTCCAGTCCGACAAGACCGTCGAGCAGTACGAGCAGATCGCGCGACGGTCGGAAGCCGCCGGCTTCGACGTGCTGTCCGTCTTCCAGGATCTCTTCTTCCCGCCCGCGATCGTCCCGCTCGTCGCGATGGCGCGCGTCACCGAGCGTGTGCGGCTCGGCCCGGCGGCGCTGAACGCGCAGACGCTCCACCCCGTCGAGATCGCCGGGCAGATCGCCGCGCTCGACCGCGCGTCGAACGGCCGCGCGTACCTCGGGCTCGTCACCGGCGCCTGGCTCGACCGGCTCGGGCTCGACGAGGAGCGGCCGCTGACGCGCCTGCGCGAGGCCGTCGAGGTCGTGCGGCGGCTCCTCGCCCGCGACGCGGGCGGCTTCGCGGGCGAGCGGTTCACGCTCGCCCCGGGCGCCGCGCTGACCTACGAGCCGCTGCGCGCGAGCGTGCCGCTCCTGATCGGCGCCTGGAAGCCGAGGACCGCAGCCTACGCGCGCACCGTCGCCGACGAGGTGAAGATCGGCGGCAGCGCGAACCCCGACCTCGTCCGGCTGATGCGCGAGTGGCTCGGCCCGGACGGCCCGCGCATCGTCGTCGGCGCCGTCACCGTCGTCGACCAGGACGGCGGCGCCGCGCGGGCACGCGCCGCGAAGGAGGTGGAGCTGTACCTCGACGTCGTCGGAGCGCTCGACCCGACGCTCGAGCTGAAGCCCGGCGAGCGCCCGCCGCTCGACCGCTTCACGCTCGCCGGCACGCCCGACGAGGTGGCGGCGCAGGCCGCGCGGCTGAGGGACGCCGGCGCGCACCGCGTCGAGTTCGGCACGCCGCAGGGCTCGCTCGCCCTCCTCTGCGACCGCGTGCTGCCGGCCCTGCGCGGCTAGCATCGGTCGCTTCGTGACGACGGCTCCCGCGTCGATCTCGCCGCTTCCTCGCGGACGCCTCCGCCGCCTCGGCGGAGCGCACGGCTTCGCCCGGTTCGTCGCGCGCCGCATCGCGGCGCTCGCGCTGCTGCTGGTCGGCATCACCGCCGTCGCGTTCGTGCTCACGCAGCTCGTTCCCTCGAACGCCGTCGCCACGAACCTCGGCGAGCAGGCCGCGGGCGACCCGGCCGCCGTCGCCGCCTTCAAGCACCACTACGGGCTCGACCGGCCGCTGCCCCAGCGCTACGGCCTCTACCTCTGGCACACGCTGCACGGCGACCTCGGCCAGTCGTCGCTCACCCACGACGCCGTCACCCACGACCTCGGCCAGACGATCCCCGCCACCGCCGAGCTCGCCCTGTACGCGGTGCTGTTCGCGGCGATCGCCGGGATCACGTTCGGCGTCGTCGCCGCGCTGCGGCGCAACAAGCCGACCGACCACCTCCTCCGTGTCGCCTCGCTCGCCGGGATCTCGATGCCGACGTTCTGGATCGCCCTGATCGCGCTGTACGTCGGCTTCTACCGGCTCAACTGGTTCCCCGGCGCCGGCCGGCTCGAGCCCGGCGTCGACCCGCCGAAGAGCATCACCGGCCTGTACACGATCGACGCGCTCCTGCACGGCGACCTCGGGCTTTTCGGGCAGGCGTTCCACCACCTGGTGCTGCCGGCGCTCGTGCTCGCCGCCTTCAACGTCAGCCTGCTGACGCGTTTCACGCGCTCGGCGGTGCTCGAGGTGATCGGCAACGACTACGTGCGCGCGGCGCGCGCGAAGGGGCTGCCCGGCCGGGTCGTCGTCGTCCGCTACATCCTGCGGGCCGCGCTGCCCGCGGTCGTCACCGTGCTCGGGCTCGTGTTCGCGAACGTGCTCACCGGCGCCGTGCTCGTCGAGAAGATCTTCTCCTGGCCCGGGATCGGCCAGTACGCCTACGAGGCGGCGGTCAACCTCGACGTCCCGGCGATCGCCGGGGTCAGCATCTTCGTCGCGGTCGTCTACGTCACCGTCAACTTCGTCGTCGACGTGCTCTACGGCGTGATCGACCCGAGGATCCGGCTGACGTGACCGTGATCGCGCTGCCGCGGATCCGGCTCGGCCCCGCCTGGCGCCAGCCGCTCGCCGTCGCGGGCCTCGCGATCGCGCTCGCGTGGATCGTGATCGCGATCTTCGCGCCGCTGCTCGCCCCGCACAGCTCCCTGGCCCAGAGCTTCCCGGCCTCGCAGAGCCCCTCGTGGGCGCACCCGTTCGGCACCGACGAGCTCGGGCGCGACGTCTTCAGCCGCGTGATCGACGGCTCGCGCGTCACGCTGCCGATCGCCGTCGTGCTCGTCGCGCTCGCCGCGACGATCGGCAGCACCGTCGGCGCGGTCGCCGGCTACTTCCGCGGCGTCGCCGACGGCGTGCTGATGCGGCTCGTCGACCTCGTGTTCGCGTTCCCGCCGATCATCCTCGCAATGGTCGTCGCGGCCGTGCTCGGCCGCGGGCTCTTCAACGCCGCGCTCGCGATCGTCGTCGTCGCCTGGCCGTCGTACGCGCGCGTCGCGCGCGGGCTCGTGCTGCAGGTCGGCGACTCGGAGTTCGTCCAGTCGGCGCGGCTGCTCGGCGCGTCGTCGCGGCGGACGCTCTTCCGCGACGTGCTGCCGAACGTCGCCGGCCCGATCCTCGTGCTCGCCACGCTCGACCTCGCGAACGCGATCCTGCTCCTCTCCGGCCTCTCGTTCCTCGGCCTCGGCGCGCAGCCGCCGAAGGCGGAGTGGGGGTCGATGGTCGCCGAGGGCACGCAGTACTTCCAGTGGTGGTGGATCGGGACGTTCCCCGGCCTCGCGATCTTCACCGTCGTGCTGGCGTTCAACTTCCTCGGCGACTCGCTGCGCGACGTGTTCGACCCGCGCACCGCGCGGAGGGTCGAGGAGTGAGCACGCTCGCGGTCGAGGGGCTGCGCGTGCGGCTGCCGACGCCGGCCGGCGAGGTGACCGTCGTCGACGGCGTCGACTACGAGGTGCAGCCCGCCGAGGTGTTCGGGATCGCCGGCGAGAGCGGCAGCGGCAAGACGATCTCGATGCTCGCGCTGCTCGGCCTGCTGCCCGACGGATCGTCGGTCGAGGGGTCGGCGCGCTTCGGCGGCGACGACCTGCTGACGATGCCGCGCCGCCGCCTCCGTGCGGTCTCCGGCCGCGACATCGCGATGGTCTTCCAGGACCCGTTCACGTCGCTGCACCCGATGCTCTCGGTGGGGAGGCAGCTGACCGAGCACGTGCGGCTGCACCTCGGACTCGACCGCGCCGCCGCCGAGAAGCGCGCCGTCGAGCTGCTCGCCGACGTGCGCATCCCGGATCCGCAGACGGCGCTGCGCCGCTTCCCGCACCAGTTCTCGGGCGGCATGCGCCAGCGGATCGCGATCGCGATCGCGCTCGCATGCCGGCCGCGGCTGCTGATCGCCGACGAGCCCACGACGGCGCTCGACGTCACCGTGCAGGCGGGCATCCTGCGGCTGCTCGACCGGCTGCGCCGCGAGCACGAGCTCGCGGTGGTGCTGATCACGCACGACCTCGGCGTGCTCTCCTCGGTGGCCGACCGCGTCTCGGTCTTCTACGCCGGACGGATCGTCGAGTCGGGCGGGCGCGAGGACGTGCTGCGCCGCCCACGGCATCCGTACACGCGCGCGCTGCTCGACGCCCTGCCGCATCCCGAGTCGGAGAGGGAACAGGATCTCGTCGCGATCGAGGGCGCGCCGCCGACGCCCGGCGCCATCCCGCCCGGCTGCGCGTTCCACCCGCGCTGCGCCCACCTCGTCGAGAACTGCCGCCACGTGGTCCCGCCGCTCCTCGGCGCCGGCGAGGGCCGCCGCCTCGCCTGCCACGTCGACCCGTTCAAGCCGTGAGCGCACTCGAGCTGAACGACGTCGTCGTCGACTACCACGGGCGAGGCGGGCGCGTGCGCGCGGTGGCGGGGGCGAGCCTCGCGGTCGAGCGCGGGCGCATCGTCGGGCTCGTCGGCGAGTCGGGCTGCGGCAAGTCGACGCTCGCGCGCGCCGCGGTCGGGCTCGTCGCCACGAGCGGCGGCACCGTCACCTTCGAGGGGCGCGAGGTGACGCCGCTCCGCCGCCGCGCCCGCCCCGCCGACCTCGTGCGCCTGCAGCTCGTCTTCCAGAACCCGTACTCGTCGCTCAACCCGCGGCGCACCGTCGGCAGTCAGGTCGCGGACGGCTCGCCGGGCGTGGACGTCGCTGAGCTGCTCGAGCTCGTCGGCCTGCCGCAGAACGCCGCACGCCGCTTCCCGCACGAGTTCTCGGGCGGGCAGCGGCAGCGGATCGCGATCGCGCGCGCGCTCGCGGCGCGGCCGTCGGTGGTGGTGCTCGACGAGCCGCTCGCGTCGCTCGACGCCTCGGCGCAGGCCCAGCTCGCGAACCTCCTGAAGCGCCTCTCGCG
>Ga0070741_10017647_pt1 | contig 11693 bp, 6 predicted proteins | sample Coa_R1_4_FD_66440 | JGI IMG/M metagenome (GOLD analysis project Ga0070741, IMG submission 66440) | Surface soil microbial communities from Centralia Pennsylvania, which are recovering from an underground coalmine fire - Coalmine... | ecosystem: Environmental > Terrestrial > Soil > Unclassified ...
GGGGTGTTCAGTTGTCTGAAACGCGCCTGGCTCGGCTTTCATCCTGAGTTTCGCGGCTTTGGCGGAGAAGAAGGATATATTCATGAAAAGTTCCGTCAAGCTGGCAGGCGCTGTCTCTGTTTGCCCTGGCTCTTGTGGATGCATCGCTTTAGCAGACCATCTGGGGTGAAGTATCCATTAACAGTAGAGGAAAAACTGCGCAATTATGTGATTGGGCATATAGAGCTTGGCCTGGACCTGGCTCCGGTGTTAGAGCACTTTGCCGAACATCTTTCTCAGGACGAGGTGCTAGCAGTGACAGAACAGGCCCTCGGAGAACCGTGGGTTGGCACATTGCTCACTTCCAAACTGGACGGGTCTACCAGGGATGAGGCCCCTCCCCCGACACAGGAAATCGAGCGTACTGGAGCTGTTCCTGGTAACAGTGACATAGTCTTGCATCTGCATCAGCCCAATCATTTTCTGCAAGAAGAGCCGACCGCCTTGTGCTGACACGTTTGGGGCGTTCGCTGTACCGTTCGGGGCGAACGCTTGCACTGCTCGCCTTGTACGCGCTTGCTGTTCGGAGTGTGCCCGCTCTTGTTCGCCCTGTGTTCGCCCGTTCGGGGTAAGCTATTGGTGGCGAACAACGGGGCACCAGAGAGGTGAAGAAAACAGACACAAGCACTTGCTCCACTTTAGCCTCTGGTGCTCCTTGACCGCACCTCGGACAAATATAGAAGGCAAATGTGATACTATGTACAGTAGTAAAAAGGCGCTTAATCTGAAGGGGAGCATACTATGCCAGAAATAGATAGCGATCACATCTTTGGCTTCGACACCCTCTCGGTTCATGCAGGTCAACGGCCCGATCCGTCTACAGGTGCGCGAGCAGTCCCTATATACCAAACCACCTCTTATGTTTTTGATGACACCGATCACGCGGCACACCTTTTCGCGCTGCAACGTTTCGGCAACATCTACACGCGCATCATGAACCCCACCACTGCTGCTTTTGAGGAGCGCATCGCCGCGCTGGAGGGAGGTACAGGGGCGGTGGCGACTGCTTCGGGTATGGCAGCACAGATGGTCACGATGATGACATTGCTGCGTCCTGGCGATGAGATTGTTTCCTCCAGCAGTCTCTATGGTGGTACGCATACCCAGTTTGATATTACCCTGCGCGCTTGGGGAATTAATACTATTTTCGTTGACAGTACTGACCCTGAGAATTACCGCAAGGCGATTAGGCCGCGCACACGCGTCTTGTATGGTGAAACCATTGGCAATCCACGAGGAGATATACTCGATATACACGCTGTAGCTGATATTGCACACGAAGCGGGCTTGCCCCTGGTGATAGATAATACATTTGCAACACCCTACCTGTGCCGACCATTTGAGCATGGTGCAGATATCATTACACACTCTGCTACCAAATTCATCGGTGGCCATGGCACCTCCATTGCAGGCGTGCTGGTTGAATCTGGTAAGTTCCCCTGGGATAATGGGAAGTTTCCGCACATTGTTGATCCCTCGCCAGGGTATCATGGCGTGCGTTTCTACGAAACTTTTGGGGATTTTTGCTTCTGTATGAAAGTCCGGTGCGAATCTGTACGTGATACGGGGGCATGCATTAGTCCTTTTAATTCCTTCCTCCTCTTACAGGGATTAGAAACCTTATCCTTACGCATGGAACGCCATTGTCAAAACGCCCTTCGTGTAGCGCAGTTTCTTAAAGGGCATCCTGCCGTTAGTTGGGTACGTTATCCTGGACTACCCGATGATCCCTCATATGAATTAGCTAAGCGTTACTTACCTCGTGGTGCTGGCTCTATCTTCACCTTTGGAGTCAAGGGTGGCTATGAGGCAGGTAAGACTGTTATTAACAATGTTAAGCTGCTTTCTCACCTTGCAAACGTTGGTGATGCTCGCAGCTTGATTATCCATCCTGCCAGCACAACACACCAGCAGCTTTCAGAAGAGGATCAGCTAGCAGGCGGAGTTACACCTGATCTCATTCGCCTATCGATAGGTATTGAAAATGTAGAGGATATTTTATGGGATTTAGATAACGCATTACAGGCAACCACAAAGCTATAGTTGATTATGATTGCCTGTAATGCAAGGACCTATTAAAGCACAGGGCTATTAGGTTTGTACACTGAGAGGAGGCGCTGGAGGAGAGGGAGTACACGTTGATAATGATCGTCTAAACCCGTAAACTACCGTATATGTTATCATATTTGTCTCCTGCACTTATCCAGATGACATTGGGATTATCTTCTAGCCACAATCATGATGCCACACTCCGAGAAACACTGCAATTTACCTATTTTGTGCTTGATCTGTACAAGAATACACCTCGCAAGTGGTCAGCCTCGCAAATTAATAACTTGTCTCGCTATGCAATATAGCACTGACGCGAAGCACTTTTTTGTGGTACACTGTTATCTGAACACTGCTGCTGTACTCCAGTAGCTTCTGTCAAGAACGATTTTCTTCATGCACGTTTTTTCAGATGCTTGTTTACCTGCCAGCCTATATGTTGTGCAAAGCAATTAGTGGAGCTTGTATCTGAGAAATCTGCTACCGAGCGCAATGGTAGTGGGTATACGTGCATAACGGGGTGATACATCTCTCATATTGTCTCTCTTTCACCCCTTCTGTATACGTATCCAGTCTGATAAACGCTCAATAGTGGTATTTTACCCTGGATGGAGATGTTTCTCTAATGACACAGACAGTTGATCAAACGACGCAACATGCCTCCATTGGCAAGTCTTCTCGGCGCTTAGATGCTCCCGATAAGCTGACGGGACGTGCCCGCTTTGCTGGAGACCTGCCTTTCCCTGGTTTGTTGCATGCCCGGCTCGTGCTCAGCCCCTATGCTCATGCCCGTATTGTCAATATCGATACCTCGGCGGCTTTAGCTATCCCTGGAGTTGTGGCAGTCTTGACAAGCAAGACGCTAGGCTTGAAGAGCAGTCCTTCACGAACACAGGCACCGCTAGCTGAGAAAGAGGTGTTCTGGTCTGGGCACCCTGTTGCTATCGTGCTTGGCGATACCGAGGCTGCCGCTGAAGATGGTGCTAGTGCCGTCGATGTAGACTACGAGCCTTTGCCCGTCATTATTGACCCTGTTGCAGCTCTTCAGCCCGATTCTCCGCTCGCTCGTCCACGTGAAGAGGGGGAATCTGCTGAAATTGCTGGCGGTGATGCTCATGCTGCTATCTCCGATGAATCGGTTGAAGAAGCTGACAAAGAAGAGTTGTCGCAGAATGTCTGCAACAAGACGCATCTCCAGGTTGGTGATATTGCGGCAGGTTGGCGCGAAGCGGAGGTAGTGGTCGAGCGTACTTTCAGGACACACCCGGTGCACCAGTCCTACATGGAGCCGCAATCGATCACTATTGTCCCCAGCCCGTCTGGGCATCAACTGACCGTTTATCCCAGCACACAGGGCTTGTTTGGTGTACGCTCTGAGATTGCCAGTGCTCTCGACATGCCCGAACGTCAGATACGCGTAGAATCAGTACCAATTGGTGGTGCCTTTGGGGGGAAATTTGGCTTGCATGAGCCACTCGCGGCTGCAGCTGCTCGTGCAGTGCGTCGTCCCGTGCGCCTCGTGTATACTCGTCAGGAGGATTTACTCGCGGGCAATCCTGCTCCACAGGCCGTTATCACGGTCAAGCTTGGAGCGAAGCGTGATGGAACGCTGGTCGCCTTGCAGGGTAAGGCTATTCTTGACTCCGGGGCCTATCCTGGGGCTGGTGCTGGCCTGGCCGGACACCTCCTTGCCAGCACCTATCGTTGTCCCAATATTGACCTTCGTTGTTATGAAGTATTGACGAATAAGGTCAGTGTTGGAGCATATCGTGCTCCCAATGCTCCCCAGGCCACCTTTGCACTGGAATCAGCGGTAAACGAACTCTGCAAAGAATTGGGTATGGACCCTCTAGAGTTCCGCAAAAAAAATGTACTCAAAGAGGGTGATCCCTCTATGGATCGCCAACACCCTCAATGGCCACGTATTGGCCTGCTGGAGTGCCTGGAAAAACTGGAGCAGCATCCTTTATGGAAGAATCGCGCTTCCCAGAAGGAACCTCCTGCCGAGTTGAAAGGCTGGAAGATCGGCTATGGACTCGCCGTAGGTGGCTGGCCTGGTGGGAGTGAGCCGACATCTGCTGCCTGTCGCCTGGAGAGAGATGGTAGCTTCACTATCGTTCTTGGTACGGTTGATCTCACCGGTTCTGATACCACGATGGCACTGATCGCTGCTGAGGGACTGGGCATATCCGTAGATTCGTTCAGTGTAGCCCACGACAATACTGACACGATGCCTTATAGTGGTGGCACTGGTGGTAGTAAGACCGTTTTCTCTGCTGGCCCTGCGGTTTTCGCTGCGGCCAGAGATGCACGCAACCAGATCTTGACCATTGCCAGCGAGATGCTGGAGGCATCTGTCGATGACCTGGAAATCGAGAATGGGAAGGTCGTAGTCAGAGGTGTTCCGGGTAAGAGTGTCGAGTTAAAGCAAATTGCATCTGCCTCGATGCGTTTCGGTGGACGCTTCGGACCCGTCTATGGGCGTGGTAATGCTGCCGTTGGTGCCACAACACCAATGTATGCCGGTCACCTGGCAAAGGTAGCTGTTGATCCCGATACCGGCGAGGTCCGTGTGCTCGACTATGTGGCTGTGCAAGACGTGGGACGTGCCATCAACCCGGCTGAGGTCGAAGGTCAGATATATGGTGGCGTCACTCAGGGTATTGGCTGGGCACTCTTCGAGGGCTATGAGTATGATGAGAATGGACAATTGCTCACCTCTACACTCATGGATTATGCCCTGCCGCATAGCCAGGATATCCCCAATATTATGCCAATCCTGGTTGAGATTCCATCTGAGCGTGGTCCTTTCGGTGCTAAAGGGGTGGGTGAACCCCCTGTTGTACCGGTTGGAGCAGCGATAGCAAATGCCATCGATGATGCTGTAGCTACGCGTGTGACCCAGATCCCAATCACTCCCGAACGTCTGTTTGCGGCATTACACGAGACAAAGTAACAGCTACTGAGGAAGAAGAGGCAGAAAAAATCATCCAATCCTGTCCAGGATTGGATGATTTTTTCTGCCTCTTCTTCCTCAGTAGCTGTTACCCAAAATAAGCTCCTAACGTAGGCCCTATCACGTACAGGGGGTGCGATGTGATATACTGGAAGCGTCTCTTTAACTATTACAAATTGCAAAAACTACAACTATTGTGTTGCGTATTCATCAAGCATCTCTCCAAAAACACTTATGCCATCGTGTAAGCGCTCGTATTGTTTGCCCATGTAAATAGCTGTGGATCTCAAGGAGTATGTGTGATGGCAAACTCTGATTCCTTTTCTAATAATGTGGATGCTACTATGGTGCGTAATGGCGCATCAACTGATCAACCCTCACTTGACGTAACTCCCCCTGTGGGAATAACCCCTCCCCAGGTGCTGGCGGAGGATGCAGCTTCTGGCCGACGTGGTGCAGCCTGGAGGTTGATGCACTGGATTGTGGAAGGTGATCCACGTGCTGTCATTGCGGTTGCGTCGCTTGACGATGACCGTTTGGCACAACATCTCCTGGAATTTATTGCTCTGGGGACATGGGCTGGCAAACCCTTTGTTGTTCCGCCTGCTCTCCGCTCAGCGCATGCCAGAACGCGCTTGCGGACACTCTTTCTCCCTGAGGCAGGCATGAACGCTGTTCGTGCTGAGCGGGTCCTGCTGGCTGCCGTACATGACCGGCGATCGGCTATGCGCGAGAATGCGATATATATCCTGGGCATTATTGGTAGTCGTGCGGCTCTGCCAACTTTGATAGAAGCGTTAAATGATCCCGTGCCTGCTGTGCGTTTGCAGGCAGCAAAGGCTCTAGGGCGTGTTGGTGATACGACAGCAGTTCCCGTGCTGCTCACTGCTCTCCAGACTGCCGATGAACAACTGGGCAGCCAGATCTTCCAGGCGCTGGTGAAACTGGGACAGCCTGCCGTCCCATCCTTAATGACGGCAAGTACCAGTCATTCGGCATGGATGCGCTGGCAATGTGTGCGTGCACTGGGTGAGATCTGTGATGATCGTGCCATACCCGTACTGGTGCATGCACTTACCGATTCCGACCATTCAGTAGCCTGGATGGGAGCGAAAAGTCTGGCTCGCTTTGGCAAACACGCTCTGGAACCCACGTTGCGTTTGCTAGTAACCGCAGAAACATCTCCCTGGCTGGTAGAAACGGCCTCTTATGTATTGCACGAACTCTACTTGCAAAATCCCAGGTTAAAGCCCTACCTGGAACCAGTCGTACAGAGCATGCATGGGCCAGCTTTTCGTATTGCAACTCCTAACGCAGCACGTACAGCTCTCGCACAGCTGACCGCTGATGGGATGTTACCTTAACCTGACAGGTTCAGAGGGAGTATAGTGGGCAGTGATACACATTGCACGATGGTTATCGAAAGTCATCCATGCGTTGTGCAATGTGTATCCTCCTAATTTTGTATAGCGCGCAAAATGTTGGTTACGTGCGATATAGCACTAATGACCTTCAGTGCCTGATACGTGTACCTTCCCCCAGAAGAGACGATAAGTGAAGATGAAGTAAATTGCCGCAAGAATCATACCAATGATCCACCAGACAAGCCCTACCGTCTGACCATATTGACTGGCAGATGCATTATAGATGGTCAAACTATACGTGGGATTGACCGCTGGCAAAACATTGGGATAGACGCCAAAGGCCGAGCTGGCGAGCATACCGACAATGAAGGCCCCCGATGAGAAGAATGCCCACAAATCTTGCTGCCGAAAGTTGAAGTAGATCGACCCGATCAGTCCAGCAATCTCGAGCAGCGGGAAGATGGCTCCCCAGGGGCGTTGCATAAAGCTGGTGAATATGTATGGTTGCACTGCAAAGGTGGCAATGGTGCTGAGTATAGTCAGGACAACTGTTGCAATCCATGCCCACCTGGAGATACGCCGTGCACGCTCGTTAAGCGTTTGTTCGGTTTTACGCGCGATATAATTGGCCCCATGCATTGTCAGCACTGCCAGAGCCATGAGGCCAATCAGTATAGTATACCAGTCCAGAATGCCAGGGGTCTGACTGAAGGGATTGAAATCGGTCCACAGTGGCTCAAAGAAGTTGCCGCTTTGGTCCAGTGGCACGCCTCTCATGACATTTCCTAATGCGGCCCCATAGAAGATGGCGAGCAAGGCGCTCCCAATGAAGAACAGACCATCCCAGAACGCGGCCCACACCGGGCTAGGGATACGTCCACGCAATTCAATCGCAACGCCGCGTACCATCAGCAACCAGAGCACGATGATCAATGGCAAATAGAAGCCGCTGAAGCTGGTAGCATATAAGATGGGGAAGCTAAAGAATAATGTGCCTCCAGCTGCGATAATCCAGACTTCGTTACCGTCCCATACCGGGCCAATTGCTCGCAGGATCGTGCGCCGCTCCAGATCATTTCTTGCGGCAAACAGGTGGATAATGCCTGCGCCCAGATCAAAGCCATCCAGTAATACATACATGGTCAGCATGAATGCGACCAGAATAAACCATAATGTTTGCATTTTCTCTTCACTCCTCTGCTAGTACACACCCTCAAGGCCTTCGGCCTGTTGCGTGCTCTCTTGTGGAATTGTAGGGCCGCGTAGGGCTTCGGTGATCACGAGCACAACATAGAGTATGCCTAGCAGCAAGTACATCCCCGCAAAACCGATGAGCGTAAAGAGGATATTGCCCGATGAAAGGACGGCTGTCGATCCCTGGGCAGTATGCAGTAGGCCAAAGATGATCCAGGGTTGACGGCCCAGTTCGGTGGTGAACCAGCCTGCTATATTAGCAAGAAAAGGAAAAGGGGTTGCCAGCATGATTATCCACAACATCCAGCGAGTCGTGAAGAGCCGTCTGCGCCACAGCCAGAGCAAGAACGCAAGGCCCATGATAGCAATGAAAAAGGTCCCTAGCCCAACCATGATATGGTAGCTATAGTACAACAGATCAATCGTGTCGGGCTGCTGATCTGGTGGAAATGCATCAAGCCCCTTCACTGTAGCTGTCCAGCGCCGATAAGTCAGGACGCTGAGCACGTTTGGCACAATCAGCGGATTATCGAGAGTCCCTCTGGCTGTATCTGGTTGCCCCAGAATGACAATGCCTGCTCCCTGTTCTGTATGGAAGAGGCCCTCCATCGCCGCTAGTTTGGTAGGCTGGTAGGCCGTTACCTGAGCACCCTCCATATCGCCACTAGGATAAAGTTGGATAGCGCTGGAAATCACTCCTGCAATTACGCCTATCGTGAGGAAGATGCGGCCATAGTCGAGGTCTCGTTTTGCCAGCAGGTAGTATGCCCCCAATCCAGCCATAAAAAAAGAGCCGGTCACAACTGCCCCACTCATCGTATGCATATATTGAGCGATAATCCAGGGATTAAAAAGCACTTCCCAGTAGTTCGAGATGTGCAGCCGCCCATTGGCCATGGTGTAGCCCACCGGGTGCTGCATCCAGGCATTCGAGGCGATAATAAAGCCTCCCGATGCCCAGGTACCTAGCCAGACCATGAAGGCTGAGAACCAGTGCATCCTTTGTCCAAAGACCTGCTCCCCAAACAGGAAAATGCCTAGAAAGGCTGATTCGATAAAGAAGGCAAACGCACCCTCCATTGCTAGCGTCTGGGCAATAATGTCGCCTGCATAGGCCGAGAAGCGTGCCCAGTTTGTACCAAACTGAAATTCCATCGGGATGCCGGTCACGACTCCCATAATAAAGGTGGTCGCGAAAATTTTTGCCCAGAAACGCGCCGCCGTGTTATAGCGTTCATCCTTCGTCCGCAAATAGAGTGTTTTGAGCACCACTAGCAGAAGGGCCAGGCCCATCGTGAGTTGGGGAAACAGATAATGAAATGCAATCGTAAAAGCGAATTGTAAGCGTGATAGGATTGTTGGTGCATCCATGTTGCCATACCTCAATATGTCAGTATCCCGTTTTGCAGATCAACCATCTGCCGGTAGAGTCCATTGTTTGCCAAAAGCTGGCTGTGTGTGCCGCGCTCTTGAATCTCTCCGTGATCGAGCACCAGGATTTCATCCATGCATTCCATCGCGATGAGGCGATGCGTAATCAATAGGGTGGTGCGTCCCTGCATTAATCCGTCGAGCGCGTCTAACAATGCACGCTCAGTAAGCGGGTCCAGGTTGGCCGTCGCTTCGTCGAGAATGAGGATAGGAGCGTTTTTCAGCAATGCCCGCGCAATGGCGAGACGCTGCTGTTCACCTCCCGAAAGCCTCAATCCCTGTTCACCAATCCACGTGTCAAGGCCCTTGGGAAGTTGTTGGACAAACTCGCTAAGTTGTGCCTGTTTCAGAGCTTGTTCCAGTTCGCTAGCTCTGGCATCTGGCTTTGCTAGCAACAAATTGCCGCGTAATGTATTGTTAAAAAGATAGGTATCCTGTGCTACGAATCCAATCATGGCACGCAGATCGCTTAATGAGTAGCTGCGTATATCTTGTCCATTCAAGCGAATCGTTCCCTGCACAGGGTCCCAAAAGCGTAAAAGCAATCTGGCAAGAGTACTCTTGCCTGCTCCACTGGGTCCTACAATGGCAACACGTTTGCCAGGGGATATCTGTAAACAGATGTCATTGAGTACAGTGCTTTCATCGGAGTGATATGCGAAATGAACGGCATCAATCTCTATCTCATATTCGCCGTTTTCTGCTGTTGGTAGCGGCAAAGGGGAACTACTCTCTACGACAACAGGTGTTGCATCTGTGATCCCAAACAGTCTTTTCCCGGCGGCAAGCGAGTGTCCGAGTAATTGAAAGGCTTGTGCTAGAGGTTGGACGGCCTCAAAGCTGGCGAGTATCAGCAGGCTTAAAAAACCCAGGTAGACTCCATTGATCGTCCGTGTGATCACCAGCGGAATGGCTAACGCGAGAATAGTCCAGAGCGCCAGGTTCATCAACATATCGTTCAGCGCCTCCTGGAGTCCTGTGATTCGTGCCATCCGACGCTGAACCTGTCCGAGTGCAAGGTCAATGTGCGCGATTTTCTTTTGCTGCTTACTTGCCTGCCCATATGCCAGGATATCCTGTACTCCCTGAATGCTATCAACGATCTGCGCCTTTTGCTCGGCGCGCAACTCAAGCTGCCGCTTTCCCAAACCACGCGAGAGTATTCCTGAGAGCGAGGGTACGCCGAAGCCTGTGACTATCAGGAATGCCATGCTCACCCAGGCCAGCAGCGGACTGAAGATGATAAAAATGCCAAATGTCAGCGCACTGATAGCAAGCGCGACAAGAATTGGCGCTACAATGCGCAGGTAGATGTTCTGTAATTCATCGATATCTGCCACCAGGCGAGCAAGAATGTCTCCGCTGCGATAAGTAAGCAGATGTGCGGGGGCCAATGGCTCAAGACGACTATAGACCCAGGCGCGTAATCGAGCTAAGAGGCGGAACGTCACGCTGTGGGCAATCAGGCGTTCTGCATAGCGTGAGGTGGGCCGTAAAACGCCCATAAAGCGCACAAAGAAAATCGGTAGCGTCAACAATACCAGGAACGGAACGATTGCTGCCGCTGCAATAAGATACGCTGCCATGCTTAGCAATCCAATATTGCTTGCGATCATTACGCAGCCTAGCAAAATTGCTAGTACGATCTGCCAGCGAAAGGGCAGAAGAAAAGTGAGCAAACGCAGAAAAAATTTCATATAGCCATAGGTTCCTCTCTCACCCCACCCATCAAGCTAGCAAATGCGCTCTCTTTTTCTAGCAATATAGCAGGTTGACCAAACTCAACAAGTTGTCCTTTATCAAGAACTGCGACCTGTTCAGCGCTAGCTATGGTATTGTAACGATGCGCAATGACCAGCACCGTCCGATGTTGCATCAGCTGCGCCAGTGCCTGTCGAATGAGGACCTCACTCTCTGGATCTAGGCTGGAGGTTGGTTCATCAAGGATCAGAAGGGGAGCATCTTTCAGAAATGCACGAGCGATAGCGAGGCGTTGCACTTGCCCAGCACTCAGGCGCGCTCCCTGCTCACCAATCTCTGTATCGAAATCACACGGAAGCTGTTTGATAAACGCGAGCGCTCCTGCTTGTTCCGCAGCCTTGGCGACTTCTTGGTCGCTGGCATCTGGGCGCGCCATGCGAATGTTCTCACGCACACTACCATAAAAGAGATATGGGCGCTGTGGTACTAGCGCAATAACCTCGCGCCACATTTCCACGGGCAGAGCAGTGATAGGTATACCGTTGACCGTAATCGTTCCGCTGTCGGGGTCCATAAAGCGTAGCAACAAGTTCGCAAGAGTGCTCTTGCCCGCTCCGCTACGTCCCACAAGCGCCGTACACGTACAAGCTGGCAGCGTCAGGTTGACCCCTCTGAGCGCGGGATAAATATCATCTGCATAGCTGTATGTTACATCAGTAAATGTGATGATCACTTCATTACCGGGAAGTCTGGCCGAGTTGATGCTGTTCTGCACAGGTAATGGCGTCTCCAAGATCTCGATAATGCGCTGGGCCGCTGCCTTACCCTCCATGCCAACATGCCGATGAGTGCCCAGATCGCGTAGTGGACGATAGAATTCCGGTGCAAGCAGTAGCACCAGAAAAGCGCTCTCAAAGGAAATACCATGATCTAGCAAGCGCACCCCCAATGTCACCGCT
>Ga0070741_10017648_pt1 | contig 11692 bp, 7 predicted proteins | sample Coa_R1_4_FD_66440 | JGI IMG/M metagenome (GOLD analysis project Ga0070741, IMG submission 66440) | Surface soil microbial communities from Centralia Pennsylvania, which are recovering from an underground coalmine fire - Coalmine... | ecosystem: Environmental > Terrestrial > Soil > Unclassified ...
CAGTCCGCCGCAGCCTTGAGAACCGTCACTTTTCCATCTTCGCCGGCGATGAAGATCTTGCCCTCGGCGGCTATCGGCGACGACGTATAACTGCCGGGCGCGGCTTCTACGCGTCCTGCCTTCTTCACAGCGCCTGTTTTAGGATCGAGGGACGTGAACAGGCCGCCGTTCTTGAGAACGTACAGCACGCCGTCGTAGTAGAGAGGGGAGGGCACCACTGCGATGAAGCTCTTTTCGTATTTCCAAAGCTGGCTCGGCATGGCTTTCGTGTCGGGTTGCAGTTGAAACGCCAGCAGACTGGATGGCGCTACCGACATGTTCTGACGGAAATCGAACTTCTCTTTTGTGACGACCCCATCCCGGTTGCCTACGAACATACCCACGCCTTGCAGGTACTGGTCGTCGCCATACTCGTCGGGAGTTAGTCGGCCGTCGTGGTTCTTGTCATACTTAGCCAACTGCGCGGAAAACGGATTCGCCCGGTCGTTGCCGTACCCGAAGGTGAAAAGGCTATCGTTCACCAGGATCGGGCTCGCCACTTCCGACGGCGCCAGGCCCTTCCAACTCCAGAGCCGCCTGCCGCCATCCACGCGATGCGCGCCCAACTGTCCGCGGCTGGCTGTAATGATCACCGGCTCGGCGCCCGCCGGCTGATAGACGAGCGGTGTGGCATAGCCATCCATCTCCTCGCGCGGCGTCTTCCAGCGCTGTTCACCGTTGCGTGTGTCGAAAGCCGCGATGTAGGAACCGAACATCTGATCGAGCACCAGGATGACGTTTTGGCCGGCAATAATCGGGCATGAGGCGTGTCCGTTCTCGTTGGAAAAGGGCCCGAGGGGCGTCTTCCAGCGCTCCGTGCCATCGGCGTTGTAGGCGACAAGTCCGAATTCGGGAAAGAACGCGTAGACCGCATCGCCGTCGGTGACGGGTGTAATCGCGGCGGGATGATTGAGCGCATGTGTCGGCTCGACGCGGCCGCGCTCCACCGAACGTTCCCATACCAGTTTGCCCGTCTCACGGTCGAAGCATTGCGTAAACAGCTTGCCTTTGTCCAGGGCCGTCAGAAACACATGCCGGCGCGTCAGCACCGGCGATGACTTGCCCGGGCGCACCGGCGTCCTCCAGAGAACGTTTTTGCTTTTGCCGAACTCAGTCGGAAAACCCGTGTCGGCGGAGACTCCAGATCCGTTCGGACCGCGGAAACGCGGCCACTCCTGCGGCGTAAGCGACCCGGCGGACACGAGAAATGCAAGCAGCAGAATGTGACACTTCATGGCTTCGATATCGCACCAGAGGCAGTCCAGCCAGTATATCAACCGCAAATACGATTCCGGTCTTGACACGGCATAGGCGGGCGTGCATACTTAGACAACTAAGTAAGTTTGAGACCTGACTACGAGGGTAATCTCATGAACTTCGCCGTTCGGCCGGCTCTCTACGGCCTGCTGTTTTGCTCGATCGCTTTCTCCCAGTCACAGACCGGATCGCTTGCGGGGACGGTGGTGGACACCCAGAACGCGGCGGTGGCTCAAGCTACCGTCGATGTCACCCTGGCGGACTCCGGAGTCTCGCTGCACACGACGTCCTCCGAATCCGGATTCTACGTCTTTCCGAGCCTGCCGCCCGGACTGTGGACCGTAACCGTGGGGAAGCCGGGGTTCAAGAAACTGGTCCGTACCGGGATCGAGATCTTCATTGCACAGCGGCAGACGCTTGACCTCCAACTCGAACTCGGCGACGTGCAACAGCGGGTAGAAGTATCGGCGACGCAGACCCTGCTCGATACCGATACCAGCGAGATCGGCCAGACACTCACGCCGAAGATGTATCAGTCACTGCCGTTGTGGTCGGGCGGCCTGCAGAATCCATCCGCTTTTTTAGGCTACATGGCCGGGGTGAACAATTCGGTGGAACTGAGCATCGCGGGGTCCACCGGCCGTGGGCGGGAGATCCTGATCGACGGCACGAGCAACGTCATACCGGAATCGGGCGGCACATCGTTCAACCCGCCTTCGGCGGAGGCGTTCAGCGAATTTAAGCTGATCGTCGGCACCTATACCGCGGAATACGGCCGCACTGGCGGCGGCATCGAGATCCTCAATACGAAGTCGGGCACGAATGCGTTGCACGGCACCTGGGCATATGGCATGCGCCGGCAGAGTTGGGAAGCGGCGGGCTGGAGCATAAATCAGAACCGCAACAATCCGCCCGGATACCGGCCAAAGGATCGGCTCAACGCGACCAGCGGCGGCATCGGCGGGCCGGTGTACATCCCGAAAATCTACAATGGCCGCAACCGCACGTTCTTTTACTTCTCGAGCGATAACGATTTACGGCCGGTCTTGCCGACAGCGATTGTCAATACGGTTCCGACGACACTGGAAACGCAGGGGAATTTCACCCAGATTCCGCAGACAATCTACGATCCGGCCTCGACGGCGGGTTCGGGCTCCAGCGCCACCCGCACACCATTTCCGAACAACACGATTCCGGCCAACCGATTCAGCAAGATCTCCGCCAACATGATTCCCGCGATTCCGGCGCCGAACGGAGGCACCCTGAGCAATAACCACGCGTTTGTGAACACCCAACAGCTCACGGATCACGTCTGGGCGTTCAAGGTGGATCACATCTTCACCGAACGAAACCGCCTGGCCTATTTTCAATCGATCGACAGCCAACTCAGCCACAGCGTCGGCGATTTCACGGGTCCGCTGGACACCGCCCTGGGCGACGCCTATCAGAAACCCCGCATTTTCCGCGTGAATCACGATTTCACTTTTTCGCCACGTGTGTTGCTGCATTCGACCTATGGATATTCACGGACTGTGCAGGTCTGGTATATGCCGACGCAATCGGGTTACGCATCGAAGTTCGGCTTTCCGGGTGTCAAGGGAGATTCCGACGTGACTCCGGAGATCCAGTTTGCCGCTGCCGACGCCTATACGCCCTGGAGCAACCAGCAGGGAAAGGTGAACAACGGCGGGCAGAACAACTATACAACGCAGGTAGTGCAGGGCCTCACCTGGATTCACGGCAAGCACGAATTGAAGATGGGCTGGGACATGCGCCGGCTCGAGACAGTGGCGCACGATCTGGCAGGAACGAACGGCCTCTATATCTTCGCCCGCAACGAGACCGCGAATCCCGCGGCTACCGGCACGTCGGGCAACTCGTTCGCCAGCTTCCTGCTCGGTCAGCCGGATTCGGTCACGGCGACGGCCACGCCGGTTCAGGATTTCAACATTCACTACCAGTATTACGGCTTCTACTTTCAGGACAACTGGAAGATCGCGCCGCGGCTGACTCTGAATCTGGGAATGCGCTATGACATACCGATCAACTGGTATGCCTCGATCATGGGTTCGGTCTCGCTGACGGCGCCGAACCCGGCGGCCAACAACTATCCCGGCGCGTACGTGTTTCCGGGCAGCGGTCCGAACCGGCTGGGCGTCACACGCTTCTGGCCGACCGATTATTCGGACCTGGGCCCGCGCGCGGGATTCGCCTATCAGATTAATTCGAAGACGGTGCTTCGCGGCGGCTTCGGCATCTTCTATGAGGCGACCTCTAACGGCGGCTGCGGTTGTTCGCTTGGCGCCAACGGATCGTTTGCGCAGAATTCAGACGGTCTCACCGCTCCTTTCCAGTGGGACGGGGGGATCCCGAAGCCGCCGGGATATCAGCCTCCGCCCTTCTTGAGCCCGAGCATCGGCAACGGCCTTGCGGTCGATTATCTTGGGCCCACGTTCGGCAAAGCGCCACGCATCTACAACTGGAGCGTCAGCGTACAGCGCGAGGTGGCGAAATTCCTGCTCGAGGTGAACTATGCCGGCAATCGTGGGTACGGCCTGAATTCCACGGTGGATCTGAACCAGGTGAACCCGTCCTATTTGTACCTGGGATCGCTGCTGCAGCAGACGATCACGTCTCCCGACGTAGCGAAGGCGGGATTCGCAAAACCCTATCCGAGCTTTCCCGACAGCGGCACCCTGGCGCAGGCCCTGCGCCCGTACCCGCAATTTCTGAACGTGTGGTCGCGCAACAGCGGCCAGGGCCGGACGTGGTACGACGCCGCGACATTCAAAGTGCACCGGCGTTTCGGCAACTGGCAGTTTTCGGCATCGTACGTCCGATCGAAGTCGCTCGGCCTGATGACGTATCGCCAGATCTTCTCGCAAAACCAGGTGTATGCACAGGACATGTACAACCTGACGCAACCGAAGTCGTACCTGCCCGAGGATCAGCCGAACGTCTTCAATTTTCTGAGCAGCTACGATCTGCCTTTCGGCTCCGGCAAGCGTTTTTTCAGCCGGGCCGGCCGGCTGGCGAACGCGATCGTGGGCAACTGGACGATCGCCGATACGCACAATTACCGGAGCGGGAACCTGCTAGCGCTGACGTGCCCGAACACGCTGGGGAACGGCGTGCTCTTCACGGACGCGCGGATGTGCAATGCCAACGGTGGTTCGGTGCAGACGGGGCAGAGCCGGACGTCGCTCGATCCGAACAATCCCGCCAGCCTGTATTTCAACTCCGCGGCGTACTCCGTGCCTGGGCAATTCGCTTTTGGCACGTCGTCGCAATACAACAGCAGGTTCCGGCAGCCGGCGATATTGGTCGACAATATCGCGCTGGTCAAGCAGATGTACATGTGGCCCAAGGGTGACGGCAGCCGGGTTCGCCTGCAGCTTCGCGCCGACGCATTTAATGCATTCAACCGGACGAACTTCGCCGTGAACGGAACCGTCGGCAATGCCAATTTCGGCCGGGCGACAGGTCCGCAGCAGGGTCCGCGGCTGATCACGATGGGATTGCGGCTGAACTTCTGAGGGACAGGCCTCTGTGGCTGACGAGAAGTGCCGTCCAGATTGAGCTTCTCGGCAATACGGGGACGGGAAGATGTGAAAGAATCGGAGAGGCGACCGCGTCGGCCCGAATTCTTGACAGTCCACTGTGGTGGCTACGGAGCGATGCCGTCCGGATTGGTCTTTCGGGGCAATACGGGGACAGACGGAACATTTCCGCGCACATGCGGCGCGAAAATGTCTCGTCAGTCCCCGCATTGCAGCATGCGCTCTCTTTGTAACGTTGCCAAACCGATTTTAGCCGTTCCCTGCGACTTGACCAGCAGCCGATTTGATTTTCACCAGCTGTTAGCTTACGTCGAAAATCTTTTCGGCGTATTCGCGGCTGATCTTCAGATCCTCTTCCAGGGATCGCGACGGCTTCGTGTCTTTCTCGTACGCGAGTTCGACCGCGAGCAGCCCCTTGTACTTCATCTGCTTCAGGAGCTTCGTTACGGCGGCGTAGTCGACGTCGCCATCGCCCAGGCTTTCGGTCCAGACGTTGTTCACCGAATTCCGGATGTGCAGGTTCGCGAGGCGCGGTCCGGCTAAGCGCAACAGTTCGAGCGGATCCTGCTTGCCGCGCCAGACCCAGTGCACGTCGACGCAAAACGACAGCAGCTTCGGGTCGGTGTGGCGCAGGATGTGACGCCACTCGCGCGCGCCTTCCATCATGTCCGCATCGTGATTGTGCAGCATGAGCCGCATCCCGCGCTCTTTGAGATGCTGGCCCAGACGGTTGAGATACCGCACTTCCGTGTCCAGTTCCCCATCGGTCTTGCGCTCTCGCTTCGGCTTCGGATTACAGTTCGTGTCAATCCAGGTTGTGTGCAGTTCCTTGGCGGCGTCGGCAGTGGCGAGAATTTGAGAGATCGTGCGCTCAGCCGATTCCGGCTCATAGAAGGGTCCGCCGTGATAGACCACCGGGATATCGAAGTTATATTGGCGCGCGAGCGCGATGGTGCGTTCCCTGACGTCCGGCGCCAGGAAACTCTCGACCACCTCCATGCGCTTGTAGCCGGCGCGTTGCGACGCGGAGAACAGTTTCTCCAGTCCATCGCCTAGCGGGATTTTTTCGGCGTGGAACTGCTGCGTCCAGACGTAGATCTGCAATATCAGCTTCGGCTCGTAGCCGGATTTTGCGGCCTGTGCGGTCATCGCCGTCAGGCCGGCGAGAAACTCCCTGCGCGTATTCATAGTTCGGAACTGCTCCATCGTTCGCCGCAGCGCAAGACGCGATACGGTTGATCTAGGCGTCGCGCCTCGGCTATGAATTCATCCGGCGACGCGGTGTTGAATTCGAACATTTCGTAGTGGCACGGGATCACCATGCGCGCACCGGCGGCCTTCGCCAGGCCGGCCGCTTCACGCCCGTCCAGATTGCCGGCCACGCGGCGCTCGGGCGCGCGGCCGTTGATCGGCAGCATGGCCAGATCGATACCGAAGGGCCGTAACCGTTCGGCCAAGCCGGCGTACAGCACCGTATCACCAGGATGATAGATCGTCCACGGGCCGAAGCGGATCACGTAGCCCATGTAAGCGTCGCTTTCCTCCTCGTGCGCGGAATGCACTCCCGTGAAGTGGAAACCGGCGGCATCGGCGGATGTGCCGTCGCGAATCCCGATCGGCATCGCCGGGTCGATCTGGAGACGCTCGGCGACGAACCGGCGATTCGCTTCCGGGATGATCAGGGTCATCGCGGAGTTGGCGCGCAGCAGCGGACCGAGCGTCTCGGCGTCGAGGTGATCGGTGTGGTTGTGGCTTGAAGTTACTACGTCGACCAAATCCAGCCGCTCGGGCGCGATGGCGAGTTCCGTCATCCGCACGTGAGGCTTGTCTGTAGCGGCGTACTTCTTCGTAAGGGAATCGGAGAGGTACGGATCGATCAGGAGGTGCCGGCCCTGGTACTGCACCAGGAATCCGCTCTGACCCAGCCACCAGACGTGGAAGGGGCTGCGCCGGATGTCGGCAAGGAGCGCGTCCCCGGATTGCGCCGGCTTGATCATGCGATTCCCAACTCCCGGCGGACCGCCCGGACGCCTTCCACCATGTTGGCGAGCTTCAGCCGCGCGGCCCAGCGGGCTGTCTGGCTGAGACCGCAATCCGGCGCAAAAGACAGCTTCTCCGGCGGAGCGTACTGGAGGCACCGGCGCACGCGCGCGGCGATGTCGGCCGGGGTTTCGATGTAGTAGCTTTTGACGTCGACGATCCCGACGGCGACACGTGTGCGGACTGCGATATCAGCGATGATCTCGATTTCAGCGAACTCGCGGCTGGCCATCTCCAGGTGGATCTCGTCGGCAGCCAGGTCGAGGAAAGCGGGGAACATTGGAGCGTATCGCCGCGGGCCCACGGCGCGCGCCTTGTAATTGCCGAAGCAGAGATGGGTGGAGAGGAGGCACTTGCCGCGGACGGTCTCGACCGTGCGATTGAAGATGTCGACGAAACGGCGCGGACCTTCGCGGTGCGCATAGCAGCTCATGGACGGCTCGTCGACCGTGATCTCGCTGCAACCCGTCGCCACCAACGCCTCGAGTTCGGCGCGGACGGCCGGCAACAGGGCCTCGGTGATGGCGAAGCGATCCGGATATTGACCATTCGGAAGCAGCCGTCCGCTGAGGGTGTACGGACCGGGGACGCTGGCCTTGAGCACCGGGCCGCAGGGAGCGATCTTGCGCAGACGCTCGAACTCCGCCACCACGCCCAATCCGCCCGGCGCGGCCAAAGCGGCCTTGATCCGATGCTTGCCGCGCTGGTCGTGCGCCGGAGGTCCGAAGCGGCGCGGCGGCGCGGCTTCCATATCTATGCCGTCCAAGTGGCCGTAGAACGAAAGATTGAAGTCGAGTCGCGTCTGCTCGCCGTCGGTGATCACATCCAGCCCGGCGGCCATTTGATCGTGCACGGCGGCGATGACGGCGTCCTGCTGCATCTCGCGCAGGTCGTCCGGCCCGAACTGGTCGAGATGCCCGGATGCGAACTCCAGCCATCCGGGAAACGGATAGCTTCCGATGACTGTAGTGCGCAGTGGAGTCTCATTCATAAAGGTGCGCGAGACTCTTGCGGTAGGCGTCGTAGAAGCGCTCCAGTTGCTCGGCAGCGCTGGTATTGCCGACGAACTGGTGGCTGGGCAGCAGCGTAGGCTTGATGCCGCGCGCGAGCAGGCGTTCGGCAGTGGCGCAACGGATCATATTAATAATCATGCCGCCGGTGACTGTGGATGTGGGGCCGGTACGCCATTCGAGGCCGTCCAGTTCGACGACGCAATCGCCGGGGGGACATTGGTTGTCGATGACGACGTCGGCCACATCGATGAGTTTCTTGCCGGAGGAGTGCGCAGCCGGCACCTGCTCACAGTGGCGGCGGGCAAGAATCGCGATCACAGGCAGGCCGCGATTGCGCGCGCCCATCGCCATCTCGACGACCACCGGCCGGATACCGCTTGTGGAGATCACGATGAATGCATCGTGCGGGCCGAAGTGGAATCCTTTCAGGATCTCCTCGGCGTAGCCTTCGTATTTTTCCAGATGCAGCGGGGCGCGCAGACCATTGGCGCCGACGATGTTGGCGTGGTTCGAGAGCGACAACTCGACCAGCGCGACGAAACCCACCAGCGCTCCCTGGCGCGGCGTCATCTCCTCGCACATCATACGGGAGTGACCGTTGCCGAAAAGGAAAACGAGTCCGCCCTGGCCTATGGAATTCGCGCAGATATCTGCCGCTCGCTCGATGGCGGGAAGTTCGGTTTCGCGCAGTTGATTCAGCAGGTCAAGAGTCTTGTCGAAATACGTTGTGGCGGCGTTCAATATGGAGCCTCAGGAGACTCCATTATAATCGGGGGCTTTGATGGAGCTTGCGGGCGGAGCTTTGGGGTAAGGTTGGACGCGGCTTTGGCTGCGCTTGCGGGCGGGGCTTTGGCTGCGCTTGCGGGGGCAGAAAAAGAGGGGTCGAGAAACGACCCCTGGCATGATAGCTATTGCGCTTCGGCCTGACTAGTGCTGTTCGGTCGAGGTGGAGTCTGTCGTTTTGGATTTTGTCTTCACCTTGCCATGATGCTTTTTCGTTTTGCTATTCGTGGTCGAAGTATCGGTCGTCGTGCCTGTCTGGTCGCTTTGCGTAGTAGTCGTTGTGGAATCAGACTTGACGTGTTTTCCGTGATGCTTGCTCTGGGTTTCTGTTTGAGTAGTCGTGGACTGGCTGGACTGTGCAAACATCAGTCCGACCGATAGGAGCGTTAAACTGAGCAGCTTCATTGGATCCCCCTTGGTCGTGGATTGAGCAATCCTGCTGCCAGGCAGGTACTCATACCCGTCGCAGATTGTGCTCAAGCTGACGTCGGGTCAAGCCGCCATAGTATTCTTAGCGACAGTAATGATTTTTCGGAAAACCGAGGCTCCCATCCTGCGTCGAACCTTCCTGGCATCGCTGACCACACCCTTGTGCGTCGCCGCTCCATCTGTAACTCTCGGCCGGGACGGTATGCTTGTGATCGAGGGTCAGCGGCGCTTCGTACTGGGCCTCTATGATCTTCCCAAGCTGCCCGATGGCTGGGAGCAGGCACGGTCCGCCGGATTCAATCTCGTGCACACTCGCCCTTCTGCGGAAGACATCGGTCTCGCACGACGTCACGGGATGCACACCTGGGTGAGTGTCGGATCAATCTCCGCGGTCAAGCGCTCCGCCGATCAGGCACGGATCCGCGCAATTGTGGAGAAGTTTCGGAACGATCCTGCGCTGTTGTTTTGGGAGACGGAAGACGAGCCTTCGTTCGTCTGGAAAAAGCGCGAGGCTCGCATCTCGCCGGAGCAGATCATCGAAACGCACGCCTTCGTGAAGTCTCTCGACCCCGCGCATCCGCTCTATCTGAATCATGCGCCCGTCAATCTGGAGAGCACGCTGCAGCGATACAATGCCGGAGCCGAGATCATTGCGACGGATATTTATCCGGTGATCCCGCACGGCATTCGCGAACAATATGCGCTCTGGCCCGACGGGCAGCAGGGCGATCTCTCGGATACGACCATCGGCCAGGTCGGGCGCTATACGGACAAGATGCGGCGCGTCGCAGGTCCTTCACGTGCCGTGTTCATGGTGCTGCAGGCGTTCGCCTGGGAGGATCTGCGGAAGGAAAATAAGGATCCGAAGATGGTGCTGTACCCGGATCGCGGGCAGATTCGATTCATGGCGTATCAGTCGATCATTCACGGAGCGAACGGGATCCTGTTCTGGGGTCTGCCCTTCGTTCCCTCGGGTGCTCCGCTCTGGGCCGATCTCCGAAGCGTCGCGCGGGAGATCCGCGATTTGCTTCCCGCGCTCGCGCAGCCGGCGGCGCAACTGACGCTCGGCATCGAGTATCGCGATACCGGGCACAGCCTGGATCGTGGGATCGAGTGGTCGGCGCGGCCAATTGAAGGCGGCTTGCTGCTGCTCTGCGTCAATGCCGACCGGAATCCGGTGGAGGCTACGATCACGATTCCCGCCAGGTTCCGCCGCTGTCAGATCGCAGCGGGGGGCGCGGATGTCCCGGTGTCGCGCGGCGCCATCGCGCAGGCATTCGCGCCGTTCGAGGCCAGAGCGCTGCGGCTTTCGTGACTTTTTCGGCAACCTTGACTTAGCAGCGCGGGGACATATAAAGTGAACCCATCGCGAGGTAAAAATATGCGCCGGATCTCTGAAATTGCGTTGCTCTCATTTTTCTGTCTGGCCGCCTGTTTCGGTCAGGCGTCGGCGACCGGCACGATCAGCGGACGCGTTACCGACAGTTCTGGCGCGGTCGTCCCCGGGGCGAATGTGCTGGCGACGAATCTCGACACCGGGGCGCGGTACACAGCGAACACGAGTTCCGATGGACTATACACACTCAAATTCATTCTGCCCGGGAAATACTCGGTGGAAGTGTCGCGCTCCGGCTTTCAGCGGACCGTACAGCCGCAGGTCGACGTAGTCGCCGCTTCGAATCCAACCGTGGATATGATCCTCGCGGTAGGCTCCGTCTCCGAGACCGTGAACGTCACCGGCCGCATCAGCCTGGTCGAGTTCGAGAATTCCGATCGATCGGGAGAAATTGACCAGCCTCGCACGCAATATACGCCCACCACCGGCCGTGTGATCGACACGATGTTCACCAGCGTGCCCGGCGTGTTCCTGTCGGGCGGCGACCGCGGCATGGTGCCATCCGGCAACAGCGGCACCACGCAGTTCACGATCAATGGCGGGCAGGACCGCAGCAATCAGATGCTCTACGACGGCGTACCCAATCGCGTGAGTATGGGCGGCTTCACCTTCGGCACGATTCCTACCCAGGAGACCGTGGCGGAGTTCAAAGTGATCACGAATCCCTACAGCGCCGAGTACGGCAGCACCACGGGAGGTGTGATCAATGTGATCACGAAGTCCGGCACCAACACGTATCACGGGGAGCTGTTCAGCTACATCCGGAACACGATTTTAGACGCCAATCAATTCGAACGAAACCTTGCCGGGCAGCCACGCACGGATTTGAAGTACAACACGTACGGCGGCGTTGCGACCGGAAGGATTATCCGCAACAAGCTATTCTTTACCTTCCAACTGCAAAAGAATCGCGCCGTAAATCCAAAGCCGCTGCTGGGCTACGTGCCGACGGACGCGCAGCGCCAGGGGAACTTCTCGACCACTTTTTACAATGCCGGCGGCGTGCCGACGCCGATCCGCATCTACGATCCATTCACCACGACGTTCGATTCGAGCACCGGACGCTACACGCGCCTGCCGTTCGCGAATTCCGTGATTCCCTCCAACCGCATCAATCCGGTTGCGAAGAATCTGTGGCAGTATATTCCCGAACCAAACATACCCAGCACCAGCCC
>Ga0070741_10017649_pt1 | contig 11691 bp, 9 predicted proteins | sample Coa_R1_4_FD_66440 | JGI IMG/M metagenome (GOLD analysis project Ga0070741, IMG submission 66440) | Surface soil microbial communities from Centralia Pennsylvania, which are recovering from an underground coalmine fire - Coalmine... | ecosystem: Environmental > Terrestrial > Soil > Unclassified ...
GCGGGTGGGCGTGACGACGATGTGCGTCTTGATCCCCGGCACCGCGTCCTGCTTCTGCCCGAACTGCGGCACCCAGAAGGAGTGGATGACGTCGTTGGCGGACAGGTCGAGGCGCACGGCGCGCCGGAGCGGCAGCACGAGCTCCGTCGTCCTGAAGCCGCCGTCGTCGGGGTACTGGAAGCTCCAGGCGAACTGCTGCGCGGTCACCTTGACGTGGTAGGGGTTGTCGCCGGCGCGACCGTTCTGCGACAGCACGACCGCACTGGCGACGGCGATCGCCGTCACGAGCGCGGTCGGGATCAGCGTCCACACGACCTCGAGGCCCGTGTGCCCGTGGATCGGCGGCCCGTCCGACTCGTCGTCGGGCTGGGCACGGAAGTGCAGCACCGAGTACACGATCACGCCCGCGACGACGCCGAAGATGCCGATGCAGATGGCGGTCGCGAACCAGTAGACCCAGGTGATGCGGTCCATCTGCCTGCTCGCCGACGTCGGCAGCCACTTGATCAGCACGGCGACGAGCGTGACCCCGCCGGCCGCCGCGAGACCGTAGAGCGAGATGCGGAAGATCGACCCTCGGCGCACCGTGGACGAGACTACATCACCGCGCGCGCCGGCGACCCCGGCTGCGCGCCCGGCCGGCGAGGCTCGCAGTCCACACGAAAACGCTTACCTGCGGGCCGCGAGACGCTCACACGGGCGTGCTCGACTACGGGCTGCTTCACCATCTGCCCGTCACGACGCGCGAGGCGGCTGCGGCCGCCTCGTCGCGTTGCGGAGGCGGGCCCGCGGCGCGCCCGCGCGGCTACACTTCCCACCCGCCGGGGCCGTTAGCTCAGCTGGTAGAGCAGGGGACTCTTAATCCCAAGGTCGAAGGTTCGAATCCTTCACGGCCCATCTCACGAGCGAGCGCGGGGGTGCACGTCGAGCGCGAGCAGCGCAGCGCCGTTCGGGATGATTACGCCCTCACGGCCTCCGGTCGGGACGACGACCCGCCACCTGCCGGGACGCGCGAAGCGAGCAGCTCCACGCCAGCGGCCGGCACCGATCCGGACGAGCCGAATCTCGAAGCCGTGGCGCCGGATGTCGGGGTCGGGATGGCTCGTGTCGCCGGTGAGGGTGGCGACGACGCGGGACACCGGCTGGCCGGGCGCGATCGCGACCAACCGCAGGTCGTAGGCAAGGGCTCGCTCGCTCCGCACCACGAGCACGACACGCTGCCGGACCGCGGGTGTCGGGTCGCTGCACCGGATCTCGATCCGCAGCTTCGCGAGCGCGGGCGCGGACGCGACGAGCGCAGCTGCGACGAGGGCGGCAAGCGGCCTCACGCTCCCTACTACACCGCACGCGCGCTCCGGGATCCAGAGCAGCTCAGGCCCGGATCGGACCTGCTCGAGGGTCAGGCGGCGGCGCGGGCGCGCACGAGGTCGGCGAGCGCGTCGGCCGGCATCGGCTTGCCGAGCAGGTAGCCCTGCGCGTGGTCGCAGCCGAGGCGGCGCAGCGCGTCCCAGTGCGCCTGCGTCTCCACGCCTTCTGCCACGCACGCGAGGCCGAGGTTGCGAGCGAGGTCGACGATCGAGGCGACGATCGACGCGTCCTCGGGGCGCTCGGTCATCGCCTGCACGAAGGAGCGGTCGATCTTGATCTCGTCCACCGGCAGCCTGCTCAGGTACGCGAGCGACGAGTAGCCGGTGCCGAAGTCGTCCACCGCGATCCTGACGCCGAGCGCCGACAGGCGCGTGACGACGTCGTGCACGCGGACGGGATCCGACATCAGGCTGCTCTCGGTGATCTCGGCGACGAGGCGGCTCGCCTGCACGCCTTCCCTGCGCAGCAGCGCCGCCACCTCGTCGGGCAGCGCGGCGTCCAGCAGGTCGACCATGGTCAGGTTGACGCCGACCTCGAGGTCGATCCCCTCCCGGCGCCAGGCGACCTGCTGCCGCAGCGCGCGCTCGAGCACGTACCGTCCCAGCGGCCGGATCAGCCCGGTGTGCTCGGCCGCCGGCACGAACGCGCCCGGGCCGAGCAGGCCGCGCTCGTGGTGCTGCCAGCGCACGAGCGCCTCGACGGCCCGGATCTCGCCCGAGTCGAGCCGTGCGCGCGGCTGGAAGAAGAGCACCAGCTCTTCCCGTTCGAGTGCGTCGCGCAGCTCGCCGAGGAGCGTCAGGCGCTCCGTGTCCCTCGTGTCGAAGGCCGGGTCGTAGACCGCGTAGCCCGAGCGCTGCCGCTTCGCCAGCGAGAGCGCGACGTCGGCGTGCTGCAGGAGCGCCTCGGCTGTCGAGCCGTGGGCGGGTGCGGCCGCGATGCCGGCGCTGAGCTCGACGCCGACGGGGACGCCCGAGAGCTGGAAGGGAGCGTCCGCGGCGGCGCGCACGCGCGTCGCCACCGCGCGCGCCTGCTCGACGCCGACCCCGGGGACGAGCACGCCGAACTCGTCCGCGTCGAGGCGGGCGAGCACCGAGCCGTCGCGCAGCGCCGAGCGCAGGCGGCTCGCGAGCTGCGTCAGCAGCTCGTCGCCACGGTCGTGCCCGAGCGTCTCGTTCACCTCGCCGAAACGCTCGACATCGACGTGCAGGACCGCGAACGGCGCCGCCCGGTCCTGCGCCAGCAGCTCCGCGACCCGCTCGCCGAAGGCGACGCGGTTGGGCAGCTCGGTGAGGGCGTCGTGCGTGGCCGACCGCTCGATCTCCGCCACCTGCCGCCGGATGCGGCGGGTGACCGCGACGAGCGCCGGCGCCAGCACCAGGAACAGCACGACGAGCAGCGCCTCGAGCACCGCCGCCACCGGCAGGAACGCGCGGCGCGCGGCGGCCTCGATCGGCCGGTAGTCCTGCTCGACGTCCGCCACCGCGCGCACGCCGCCGGGCGAGAGCACGAGCGGGACGAGCGCGTCGAGCACCCTCGGCGCCGTCTGCGGGCCGCCGCCCCGCACCTGAGCGACGATCTGACCCGTGCGCGCCTCGGCGACCCGCGGGATCTGGCGCGTCGCCCCGATCAGGCGGTGGTCGGTCGAGTACGTGATCCGGCCGTCAGCCGCGACGATGCTCACTCGCACGGTGCCGTCGCGAAGCACGCTGCGCTCGAAGAAGCGGTCGAGCTCGGCGCGGCGCTCGCCGGGAACGGGCGCGAGCGCGTCCTCCGCCCGCAGCTGCTCGGGCAGCACGGCGTCGGCGAGCAGCCGCGCCTGCCGGATCGCGCCGCGCTCCGCGGTAGAGGTGCCAGCATGCCTGACGACGACGAGGATCGCGGCTGCAGCGAGGCCGATCCCGAGCGCGCTCAGCACCGCGAAGCGGAGCAGCAGCCGCGGCGGGCGCTCCCCGGCGGCCGTGCGGCTGCGGGCGGCCGCGGCCCGCACGCCTACGACTTCCCGCTGAGCACGCCGGTGACGGCCGAGAGCAGATCGCCCGAGCCGTCGCCGCTCGAGCCGCTCGAGCCCGAGCCGTCACCGCTCGAGCCTTCGCTCGAGCCGCTGCTTCCGGACCCGCTTCCGGAGCCGCCGCCGTCCGAGCCGCCGGAGCCGGTGAGGGTCGACGTCACGTCCGTCACCGTCCCCACCGCAACGTCCACGGTCGAGTCGACCGTCGTCGCGACGGTCGGCACGGGATCGGGAGCGGTGGGGTCGGTCGCCACCGGCTCGCTCGAGGGGGGTGCCGGCGACGCCGAGACGGGAGCGGCCGGCGACGCGGCGTCGGGCGGGGGCGCCGAGCTGTCCGCCGTCGGCGACGGGCTCTCCTGCCGAGACGTGGGCGACTGCGTGCCTGCGGCCGTCGCCGCGGCGGCCGCGCCCGCCGTCCTCGCCGGCAACGTCGCGCCCGGCTCGTTCGCGGTCCCGGCACGCACCGTCCCTGCCGTGCTGGTCGCCCGGCGGCCGGCAGCAGGCGAGGCGCTGGCCGCGGCCGCCAGCCTGGTCGCTCTCGCGGCGCGAGCAGCGGCGCCGGCCGCCGGCTCGGCGCGTGCGTCCGCTCCCGGGAGCGCCTCCGCGGCCGTGCGGACGATCCGTCCGCGCGCCGCGAGCAGCGCGTCGTCGCTCGCCTGGTCGGCGAACGCCGCGGGCAGGAGCGACGCCGCCGCCCGCGCCACGATCTCGGGCAGCGGCAGCCGCGCGCCCGACGCCGCGAGCAGGGGCACGGGCAGGCACAACGCCGTCGCGACGGCGAGGAGCTGCCGGCGGGGGAGCGTGAGCGTGTCGTGCCGCATGTGACGAAGAGGTCGCCGCTCGCACCGTACGAGAGCCCGCTGCGGGCGCATCACCCGGAAAGGGGAGCACCGCGCGCTCCACGACGGGAGCAGGGCCGTGGCGTCGAGAGGCGGGCGAGCGCGGGCGCGGCGGCGGCGCTCGGCCCCGTTCCGATCGCAGCCGACACGGACGGCGCCCCTAGTATGCGGTCGCGATGAAGGCGCTCGCGATCGTCGGCAACAGACCCCAGCAGTCGACGCGGGGGAACCCCTGGCTCCCCCACGAACCCCCTCCTCAGCCGTGAAAGCGCTCGCGATCGTCGGCAACAGACCCCAGTTCGTCAAGAGCGCGCCCTTGTCGCTCGCGCTGCGGGCGGCGGGCATCGACGAGGTCGTCGTGCACACGGGCCAGCACTGGGACGACGCTCTCTCGGCGGTCTTCTTCGAGGAGCTCGGGCTGGCGCCGCCGCGGCACCGGCTCGATCTGCGCACGGCCGACGTGGGAGCGATGCGCGACGCGCTCGAGCCGGTCGTGGCCGCCGAGCGGCCGCAGGTGGCGCTCGTCTACGGCGACACGAACTCGACGCTCGCAGGCGCGCTCGCCGCCGCCACCGAGGGCGTCCCCGTGGCGCACGTCGAGGCGGGTCTCCGCAGCGGCGACCTCTCCATGCCCGAGGAGCACAACCGCATCGAGGTGGACAAGCTGTCCTCGATCCTGTTCGCGCCCGACGAGCGCTCACGCGACGTGCTCGAGCGTGAGGAGACGGACGGGGACGTGTACGTCGTCGGCGACGTGATGGCGGACGCGGCTCGCCTGTTCGCGCCGATCGCCCGCACGCGCGTCCGCGTCGAGCGCGAGCCGGGCTCGTACGTCGTCGCCACCGTGCACCGGCAGGCGAACGTCGTGCAGCCGCGCCTCGGGCGGATCGTCGCGGGCCTCAGCCGGCTGCCGTACCCGGTCGTCTTCCCCGCGCATCCGCGCACGCGCGCCGCGATCGAGCGGGAGCGGCTCCGGCTCGGCGCGAACGTCGAGCTGTGCGAGCCCGTCGGCTACCTCGAGCTGACGGCGCTGATGGCGCGGGCGCACGCCGTGGTGACCGACTCCGGCGGCCTGCAGAAGGAGGCGTACTGGCTGGGCGTCCCCTGCGTGACGCTGCGACCCTCGACCGAGTGGGTGGACACGGTCGCGGCGGGCGCGAACGTGCTCGTGGACGACGACGACGACGCCCTCGTGGAGGCCGTCCGCGGCGCGCGCCTGCCCGCCGACCGGCCCGTGCTGTACGGCGACGGGCACGCCTCCGAGCGCATCGCCGCCGTGCTCTCCGCGTGGCCGGCGCGCGTCCCCGGGCTCGCGCTCTAGGGCCCGACCCGGGCCCACGCCCGGCGAGGGCGGCCCGGCCGCCCCACCTCCGCAGCGGGCGACGCGCGGCCGCTCCGTAGAATCCAGCCCCGTGACCGGCCCCGACCGCTACGACGTCGCCATCGTCGGCGCCGGCTACGTCGGCGTGCCGCTCGCGCAGGTCTTCGGAGAGGCGGGCAAGCGGGTCGTGCTCGTGGACATCGACCCGCGCCGCGTCGAGCAGCTCAACGCGGGCGAGAGCTACATCGAGGACGTCCCCGCCGAGGAGCTGGGCCGCCTCGTCGCAGCGGGCGGCCTCCGCGCGACGACCGACTACGACGTCCTCCGCTCCAGCGACGCGATCCTGATCGCGCTGCCGACCCCGCTCTCGAAGCAGCGGGAGCCCGACCTCTCCATCCTGAAGGCCGCCGCCGCCGAGATCGCGAAGCGGCTGCGCCCCGGCCACCTGGTCGTGCTCGAGTCGACCACCTACCCCGGCACGACGCGCGAGGAGCTGCAGCCGATCCTCGAGGCGGGCAGCGGGCTCCGCGCCGGCGGCGACTTCCACCTCGCCTTCTCGCCCGAGCGCGTCGATCCCGGCCGCACCGACTGGACGACCCGGTCGGTGCCGAAGGTGGTCGGCGGCATCGACGCCGAGTCGACGGAGGCGGCGGCGGCGCTCTACGGCAGCGCGATCGACACGATCCACCGCGTCTCCTCGCCCGAGGCGGCCGAGCTGACCAAGCTGCTGGAGAACATCTTCCGCTCGGTCAACATCGCGCTCGTGAACGAGCTCGCGCGCCTCTGCGACCGCATGGGGATCGACATCTGGGAGGTGATCGACGCCGCCTCGACGAAGCCGTTCGGCTTCATGCGCTTCGAGCCCGGGCCGGGACTGGGCGGCCACTGCATCCCCATCGACCCCTTCTACCTGACATGGAAGGCGCGCGAGTACGACTTCACCACGGAGTTCATCGAGCTCGCCGGCAAGGTCAACCAGGCGATGCCGTACTACTGCCGCTCGCGGGTCTCGCAGGCGCTCAACCACGGGCTCGGGCGCTCGCTCAGCGGCTCGCGCGTGCTCGTGCTCGGCGTCGCCTACAAGGCCGACATCTCGGACCTGCGCGAGTCGCCGGCCGTGAAGCTGATCGAGCTGCTGCAGCGGGCGGGCGCGCAGGTCGACTACCACGACCCACACGTGCCGTCGTTCGAGCAGGCAGGGCTCTCGCTCGCCTCGGTGCCGCTGCAGCCGCAGGACTACGACGCGGTCGTGATCGCCACGGCGCACTCCGACATCGACTACGCGGCGCTCGTCGAGCAGGCGCACCTCGTCGTCGACCTGCGCAACGCGACCGGGCGGCGCGGGATCGTCAGCGAGAAGGTCTGGAAGCTGTGACGACCCCCGTCCGCGTCGGCCAGGTCGGGCTCGGCTCGTGGGGCCGGAACCTGCTGCGCAACTTCGACGAGGCGGCCCGGCTCGCCTGGATCTGCGACACGAACGAGGAGGCGCTGCGCTCGCAGGCGTCGCGCTACCCGACCGCGCGCGCGACGGCCGCGCTCGAGGACCTGCTCGCCGACGAGCAGCTCGACGCCCTCGTCGTGGCCACGCCCGTGGCCACGCACTACGAGCTGGCCCGGCTCGCGCTGGAGGCGGGCAAGCACGTGTTCGTGGAGAAGCCGCCGGCGATGCGCGCGGCCGAGATGGAGGAGCTGCTCGAGCTGGCGCGCGAGCGGGAGCGCGTGCTCATGCCCGGCCACCTGCTCCTCTACCACCCGGGCGTGCGCAAGCTGAAGGAGCTGATCGACTCGGGCGAGCTCGGCGAGGTGCTCTGCGTGTACGGCAACCGCCAGAACCTCGGCGTGATCCGCTCGCACGAGAACGCGCTCTGGTCGCTCGGGGTGCACGACCTCTCCGTCATCCTCTGGCTGATCGACGAGGAGCCGGTCGAGGCGGTCGCCCACGGCCGCGACTTCCTCCAGCCTGGCGTCGAGGACGTCGTCTTCTGCTTCCTGCGCTTCCCCTCGGGCAAGGTCGCGCACATGCACCTGTCCTGGCTCGACCCGCACAAGATGCGGAAGATGACCGTCGTCGGGAAGGAGAAGATGGCCGTGTTCGACGACATGGAGCTCGAGCGCAAGATCACCGTCTACGACAAGGCACCCTGGGAGCCGGCCGAGACGTACGGCGAGTGGCGCACCCGCACCGGCGACATCTTCAGCCCCAAGATCCCGAACGACGAGCCGCTCCGCCTCGAGGTGCAGCACTTCCTCGACCTCGTGCGCTCGGGGCCGGGCGACCACGCCGAGGCCGTCTACGGCCTGCACGTCGTGCGCGCGCTCGAGCGGCTGACGGAGAGCCTGCGCGCCGGAGCGCCGGCATGAGCGCCGAGATCCACCCGAGCGCGGTCGTCTACCCCGGCACCGTGCTCGGCGAGGGGGTGCGCGTGCTCGAGAACGCCGTCGTCGGCAAGCAGCCGACGCTGTCGGCGCGCTCGACGACGAGGCGCGAGCCGCTGCCGCCGGCGGTGCTCGGGGACGGCGCCGTCGTCTCCACCGGCGCCATCGTCTTCGCCGGCACCACGATCGGGGCGCGGACGATCGTGGGCGACCAGGCCTGCGTGCGGGAGCGAGTGACGCTCGGCGAGGACGTCGTCGTCGGCCGCGGCTCGCTCGTCGAGAACGACACCACGGTGGGCGCGCGCACGCGCATCCAGGCGAACGCCTACGTGACGGGCTACTCGCTGCTCGAGGAGGACGTCTTCGTCGCGCCCTGCGTGGCCACGACGAACGACAACTTCATGGGCCGCACCGATCGCCGCCTCGAGCTGATGCGGGGGCCGACGATCCGCCGCGGGGCGCGCATCGGCGGCGGCGCGGTGCTCTGCCCCGGGGTCGAGGTGGGCGAGGAGGCGTTCGTCGGCGCAGGGGCGGTCGTGACGAGGGACGTGCCGCCGCGCGTCGTCGTGGTCGGCAACCCCGCGCGCGTGCTGCGCCCGGTCCCCGAGGACGAGCTCCTCGCCGGCACGTAGCGGCTCCTCGCCCCACCGGGTCAGGCCCTCGCCAGCTCGAGCTTGTACGGCCCTGCCCCCTCGGCGGCGATCTTGACCTGCACGTAGTAGAACCCGGTCCGGCGCGCGCGGAACGAGAGCCGCTCGACGAGCCCGGGACGGGCCGACTGGCGCAGCCGCATTCCCTGCGCGCGCAGGTCCTCGACGTGGCGCGTGCCCGGCCGCCAGAGGGCGAGCACCGTGTCCGTCCGCTTGGGGCCGGAGAGCACGGCGAACAGGCGCTGGCCGCGGCGCAGCCGCACGCGGTAGACGTCGCTCTGGTCGTCCCAGAAGTCGACGCTCGCGTGCACGCGCAGGCTGCGGCGCGCAGCCGGCCACGCCAGCGGCCAGGCCCGGTCGCCGGCGTCGTCGTTCGGCTCGAGCGCGTCGGGCGCCGGCAGCCGGCCCTGCAGCGCGGCGAGGGCGGTCGCCACGTCGAGACGGCCCCAGCCCGTGAAGGCGTCTCGGCCGAGCGGGCAGCGGCGGCAGCCGTTGGAGGCGTTCGCGTCGGTCGCCGTCCGCTCGAGGATGGTGGTCACCTGGTCGGGGGTGAGCGAGGGCTGGACGGCGAGCAGCATCGCCGCGGCGGCGGTCACCTGGGGCGCGGCGAAGGAGGTGCCCTCGGCCGAGCGGTACTCCTCGGGGCCGCAGCTCGAGTAGCCCTGCTCCGCGCACCCCGGGTACTGGGCGGTGAGCTGCCGCGGCAGCGTGGACAGGATCGCCTCGCCCGGAGCGGCGATGTCGTTGAAGACCGCGTCGCGGTTCGAGAAGGGCGGCGTCGAGCCGTCCTGGGCGAACGCGCTCACGCCGAGCACGTGCGGCAGCGCTGCCGGGTAGCTCGCGTAGTGCCACGGCTGCCGCGGCGCCTGGTCGCCGTTGCCGACCGCCGCGACGACGACCACCCGGTGCCGCACGGCGTAGGCGATCGCGTCCGCCTCCTCCTGCGAGTACGTGTCCCGTGCCGGGTGGAGGGGGTCGCGGACGCCGCCGAGGCTCATGTTGATCACGCGGGCTCCCTCGTCCACCGCCCAGCGGATCGCCCTCGCCTCGGCGCCGACCGGGATCGTGCGTTGCGCGTTGACGACCTTGGCCACGATCAGCTGCGCCGCCGGGAACGAGCCCGCCATGCCCACCCCGTCCCCCACGTTCGCGGCGATCAGCCCCGCCACGAAGGTACCGTGGCCCTGCGTGTCCACGGTCGCCCGGCCCCCCACGAAGCTGCGCGCCGCGACCACGTGGCCGGCGAGCTCGGGGTGCCCGGCGTCGATGCCGGAGTCGATGACGGCGATCCTCACCGGCGCGAGCGCGGGCGGCTGCGGCCAGGCGTCGTAGGCGTGGTTCGCGAACAGGTACCACTGCCGCGAGACGAGCGGATCCGCGGGCGCGAACGCCGCGGCCGGCGCGACGGCGGCGAGCGCGGCGACGACCGCCGCGGCGATGCGGCGCGGCATCAGGCCGGCGCCTCGACGACCGGGATCGTGATCGTCGGTCCCGGCAACCCCGCCGCGCTCAGCCTGTACGTCGTCGTCTCGGCCGGACGGACCACCGTCGCAAACGTACCGTCCGCGGCGACGCGCAGACGGCGCACGACGGGCGCCCAGGCGCCGTCCGCGCCCAGGTGCTCGAGCGAGGCGGAGCCCGCGTCGCGCGCGACGCCGGTCAGCCGGACGGGGACACCCACGCTCGTCGGGCTCGGCGGCGTGACGAAGCGCAGGGTGCCGAGGCGGAAGGAGGTGGAACGCAGCCCCAGGCGCTTGCGGGCCTCCGCGCCGGTGATGCCGAGCGTCGTGCCGTCCGCGGCGGTGACGACGAGGCTCGCCACGCGCGACGACGCGGTCAGCCTCGCCTGCACGTCGACGACCGGCGCCGCCAGCCCGAGCCCCGAGGCGAGCTGCCGCCCGGTGTACGTGCGCGGCTTCCAGGCGTGGAAGGGGGAGGCGGCGTCCCAGGGGTCGGGCTGGGAGGGCAGGTAGGGGACGTCGAGGCCGAACGCCTCCGAGCCCGCGGCGGTGCGGCCTCCCGAGGACGCCGAGTAGAACGTCCGAGCCACGCTGCCGCCGTAGAGCAGCACGACGCCGGCCGTGGCCGTGACGGCCGCCGTCGTCTCGGGCGTCTCCGCCGCCGCGCCCAGGTACTGCTGGCTGCGACCGTCGGGGAAGACGTCCCAGGCCCGGCCCGCGACCCGGCTCGCGAGCGCGTACGAGCGCGCCGCGATCGCCTGCGCCTGCAACGCGGCCGCCGGCCACGTGCGCGGCATCTCGCCCGGGACGACACCCTGCAGGTACGCCTCCAGCCCGACGACGTCGACGACCTCGAGCGCGCTGCCGGTGGAGGAGACCCGGAGGCGCCCGCGGTACGGCTTGCCCCCGAGCGAGAGCAGCGCGCCCGCTGCCGGCGAGATCGTGAGCGGTCCCGCGAGCGGCGTCGGCATCCCGGCGAGGTCGACCGTCAGGGACGGGTCGAGCGCGAGCGGCCCGCTGACGACGTGCGTCGCCCCGGTCGCGTCGCGAACGGTGAACGGCGCGGTCGACGAGACGGTCGCCTCCGGCGCTGCCGGCCGCAGCAGCACGCGCACCGTCGTCGCCGGAGCACGGCCCTGCGTCGTCCCCGGGTAGTAGAAGTCGAGGATCTCGGCCGCGCTGCGGCCCGCCCGTGCCTGGGCGTAGGAGCCCCACTGGCTGAGGCCGACGCCGTGGCCCCAGCCGGCGCCCTGGAGCACGAACACGGGCCCGCTCGCGCCTTTCTCCGCAGGCCCGGCCGCGGCCTCGCTCTCCGCCTGCGGCGGCAGCAGCATGCCCGCGGCCGCCCCCGCGGGCGCGAGCGAGGCGAGCACGGCGATGAGCAGGGGAAGCGGCCGCATGCGCATGGCCTCCGCGGGAGGCTACCGGAGCAATTCTCGGCGTCCGGCCGGAAGCCTTGAGCGGCGGGCGGCGTCTAGGCGAGCCGCGCGCCGTACTGCGCCTCGTAGTACTCGCGGTACGCGCCCGACTTGATCGGCTCCCACCAGGCGCGGTTGTCGCGGTACCACTCGACCGTGCGCGGAAGGCCCGTCTCGCCGAACGAGTGCGCCGGCGACCAGCCGAGCCGGCGCAGCTTCGAGTCGTCGAGCGCGTAGCGGCGGTCGTGGCC
>Ga0070741_10017650_pt1 | contig 11691 bp, 12 predicted proteins | sample Coa_R1_4_FD_66440 | JGI IMG/M metagenome (GOLD analysis project Ga0070741, IMG submission 66440) | Surface soil microbial communities from Centralia Pennsylvania, which are recovering from an underground coalmine fire - Coalmine... | ecosystem: Environmental > Terrestrial > Soil > Unclassified ...
GGAGTGGGGTGCGGCGCCCGCAGATGTGCCTCGCAAGCGCATCTCCGGGAGGCCTCGGGTAGCCGTCCGTCCCCACTAGGAGGGACTGCCTTCAATGGCTGGACGCGGTGCGGAGGAAGGGCGGCGAAAGCCGCCCGGATCAGGGAGGGCGGAAGGCCCCCCATCCGCGCCCGGAAGCACGGCCCCGGGGACAGAAAAGCCGCAGGTGGAGCGCCGGAAGGCGACGCGCCCCCGAGCATGTTGTTTGCGCATACTGCGTAAACTTGCATGCGATGGGCGCACCCGCCGCAAGGCGGGACTGGTTGGTGCGCCTTTCGGCGCTCCGCCCCCTCGCACCGCGCGAGGGGACCAAGGCAGGCCGGCGTCCGCCCGCGCGGCGGCGGCGTTCCGCCATGCCCGTTTCCCACCGGCATCGGCCGCAAGCGTCAGGCGCACGCGCCGCGCCGGCGCCTCGGGCCAATCCGCGACACGAAGTTATCCCCGCCCGCACCGGCCAGCCGCAGAATGCGCCAGGCATCAACCGAGCAAACAGAGGAGGCAAGGCATGAGCGAGAGGAAGGACAAGCCGGCCGCCAAGGCGCGTGCGCCGCGCGCCGCCGAAGCGGAAGACGAATACGATGCGCGCATTCTCGAGGAGCTCCGCTACGACGTGACGCAAAAGCTCGTGCGCTTCGCTCATCGCAATCAATGGCCCGCTTGTCCGCGCCGCGCCTGCCGCCGCTCTCGCCAATGCGCCGCCACCGATCTGATCTGCGCCAATCCGCGTGCGCCGCGCGTGCTCACGGCGGAGGAAGATGCGGCCATGCGCGCGCGTCTCTTGCGCGATTTGCGCCGCCGGCTGGCGGAAGTTGAGCGCGAGGCGGGGTGATGGGGGCATCTCTCCGCTCGTCCCCGCGAAGGCGGGGACCCAGGCCGGATTCCCGCTGGCGCGGGAATGAGCGGCATATCGGTCGCTTTCACTCTTCCGCTTGGAAGAAGGAAAGGGTGGACGCGCTATTTCTTCTTCGCGCCGGTGCGGTGGATGCTCTTGATCGCCAGCGGGGCGCGGCCGGATTTCTCGGCGATCTCGCGGTCCTGCGCGATGATGAAGCCGCGCGCCGGCGCGTCCTTCTCCAGCCCGCCGAGCAGCGCCGCCGGCACGCGCCGGTTGGAGCGCTGCGAGCCGTCCTCGTAGACGACGTCGAAGAACACGAATTCGCCTTTGGGGTTGGTTCCCGGTTTCTTGGCCATGGGCGTCGTCCTGTCGAAATGCAAAACCCCGCGCCGGCGCGGGGTCTGTCGCTGCCGCTTATATTAGGGCCGGCCGGCGGCATTGGCCAGTTGGCGGATAGCATCCATCCCGGCCTATAATCGCGCCAATTCACCCGCAGCAGGAGGATGCCGTCATGGCCACTTATGTGATGATGGGCAAATATTCGGCGGAAGCGATCAAGGGCATCAGCGCCAGGCGCTCGGACGAGGCCAAGGCGCTGATCAAGAAGCACGGCGGCGAGCTGAAGGCGGGCTATGCGCTGCTCGGCGGCGTCGATCTCGTGCTCGTCGTCGAGCTGCCGGACACGGCGCGCGCCATGGCCGTCTCGGCGGCCCTCGCCAAGGCCACCGGCATCGCGTTTACCACCGCGCCGGCGCTCTCCATCGAGGAATTCGACAAGATGATGGGCTGAGGCCTGGCCTCTCCCGGGCGGGCTCCGGGAAGGCGCATTCGACTTTCGGGGTAGAGGCGCGGGCAAGCCGGCCCTGCGGCCAATCCGAAGGAACGCCAAGGCGTTACGCGCGTTGTCGGGAGCGGGGGCAGCCGGGGGCAGCCGGGCAGGCGATGCTTCGCGGAACGCAAGCCCCCGCCGCCCCGCGCGCAGCGGCGGTCGCCGGGCTCCGATTCTCGTGTGCATAAGTCCTTGCCCGGCTTCCAAAGGAAAATGCTAGGATGGATTGTTTTTAGATTCAGCTTGCAAGCTGAGGGATCAACCAGGGGCGGATCATGAAAAAAGCCAGTCTGTGTGTCGCGTTGTGTGCGGCTCTCTCCCTCGTCGCCGCGGGAGCGGATGCGCAGGGCTCGAAGAGCTCGAAATCCTCGAAGTCATCCAAGGCCAAGGTAACGGTGTCGAAGCGGGCCCCGGCGGCGCCGCCGATGGTCGCCAACTTCAATGCCTGCGTCGCCAGCGGCGTCGGCATCTTCACCGTCGTCACCTCGGTCGGCTGCGCGGTCGTCTGGGCGATCCCGATCGGGGTCGAGGCGCTGTTCGTTCCGCGCCGCGCTTAGTCGCGCCTGAATTCGGGGGGCCGCGGGCGGTGACGCCTGCGGCCTCTGCGCGCCCGCGCGCATCGCGCCATTTGCTTTTGCGTCAATCGCGCCATTTGATCGAGCAGCCCATGCTCGGGATCTGCTCGCGCGGGCCAAGCCCGGTTTGCGCGATCTCCTTCATCGCCTCGTAAAGATCGCGCCGCGCGTTGGGCACGAGCTCGCGCCGCGAGGCGTCGAGCCGGCCGCGGTATTGCAGCTCGTCCTTGGCGTTGAAGCCGAAGAAATCCGGTGTGCATTGCGCGTCATAGGCGCGCGCGACGGCCTGCGTCTCGTCGATGAGATAAGGAAAGCTGAAGCCGTGGCGGCGGGCGAAGGCCTGCATGTTCTCGAAGGAATCCTCGGGGAATTCCGCCGTGTCGTTGGCCATGATGCCGGCGACGCCGATGCCGATCTGCTGCAGCGCCTTCGCCTCCTCGACGATGCGGGAGATCACCGCCTTCACATAGGGGCAGTGATTGCAAAGGAAGATGATGAGAGTGCCGTTCTTGCCGCGCACGTCGGCGAGCCGCCAGATTCTGCCGTCGACGCCCTTGAGCGCGAAGTCGCGCGCCTTCCAGCCGAAATTGCAAATGCTGCTCTGCTGCGCGACCATGGCGATAACCCATATATGTCTGTCGTGCGCCGATGCTAGCAGCCTGTGTTCGCTCTGCAACGGCCGTGCGGCGGGCGCGATTGAGATTGCCGCCGCCCGCCCGGCATTGCTAACCTGCGCCGCGCCGGCGCCATCGAGGGCGTCCCTGCCGCCGGGCCTGTAGCTCAATGGTTAGAGCCGACCGCTCATAACGGTCTGGTTGGAGGTTCGAGTCCTCCCGGGCCCACCACGCAGTCTTGCATCGGCGAAGATTCCTGTATCGGTCGGCTTCGAAAAGTATTTCTGGGGAGTCGACGGTCATTAGCGAGTTCGGTTGCAAATCAGTTTGGAATGGCGTTTTGATGCGCCAAGCTGTTGCGCCATTCCGCGAAGTGGAATTGGCCGAGTAGGCAGGTGGAAGTGCAATCGCGCAGTTTTTTGGAAGCGCTCTTTCGCGTGGCTGTTGCCGCCGCGCATCCGCAAGCCCGCCTCAGCGCATGGCTGCCGCCGCCGCCATCTGGCCGTCTGATCATTCTTGCTGCCGGCAAGGCCGCCGGGTCAATGACGGAAGTGGCTGAGCAACATTATCTCGAAAATGGCTTCCCGCCCGCACGGCTAATGGGTGTCGCCGTCGCCCGGCATGGCTATGGAAGACCCACCCGCCGCATCCGGATGGTAGAAGCCGGCCATCCCATACCTGATCAAACCGGCCTTGAGGCTTCCGAGTTGACGCTGCGCTTTGCCGAAGAAGCGCGCGCCGACGATCTCGTTCTGGTGCTGCTTTCGGGCGGCGCCTCGGCAAACTGGATCGCGCCGGCATCGGGCGTTTCGTTGGGCGACAAACAGGTGACAACCCGCGCCTTGCTCCGTTCCGGCGCGACGATAGGCGAGATCAATACCGTGCGGAAACATCTTTCTCGGATCAAGGGAGGGCGCCTGGCTGAAAAGGCGCAACCGGCTCGCGTCATTACCCTGGCGATCTCCGACGTCCCGCATGACGATCCAAGCGTGATCGGTTCGGGGCCGACGGTAGGCGATCCGTCCACGCTGTCAGACGCGCGTGCGATCGTTGGACGGTTTCACCTTGATATGCCTCCGAGCATTCTGCGGGCCCTATCTGATCCAGCCAACGAAACCCCTAAGCCGGACCATCCATGTTTTCGCGAGTCGACCTTCTCGATCGTCGCTCGTCCTGCAGATGCCTTCCAGTCAGCTCGCGAGGCGGTGGGCCGCGCCGGTTTTGATTGCGTATTTCTCGGTGATCAGGTCGAGGGCGAGGCTCGGACCGCGGCGTTGGAGCACGCACGCATGGCCCGCAATGTACAGGCTCAGGGACGTCGTGCTGTGATCCTCTCAGGTGGCGAACTGACGGTGACTATGCGCGGCAATGGTGGCCGCGGTGGGCCCAATCAAGAATATGCCTTGGCACTTGCGCTGGCGCTTGAAGGCACGCGGGGGATCACCGCTCTCGCCGCCGATACTGACGGCACCGACGGCGGCTCCGGCTCGCCGGCCGATCCCGCCGGTGCATTCGCGGACGGGACGACGGTTTTTCGCGGGCGGACGCTCGGGCTGGATGCGGCATTGTTTTTGACCAACAACAATTCCACCGAATATTTTGCGGCACTCGGGGACCTTTTGACGTCCGGCCCGACTTTCACGAACGTAAATGACTTCCGAGCCATCCTTGTCGACGCGCCCTAATACGGGTCCGCTTGTCGGCGCCGACAAGAAGACAAACGGCTGGGCCGCGCGCGAAAGGAAGTTCCGCCGCCTCGGACGGCCCTTTCGACCAACTTCCCCGGGCAATGATTGCCTTCCGCCGCATTGCACTCCGCGGCGGAAGGCTGGCCGCCGTCTGACTATTGGTAGAGCTTGTCGATATAGCCGCTGTCGTCGATCACTCGCAGGTGATGGAGGTCCCACATGATAAGGGGATTGAAATCCGCCGCCGCCGGCGTTTCCTTGGCCCCCAGCGCAAACACGTTGCGGATTGCTTCCGGCGTCGGATAGGGCTTGGGCTGAAAAATCTCGGCATGGTGATCGTAGAAAATGTCGACCTCCTCATCCGACTTCAGCCTGAGCAGGTCGCGTGAGGTTTTGTTGATGATGGCGATCGTGTCCTTGCGATTGGTCTTGAAGAAATGGATGGCATCGACCAGTGCGAGCAACAGTCCGTTGATCTCTTCGGGGTGATTATTCACATATCCGGTCGTGGTCGTGACAGTGGGACCCTCAATCATCGGCATCTGCCCTACGTCGATGACCTTGGCGCCCATTTCCCTGGCACGCTTTTCATCGACGGGGCCGAGGAAAGTCGCATCGAAGGCGCCAGCCATGACATGGCGGATTCGCTCCGCCGCGCGGCGGTCGCCGTCGATGAGCTGCACGTCCTTGCCGTCCTCGAGCCCGTTTTTGCGCAGGAACAGCCAGAGATTGAGACCGGGATGTTGGTCGAGCTTGTCCACAGTGATGCGCTTGCCCTTGAGATCGGCGACGGAATTGACGTTCTTTCCCGCCACCATCCAATGCTGGTTCCAGGCGTTTTGGACTTGGCCGATATGGACGAAAGGTTCGCCATACAGCGCGCGGCGCGCATAAAGGCTATGGTGATTGCCGGACACGATATCGAGATCGCCCGATAGCAGCCCCTCGGTCGCGCGCGCGCGTTTGTCTTCCATCGAGCCGAATTCCATCTCCAGGCCATGCTTGGCGAGGAAGCCAGCTTCCTCCATGACTTTCCATAGAGGCACGTGCGAAGGCGCGCGATAATAGATGCGAATTTTCTTGGCCATTTTCTCTTCTCTCCCCTTGTGAAACATGGTCCATCCGGCGCGCTCATTGCGCCTTCAGGAGCGGCAGCAGCAGATCGCGCGCCTTCCTGGAATTCTCCTGCCGGCCCGAGGCGATCCAGGCGAAGTCGCCATCGTCCTTGTAGTGCACGCCCGGCTTCGGGATCATGCGCGGATCGAGGAAGGATTCATCGACATCTGTGCGCAAGCTCACCTCGCCATAGACGTGCGAATAGATTTCGAGGGCCTCCTTGCTGGCGATCCAGTTGACGAAGACCTGGGCGGCGTCGGGATGCGGCGGCCGGTCGGCGACACTAAGCAGGAATTGTCCCGGCCGCAGCCGCGGAGATATTCCCTCGAGCTCAAATACATCGATGATCTTGAAGCCTGATTTGATCAGCTCGCGCACGTCATCATTGCGGCACGTCAGGCAAATGGGTTGCGTGCCGCGCGCCAGCGAGTCGCTGATCAGGCGGCGATCACGGCTTATCAGCGGCGCCTGGTCGACATAGAAAGCCTTGACGAAATCAGGACCGAGGTCGGCGTAGAGTCGGCCGGCGAGATTTCCGCCGCTACCGCTGATCGTGGGGTCTTCGGCCGATATCTTTCCGCGCCAGCGCGGGTTCAGCAAGTCGCGGATCGAGCGCAACTCATCCGCTTTCACGTAATCGGTGTTGAGAAAAAGCTCGTCGGAGACGGTACTGAAGAGTTGCAGGATGTACCTTTGCTCGGGATCGATGAAGCGCAGCTTGCCCGATTTCCATTTCGCGGGATCGATCACGTCCGGCGCGACCATGAGTGGACGCAGCGGCTGCAGCATTTTTTGCGGCAGGAGGACATTCACGGTGGTGTTGTTGCCGGCCATGAAGACATCGACGGAATAAAGCCCGCTGGAGCGCTCGACGCGGATTTTTCCGACCAGCTCGCCCGAGCCTCCGGCAATGTAAGTGACCTTGATTCCGTAGCGCGCCGTGAAAGCCGGGATGATATTGTTGCGCATCACAGGATCGGGCGAGCCGATCACCACGACGTTACCTTCCTGCTTTGCCGCGGCGACGACGTCGTCCCATGGCTTCGGATTGGCGTTCTGCGCGGCGCCCGGCGAGGAAAGCAAGAACGCAGCTAGCAGCGGCAGCAGCCATCTCATGCGAGGGGGCCAGCGGGCTTCAAGCCTGCTGGCCCCGCCGAATCGCCCGGCGAAGCTGGCCGCAGCCCATTGGTTCATTGACCTTCGCTCAGTTCCGCCGTTCTTTTTCTTCACTTGCCGAGCATTTCACCGATTTTGGCGTTGATTGCCGGCTTCGGTCCGCCGCGCCAGCTAGGCAGGCCGTCATCGAAATACGCCCCGCCTTTTTTCGGCACGACCCGCGGATCGAGGAACGACTCATCCACATCGGTGCGGACCGTCGCCGCCTGCGCGGCGCGCGAGTAGAGGGTCAAGGCTTCCTTGCCCGCCATCCAGTTGACGAAGACGCGTGCCGCATTGGGATGCGGTGCCTTGTTCGCCAGCTCCATTTCAAACGGCGAGGCGCTGAGACGATCCTTCAATCCGTCGAGATGATAGACTTCCTCAATGTGGAAGCCTTCTTTACGCAAGGCGTCGACGTCATCGGCGCGGCACGTAAGGCAAATAGGATTGATGCCGCGTGCCAACCAATCGGTGAGTTGGCGGCGGTCACCGCTGATCGTCGGCTTTTGATCCACATAGAGCTTCTTGGCAAAGTCCGCCCCAAGCTGATCATAATAGAGCGCGGAGAACGCGCCGCCCGCGCCCTTGTTGCTGGACGGGTCCTCTGTCGAAATCTTCCCTTTCCACTTCGGATTTAGCAAATCCTTGGCGGATTTCAGCTCCTCAGGCTTCACATAATCAGTATTGATGAACAGCCAACTATCGACACTGTTGAAGAGCCGCATCACGTATTTCTGATCGTCGTCGACGAACCATGGCTTGCCCATCTTCCATTTCGACGGATCGGTGACTTCCGCAGTAATCAGCTCCGGCGCCAGCGGATCGAGCATGCCGCCCTTGTACAGCGCATTGTAGGCGGTGTCCGGGCCGGCCAGATACACGTCGATGCTGTAGATGCCCGAAGCCCGTTCGGTACGCGCGCGGCCGGTAATCGCGCTCGAATGGCCGGCGATGAACTCAATGGGGATTCCGAAACGCTTCTCGAATGCCGGAATGATTTCTTTGCGCATCACCGGATCGGGCGATCCGGCGACCACGACTTTGCCTTCGGCCTTCGCCGCAGCGACGGTCTGGTCCCACTTCTTTTGTGTGTCGGCGGATTGCGCCAGAGCGCATGGCGCCGCCAGCAATGCTGCAAGTGCAATGATCGTTTTTCTCATCGCGTTTCCTCTGTCTGGTTGCCACGGCAGCAAATTACGCCGCCGCTATTGGTACAACTTGTCGATATAGCCGCTGTCATCGATCGCACGCAGATGATGCAAATCCCACATCACCAGTGGATTGAAGCCAGCCACTTCCGGCGTGTCCTTGACGCCAAGCTGAAACACGTTCTCGATCGCCTGCGGTGTCGGATATGGCTTGCGTTGGAACAGCGCGGACTGCTCGCCGTAGAGAGTGTCGAGCTCCTGATCCGACTGCAGCCGCAGCAATCTCCGGCAAGTCCGGTTGATAATGTCGATTGTCCCCTGCCGATTGGTCTTGAAGTAATGAATGCCGTCCACCAGCGCCCGCAACAGGCGTGACACTTCATCGGGATGGCTGTTGACATAGGTCGTCGTAGTGGTCAGCGTCACGCCTTCGATCATCGGAAACGTGGGAAGATCGATGACGCGCGCGCCGAGCTGTTCCGCGCGCATCCGATCGACGGCACCGATGAAGGTCGCGTCGAATGCGCCGGCCATGACATGCCGCACCCGTTCGATCGACTTGCGATCGCCATCGACGAGCTGCACGTTCTTGCCGTCCTCAAGGCCGTTTTGGCGCAGATAGAGCCAAAGATTGAGCCCGGGATGCCCGCTTAACTTATTGATACAGACGCGTTTTCCGGCGAGGTCGGCAACTGTATTGATGCCGTCGCGCGCCACCATCCAATGCTGGTTCCACTGGTTTTGGACCTGCGCGATGTGCACGAACGGCTCGCCATGTAGCGCCCGCCGCGCGTAAAGACTGTGGTGATTGCCCGAAACGACGTCGAGATCGCCGCTGAGCAGACCTTCGGTGGCGCGGCTGCGCTTGTCTTCTAGTGACTCCAGCGAAATCTCGACGCCGTGCTTATCGAGGAAGCCGGCTTCCTCCATAATTTTCCAAACCGGAATATGCGACGGCGCGCGGTAAAAGACTCGGATCTTCTTCTTGTCGGGCATTGATCTCTCCTTCGACCTTATTTTTCCTTCAGCAGCTTGCGCATAATGCCCATGACTTTTTTCCGAGCGGCGACAGCCGTCGTCCAATCGTGCACGTCATAATATTTAACGCCAGGTTTGGGCACGAACTCAGCAGGCAAGTAGGCGGTGGCATCGATGTCGTTACGCGTAGGCGCCTCGCCGCGCGCGCGAGAGAAAACCTCAAGGCCTTCTTTCGAGGCCATCCAGTTGACGAAGACTTTAGCCGCGTTCGGGTGCGGTGCGTGATCGACCAATCCCATTTGCCCGATGCCCGAAGACACCGTTCCGCCCATGTCGCCCAATTGATAAACCGCCTGGATCGGCAATCCTTGCTTGCGCAGACGTTCCAAATCATCCTGTTCGCCATCGAGCGAAATCGGGTAGGTGCCGCGCGCCAGCCAGTCCGTAAGCTGGCGCCGGTCACGCACGATCATCGGCTTCTGGTCGACATAGAGTTTGCGCAAAAAATCCTCGCCAAACTCCAGATAGAAGCGGGTCGCCTGTCCGACGCCGCGGCCCGCCACGGTGGGATCGTGCGCGGAAATTTTACCTTTCCACTTGGGGTCGAGCAGGTCCTGGGCGGATTTCAGATCGCCGGGCTTTACGCTGTCCGTGTTGATATAAAGCGATGGCCCTGCGGTATTGAACAGCCGAAGCACATAGGCCTTTTCGGGATCCGCGAACCATAGTCCGCCATGGGTCCATTTCGTCGAATCCACAACCTGCGGGAGGACAAGTTCTGGCTTCAATGGAGCCAGCATTTTTTCGGGGTAATAAACGCCGGCCATGCTGTCGCTGCCGGCGAAAAGGACGTCCGCTGTGTAGAGCCCAGCGCTGCGTTCGGTCCGCAGCTTTGAGGCCGCTTCGGTGCTGCGCCCGCCGATATACTCGATGGTGATGCCGAACCGCTTCTTGAACGCCTCCGGAACATCCTTGCGCACCTTGTTATCCGGCGGGCCGAGAACTACGACCGTGCCCTCCTTTTGCGCGGCCGCCACAAGTTGATCCCAACCGCCTTTCCCGTCTGTCTGCGCGGAAACGGCTGATGCCCAGAACAGCAAAGCGACGGCGAGAACTCTTCCCGTCATGTGCATCACACGCCCTCCACCCACCATCACTTCTAGCCGTGCAGCAGCTCTTTCATCCGTGCACGAATTTTCTCCTTCGTTGTGACCGTAAAGGTCCAATCGTAAGTGTCGAAATATTTGACGCCCGGCTTCGGAATGTATTCGGCGGGCAGGTATTGGCTGGCGTCGATGTCGGTACGCGTCGGCACCTCGCCGCGTGCCCGGGCGAAGATTTCCAGGCCTTCCTTGGAAGCGATCCAGTTAGCGAAAATCTTGGCTGCATTCGGGTGCGGTGCGTGATTGAAAACCGCAAGCTCCCCGATGCCGGCAGAAAGTGAGCCCGCAAGATCCTTCAATTCATAGACCGGCAGGATGTGGAAGCCGTCCTTGCGCAGGCGCTCCACGGCATTGTCTTCGGCGCCGAAGACAATCGGGTAAGTGCCATGTGCAAGCCAATCGGTCAGCTCACGGCGATTGCGGCCGATGACCGGCTTTTGGCCGACATAGAGCCCTTTGGCGAATTCCTCACCCAACGCCGCATAAAGACGTGCCGCGTCGTTGCTGCCCGTGCCCGGAACCGTTGGATCATGCGTAGCGATTTTCCCTTTCCATTTCGGATTCAAAAGATCCGTCGAGGATTGAATTTCGCTAGGCTTTATTTGATCCGTTTGGATGTAAAAAAGCACGCCACGGGTATTGAACAGGCGAAGTATGTATTTCTGATCGGGGTCCATGTACCAGAGCTTGCCGCCCATCCAATGCGAACCGTCCACCACATCCGGCCGGATGAGGATCTTATCCAAAGGATCGATCATCTTCTCCCGATAGAAAATCGTCGCCATGGTCTGAATTCCGGACAGTGTCGCGTCCACGGTATAGAGGCCGGCTTGGCGCTCGGAACGGAGCCGCGCGGCCGTCTCGCTGCTGCGGCCACCGATATATTCAACCGTGATGCCGTATTTTTTCTCAAAGGCAGGCGGCAATGCATTGCGCACCTCCGTGTCAGGAGGCGCCATGATCGTAACTTTGCCCTCTTGTTTCGCCGCAGCAAGCCACTGGTCCCACTGCTTTTGCCAGTCGGCCGGCGCCGCGGTCTGCGCGGCCGCACAGGAAGCGTAAAGCACCAGCGCCAGAACGATGGCATTCTTCATGATCAACCTCGTCTCTTTGCCGCCGGGAGCGGTCTCGGACCGCTATGCGAACGGCGATCACCCGGATGGGCGTTCATTCTTGCGGCCGTGCCTCTTGTCGCTGAGGCGACGTGAGCCTCAGGCCGAACGCCCGGCCCATCAACATCATCACGCACATGATCACTGTGATCAGCAATCCCAGCGCCGCGGCGCGCTCGATTTCCCCGGTGAAACTATATTCCAGCAACAAGATCGAGAGCGGCCGCGACTGGCCGCTGTAGAGCAGCACCGGGGTGCTGATCGAATGGAGCGAATTACCGAAATTGAGCAGGGCCACGGTCGCCGCGACCGGGCCGACCAAAGGCAGAAGAATCCGCCGGTAGGTGTAAGCCCACGATGCGCCGGTAACGCGGGCGGCCTCTTCGAGATCGGAGCCGAGCTGCATGAACGCCGCCTTGAAGGCCTGCGAGCTCAC
>Ga0070741_10017651_pt1 | contig 11691 bp, 8 predicted proteins | sample Coa_R1_4_FD_66440 | JGI IMG/M metagenome (GOLD analysis project Ga0070741, IMG submission 66440) | Surface soil microbial communities from Centralia Pennsylvania, which are recovering from an underground coalmine fire - Coalmine... | ecosystem: Environmental > Terrestrial > Soil > Unclassified ...
CGGCCAACCCGCTGCGCATTCCCGCGCTGCGGGCGCTGTACGCGGCGCGGTTTTGTGCCGGCGCCGTGTTCGGCGCGATGCCCGTATCGCTCATCGCGTTCGCGACCGCGCACCACGGCCGCGCGTTCAGCGGCCTGTTCCTCGGACTATGGGGTGTGACCAGCCTGATCGCCGGTCTCGGCTACGGCGCGCTGAAAGAGCAGATGCCGCTGCATCGCCGGCTGATCATCAGCGTCGCGCTGTTCGCGGCGGGGGGCATGCCGCTGCTCGCCGCCCGCGGGTTGCTTTCCCTCATCGGCCTGCTGCCGCTCGCCGGTGTGGCGATGGCGCCGGCGACCGTTACCGCGATGGAGGTCATGCAGCGTGTGGTGCCGCCCGCCATGCTGACCCAGACGATCTCCTGGGACACGACGGCGATCGCATTCGGCATGACCGCGGGCAGTTCCCTGGCCGGCGCCGCAATCGCGCCGCTCGGGGCGGACCTGGCCTTCGTGGTGCCGGTGTGCGCGGGACTGCTCGGCCTGATCGCGGTGCTGGCCGGCAGCAGGCCGATCCGTGTCGCCTGCCTGGCCGTGCCCGCCGAAAGGGCGCCGGGGTAATTCCCCGCTGACCGTGATCGCCCGGGACGGGCATATCAAGGCGGCGTAACGGACGGCTTCGGTTTGCTCTGGCGACGGCCTGTCCGTTCGCAGGGAAACGACACCGTCGTCGTCCCGCTGGTCGAAGACGTCCGGCGTGGTCATGACGCATTGTCCTGAGCTTGCGCACTTGTCCTGGTCAACCTGAACGCGCATGAATTACTCCGGTTACCAGGTCACGGGCAGTTCATGGACGCCGTAGATGAGCCCGTCCTGCTTGTACCGGAGATCACCGGGATCGACCGCCAGGGCCAGCGTCGGGATCCGGCGATGCAAGGCGGCGTAGCTAACCTGGAGTTCCATCCGGGCCAGGTGCTGGCCGACGCACTGGTGCACGCCGAACCCGAACGCGATGTGCTGACGCGCGTCGCGATGGATATCGAGCATCCCCGCGCGGGGGAACACCGTCTCGTCGCGGTTGGCGGTTTCGATGGGGATGACCAGGCCCTCGCCGGCGCGGATCACCTGCCCGGCGATCTCGATGTCGTCCAGCGCCAGCCGGCGCAGGCCGGTATGGACAATGGACAGGTAGCGCAAGAGCTCCTCGACAGCCGCGGCGACCAGCTTGGGGTCGTCGGCGTTCCGCAGCTGAGTGAGCTGGGTGGGATCGCGCAGCAGCGCCAGCGTGCCGAGCGTGATCATATTGGCGGTGGTCTCGTGCCCAGCGAGCAGCAGCAGATGGGTCAGCTTGACCAGTTCCTGCATGGTCATCTGCCCGGTCTGGATTTGCTCGCTGGCCAGGCGGGATAGCAGGTCGTCGGCCGGCGCGGCAAGCTTGCGGCTGATCATCTGCTCCAGGTAGGCGCTCACCTCCGCCATGGTGTCCTTCATGGCCGTGGTAGCGGTCTCACGGCTGATAACAGTCGCGCCGACGCGCTGGAGAAACTCGTGGTCAGCGTACGGAACACCGAGCAGGTGGCAGATAACCAGCGACGGAACGGGCAGCGCGAACCGCGACACCAGATCGGCCGGCCTCGGGCCGGCCAGCAGGTCGCTGATGAGATCGTCGACGATCTCGCGGACCGCGGGCCGCGACCTCTCGATCCGCCGGACGGTAAACGTGCCGGCGACCGTCCGGCGCAGCCGGGCATGCTCGGGATCATCCATGTTGAGGAACGTCAGCGACTCGTCGGTGATGTCCCGCAAGCCCTGGCTCTGGAAGGGATAGCCCGGCCGGTACGGGTCCGCGCTGACCCGCGGGTCGGCCAGCAGGGCACGCTGCTCAGCGTGCCGGGTGACCAGCCACGCCGTGCTGCCGTCCCACAGCCGGATCCGGACGAACGGCGCCTTGGCCTGCAGGTCGCCGAGCACGGGAGGCGGGTCGAGCGGGCAGCTCGCGGCGCGAGTCATCGGGTAGAACGGGATGTCCTCGAAGGCCGGGTCCGGAAGATGAGTCCGCGTCAACGCGACTCCCTCACATAGCGCGCGCCGGTTCCATTCCGGAGGATGTCCGTCAGGCAACTTTCGGACAGATGCTATCAAAGTCCTTTACGACGCGGCATTATCTAAGTTGCTAGAAAGGGGCGGCCGGACAGTGGAACCGCTGGTCGTTCGGAAAAATCGGGCTTTATCTAACGGCGATAACGGGGCGTCTATGGCAACACCCGAAGACAAGGACAGCGCTGGCTCTACGGACGCGACCAGGCCGAGCATAGCCAGGGTCTACGACTACTTGCTTGGCGGGACGGACAATTCCGACGTCGACCGCGGTGAAGCCGAGCGGATGATCCAGCGCTCGCCGTCGATGCCCGCCCTGGTCCGGGAGAACCGGCTGTTCCTGTCACGGGCCGTCGGCTGGCTGGCCCGGCAGGGGATACGCCAGTTCCTCGACATCGGCTCCGGGCTGCCCACGGCGCGCAACACCCACCAGATCGCCCAGGACGCCGATCCGGCCTGCCGGGTCGTTTACGCGGACAACGACCAGGCGGTCGTGGCGCGAGCGCAAGCCCTGCTGGCCGGCACCGGGGTGGCCGCTCTCGAAGCGGACCTGCGTGACCCGGCCGCCGTGCTCGCCGCCGCCGCGCGGACCGGGCTGTTCCGGGCCAGGGAACCCGTGGCCGTCATTCTCGCCTTGATCCTGCACTTCCTCGACTTCGGCACCGCTCACGAGGTCGCCGCCGAACTGACGCGATCCATCGCGCCCGGTAGCTACGTGGTGATGAGCGTGAGCGCCGGAGACGAACAGACCAGCGGGGCGCTGAACCGCGACTACCAGGCGGGCACGCTGTACAACCATTCCCCGCGGCAGATCGCGCAGTTCTTCGGCGGATTGGAGCTCGTCGGTCCTGGCCTGGTCGATGCCCGGGACTGGGCTCCGGCCGCCGGCAGCACGGCTCCTAGCAGCACGCCTTCGCCTGACGGGCGCATACTGGCCGGCGTCGGACGCAAGCCGTTAGCGTTTGACCGCCCCAACTACCTGGCTGAGATAGGAGATGATCCGGCGCCGCGCCTGCCAGACCTCGTAGCGCACATCCACCTCGCGGTCGTCAACGCGCCAGCAATCGGGATCGAGGACCTCGCGCACGTCACCAATCCACCTGTCGCGGCTGGTGTAATGCTCGTCGAAATGCAGCGGGCTCGTGATGACCAGGAGCCCGCCCGGCCGCACCAGGCGGGTCAGCTCGCCCGCGAACGCAGCGGGGTCGTCCACCCGGTCGAGGACGTTCGCGCACGTCACGACGTCGAAGTAGCCTTCGGGCCGCGGGATATCCGACGCGGTGACGTGGTAGATGAGCGCCCGCGGTAGCGGCTCGGGCAGGCAGGTGGGCTCGACCCGCCGGTGGTCGGCCCGCAAGATAGGGCCGGGCATGGGCACCCACCGGTCGAAATCCTCACCGAGCAGCAGTCGCCTGGCCCACGTGCAAAAGGCGGCCGACGGCTCGGCCAGCACCAGTTCCGCCGCGTCGGGCAGGCGTGTGGCCAGCTCGTGCAGCAGGCGGCCGGTGCTGCCGCCGACGTCGCAGACCCGGCGCGCGGTGATGCCCAGACCCGCGGCCCAGGTAGCCGTGATCGCCGCGGTCCGCTGGTAGAAGCGCCCGGGCCGCCCATCACCGATGAGTTCGTCCGGTTTCAGCAGGTCAGCTTCCGCTGAAGCGCCATTGGAACGCAGGTCGGGGAAGAGCACGTCGCCCCACTCATTGCGCAGGTAGATGCCCTGGTACTCAAGCGACGCATAGCGGTCGGCGTTTACCGAAACCGCACTCATGCCGCATAGCGCTTCCTGAGATCGGCCTTGCGGATCTTTCCCATCGGCGTCCGCGGCATCTCGTCGAGCACCTCCAGCTGCTCCGGCCAGTACCACTCGCCGATCCCGGCGTCGCGCAGGAAGTCCCTCAGTTCGGCGACCGTCGGCGGGGACGCGCCGGCCGCGACCGTCACGACCGCACAGATCCGTTCGTCCGACGCCGGATCCGGAATGCCGATGAGCGCGACGTCCGCCACCTTCGGATGCTTGCCGAGCACCGCCTCGATCTCGGCGACCGGCACGTTCCCGCTCTTGTAGATGATGATGTCCTTGGTCCGGCCGATCATGCGGATACCACCCCGCCCGTCGTCGCGGACCAGGTCGCCGGTGTTGAACCAGCCGTCCGCGTCGAGTTCGGCCGCGTAGATATCGTCCTGCTTGTAGTAGCCGAGGCACTGGGCCGGACCGCGCACCCACAGGGCACCCTCACCCTTGCCCAGGCCGGGCACCGGGTCGATCCGGATCTCCATGCCGCCGGTGGGCCGTCCATCGCTGTGCGTCGGCCAGTCGTCAGGATCGGCCGGCTGGGTACAGGTCACCGCCCCGTTCTCGGTCATGCCCCACAGCGCGAACATCCGCACGCCGAGCGCGTCCCTGACCTCGTCGAGGAGTTGCGGTGGCACCGGCGCCGAGCCGGAGACGATGCTGGTGAGCCGGGTGGCTCGCGGCGGGCCGGAGCGGGCGGCGGCCAGCAGTTCACGCACGAAGTGCGGTGAGCCGTAGAAGGTGGTGACGCCGTGCCGCGCGATCAGGTCGAGGCTTGCCGCCGGATCCCAGGTGGACAGGCAGACAGCGGTGCCCCCGAGAACCAGCGCGGTCAGCAGCCGGGTCACCAGCCCCGCGCGGTACATGTTGCTGTGTGCCGTGGTGTTGACCAGCGTCTGGTCGAAGCCGAGTGCCTCCGTGTAGCCGCGGATCTCGGCGTACAGGGTGTTCTGGCTGTGCACGGGCGCTTTGGTGGTGCCGGTTGTCCCGGACGTGAACATGATCACGAACGGCTCGTCCGGCCCCAAGCGGCGGCCGGCCAGGTCGCCCTCGTGCGAGGCAAGGAACTGCTCGGCGAACGACAGCGTGCCAGGCGGCCGGTCGTCGCCGAACACCACGATGCGTTCGGGCAGACCGGTGTCGCGGGAAAGCGCCAGCGCCACCTCGGCCGGGTTCCCGCCCCACACGTCGGTGGCCGTGACGAGCAACCGGGCATCGGTCAGCCGGAGCGCGAACTCCATCTCCGCGCGGCCGAACTCCGGTGGGATAGGAACGATCCGTACCCCTGCCTTGATGCAGGCCAGGGCGAGCGGCAGCACTTCCCAGCAGTCGGGCAGCAGGACGCCGACGCACTCACCAGGACGCACCCCGAGGTTCACCAGGCCGCGGGCCATCCGGTCGGTCACCAGGGACAGCTCCGCGTAGTCGATCGTGTCCGTCCGCCCGGTGGCGAGGTCGTGCCCGACCACCGCTGTCTTCCCCGGCCGTTCCCTCGCGTGACGATCCAGGTCGTCGAGGAAGGTCTCGGCCCGCCACCACCCGGCCCGGTAATACCCCTCGTTCATCCATCCTCCATGCCGTTAACGCCGTCGGCCGGTACCGGGTCCCGCACCTGGACCCGCAGCTCGCTGAAGTAACGCTGCCCGCCCGGGCCCGGGAGCCATGCCTGGTCGGGACCGGGCAGCAGTTCGGTCATCACCACCTCGGCCTCGCCGCCTGCTCGCTCCCTGGCGGCTCTCAGCATCGTCGCGAGCGCGGACACATAGCGGGGGCTGGTGAGGTCGGCATAGACGGGCTTGACCTCGGTGCTGATCTTGACGAAAAGCTTCTCTGGCAGGCCGAGTGCCCGGCGCAGCCGGCGAACGGCGAGGTATTCGGGCAGCCCGCCGGATCGTGCCGGCCATGCCTCGGCGACGGTCGTGCGCCAGCTCTCCCTGACCACCACCATCTGGTCGACGGTGATTCTCGGGACGTGGCGATCGGGTCTGGCCAGCTTGAACAGGTCGCTGCCGGACCAGGCCACGGGTATGGCGAACATCGCGAGCAGTGGCCAGCGGCGGCCGTCCGCGGCGGCCGCGACCAGCTCCCCGTCTTGCTCGGTCACGGTGATCGTCATCGCCGGGAGCAGCCTCGCCGGGTCGGCGCCGGACTCAGGCGTGAAGGCGAGCTGGTAGTCGTCAGACCGGACCGAAGCCATGCGCGGAGTGGCCTGCGCGCACCAGCTCGCGTAGAACGGGACGATCTGCCGGCCGATGTCGGCGGCCGCGGCGGCCCGCAGCCTGGCCGGTTCGGGGTGGCGGTCGGCGACCGACGCATTGTCCAGCGTCGGCCACATCGCGTGCAGCTCGCCGAGGACGATCGTGAACTCACCACCGGCGAGCGCCGTCACGCTCTCCGCGCAGATCTGCAGGTCCGGGCTGTGAATCCGGGCTCCGGCCCAGGCCGGCCGTGGCGCGGCGAACAGCTTCGCCGCCGGCCCTGCCAGCTCGGCGCTGGACAGCGCTACCCGGCGGGTCCCCGGCGGCAGCTGGTCCAGGCCGAACAGGGTGGCCGAGCGCGTGGTGAATGCGGCGGCGACCTCGCTGACAACCGGCCCCGGATCGGTGAACAACGGCAGGGCGGCCGCCCAGAACCGGTGCAGCGGGATCCCTGCCGCGCGGTTCCCCCCAAGCTCCGCGTACAGCGTGCGGAATGCTCGCGTGTAGGCGTCCGCCACGGCCGTCGACAGCCACCTGGCCGCGGGCAGCAGCACCACGCCGAGGGGTTGGGCCATCGCCTCGAGCACCGGCCCGCCGAACGTCACCTCGACATCGCGGACCGTCTCTTCGTAACAGATCCTCCTGCCCGCATACATCTGCCCGTGCCTGCGCTCGGCCGCGGCGCCGGTAATGCTGGTGAACTCCGCGTCCAGGTGGCCGAGGGCCGCCGCCAGCTTGTCCGGGTCGCCTGCCGCCGTGCTGACCGCGTCCCTGGCGGTGTCCAGCCGGCCGAGCCACGCCAGTGCCCGCTCTCTCGCCGCGCGGTCGGCGATGGCGGTCACGGTGGCCCGCAGCACCTCCTCGGCCCCGGGGTTCGGCGGCAGGTCCACCCCCCACCAGATCACGCCGCGCGCGGCAAGCCCGTCGAGCAGGGCAAGCGCCGAAGCATGATCCGGGCCGCCGGCCACCACCGCGGCGGAGGTCCGGCCGTCGCAGCGGGCCAGCAGGTGCGCCTCGGCATCGGTCAGCGGCAGCGGATCGCGCCCGGGCATCAGCACGTGGCGGCCGTCCACGGTGACGTGCGGCCACGGGCCGACCGGGAGCCACGGCCGGATCCGCTGGTCAGCCGCGAGATGGCGGGCGAAGGCGTCCAGCGCCCAGTGTTCGAAGTAGACGGTGCGGGCCCGGACCAGGCGATCACCGTGGTGGGCGCGCACCGCGGGAGCTTCCGGATCCAGACTGACCCATGTGGTCGGGCCGAAGAACCCGATCGTGTCGTTCTTGCCGCAGTAGCGCTGCCAGTACCGGGTGATCAGGTTGTCCTTGGCCTTACTCCGGTTCCTGCGCTGCGAGGCGCTCTGGCCGGCCGGCGCCGGCATCGCGATACGGGCGGCGGCGCCAGGGTTCTGCCAGGTGAGCGCCTCACGAAAGAGCGGGTCAGCGGCGATTTCCGCGACCACCTTGCTTTCTTGTGCGATCGCCGCCGCATGGGCTGCCTCAAGAACGGTCCGCTCGGCCCGCCCGTCGAGAAAGGCGTCGGCCGTCGCGGCGCACTCCGGTGCCGAGAACCGATCCAGGCCTGCGGCGGGGAATCCGGCGGACCGGAGTTGCGCGTCCCGCCAGACCGCCCACCCGCTGCCGGGCAGCGGGACAAGGTGGGTGTTTATGCGCGTACGGCCTCCATTCCCGCTCGTGGATGCTCCCGTAAAGATAACAAAATAATGGCAGAACGTCATTACTGCATCTCATGGGACTTGTGCTTCAATTGATGCAGTAAGCGTCGCAAAGTTATAATGGTGCCGTAGGCCCTAGACCACGTGTAAATGCTCTTGCATCCTGTAATCGTGGATCTTTGTGCTGTATATCCGGGTTTGCAGGGCATCGTGCCGCCCATCGCCGTCCAAGCCCAGGAGTCGATCGCCGCGAACCTGCCCGCCGCTGGACGGCGGTACTGCTGGTCTGAGCTGCTGCCATCGGCGATAACCGCCGTCCTGGAGCTGGCCATCGCGCAGGCTGAGCTGACCAGCGGCAGCCGCGGCCGGCTGGCGGATGTGGCCAGGCGCGCCGCCCGCGACTGGATCCCGCTGCACGAATGTGAACGCGCGTGCGAGATCGTGCTCGGCTGCGTGTGCAAGGTGCTGTGGGAGACGAGCGAGCCCGGCAACTGCGCTGTCCTGCTAGGGGTGAGCCGGTGGGCCGCGGACAAGCTGCCGGATGCCCTCGCGGTGCTGCGTGCCGCGTACATCGACGAAATGCGGCGGCTTGGCGGCCGGCGGCGCGACGACGACATCGTCATCGGGACGCTGCTCGACGGCGGGGACGCGCGCGCGGTCGCGTGCGCGGTCGGCCGGCCGCTACCGGAACCGTGCGCGGTGCTGGCGCTCACCTGTGCCTCCGGCCAGGGCTTCTCGTTCACCACGCCACCGGGCGGCGTGCTTGACGCGCTGAGTGGCGTCCCGGGCATGGTGTGCGCGGCGAACTGGGAACGGTCGGTCCTTGTCGCGGTAGTCGGGATCCCGCCCGGACCAGTGGGGACGTCCGTGCGTGCCGTCAAGCAGCTGGCAGAACGCGCGGTCGATGCCTGCGAGTCCGGCTATGGTCACGCCTTTGTGGCCGGGCTGGCCATGACCGATACCGCGGCCACGGTCGGCCAGGCCGCCTGGGAAGCCGTCGATAGTGCCGCCATACTGGCGGACTCAGACCGGCGCTGCCGCGTCGCCTTCAGCGAGGAAATAGCGCCCGACATCCTGGTCGGCTCGCACGACCGGCTGCGGCAGCGGCTGGCCGAACGGGTCGCGGACGTGGCGTCGCGGCCGGATCTGTGGGAGACGCTCCGCGAGCTCTACCAAGCCGATCTTGACCGTGGCAGGACCGCCCGCCGGCTCGGCGTCCACCGGTCCACGCTCGACTATCGCCTCGGCCGGGTGGAGCAGCTCGCTGGCATCTCGCCGACCAGTGTTCAAGGCATCTTGCTGTTCGCCACGGCCAGAGCCGCGCGACGTTCGCTGTAAATGATCACCCCGGACACGGCCAGGAGGCCATATGAGCTTTGCCGACCGACGAGTGCCCCGACCCGAATCCGCCACGCTAGCGATCGCTGGCGGGCAGCCCGTTCGTACGCGGCCATGGCCTACCTACGAGAAGGGGGATGTGTTCATTTCCCCCGAAGACGAGGCGGCCGCGTTGTCCGCCATCCGGGCCCGCCGCTATTTCCGCTACGACGACCGACCGTTCGAGCAGACCTGGACCAGGCGCCTGGAGAGCCGCCTGTGTGAGATGTTCGGCGCCCGGTACGCGCTGGCGTGCACCAGCGGAACGACGGCGCTCGCGCTGGCCCTGCTCGCCTTCGACCTGCCACCCGGCTCGCCGGTGGCGTGCCCCGCGTTCACGTTCCCCGCCACGCCGAGCGCGATCCTGCTGGCCGGACATCGCCCCGTGCTGGTGGAGTGCGACGCTGACCTGCATCTCGATCTCGGCCACCTGAAGCATGTCCTCGACGACGGGGCGAGAGCGGCCGTCGTCGTGCACATGCGCGGCTACGCCAGCGACATGCCGGCGATCATGGATCTGGCTCGCGGCCGCGGCGTGCGGGTGGTCGAGGATGCGGTGCCCGCCCTCGGCGCCCGCCTGCACGACCGCTATCTGGGCACGTTCGCCGACTTCGGCGCGTTCAGCACGCAGTCGGACAAGTCGCTCAACACCGGCGAGGGCGGTTTCCTGCTGACCGACGACGCGGAGGCGTACGCCCGCGCGGTGGTGTACTCCGGCGCCTATGAGCGGCGGATGCACCGGCATTTTCCCGGCGAGGCGCCAGCCGTGGACGAGCTCGCCTATCCGCTGTACGGATTCCGGATGGACGAAATCCGCGCGGCGCTGGCCGGTGCCATGCTCGAGCGGCTGCCGCAGCGGCTGGCCGCCCACCGGCGCAACCACGATTACGTGGTGGCCGGCCTGGCCAGCCAGGACGGAATCGCGCTGCGCCGTCCCGTGGGCGACGGCGCCTACCTCGGTGAGGCGTTGATGTTCCGGCTGCCCGGCGCGATGCCCGCCGAGTGTGCCTGGTTCGCCCAGGCCCTCACCGCCGAAGGAATCGACGCGCGGGCACTTGGCGACCCGGCCCGCGTGAATGTGCGCGCGTTCTGGCACTGGCGCTTCTTGTTCGGCGCGGACCAGGAGCAGGCCCGCGTCCGCCTGCCGCGGGCGGCACGCTATGTCGGCGAGGCGATCGACATCCCCCTGTCCGCCAACCTGACGCTGGCGGACTGCGATGATCTGGTGACGGCGGTCGTCAAGGTGGCGGCGGCGTCGGGTCCGGTCACAGGGTGACGACGAAGAAGTTAGTCGGCAGGTTGACCACCACCCGTTCGCGGATCTCGGCCTTGATCGCGACACCGGGTGTGGCGAAGGTCCCCGGCGGCGGCTCGGCGAAGCCGACCACCGAGCGGCCGGAATCGAAGAGCATGGCGCCGTGGCCGAAGTCGCCGACAATTGCAGTTCCTTGTTCGACCAGGCGGGTCCGCACGATGAAGACCCCGTTCCGCTCGAGGTCGGCCATGAGCTGCCCCTGCCCCATGAACAGGTAGTAGTCGGCCGGGTTGAGAATGAGGCCGTCGGCGGTGCCGCCCATCTGCTCGGCCGCGTTGGCCGCGGCGAGGATCGTCGAAGCGAACGGGCCCTTCGAGGTGATCCGCCGGATCCCCTCGATGTTCAGCAGCCCGCTCTCGCCTCGGATGATCGTGTGGTTCTCGGCCGTGCTGAGGCGAGCGACGAGCCGGTAGTTGAAGAAGACCTCGAACGCTTCCGCGTCGTCGGCGAGGCCGGGCGGAATCTGCACCCATGCCGTCGTGGCCAGCAGTTCCGGGACCGGCGACCGGTGGAAGCGGTGCGCGAGTTCCATCCGCATGCCGCCTTCGGTTACGTCGGGATCGCCGGGCTCCGGTGGGCTCTCATGCCAGTAGAACCGCTGCGGGTTCCGGGACAGGTCAACGATCTTCATCATGTTGCGCGCCGGATAGCGTCGCTTGCGGCGCGAGCTTGTCAGTGAGTCGGTGATCGTCACGTCGTACTCGACGCGGGCACCGAAGCCATCGGCGGCGTAAGCCTCGGCGAACATCCGGCCGGGCGACAGCTGCGTTTTCCGCTCGGCGACAACGTCGGCCATGGTTTCCCTCATGCCGCGCTCCGGCCGTTTCGCTTACGCGCGACGAAGATTCCCCAGCTGAACTCCTCGTCGTCGATGGCGATCTGCATCTGAAGGCATGACTCGGCGAAGGCCAGCAGCCACTGTCGTGCCGCCTGGTCGGGCACGGTTTCCGCGCGCTCCGTCGCCGTCTTCCCGAGCACGTGGTAGGTCTGCCGGATGTGACCGCGCAGATTGCGCGCGAGCAAGATCTCGAGCCCCTGGCTGTCCAGCGCTTCCTGGTACCCGATGAGGGAGTAGCCGCCGTTCCAGCGCACGCGGTCGAAGACGTGTTTTCTGGCCCGCTCGCTGACCTGCTCCTTCGGCTGGAGGAAGTCGGAGAAGGCGAAGATGCCGCCCGGGGCCAGTACGCGCGCGATCTCGGCGTGGCTGCGTGGCTTGTCCGGCACCAGGCAGAGCGCGTCCTGGCTGACGACGTGCGTGAAC
>Ga0070741_10017652_pt1 | contig 11690 bp, 7 predicted proteins | sample Coa_R1_4_FD_66440 | JGI IMG/M metagenome (GOLD analysis project Ga0070741, IMG submission 66440) | Surface soil microbial communities from Centralia Pennsylvania, which are recovering from an underground coalmine fire - Coalmine... | ecosystem: Environmental > Terrestrial > Soil > Unclassified ...
CTGACCTCGTCGTCGGTCACCGTGATCTTGTTCTTCTCGCCGATCTCCGACAGCACGAGGCCCAGCCGGACGCGGCGGTCCGCGATCTTGCGGTATTCCTCCTTCGAGGCCTCCTCGGTGGTGTTCTCGTCGGCGAAGGTCTTGCCGCTGCTCTCCATCTCGGCCTTGATCGAGTTCCACATCAGGTTGAACTCTTCGTCGATCAAGGTCGGCGGCGCCTCGAACTGATGAGTTTCGTCGAGGCGATCGAGCAGCATGCGCTTGACCTTCTGACGCGTCGCAGCAGTGAACTCGGCCGACAACCGCTCGCGCGCGGCGTCCTTCAATTTGTCGAGAGACTCAAGGCCGAGCGACTTGGCGAACTCGTCATTGATCTCGGTCTTTTGCGGCGCCTCGATCGCGGTCGCCGTGGTCTCGAACTCGGCCGGCTGGCCGGCGAGCTTCTGGCTCATGTAGTTCTTCGGAAACGCCACTTTCAGCGTGCGGGTCTCGCCGGCGCCGATCCCGATCAGCTGCTCCTCGAAGCCAGGGATGAACTGGCCGGTGCCGATCACGACCTGGATGCCCTCACCCTTGCCGCCCTCGAACGGCTCGCCGTTGATGCGGCCGGTGAAATTGATGGTGACGCGATCGCCGGACTCGGCCTTGGCGCCCTCGCCTTTCGCCGCGTAGGTGCGGTTGGCATCGGCAATGCGCTCTATCGCGTCGTTGATCTCGGTATCGGTGATCTCGGCGACCGGCTTCTCCAGCGAGAAACCCTTGAAGTCGGCAAGCTTGATCTGCGGCACGACCTCGATCGCAACGGTGTAGGTGAGATCCGACTTGCCGGAGAGCAGTTCCTCGACCTCGTCCTTTTCGGTCGGCATCGTCACCTTCGGTTCGGCCGCAAGGCGGAAGCCGCGCTCGGTGAAAATCTGGTTGTTGGTGTCGCGGATGGTCTGGTCGATGGTCTCGGCCATCACCGACTTGCCGTATAGCTTCTTCAGGTGGGCGACCGGCACCTTGCCCGGACGGAAGCCGTTGAGACGGACCTTGTCCTTCATATCGACCAGCTTCGCGTCCGCCTTGGCATCGAGATCCGACGCGGGGACGTTGATCTTGAACTCGTGCTTCAATCCCTCATTGAGGGTTTCCGTGACCTGCATAATCTTCTTCCGCTTTGGCCGGCGCCGAACGGTGCCGACATTGTCCTCAACTTCGCGCGGCAGGACGCCTCGCGTCTCGAAAAACCCCAGATGCAGCGCTTGGTGCGGGCGGAGGGACTCGAACCCCCACAACTTTCGTCACTGGAACCTAAATCCAGCGCGTCTACCAGTTCCGCCACGCCCGCTTCGCTCAGCATCAAGTCCGGCCGCGATGCCGGAGCATGACGCCGAAAAGTGCGAAGCGGTTTTCGGGCGGCCGTCATGCTCCAAGTTAATGGAATTGATCGGGTTTGTGACTTGGCGAAGCCAGATCACAAACCCGATCGTCGCGGCGGCTTATAACATGGGCCTCTGCGTTCGCAGCAAAAAAATGCCCCATCTCGGCCGCTTTGAGACCGCCCGGCCGGCTGGACATCTCACCTCAAAAATGGTCCGCATCGGCTTCATGGCAAGGCGGTTTTTGCGCATGGACCGGCGCGCACTGATGGCGGGGTTTGGGGCAACCTCGCTCGGCCTGCTGCTGCCCGGCCGCAGCGCCGCGCAGGGATATCGGCCGGTCGCCATCCAGGCCCGCCGGGATGCCCTCAAACTGCTTCAGGCAGGCCCCGAGACACCGGTCTGGATGCTCGCGGCCCCGGAATTGCGCTTCCGCCAGGGCGACGGCCTGCAGGTCGAGTTCGCCAATGAGCTGACGGTCCCCGTGGGCCTCGATTGGCGCGGGATCGACGGGCTTCCAGCCATCGAGCTTCTCATCAGCCGCCGGCTGCTGGCCGCCGCAGGCTGGGAAAAGATCCAGATTCCATTGCGCCATGCCGGGACCTTCCTGTGCGACATGAGCGTGTTGGCCAACCAGAGCGCGCTGCCGGCCCGCGGCCAGCCCGTCGTGGTCGCCGAAAGCGAGCCCGTCAGTGTCGATCGCGACGAGACCCTTTTGGTCGAGGAATGGCGCTTGCGGGCCGACGGGACCGCGGCCGTGCCCGGCACGGATGCCGAGGAAACCGCGGTTTCCTGGACACTCAACGGCAAAGCCTCGCTCGACGTCCCAGCCCGATCCAATGAGCGCTTGCGACTTCGTTTCATCAACGGCAGCCGGCGCACTGTCATCGCGTTGAAGCTGGAATCCGTCGACGTCACCGTGATGGCGATCGACAGCCAGCCGGCCGAGCCGTTCCCGGCCCGGAATGGCGCGCTGGTGCTGGCACCGGGCAGCCGGGTGGACGCTTTTGTCGACGTGACGGCGCCGCCAAGCTCGAACCTCAAGATCTTCCTGCATGAAGGCCGGCAAGCCCGCACCCTCGGCTTCATCATCGTGTCGCATGAGGTGCCCGCGCGCGCGGCGCCACTGCCGCCTCCTCCGCCCTTGCCGTCCAACGGGCTGCCGGCGCGGCTTGATCTCAAGAATGCGCTCCGCGCCGATCTCGCGTTGAACGGGCCGGAGTGGACGGTGATTGCAAACCTGGCCGCCTCGCCAAAGCCGGCCTTCCGCGCCAAAGCCGGGCGCATCGTCGTGCTGGCACTGACCAACCGGGCCGAAGTCGCAACCGTCTTTCGCCTGCATGGCCACCATTTCCGCCTGCTCGACCGCCTTGACGACGGCTGGAAGCCGTTCTGGCTCGACACGCTGGCGATCGAGCCCGGTCAGACCCAGCGCATCGCCTTTGCGGCCGAACATGCCGGGCACTGGCTGATCGAATCCGTGGCGACCGATTGGGCCGCACCGCGCTTCGTGCGATGGTATGCGGTGGACTAAAGTTTTCGAGCGAAGGCCTGCCCCGGACTTGATCCGGGGTGGCAGCGGTTCGCGTAAAGAAAACGCGTCAAAAAGAATCCGGGGAAACGAAAATGGGCCAGAGCACACCCGCCATCAAGAGCATAACGTCGCGCGCGGTCGTCACGCCGATGGCCCGTCCCGTGAAGAATGCGTTCGGCGTCATCGATGTCGCCCCTCTCCTGCTGATCGACGTCGCCACCGATCAGGGCATCACCGGGCGCTCCTATCTGTTCGCCTACAGCAAGGTGACCTTGAGGCCGTTCGTGCATCTGGTCGAGGAGATCGGCCGCGAGCTCGTCGGCAAGCCCGTCGTCCCCTTCGACCTGATGGCGGCGATGGATGCGAAGTTCCGCCTGCTCGGCTGGCAGGGTCTGGTCGGCATGACGGTTGCCGGCCTCGACATGGCGTTCTGGGACATCCTCGGCAAAGCCGCGAACAAGCCCGTGGTCGAACTGCTGGGCGGATCGCCGAAGCCGATCAAGGCTTATGACAGTTACGGCGCGGTCGAGGCCGACACCGACGAGAAGGCGCTGCGCCGCTCGCTGGAGCAAGGCTTTCGCGGCGTCAAGATCAAGGGTGGCGACGGCGATGCCGCCAACGACGTGCGGCGCGTCAAGGGCCTGCGCAAACTGCTCGGCGACGACGTGTCACTGATGCTCGACTTCAACCAGTCGCTCGATCCGGCCGAAGCCAAGCGCCGCATCGCGCGGCTTGCGCCCTATCACCTCTCCTGGATCGAGGAGCCGGTCGCGCAGGAAAACCTGTCGGGTCATGCCGAGGTGCGCGAGAGCTCGCCGATCCCGATCCAGGCCGGCGAGAACTGGTGGTTTCCGCGCGGCTTTGCGGAAGCGATCGCGGCCGGCGCCAGCGACCTGATCATGCCCGACCTGATGAAGGTCGGCGGCATCACCGGCTGGCTCAATGTCGCGGGCCAAGCCGATGCCGCCTCGATCCCGATGTCGAGCCACATCCTGCCCGAGGCGAGCGCGCATGTGCTGGCGGTGACGCCGACTGCGCATTGGCTGGAGGTGCTGGATTTCGCCGGCGCCATCCTCGCCGATCCGATTAAGATCAAGAACGGCACGCTCACCGCGCGCGGGCCGGGTCTCGGCATCGAGTGGAATGAGACGGCAGTCGCTAATTATCTGGTCTAGCCAAGCCGTCGCCCCCGGGGGGAAGCGAATCGCGTGAGGGCGGCGCCGCGCGGTAACCGCGTCCGTTGGGTCAACAGGGACATAAGGCATCGCGCAGATCGCAAATCCGTGACATGCTGCGCGATGAGACAGGCCGGTTGGACATCGATTCCCCTTGCTCTTCAAAGAGTCATCGTGAACGGAGTCTGAGGATGAAAACCATCCTGGTCCCAACGCAAAGCACCGCGGCGATGAAATCGACGCTGGAGACGGCGGTGCTGCTCGCACGGCGAACGAGCGCCTATGTCGAGGGCTGTCCGCTGCGCGTTGCCCTTCCCCTGTATGTGGTGGCTGAGCTGACAACCGGCTTTGCCATGGAGGCCTACACCACGCAGTACGACGAAGAGACGGCAGAACTGCGTCGCATGTTCGAAACCTTCATGCGGGAGCACGGCATTCCGCCGTCAGGCGCGACGGCGGCGCCTCCCTGCTTCGGATGGCTTACCATCACGGCGGCAGATGAAGACTTCGTCGGAAGCTATGGTCGCGCGTTCGACATAACGATCATGAGCCGACTGGATACGGATTCAACGAACCTCCACCGACATGCGATCGAATCCGCGCTCTTTGAAAGCGGTCGGCCAATCCTGCTCGCGCCGCCCGTCGCTCCGAAGCAGATCGCCACCAACATCATGATCCACTGGAACGGCAGCACCGAGCAGGCGCGGGCAAATGCCTTTGCGATGCCGCTGTTGCGTCTGGCCGAACGGGTTACGGTGTTGACCGTGGTCGCCGGACAGGAGGTTCCCGGGCCCTCCGCCGATGACATCGTCAGGCAGTTGCAGCACAACGGGATCGCTGCCAGGCCGATCAACGTCGAGCTGGGCGACCGCGAGACCGGCGAGGCAGTCCTGGACGCCGCCGCCGCTGAAGGTTGCGATCTCCTGATCAAGGGCGCCTTCACGCGTCACAGGTTGCGGCAAATGATCTTTGGGGGCGCCACCAGCCACATCATGGAACACGCCGACGTGCCGGTCCTGATGGCGCATTGATAACGCGCCCTAATATTCGATCCCGAACTCGTCATAGATGTGCCTGAACACCGCGGGCAGCGTCTCCGGCAGATCTTCCGCGATCAGGCCGGGACCGGCTTCGCGCGCGGCCTCGCCATGCATCCACACCGCCTGGCTCGCGGCGTCGAATGCGGCAACGCCCTGCGCCAACAGCCCGGCGATCATGCCTGACAGCACGTCGCCGGCGCCCGCGGTCGCAAGCCATGGCGGCGCGTTGGCGGCAATCGTCGCGCGGCCGTCGGGCGCGGCGACCGTGGTGTCCGGTCCCTTCAGCAGCACCACCGCGCCGGCGCGCTCGGCCGCGTCGCGCACCCGTTCGAGCTTGGAGCGGCCCGGCGTCTTGTTGGAGAGATCGCTGAACAGCCGCGGAAACTCGCCTTCATGCGGTGTCAGCACCACCTGCGCATTCCCTTCCGCCTTGATCGCTTCGAACAAAAGATGCGGCGCCTCGGCAAAGCTCGTCAGCGCGTCGGCATCGAGCACGACATGGCGCTGCGCGGACAGCGCGGTATGCACGAACGCGCGCGTGCGCTCGCCGACACCGGCGCCGGGCCCGATCACCACCGTGTTGAAGCGCCTGTCGGAGAGCGCTTCGCCGAACTCGACCGGCGTGTCGATCGCCCTCACCATGACGGCTGTCAGCGCGGTGGCGTTGATGACAAGGGCGTCGCGCGGCGAGGCTAGCGTCACGAGCCCGGCGCCGGCGCGCAAGGCGCCGCGTGCGGCCAGCCGCGCCGCACCGGTTGCCGCCATGTCGCCGGAGACCACCAGCGCATGACCGCGGGCATATTTATGACCGTCGACCCGCGGCACCGGAAACGATCTGCGCCAATATTGCGGCGTGTTCTCGAAGGCACGCGGCCGGATTTCGTCCAGCACGGCCGGCGGGATGCCGATGTCGGCGACGCGCACGCGCCCGCAATGCACGCGGCCGGGCAGCAGCAGATGCGCCGGCTTCTTGCGAAAGAAACTGATGGTCTCGGTGGCGCGCACGGCCGTCCCCATGACCGCGCTTGTGGTGCCGTTGATGCCGCTGGGCAGGTCGACCGCGAGCACCGGCGCGCCATTGGCGTTGATCGCCTCGATCACCTCGCGCGGCTCGCCCTCGACCGGCCGGCTCAGGCCCGCGCCGAACAGCGCATCGATGATCAGCGAAGGCTTGCCGATCGCCTGCGGCGTGAACGGCAGCACCGGATATTTCCAGCCGCGCGCGGCCGACGCCGCATCGCCCTTCAGCGCATCGCGCTCGCACATCAGGATCACCGAGACCTCGCGGCCTTGCGCTGCAAGCTCGGCGGCGGCGACAAAACCATCGCCGCCATTATTGCCGGGGCCGGCAACGACCACGATCGGCCCCTGCTCGACCAGATCGCCGGCTGCTTCGGCGACCGCCTGGCCCGCGCTGAGCATCAAGGCGAAGCCGGGCGTGCCCGCCGCGATCGTCAGGCGGTCGGCGCGTTCCATCTCCGCGGTGGTCAGGACTTCCATGTCTCTCGCTGCCTCTCCTGCGCCGCGCGCCTTAGAGGAACTTCGGAAACAAAGCGGTATTGGCAAGCCTAAAATACGTCGACAGTTCCTGCGCAGCCCGCGACGAATTGTGCACAAGCCACCCAACGGTGCTACGATCTCGCCTCATCCTGAGGCATCGTCGTTCGGATCGCACGCCGACCGCAAGATATCTGCACACCGTTTGACCTAATTGCCTATTTCGCAGGCTTCGCTATTCTGGCCACCTTCCGCAAAAGGCTGGAGAAACACCCGTTAAAGGCCTGACAACGCTTTGAAAAGCCGGCCCGTTAACGGTTTGGCATAGAGCCTGCTTTTGGGAAGCCGCTTCGGATCGTCATACCCAGGCGACCAAGTTGCCCTTTTGCTTTTGAAATGCCCGGGAGGCGCTCAGTGAAGAAAATCGAAGCCATCATCAAGCCGTTCAAGCTCGACGAGGTGAAGGAAGCGCTCCAGGAAGTGGGACTGCAGGGCATCACCGTCACCGAGGCCAAGGGTTTTGGGCGGCAGAAGGGCCATGCCGAACTCTATCGCGGCGCCGAATACATCGTCGACTTCCTGCCCAAGGTGAAGATCGAGATCGTGATCGGCGACGACCTGGTCGAGCGCGCGATCGACGCGATCCGCCGCGCCGCCCAGACCGGGCGGATCGGTGACGGCAAGATCTTCGTGTCCAATATCGAGGAGGCCATTCGCATCCGGACCGGCGAGTCCGGACTGGACGCGATCTGATCCACCGCTGGCAAGCCCGAGCGACTGCTGAAACTGCGTGCAAATGCCGGGCTGACCGGCAGTGCATATTGTGTTGGGCCTGACCCGACGCTAATGAGCATTACCCCGCGGCCCGGCCGCGGCCGGATCACGAGGACCTTGTACCGAGAGGGGTATTCATGAAGACCGCCAAAGACGTCCTGAAGCATATGAAGGACAACGACGTGAAATACGTCGACCTGCGTTTCACCGATCCGCGCGGCAAGTGGCAGCACGTGACGTTCGATGCGGGCATGATCGAGGAAGATACGTTCTCCGAAGGGTTGATGTTCGACGGGTCGTCGATTGCCGGCTGGAAGGCGATCAACGAGTCCGACATGTGCCTGATGCCCGATCCGGTCACCGCGACCATCGATCCCTTCTTCGCCGAGACCACCCTGATCCTGGTCTGCGACGTGCTCGAGCCGACCACCGGCGAGCCCTACAACCGCGATCCGCGCGGCATCGCCAAGAAGGCGGAAGCCATGGTCAAGTCGTCCGGCGTCGGCGACAGCGTGTTCTTCGGGCCCGAGGCCGAGTTCTTCGTGTTCGACGACGTGCGCTACTCGGCGCTGCCCTACAACACCGGCTTCAGGCTCGACTCCTCGGAGTTCCCGACCAACTCCGATACGGAATATGAGGGCGGCAATCTCGGTCACCGCATCCGCACCAAGATGGGCTACTTCCCGGTCCCGCCGCAGGACTCGGTGCAGGACATGCGCTCCGAAATGCTCGGCGCGATGGCCAAGATGGGCGTCAAGGTCGAAAAGCATCACCACGAGGTCGCTTCCGCCCAGCACGAGCTCGGCATGAAGTTCGACACGCTGACGCTGATGGCCGACCAGATGCAGATCTACAAATACTGCATCCATCAGGTCGCCCATATCCTGGGCAAGACCGCGACCTTCATGCCGAAGCCGGTCTATGGCGACAACGGCTCGGGCATGCACTGCCACCAGTCGATCTGGAAGGGCGGCAAGCCGGTGTTCGCCGGCAACAAATATTCCGACCTGTCGGAGACCTGCCTGTCCTACATCGCCGGCGTGATCAAGCATGCCAAAGCGATCAACGCCTTCACCAACCCGACCACCAACTCCTACAAGCGTCTGGTGCCGGGCTACGAGGCCCCCGTGCTGCTCGCCTACTCCGCGCGCAACCGTTCGGCCTCCTGCCGCATCCCCTACACCGCGTCGCCGAAGGCCAAGCGCGTCGAGGTGCGCTTCCCCGATCCGATGGCCAATCCCTATCTCGGCTTTGCCGCGATGCTGATGGCCGGCCTCGACGGCGTGAAGAACAAGCTCGATCCGGGCCCGGCGATGGACAAGGATCTCTACGACCTGCCGAAGGAGGAGCTCAAGCAGATCCCGACGGTGTGCGGCAGCCTGCGCGAGGCGCTGGAGAATCTCGACAAGGACCGCGCGTTCCTCAAGGCCGGCGGCGTGTTCGACGACGACTTCATCGACAGCTATATCGCGCTGAAGATGACCGAGGTGGAGCGGTTCGAGATGACGCCGCACCCGGTCGAGTTCGAGATGTACTACTCGCTGTGATGCCGTGCCGCTCTGGCGGCGTGAGAAATGCGAAAGGCGCTCCGAAAGGGGCGCCTTTTGTTTTTTGGGCTGATAAGGTTCAGCAAGTGTAGCAATCCATGTCTTATAGAAATGGAAAATTGCCATTTACCGGCAGCATCATTGCTGATGTTCTGCTTGGGATCGTTGCTGCTTATGCGTTGGCAGCCGTCACTCTCACGTTGTTTGGCCGGCCGCTGGCGCGCTACGCGCCGGGAATTCTGACGTACTTTTCATTCCAAGATGCGATGTCGTCGGGACAGCCGGGTTGGAACTACACTTTCTACGATGGACGTGTTGGCCCCTTTCGTATTGGGCAAGACGCAACTGAAACGCGCGAGGCCATGATCGAATGTAGATGCTTTACTGTTAATCCTCAAGTTCCACAAACCCCGAGCCTACGGGCGGGTGCGATGAACCCAAAGGCAATAGACGGACTTCTATTGAACGGACCTTTACTCGTCTCAAGATTTCAAGCCGGGTCATTTGTTTCTTACGAGCTTTCCTTCAATGACAAAAAGCTCTTCAAGATAAAGATATACAGTTATCTCGTGGGTGATTTGTAGGTCCGTGCCCATGTCAGGAATGATCCGCTCGACGCCACGGAACTGACGGGGCTATGGAGTCCACGCATGCGGGGCCTGTTGCCGCACAAGTCGGGAATTTTTGTCTTCGGTTGATCTCAGACCGTTGCCCGACGGGCAAAACACCTGACGCTCTAATATGAGCGTTCTTGACCATCGCCACGGCAACCGACGTCTCCTTCCGCTTGAATTCGGCTACGCGTAAATTCGGTTTTTTGGAATGATTACAGCAAGCTGCGCGTGCCCACCCAACTTGCGCAAAGATTTCTCTTTACGTAAATCAGAAGTCATGTATATTGTGTCTATCTCGTCCCATCGGAGGGGCGTACGCGTCGTCACTTGCGCGGGGCGGGATGCGATGGACGCTGGTTGTGTCGCAAGGCGTGCGGCGCAATCGCGTGCGGTCAAGCCGTGTGGTCCTGTCCCCTCGACGCTGGGGTCAAGTTCGCCGTGATGATCGGCGGGCGACGGAGGCTAACAAGCCCGAGACTCCGAGGAGAGCACGGAGCAGCCGTAAACCATCGCGCAGGGAATGCCGGATCGTTTCGGCCAACCTGTGGTGACTATTGCTTGTGGGCCTTCTACCCTTTTCTGCCCACGAGGCTGCGGGTGCGGCCAGCGCCCGGCATTCCCTGCGCCCTCCGGCTTTTTCCGAGGGACATTGGTTTCGCATCACTCGGGCGATTCAAGCCGCGGGAATGCGGAGTCGTGTCCTAACTCCGTCGTCATTCCGGGGCGCGCCTCGTGGCGCGAGCCCGGAATCCATACTCCCAGCCGGTGGTTATGGATTCCGGGTTCGCCGCTGCGCGGCGCCCCGGAATGACGACGGGAGGCTTGTTTGACACTTGAATCAACAAACGGACACGAGTGCCCTCACCCGCTCCGCCGCGCGGTCAGCGCCGCGCCAAAAGCTTCGAACAGCGCGCGGTTGATCGGGTTACGATGCGGATCGTACTCGGCGTGCCACTGCACGCCGAGCGCAAAGCCCGGCGCATCGGCGATACGGATCGCCTCGATGGTGCCGTCTTCGGCCACGCCCTCGACCACGACGCGCTTGCCCAGCTCGAGAATGCCCTGCCCGTGCAGCGAATTGACCTTGATGGTCTCGCAGCCGAGGATGGTCGCAAACGCGCCGCCCGGCACCAGCGTGACCTCGTGGCGATCGGCGAAGATCACCTGCGGGTCCGGATGGATCTCGCCATTCTCCAGCCGCGGCATGCGGTGGTTCATGCGGCCGGGAAGCTCGCGGATTTCCGGATGCAGCGAACCGCCGAAGGCGACGTTCATCTCCTGCAGGCCGCGGCAGATGCCGAACAAGGGAATGCCCCGCGCGACGCAGGCTTCCGACAGTTTCAGCGCCACCTCGTCGCGCAGGATGTCGTAAGGCTCGTGCTTCTCGTGAGGCTCGGTGTTGAAGCGTTTGGGGTGGACGTTGGCGCGCGCGCCGGTCAGCACGATGCCGTCGACCGCATCGAGCAGCGCGCCGATGTCGGTGATCTCGGGGCAGCTCGCAAACATCAGCGGCAGCGCGCCCGCGACCTGGGCCACCGCGCGCATGTTACGTTCGCCGACCACCTGCACGGGGAATCGACCCTCGATGCGCGTGGAATTCCCGATCACGCCGACGACCGGTTTACGTTTCATTGTGCTGCCAATTCGTCCTCTGCCCGGCCAGTCATTAGATCATGCGTCGCGGCGTCCGATCAACCCGCCGCGAATGCTTATCAAACGTCGCTGCCCTGCAAGAATATCAGCCCAGCCTCTATTTCCGGGTAAAAGCCTCGCGGGCATCGATCGGCTCGGCGCTGGCGAGGCCGGCGGCCTTCAGCGCCGCCGCCGCAGCGCCGTCCCTATCGAGCCAGGGCAGCCTCGCATGAATGCCGCGGCTCACCGGCTGGCCCAGCGGCCCGCCGAAATCGACCGGCCAAAAACCGTTCGGCACCACCTCGGCAGTGACGCGGTGCAGGCGGTAGCCCGGCCCAAGAGCCGCCTCGGAATTGTCCGGTGCGACAACGCGCATGGTCGCGGGATCAGCCGGATCGGCGAAGGCAGCGAGCACCGGGATCAGCGCGCCCGTGACAGGGACGACGCCGGTCATCCGGCTCATCTGGTTGAAAGAGACGCGCTGGCCGCCCGCCTCGCCATAGGCGCGCAGCGCGA
>Ga0070741_10017653_pt1 | contig 11689 bp, 12 predicted proteins | sample Coa_R1_4_FD_66440 | JGI IMG/M metagenome (GOLD analysis project Ga0070741, IMG submission 66440) | Surface soil microbial communities from Centralia Pennsylvania, which are recovering from an underground coalmine fire - Coalmine... | ecosystem: Environmental > Terrestrial > Soil > Unclassified ...
GGTGCGTGAGCTGCAAGGTGCGCTTCTTGCCGTACGTCGTCACCCTCCCGGCGAACAGCGCCTTGCGACCCGGTGTGAAGATCTTGGGCAACACCCGGTGCTGGTTGAAGAACGTCAGGTTCAAGGTGCGGGTGCCATCGAAGATCACCACGCTTTGGATGGTGCCGTCCTTGTGCTGCATCCGGCGTGACGAGCAACTGCGGATCTCGGCGACCACGGTGACGTCGTCCCCCTCCGCAAGGTCGGCGATGGGGGTGAGTTGTCCTTGATCGGCGTAGCGGCGCGGGTAGTGCCGCAGCAGGTCCCCGATGGTGTGCAGCCCGAACTCGCGGGCCAGCAGTGCCGCCGTCTTCGAGTCGATCACCCGGTCCAGCGCATCGTCAATGCTGGCCACTGCTCATTCCACTCCTACCAGTAACACACGGCCCGGCACGTCAGCGGCGTAAACCATCGTCTCGGCCTTGGGAAAGGCGGCGCATAGCTGCTCGGTCAGCAACTGCGGGAAGCCGTCGGGGGCGTCCTGGCCCAGCAGTACGGTCACCAGCTCACCGCCTGCTGCCAGCAACCGCGACACCAGCTCGCGGGTGGCGGCCAGCGCATCACGGTTGATCAGGACGACCTGCTTGCCCAGTATGCCGAGGAATCCGCCCGGCTCGCGCGGGGTGACGGCCAGTTCCCCGCAGCGGAGCGCAGCCGCGGTGTCGGCCATGGCAAGCCGGTCCTGCGCCGGGAGCCGTGCGCCGTCGTGCACCGCCACCGCCGCGAGCACGTGCACTGCAGTGGCAGCGGCCGCGACCACCACGTCCTGGCCGGTGTCCCGGGCCTGTGCAGCGGCAGTCTGGGCAGCGCTCATCGCGCCGGGCTCGGCCAGGACCGTGACGTGCCGCGCGCGAGTCGCGGCAAAGATTGTCAGCAAGTCAGCAGGGCTGCTCGTTGCCGGCGCGGTGACGGCTCCTTCGCGGCGGCACAGTTGTGCCATGCCGGTTCCGGTGACCAGAACGAGCACGGCATGGCCAGCGCGGTAGCAATCCTGGTGCAAGTCCTGCTGCGCTGCCCGGGCCGGGACTTGATCGGCAAAACGCACGACGCTGATGCGGTGCGGCCGCCCAGCCTGCGTGCCGGCGGCAATCGCAGCGCTGGGGTCTGCGCAATGCACATGCACGTTCCACAACGCGTCGGACCCCTCCCAGGCCAGGCTGCTACCGACCACGGCTACGCAGTCGCCGAGCGTCGCCAGTTCGGCGCGCAACCATCTCACCCTGGCGTCGTCGGTTCCGTCCAGCAGGTACATCACCTCGTACGGGAAAGCTGTCGCACCACAGCGTGGAGCGGGCGCTGTTCCCTGCGGTGCCCGCATCGGGCCGCGGCGCCTGTAGGCAGGGGTAGCGACGCGGCCGGCGGAATGCTCGAACACCACCGCCAGCAGCGCCTCCAGCAACAAGGTCAACCCACGACCGCCTGCGTCGACCACACCGGCGGCGGCCAACGCAGCGAGCTGGCGAGGCGTGTCAGCAAGCGCGCCGACCGCAGCGGCGGTAGCCGCTGATGCCACCTTGCCGAGTTCGTCGGAGCCTACCGCCGCGGCCGCTTGCGCCGCCGCGTGCAGAACGGTCAGCACCGTCCCGGGTACGGGTTCAGACACCGCTGCTTGGGCCAGTTCATCGGCCCGGCACAGTCCCGCCCGCAGCGCAGCACCATCCCAGGCCAGTGCCCATGCTCCCACAAGGGGTTCGGCTAGACCGCGAAGGACCTGGGACAGGATCACCCCGGAATTGCCCCTGGCTCCCCGCAACGCGCCTCGGGCCAACATCGCTACTGTGCTGCCCGGCGGGATCTCCCGGCCGTCAGGATGGCTCCGGAGCAGTGCTTCCAAGCCGGCTTGCATGGTGGCCAGCAGGTTGGAACCGGTGTCCTGGTCAGGCACCGGGAAGACGTTCAGCGCGTCGATCTCGTCACGGTGCGCTGCCAGCGCGTCACAGCACGTTGTCGCCCATCGACGGACCGCCGCCCCGTCCAGCGAGTGCAACACCGCGGCTTCTCACCGCCTTCATCGGGGCTTTGCCGAAGATTACCCAATCAGCAACCTTGATGGCCGCGTTGTGTCCCCCGTGCGCAACGTCATGCGCGGTCGGGTTACCCTTAGTGGACCGCTCGAGTGCGGGCGGCCGACCCTCGCGACAAACCCAGGGAGTATGTGACGTGGCTGCCGTGTGCGATATCTGCGGCAAGGGACCGGGCTTCGGCATGTCGGTCTCACACTCGCACCGGCGGACTCATCGCCGGTGGAACCCGAACATCCAGACCGTGCGGGCTGAAGTCAGTCCGGGGCAACGGCGGCGTTTGAATGTCTGCACTTCATGCCTCAAAGCCGGCAAGGTCGCCCGGGCCTGACTCTCGCCGTCCAACTGTCCTGGCGGCTCTCAGGGGTGCCCCGCTGGGCTCCGGCCAGGTTAGGGCAAGGCCCAGTCGATCGGATCCGCGCCGAGATCCACGAGCATGGCGTTGGCCCGGCTAAAGGGTCTGGATCCGAAAAATCCGCGATCAGCCGACATCGGTGACGGGTGCGCGGATTCGATGCAGGGAACATCGGCCAGCATGGGACGTAGCGTGCGAGCGTCCCGACCCCACAAGATCGCCACCAAAGGTTGCGCCGGACGCGCCACCAGAGCTCGGATCGCCTGCTCGGTGACTTCTTCCCATCCCTTGCCACGGTGTGAGCCCGGGCGTCCGGGTTCCACGGTCAGCACCCTGTTGAGCAACAGCACACCACGCTGCGCCCAGGGACTGAGATCTCCGCTGGATGGGGTTGGAAGCCTCAGGTCGTCGCTGTACTCGCGGAAGATATTGGCCAGGCTCCGCGGCAGCGGCCGGACACCTGGTTCGACTGAAAACGACAGCCCCACCGCATGGCCAGGCGTCGGGTAGGGGTCCTGGCCGACGATGAGCACGCGCACAGCGTCGAATGGCTGGGTGAAGGCTCGCAGGATGTTGCCCCCAGCGGGCAAGTAGCGTCGCCCTGCAGCGATTTCGGCCCGGAGGAACTCGCCCGCTGCGGCGACCCGATCCGCCACCGGCGCCAGCGCATCAGCCCAACCAGTTTCCACGATGTCTTGAACCGCTGTGGCCACCGCGGCAGCCTAGCGGGCGCCACGGTGGCCGCCGCTCATGACTCAAAATGTTGCCAGCCGGGCGACCCTTCGTAGGGTCGGTTGTCGATGGTGACGCCGCTGCCCGGCCGCACCAAGCCCAGCCGGGTCCAACCTGCGGGCAGCGTGACCGCGGGCGGAAAGCATCCCAGGAGGGCATGATCTTCACCCCCGGTGAGCACCCAGTGCCGCGCGTCGGCACCCAACGCAGCAGCCACGTCGACCAGTTCAGGAGAGACTGGCAACGCCGCCGACTCGATGTTGACGGCGACACCCGATGCCTCCGCAAGGTGCCCGGCGTCAGCCACTAACCCATCCGAGATATCGATCATCGCGGTAACTCCTGCCGCGGCAGCCTGCGGACCAGCGGGGTACGGAGGCTGCGGCACCTGATGGGCGCCCACGACCGCCGGCGGAGATCGCCAACCCCGCCGCAGGACGGCGAGGCCGGCAGCAGACCAGCCCAGCCGGCCGCATACCGCCAGCACGTCGCCGGCTCGGGCGCCGCTGCGGGTAATCGGCGCCCGGCCTTGCAGGTCTCCCAGCGCGGTCACCGAGATAACGATCTCGGCGGAGCCGACCACGTCACCCCCGACAATGCCGGCACCGGCCCGCTCAGCCTCCTCCCACATGCCGGAAGTCAGCTCATCAACGGTGGACACCGGAGTCTGCCCGGGTACCGCCAACCCGGCAACGAGCGCGGTAGGCACTGCGCCCATAGCCACGACATCGGCCACGTTGACCGCTACCGCCTTGCGCCCAACCTGGTACGGGGTGGCCCAGTCCAGCCGGAAATGCACTGCCTCGACGAGTAGATCGGTGGTCACCACAACCCGGCGGTCGGCCGCGAGGAGCACTGCAGCGTCATCCCCGGGGCCAAGCAAGGTCCCGGGTGGCAACATTCGTCCCGCGTTGATCCGGGCAATCAGGCCGAACTCCCCCAGTTCGGCGACCGAAGGCGGATCATGTTGCGGTGGTGGCGGGGCACTGCCGGTGGCTCCACACACCCCTCATCCCCCCGATCAGGCGGTAGGTTTCGTTCAATCCCTCTTTCGGTCCCACATGCTGTCGTCACATGACTCCGACTCCCCCATGACCTATACATAAATGTCGATTAGATGGAAGGTCAGGCCGTGGTTCAGGCATACATCCTCATCCAGACCGAGGTAGGCAAGGCTGCCGCGGTGGCCGCGGAGGTGTCGAGCCTGCCCGGGGTGGCGAGCGCGGAGGACGTCACCGGACCGTACGACGTCATCGTGCGGGCAGAGGCCAGCGACGTTGATCAGCTCGGTCAACTCGTGGTGGCCAGGGTGCAAAATGTGCAGGGCATCACCCGCACCCTGACGTGCCCTGTTGTCCACCTGTCCTGACGATTGGTCAGCCCATTGTCAGACAGCACCGCCCGGCCTGCCGGCACTCCGCGTTGGCCGCTGGCGATCGCACTGGCCCTCGTGGTGGCGCTGGTGGTCGGGGTTCTCATCGCCGCCTCGCTGGTGCGTAACCAGCCGCTGGAGCCGCTGAACCTGGCTGCGGTACCGGCGCCGGCAGCCCATTCAGCAGACTGCAGCCGGCTGCTCGCCGCGCTGCCCGATCAGCTCGACGGCGGGGCACTCGGTGCCCTGGACCGCCGGCAACTGCGGGTTCCGGCTCCACCTGGAACGACCGCCTGGGGCGAGCCCCCGGTGGTGTTGCGCTGCGGGCTCGATCGCCCCGCTGATCTCACCGCTTCGTCCCGGTTGCTCGGTATCTCGGGAGTGCAATTCCTCGAAATACCCGGCGGTGGCATGAGCACCTGGGTGGCCGTCGATCGGCCGGTGTATGTCGCGGTGGCATTGCCACCAACAACTGGCAGCGGCCCGCTGCAGCAGCTCGCCACCGTGATCGCGCACACTTTGCCACCGCAGGGATTAGATCTCCCCGGCTGATTTCGGCTAAAGCCGGTACAATCCGTCCAACACCCGTTCCAGCAACGCGAGATCTGGGGCATCTCCCCAGTTCATCGGGTTGCGGTGGACATGCACCAAGCCAGTGTCGATCATGTCGGCAAGCAACACTCGGGCCACTCCCAGTGGCAACGAAAGCAGTGCCGCCACCTCCGCAACCGAGCGGATTTCGGTGCACAGCTGGGCTATCGCGGCGTGCTCAGCAGAACAGATCGACGTCAAGTCTCGACCTTTGTCACTGGTCGACACAAGTGTCTCGAGAGCAAGATCCTGAACCGGCCGGGTGCGGCCCTGAGTCCAGCTGTATGGCCGGACGACGAACCGGAAGTCGTCCGGCCCATCCTCGCCGTCGACTGCCCACTCATCGTCTGTTTCGACGGCTTCAGCATGAGGGGTCTGGGGTTCACCAGCAGGCCCCGGATCAGACTCAGCAACAGGCGCAGTATCCGCGGTATCAAGTGTGGGCTGGAATACCTCGCCTGCTTCAGGACTGCCGCCGACGTCATCGTCAGGTTGCGCGTGGCGTGCGCGGTACTCCTGGCGGCCTGGACCCGGCGCCTCACCAGCCTCGTCGATCAAGGCGGCGTCTCGCTTACGGGCGGGAGTGTTGGCACCGCTGCTTCGGAGTGACCGGAACAATTGCGATACCTCCGTCCCGACGTAGCCAACGACATCAACGGCCGCCAGCGCACGACCACCGGTCGCTCGGGTGGCTCCTACTGCCTAACTACTTTGTCCTGACGAGGTCGCTGGGGTTCACCCTTTTGATGCAGTGCCGCGCCGGTCCGGTGCATATCCGCCGCGGACCCTGCGGCGGCTCAGCGCAACCCGGTACCGCGGGCCATCGCGGTGTCGATCAATATTGAGAGCAAAGCTGGGTAATCCACACCCGTTACCGCCCACATCCTCGGAAACATGGAGATTGGTGTGAAACCCGGCATCGTGTTGATCTCATTGACGGTCAGCGAACCATCGGCCCCTACGAAAAAATCTACTCGGGCAAGCCCCTGGCAACCCAGTGAACGGAACGCGGCAACGGCCATCGTCTGCAACTCGGCCGTAACATCGTCATCCAATTTGGCCGGTATGTCGAATTCGCAGGCATCATCGAGATACTTGGCGGAGAAGTCATACCAGCCCGCCGAATTAGCGGCGACCATACGAATCTCCGCGGGCAATGAAGCCTCGACACGACCGTCGGGGAACTCCAGCACCCCGCATTCCACCTCCCGGCCTATCACCGCCGCCTCGACCAGCACCTTGGGATCGGTCCTGCGCGCCGTGGCAATCGCCGAGGGCAAGTCGGACCAGTCCTCGACTTTGGTGATACCAACCGATGAGCCTGCTCTAGCCGGTTTGACGAAAACCGGCAGGCCCAGCCGGTCCCGTTGTTGCGCCGTCAAGGTGGGGACGGTGGCGGCCGTGGCGCCAGTAGCGTCTGGGCTGCGCAGGACGACCGTGTCGGTAACCGGAAATCCGTCGGCACGCAGCACCCTGCGAGCGAACTCCTTGTCCATCGCCGTCGCGCTGGCTAACACGCCGGAACCGACATAGGGCAGGTCGGCCAGCTCCAGCAGGCCCTGGATCGTGCCGTCCTCACCGAAGGCTCCATGCAACACCGGGAACACGACATCTACCCCGGAAAGCACTTCACCGGGCGCTTCGCCAGCGATGCGCACCAATTCCTTCCGGGTCGGGTCACCAGGCAAGGTCAGCGCCGCACCGCTGGCGTCGACGATAGGCAGCACCCGGTCCCGGATAGCCAGATCAGCCGGCGTGCCGTTGCCGAGCACCCAAGTGCCATCAACGCTGATGCCTACGGGGATAACCTCGAACCGAGTCCGGTCCAGGTGGCTGAGCACACTTCCCGCCGACACGCAAGAGATCGCGTGTTCGCTGCTGCGGCCACCAAAAAGGACCGCGACCCGCAGCTTGCGATCCGTCATGGCGGCACCCTACTCCCCGTCACCCAGCGAGCCGCGCCCCCGTCGCGCATTCCCCGATATGGGAACCTGCGTTTCCGGTACGGGCGACATATCGGACTCTCCGCATCCAGGACAGCCCGGCCTGTCTCCATACGAAGGAGGGTCACCAATCGACTCCGGCCTGCTCGACCGCGACGTGGCACAGCTTCGGTGGCTCCAGGCGGTAGCGGTTCATCACCGTAAGGCCCGGCGAGTAGACGTGAACACTCACCGCAGGGACCGACCCTGTGTTGGTCACCTGGTGCAGGTAATGCGGACCGAAGACGCGGCAGCGCCCCGTCTCCAAGGACCGGGTGACCTCCACCAGCGGCCAGCCAGGCTTCGCCGCGACCACGCGCTCGGTCAGCGTGCCCGCCGCGATCGCGAAGGCACCCGACGCCGAACCGTGATCGTGCAGATCGGTGCCCTGGCCAGGCAGCCAGGACAGTAGCCACACTTCGCGGTGCGAGTTCCGGTCTAGCAGCCGGTACCAGCGGGTATCGGTGCGGTAATCGACCAGCGGCCGCCACCGTTCGGGGTGCGCGGCCAGTGCCATCGCCAGGCTGGTCGGGCTGCCTGGACGGACCATGTCAGGGGCAGGGACGGTGAGATAGGGGACGGCATGCACGGCAGGCTCCTCGCGAGATCGGTGAACCGACCGCGCTGAGAGATCACCGCCCGTGCAGGGCAGCCGTCAGGGATACGCGGTCAGCAGGACAGGGCTCACCGCGCGGGACAGAGCGCGCTCGCCACCCGGCGCAGATCCACCGGGGACCGCCGGACAACGACGACAGTGCCGCTCACGAGGGAAGATCAAACCAGCCGGTATGGTCGCCCGTCAAGGGCAGACGCTACCTAAGTCATTCCGGCTTGTGGGCCCGGCCGAGAAGTTCAGCGGCCATCTGCCGGGGTGACTGGCCGTCGTAGCAGACCCGCCGCACGCCGTCAGTGATGGGTACCTCAACGCCACAGCGCGTGGCCAGTTCCTGGATCGACATGCAGGACTTCACCCCCTCGGCGACCTGGCCATGGGTGGACTGCTGGGCTTGCTCCAGGGTGTCCCCTACACCGAGCCGGTAGCCGAAAGAGCGGTTGCGCGACAGCGGCGAGGAGCAGGTGGCGACCAGATCGCCGAGGCCGGCCAGCCCGGCAAAGGTCATCGGGTCAGCACCCAGCGCGGCGCCGAGCCGTCCCATCTCGGCCAATCCCCGAGTGATCAATGTGGCCAGGGTGTTGTCCCCGTAACCCAACCCCGCGGCCACCCCGCAGGCCAGCGCGATGACGTTCTTGCAGGCACCGCCCAGTTCGCAGCCGATGACGTCGGTATTGGTATAGGGCCGGAAGTAAGGGGTTCCGCATGCGCGCTGCACGGCAATCGCGCGGTCGTGGTCAGTACACGCCACGACACTCGCGGTGGGCTGCTCGGCCGCGATTTCCCGCGCCAGATTGGGGCCCGAAATCACCACGACTTGATCGGAAGGGACCGCGGTGACTTCTATCACCACCTCACTCATCCGCTTGAGGCTGGTCAGTTCGACGCCCTTGGCCAGGCTGATCAGCGTCGCTTCCGGTGGCATCGATTTGTGCCAATCGCTGAGGTTGTCGCGCAGGGTCTGGCTGGGCACGGCAAACACGACGGTGTCCGCGCCGTCGAGCGCCTCCTTTGCGCACGCGGTGGCCTGGAGGGACGCCGGCAGGGTCACCCCCGGGAGGTAATCCGGATTACCGTGGTCCCGGAGGACCGCGTCAGCCACCTCGGCCCGGCGAGCCCAGAGCACCACATCCCGACCGGCATCAGCGAGCACCTTGGCAAAGGTGGTGCCCCAAGAGCCCGCGCCCATCACGGCGATTCGCTGCACTGCCACAGTCATGACGGATGCTCCCGATGCCGTTCGGCGTGCCTGGGATTGAAGAGCCCGGCCGGAGCAGGCTGGTTGCGTACCTCCGCAAGCAGCGTGCGGATCCCCTCCATCACCCGGTCAGTAGCCTTCCTCAGCAAGGGCCCGTCCACCGGCCGTCGCCGGAACTCGGACAGGTCCACAGGTGCGCCGGCTCGGACGATAATGTCCGTCCGCGGGAGCGGCCGAAATCGCCTGCCATAGTGGTCATAGACCTGGTGTGTGCCCCAATGCACCACCGGGACCACCGGGACATCGTCGTGCAGTGCCAGCCGGGCCACCCCGGTGTGCGCCACCATCGGCCAGTGATCCGGATCGCGGGTGATCGTGCCCTCGGGGTAGATCAACACCGCCTTGCCTTCAGCGAGCGCCCGTTGGGCATGCTGCAGGCTGTCGCCCGCCGCGGCGCTGCCGCGGCGCACCGGGATCTGCCCTGCTGCGGTCATCACCCGGCCGAGCACAGGTAGCCCGAACAGGTCTTGCTTGGCGAGAAACCGCGGGATCCGGCCCCTGCGGTGCACGAACACGCTGGTGTACAGGGGGTCGAGGTAGGAGATGTGGTTACACGCCACGAGTACCGGTCCGGTCTCGGGAATATGTTCGAGGCCCTCGAACCGCCGCCGGCCCAGGAGATGGGTGAGCGGATAGAACACGACCTTGCACAACTCGATGGAAAGCCCGGCCTCATCCCGCGCCACGCCATCCTCCTCGTGCTGCTGTTGGTGCTTGCCCAGCTTGACGCCCAAGTTCGGTCGTGGGGGCCCGCTTTTTTGACTACACATTTGACTACACCCTCAGGCGAGTCTTCCCTGCTCCCGGAGTGCAGGTCCAGTCGCCGCGGGTGGGGGACCATGTGAAAGTGCCCGTCGACTTGCTGCTGCCCATCAAACCGCTCGCCAGAGCCAAGACTCGGTTGCGAGGCGCAGCCGATCATGGCGCCGGTGACCCGACTGCGCACGCCCGGCTGGTCGTCGCACTGGCCCGAGACACCATCGCCGCCGCAGCCGGTGCGTCGCTGGTACGCCGGACCGTGGCCATCTGCACTGACCGGCTGGTCTGCCGCATTCTGGCAGACGACGGCATCGAAGCCATTGCCGGCGAACCCGGAGGTGGCATCAACAGCGCTCTCCAGTACGGCGAGACCTTGCTGCGCGCCGCCGATCCCACCACCGCGGTTGCGGCTATGCCCGCTGACCTGCCGGCGCTGCGCCCCTCGGAGCTCGACTGCGCGGTCCGCGACGCGCTGGCCACCGGTGGCCGCGCGTTCTGCGCCGATCAGGCGCGTACCGGGACCACCTTGCTGCTGGCCCCGCCCGGCCACCCGCTGGATCCGCGCTTCGGAACCGGTTCAGCAGCGGCGCATCAGGCCAGTGGCGCACGGCCGCTGACCGGACGCTGGCCTGGCCTGCGCTGCGACGTCGATACCGCAGCTGATCTGGCGCGAGCCCACGAGTTGGGTCTGGGTCGGTTCACGCACGACGCCTTGCACGTGCATGCGGCGAATATTTCACCCCGCAGGAAATTTACTGTTCATCCCTGCGACATAGCCTGATACGGGACAATGACGGGGTGAGCCAGCACCTCACCCCGCTAACCAACCGCGCCACACCGATGACAGAAAGTACTGCTGTCGGCGTCCCGCCCGCTCCGCCGGCGGCGACCCCGGTACCGGCTATCACCGACCTGCCCGACGACCGGTACCTCAACCGCGAGTTGTCCTGGCTGGACTTCAATGCCCGCGTACTGGCACTCGCCGAGGACACCAGCCAGCCCCTGCTGGAACGGGCCAAGTTCCTGGCCATCTTCGCGTCGAACCAGGACGAGTTCTACATGGTCCGCGTCGCCGGGCTCAAGCGCCGCGAAGAAGCTGGGCTGGCCGTGCGCAGCGCGGATGGCCTGACTCCGCAGGATCAGCTCGCCGAGATCGCGATGCGCAGCCGCGAACTCACCGCACGCCAGGCACGCATCTGCTCGGACTTGGTGCTACCAGAGCTGGACAAGCACGGGATCAGCTTCGTCACCTGGTCCGACCTCGATGACCAGCAGAGATTGCGGCTGTCGGGATACTTCTCCGAAAAGATCTTCCCGGTGCTCACGCCGTTGGCAGTGGATCCGGCGCACCCGTTTCCCTACATCTCCGGCCTGTCATTGAATCTTGCCGTGATGGTCCGCGATCCGGACGGCCATATCGAACGCTTCGCCCGGGTCAAGGTGCCCAACAACGTGCCACGGCTGGTGCGGGTGGACAGCGATCCGGACGGCCGCGGGTCACCTCACGCCACGTTACTGCCGCTGGAGGAGCTGATCGGAGCCCATCTCGGTGAGATGTTCGCCGGCATGGAAGTGGCCGATTGGCACCTGTTTCGAGTCACCCGCAACGCCGACGTCGAAGTCGAAGAGGACCGCGACGAGGACCTGCTCAAGGCCATGGAGCGCGAGCTCGCACGGCGCCGATTTGGCCCGCCGGTGCGCCTTGAGGTAGCGGACACGATGACTGACCACGTCCTGGAACTGCTGCTGCGCGAGCTCGATGTCGATCCGCACGACGTCGTCGAGGTGCCCGGTCTGCTCGACCTGTCCTGTCTGTGGCAGGTCTACACGCTGCCCGCGCCGGAGCTCAAAGACGAGCCGTTCGTCCCCGCCACGCACCCGGCCTTCGGTGAGGGCGAGAGTCCCAAAGATATTTTCGCGACCCTGCGTGAGAGTGACGTGCTGGTGCACCACCCGTACGACTCGTT
>Ga0070741_10017654_pt1 | contig 11688 bp, 13 predicted proteins | sample Coa_R1_4_FD_66440 | JGI IMG/M metagenome (GOLD analysis project Ga0070741, IMG submission 66440) | Surface soil microbial communities from Centralia Pennsylvania, which are recovering from an underground coalmine fire - Coalmine... | ecosystem: Environmental > Terrestrial > Soil > Unclassified ...
CCCGTAGAGAATGCCGCATTGCTGCCCTGGCTAACCGCGACCGCTTTCCTGCATTCAACAATGGTGCAGGAGCGGCGTGGCATGCTCAAGGTCTGGAATCTGTGCCTGGTGATTGCCTCGTTTGCGCTTGCCATCTTCGGAACCTTTGAGGTACGTAGCGGCATCATCAGTTCCGTGCACTCGTTCGCCTATTCCAATATTGGCGCGTACTTCCTGACATTCCTGGTAATTATCATTATCTTCTCCACTGCGCTCTTCGTCTTGCGGCTGCCAAAGTTGCGAGCTGAGCAAGAATTCGATTCGGTGGTCTCGCGGGAGGGTGTCTTCCTGCTCAACAATCTGTTATTAGTAGGCATGGCCTTCGCTACATTATGGGGAACGCTCTTCCCGCTGATCTCAGCAGCCATTCGTGGACAGACAATGACCGTTGGACCCCCGTTCTACAACCAGGTTATGGCTCCGCTAATAGTGATCTTGATCCTGGCAATGGGCGTCGGGCCGCTGCTGGCCTGGAGGCGCACATCTCCAACGGCGCTGTGGCGTAATTTGAGCGTGCCTGTGGTAATCGCAGCTCTCTGTGCGGCGCTTCTCCCGTTACTCGGTGTGACCGATATTGCGGCGAATGTAGGCTTTGCCATCTGTGCTTTTACCGCTGGTGCTATCCTCTACGAACTGTGGCGTGGTGCGCGTGTACGCCATCGTCACGGTGAGCCATATGCGCTGGCGGTCTACATGCTCTTCAATCGTTATCGGCAGCGTTACGGCGGGTACCTTGTGCATCTAGGTCTGGTCATGCTCACTATCGGCATCATTGGTTCGCACTACTTCCAGGTCCAGCAGGATGCTGTACTCAAGGCGGGACAGGAAATGAGTCTGGCCGGTTGCCAGTTCACCTTCCTGGGCAATATTGATGTCACGAAGCCTGATCAAGAGAGCGTCGAGGCGCAGGTGCAAATCTGGCATAACGGTCGCTTGCTGGGCTATGTCTACCCAGGCCGCACCGTCTATCGCAATTATGACAATCAACCAGCCAGTCAAATCTCGATCACGACTCTGGGCGTAACCGATCTTTATGTCTTCCTGGCTGACTGGCAGGGTGGAGCACAGGCAACCATTCGTGTCTTTGTGAACCCGCTCGTGCCGCTGATCTGGTATGGTGGCTTGCTCATGCTGCTGGGTGGCATCTTCTGCTGGTGGCCCGAACGCCGCCGCATCTCCCGTACTGTTCCATCCGTTGCAGGTAGCCGGGCTGCTCGTGGATCAAAAACCTCTGCTCAGGAGCCATTGAATGAGACAGGCAAAGGAGTGGTGGTGTGAAGCAGAAACATTCGCTTTTCCTGGTGCTGGCGGCTGTGGCGCTGGTAGCCGCGATCTGGTCATTTCTCTGGCTGGCTGGTCCAAAGCAGCAGACCCTGGATCAACGCGTGCAGCAAGTGGGGGCGCAATTGAAATGTCCCGTTTGCCAGAACGAATCGGTAGCGGACTCGCCCTCGACGCTGGCGCAACAGATGCGCTTCATCATTCGCCAGCAATTGCAGGAGGGCAAATCCGAGCAAGAGGTCATCCAATATTTTGTGAAGAGCTACGGCGGGCAGATCATCTGGTCGCCACCCTGGCAAGGCTTCACGCTGCTGATCTGGCTCGTACCGATTGGTCTGCTGCTTGGTGGCGTGCTACTGCTCTTCTTTGTATTACGCGAGTGGCGCAGGAGTGCTCCGACAAAAGAGAGAAGTGGGACAAAACAAGGGCAGAAGGCGAATTCTGGAGTGGCCGCTGAAAACAACAAGGCCGAACAATCCCAGGACGCTGAACTGGAGCGTTATCGTGTTCTACTCGAAGAGGAACTGGCTGCCGATGATGTGCTCTTCACACGACCTGGAACGGAGGTGCCCTGATGGCGATTCTGTTTGCAGTCGTGTTGGGTGTGCTGGCGCTGGCCTTTGTGCTTTACCCGCTCTATCGCCGTAAGGTTGTAGGTGAACAAGCAACAACAGCGCAAGCTGGAGAAACCAATACGCTTACGGAACGAGAGCAAGCAGCGCGTGGCGCTCTTCAGGAAGTTGAGTTGGATTATCAGCTTGGCAATATCGACGAGCCGGATTACCGGGACTTGCGTGAGAGATATATGCAGCGTGCGCTGGTCGCTTTAAAATCTCGTTTTGAGCGAGAACAGGAAATCGATGAAGAGATTGAGGAGCGGTTGCGTCAGTTGAAGGAGCAGGAGAACAATGATGTGGCACAATAAATATCGAGTAACTATTTTCCTGATTGCCTGCTTGATCACATGTCTATTCCCGTTTGCCTCGGTCTCGGCGGCTGCCAGTAATGGGCGGATTTATGGGCAATTGCTGGATGGTACGAATAAACAGAAGGTTCTATTGGCGGGCCAGAGCGTGACTTTGCAGATGGCCGAGGATCAGAGTTCTCGCGATCTGAAGACAGCGACGACGGATGCGCAGGGCAACTTTTCGTTCGACAATCTGGCTACCGACAAGGCAATTAGCTATGCCGTGTATATCCGCTATCAGGGTGCACAATATGTCTCTGATTTGGTCTCGCTCGCCAGTAAATCCGAGCAGCAGGTGAATTTGACGGTCTATCAGGCCACACAGAGTACAGCTAATATTGCTATCACGCAGGCGACGATACTCGTGCGCGAACCGAATATCCAAAGTCACATGATTACCTTCTCCGAAGTCTTCGCGTTCCAGAACCTGGATACCCACACTTATGTTGGCTCGCTCAATGCCAGTAAGGGCAAGCCCAATGCGCTGCTCTTCTCGCTGCCGCCCGATGCCCGCAATATTACGCTGAACAGTGGCTTTGATGGCTATCAAGAATTACAGGTGGATCGCGGCTTCGCGACCGATGCTGCCCTGCCTCCCGGCAACACCCAGTTCGCCTTTACTTTTAGCGTGCCGTATAGCTCCTCGACGTATGACTTTAGCTATACGACCATGTATCCAACGGTCTCGCTTTCAGTCCTGGTGCCTCCCGACGTTCATGCCAGTGCTTCTGGAGCGTTGAATGCCCAGGGCGTGATTACCGCCAGCGACCTGCACTCGTATCGCCTCTTCAAAGCGGACAAACTGCTGGCAAATCAAACTCTGCATACGTCACTTCAGGGACTCATAACGTTGCAAGATACAAGTGCGCGGACGAGTACGCCTTCATCATCTACGAATAGCAATGCCAACACTATCCTGCTAATCGCGGTTGTGCTGGTCATGCTGGCCATACTGGCTGTCACCTGGTTCCTCTTTAGCTCCAACCGTCGCACCTCGACAACAAAGAAGGGCAAGCGTGATGAGAAGCGTAATGGGCAAGCAAGCAAGGGTGCGAAAATGCAGGCGAAGACCACAAAAGAAGCGCCATCTGATGATCGACAGCAGGCGCTCTTACAAGAGTTGTTGGAGCTGGATAAAGCCTACGAGGCTGGTACGTTAAAGAAGGGCGTTTACCAGGAGCGGCGCAATAAGACCAAAGCCAGGTTGCGTGCCTTGATGAGTGAACAGGAGACGGTGCGGAGATGAGCAGGCAGACCGCCGTAGGGGCAGGTTTCATTGCATCGAATACGATGGTGGATACAGTGAGCAGGCGTGAGGCAAGCGAAGCCATGCAGATCCCGGCGGTAGAAATCCACAATCTCAAAAAGAGCTATGGTCTGAAACCAGTCCTGCGGCGTATCGATCTTACACTCCAGCAGGGAAAGCGCATGGCGCTATTGGGAGCGAATGGCGCGGGTAAAACCACATTGCTGCGCATCCTGGCTGGTCTGGCGAAGCCAGGTGCAGGCACTACTGCCGTGGAAGGTCTGGATATCGTGCGAGACGCGCAGCTGGTGCGGCGTATTGTTGGTTTCGTTGCGCATCAGCCCTATCTATATGAAGAATTGACGGCGCTAGAAAATCTGCTGTTCTTCGGGCGCATGTATAACGTCGAGCACGCGAAAGAGCGAGCGCATGAACTCTTGAGGCGTGTTGGCATGGAGCGGCGTGTACAAGAACGCGTCGGGACGCTCTCGCGTGGGCAGGTGCAGCGTATCGCCTGGGCGCGCGCCTTGCTGCATTCGCCTCGCCTCCTGCTGCTCGATGAGCCAGATACGGGGCTGGACCAGGAAGGTGCTGAGCTGATCGAGGCATTATTGGCAGAGCATACAATGCGGGGTGACAGTATACTCTTTACCACGCACCAGCTTGAACGCGCTCTGCAACTGGGCGATACCATTAGCATGTTGAGCGGCGGTCGCATCGTGTACCAGCAGGAAGCTTCGACCCTGTTGTTAGACGAGTTGCGACAGAAATATCAGGAGGTGGTCAGGTGAGGGCAGTCAGGGAAGTGGGGGCAGATGCGTGCATCTTCTTTATACAGGTGGGCGCGATCCTGTGGAAGGATATACGTTACGAGTTGCGCAGCAAGCAAACCTGGCTTGGTATGGGCATGTTCGCGCTGCTGGTTCTGGTTATCTTCAACTTTACCTTTGATCTGCGTGTGGACAATAAAGTTGCTGTTGCTCCTGGTGCATTATGGGTTGCCTTCATCTTTGCCAGCCTGCTTGGTTTAAGCCGCACTCTTGCAGCTGAGCGCGAACAGGGGCCAATGGACCGTTTGTTGCTCTGCCCTGTTGACCGCAAAGCGATTTATCTTGCAAAATTGTTGGGCAATCTGCTCTTTATCGCAGTTGTTGAAATCGTGGCGCTGCCAGTTTTCGTGGCGTTGTTCGATGTGCCGATCTTTATAGGGCAACTGCTACCGGTGGTCCTGCTTGGCACGCTAGGTATAGCCACGATCATCACTCTATTTTCAGTCATAGCGGCCACGACACGTGCGCGAGAATTATTGCTCCCGCTGCTGGTTTTCCCATTGATCGTACCGATTGTGATTGGTGCGGTACGCATGACACAGCTATTAATGGCACCAGCGGCAAACGAGCCGCCCTGGTTGGGTCTGATTATTGCATTTGATGTGATTTTTCTGAGCATTTCCATGCTCGTCTTTCAATATGTTGTCGAGGAATAATATAAGTCTTAGGAGCAAATAGATGGCCGTAACGAAGCAAGAAACGAGCGTTGAGCATCAAGGCTCGACCGGGAAGCTGGAGCGACAGGGCTTTCCTATAGCCTCTCTGATCCTGGGTACGCTCTCATCTATAGGCATACTAACTGCGATCTGGATGATTTTCCTGTACGCGCCGCTCGATGCCGTTGAGGGGCCGCCGCAGCGCATCTTCTACTTCCACGTCCCGATAGCGTGGGTAGGTATGCTCTCGTTTTGCATACTGGCTGTGGCGGGCATCATCTACATCATCACCAAAGATGAGCGTTGGGACTGGCTGGCGCGTGCCTCTGCCGAGATTGGTTTGGTCTTTATTACCTTTGTGTTGATAACTGGCTCAATCTGGGGCAGGACAACCTGGGGTACGTGGTGGACATGGGACCCCAAGTTGACGGCTTCACTGATCCTGTGGTTTATGTATGTTGGTTATATTATGTTGCGTAGCTATATGGGGCGTGCGACCTCCAGTGCCTATGCCGGGGCAGTTCTGGCAATCGTCGGGGTAGTCGATGTGCCTATTATCTATCTATCGGTGCAGTGGTGGCGCGGATTGCATCCCAGCGCCGAAGTTGGTGTGCCACAATCGGCCCTGCCACCCTCGGTAGTGCTCACGCTGATGGTTTCGCTGGTCTCATTCACATTATTGTATAGTTTCTTGATGGTGCAAGTCTACCAACTTCAGAGATTGCAAGCGCTGGCTCAACGTCTGCGTGCCATCGTCGAATAAAAGGGGAGAGTCGATGCAAGGAGTTCCTTATCTTGTCGCAGCTTACGCCGTTGTATGGGTCGGGCTGTTTGCCTATCTCGCGTTCATCGTGATGCGCATCCGTGGCGTGCGCACCGAATTAGCCGCCGTTGAAGAATTGGTGCGCGAATATCAAGAAAAGCAGGACGAGGAGTAATTGATGGATATCAAAGATAAGCCTGATAGCGCAGTTCCATCAACAAGCCCATCAGAGGCCAAAACGGACGGCGGATCATCTGTATGGCGTACCGTTATCCTCGTGCTTGGTGATGCCCTGATCTTCCTCATTTTTGCCACGATTGGGCGGCGCTCACATGGAGAACTCGCAGGATTGGGGGCAATGGTGCAGACAGTGCTAACTGCTACACCATTTGCCATCGGCTGGTTCCTCGTTGCACCGTTCGTAGGTGCATACCGACGATCGGTAGTCACGCAGCCACGCAAGATGTTCGTGCGCACGCTGCTGGCCTGGATAGCCGCATGGCCTGTAGCAATGGCTCTGCGCGGCATCTTCGTGGATCACGCCATTCCACCGGCAACATTCGCGCTGATCACCCTGATTTCTAACACGATCCTCCTATCGCTATGGCGCGGTATCTTCCTGGTTGGTCGTGGGCTGATAGGTCGCTCACAGAAATAGTAATCATATACATGAATCATCCCAAATTTTGAATCCCTTTTCTGATATTTGCTCCGCCTGCGACGGGTACTCACAGGAAGATAACTTCTTTCAAAAACTGCTTCCGGCAGTTTTTGAAAGAAGTTATCTTCCTGTTTTAGCCTCGCAAAAATGCTTCCACATCCCTTTTAAGACAAGATTGCGACAATTCCGCGATGGTCCTGTGACATCTCAGGAGTACACTCAGGGCATAGCTGATCAAATTATGATAATGCTGTGGATGGTCAGGGAATGTTCATTGATACAATTACTACATTTGCTTCTGTGGGAGCTTCCCACATAGCAGAGCCTCTGGTGGGCCGCCGGTCTATCTAGAGGCCCGGCAGGGGTCCTGCTATGCGGAAGGAAAGATTATGCCGAAAGGAGTCGCGATCATATGGTAATGACTGGCCCAGAGGCAACAGGCACACAAGCACGCTCTGGCATCGTCGTCTTACGCACACAACAACTCTCTAAACAGTATGGAAAACGTCTCGCCGTCGATAATCTCGATCTGGAGGTGCAACGCGGCGACATCTTTGGCTTTCTTGGTCCCAACGGCGCAGGCAAAACGACAACGATCCGCATGGTACTCGGCTTGATCGCCCCTACCACTGGCAGCGTCGAGCTATTGGGTCAAAATCTGGCGACTCGGCGAGCGCATGTATTACCACGTGTAGGTGCGCTGATCGAGACGCCCGCTCTCTATCTCTACATGTCAGGGCGCGATAACTTGCGCGCCGTCGCGGCGGTACTGGGTGGTGTCCCAGAGAAACGACTGGATGCCGTCCTGGATCTGGTTGACCTGCGCTCGCGCCAGAAAGATCGTGTACGCACCTACTCTCTGGGCATGAAGCAGCGCCTCGGCGTTGCTATGGCCCTGCTGCAAGATCCCGATCTACTGATCCTCGACGAGCCTGCCAATGGCCTGGACCCGGCTGGTATCGTTGAGATGCGCGATCTGATGCATCGCCTGGCTGATGAAGGGAAGACCATCTTCATTTCAAGCCACATCCTCTCAGAGGTCCAGCAGATCTGTACGCGTGTCGCCATCATCAATCTGGGCAAGCTGGTCACTGAGAAGACAATCGAGGAACTGATACGCGGCCAGGGCGAATATAGCGTCACGCTGGAGCGAGCGGCGGAAGCGCTGATTCATGTACAACGACAGGAGTGGGGAAAGAGCGCCTATCTGAATGACGATGGGGCGCTGATCACCCCGGCCCCAGATAGTCGTGGGCGAGAGCTGAATCTCTTCCTGGTCAACGCAGGTTTTGTTCCCGACAGCCTCGCACCGGCAACCCAGGATCTTGAGCAAGTTTTCTTAAAACTCACCAATTCTGTTTCAGGAGCATAATATGAGTGTAGCACTACCTGGCTCAATAGAACGAAACAGGTTACATAGCGCGACGCCCAGCTTTTTCGGAATCGTGCGCGGAGAATTCATCAAAATCAGTCGCATGTGGCAGATCTGGCTCATGCTGCTCATGTGGCTAGGGGTGATTACGCTGCCCTATCTCGTTCAGACCACAAACGACAGCACTGCCCAGCGTCTGAAAGAGGGGGCACTGGCATTTTTCTATAGTGAAATGGAACTGAACTTAGCGGTCTTGCGCATCTTCAGCGGCTTCTTCCTGCTGATTCTGACTGCCTATGTCATTGGTCAGGAATATCACTTTGGCACCATTCGCATTGTACTGGCGCGAGGCGTCGGGCGTCTGCAACTGCTTGGGGCAAAAGTGCTGGCCGTTGTTCTAGTTGCTCTTATGCTCTTCATCGTTGGTGTCCTCTATAATATCATCCTGATCTGTGCCTTGCTTGCTATTATCGCGGGCAATCTCAACTCACTGAGCGCGTTGACACCAGCCTTCTGGTCAAACACCGAACTCTACATGCTCAGCGTCTTGATCAGCATGGGCGTTACAATCCTGCTGGCCGTTTGCGTAAGCATCATAGGTCGAGGGCTAGCATTCGGCCTGAGCGCCTCGCTGGCCTGGTTTGCAGTAGATAACTTTGGACTCTTATTCCTGATCATTGCCGCCGAGGCTACGCACAATACATCCTGGCTGCAAATTAGTGCTTATGCGCTTGGTCCTAATCTCAATGCGATGCCAAGGGTCCTCCTGCCCGCGCAACTCAAAGCCATTGAGATTGGCATTACGCCCCTGGTGCCAATAGATGCCACTCATACGCTGCTGATCGCGCTCGGGTATGCATTGATCTTCGCAGTTACCGCGATTATCTTAATCTGGAAGCGTGATGTAAAAGAGTGATATACCGTAACTACTCAGGTCAAAACGCTCGCAAGGGTCCGCGCTAGCGCGGACCCTTGCGAGCGTTTTGACCTGAGTAGTTACGAGCTACCTTCACACAGAGCGCGTTGATGGATTTGATAGGGACGCCCGGGGAACCCGTGGGCGAAAATAGCCACGCACAATTTCGGACCACGAGGTTGACAATTGCTGTAGTTCTTGTTTGACGAGCACAATACTGACTGGCCTCTTGCTTATGTCCATCTCCAACATACTATCAATGAGCATGCCGAGGCTATTCATCATCACGTCAATCATACTGGTCGTCAAACTACCAGGATCGGAACGGCTGGACGTATGCATTGCACGCAAGGAAGCAAAACGGAGTGGAGTTTCTGAAGGGTCCTTACCTGTAAGCATTTGGTGCAGAACTGCTCCTAAGCTGTAAATATCGGCACGGGGCGTTGTTTGAGTCCTCCCATATTGCTCAGGAGCGGCATAACCAGGTGAGCCAAGTGGGATCGTATCTTTGTTTTGCCCTGGTTTGAAAAACCGAGCAATGCCAAAGTCAATGATGAAGATCTGGCCTTGTGGAGACCGGATAATATTCGTTGGTTTCAGGTCGCGAAAGATAATCGGGGGATGGTAGGTATGCAGATACTCAAGGACATCACACAACTGCAGACCAATTGCGAAAACCTCGCTCAGGACAAGGCGTTTGTTTGCTGTCTTGTTCTGATAATCCTCAAGAGTTTCACCCTCAATGAAATCCCGAACCAGATACCACTGATCTTGCTTGTAGATCTGTTCATGCACATGTGGAAGGCTGGGATGATCTAGCTGGGATAACAAGTCCGCCTCGCGCTGGAAACCATCTGTGATCTCTCTTATTGTTTGAGGGGCCAATCCTCTCAAACTGAATTCTTTGAGCGCTACCAACGCATTTGTACGCTGCATATCGCTAGCCTTGTAGACAGAACCGAAGCCTCCTGCACCCAGTTTCTCAATGAGACAATAGCGATCCTGGAAAGGAATCTGAGAAACAAGATATGCTGAAAGAAGCAATGGGCACTGACAATCTTGGCACAGAGAAAAATGAGGTGCATTGAGCGCCCCACAGGTCGTGCAAGTAAGAGAAGAAGACAGAACCATATCTTGGCTCCTTTGCCAATGGCGTCAAACGCTGGAACCTGACGAAAGATAGTATACTACAAAGAAAACTTTTCATCCACAATTTTTCTCTTTGGACAAATGCGGATGAAAAGCTTTCTCATGAGGCTATGTAGCTCACTGCATCCTATGCAGCTTGTGAATTGTTCAGATCATTCTGAAAGGCATTCTGTAGCGTAGATATTACGCTGGAATCGCTGATCAGGAGGCCCATCTCGCGATTGTTATCGAGCGAGTTCGTCGAGATATTTTCTGATCCCACAAACGCCATTGTTCCATCGACGATCATCATCTTAGCATGCATGTAATATTGGGTATCCTTGCTAACCGAGACGCCGCCGCTGTCCAGTGTGCTGATACCGGCGCTATTACTATTGCTGTTTGGTAATATGACCTGAACCTTGACGCCGCGTGCCTCAGCATTGACAATGGCCTGCTCTATACTGCTATCGGCCATCTCCTCTGCCTCGATCTCCAGGCTGTTCTGAGCACTGTTGATCAGGTCAGTGAAATCGCTGCGCGAGTTGACAGGACTGAGAACGATATTATCATCCGTGAGCGTATAGGATGAGCGGTTCCAGTCCGCATTAAATACTCCTAGAGCAGTCTGTACGTCAGCCGAGTTGGTATCGATGATCCCGTATTCACGATTTTTTGTGCTGCTACTCCCGCCAAGCGCGGATCTCGTGAAATTACAGCTCATGATATAGGCTGTGGTGCCGTCAATAATCATTCCTTTCTCATGGGTATACGTGAATGCCGGATTGCTATATGCAGTCTGTGCACCAGCATTGCTCAATGCTTGCAAGGTACCTGCCGGTGAGCCTCCACCATAAGGGTGTTGTTCGAGCATAACGCGAACATCCAAGCCATTCTGTGCGGCATTTTCTAATGCATTAATGACATTTGTATCGGTCAACAAGTACATCTCGACATAAACCGAAGTTTGTGCATTGTTGATTGCATCCAGAATGGGCTGCTCACCCGCAGCAGGCTCGACAAAGACCTGTACCCCTTGCACTCCAGAACCTAATGCATGGCTGGCGTGCGTGCGCTGAGTTGTAGCATAGGCAGTTGAAGTGTACAGAAGGCAACCGGAGAAGAGGGCAATCATCAGCAGGATCGAGCCAAAGGTTACGAGCGAAGACCGGGACTGAAAAGGTTTTTTGCGCATAAATATCCCCCCAATGTTCTTCATGATGCTTTGTCACGTACTATTGCACGCGTAAAAGCACACGGACTTTTGACGAGGTAATCATGAGTGACGTACAGGGCACACGCTTTTATAGCTATCAGGAGACAAGTGGAAGCTTTTATTCTGTACGACACCTCATATTTAATAAACATAATATTACCATTGTTTTGTTACATATTTTTTGAGATTTTTTTAAATCTAGTTATATTTTCCTAATAACGAGTGGTTGTTACAGGTTGCAACCTGATCAACTTCCTTACGTACATGGACTGGTAACATGTTTGAATAGGTTTCACATAATTGCTGAGTTGTTACGATTTTATACAGAATATTCTTTGAGAAAGTAGCCGATGATAGAAGATAAGGATGATCCAGCATATAAGGAGGTAAGCGATGGGCCAGCAAGAGTCTTCATTTATCGATCCTGAACAGCAATCTTATCGCGCAAGTAACTCGAATAGAAACGAAAATAGGAATGCAAATGACGATCCTCGTGAGCAGAGAGGATATAGAGGCGGTTATGCTGGTTCGGGAACTGGCTATGGTGCACGGGATATAAATAGTGATCCTCGCGAACAACGCCAATGGCCGGAGACGCCGCAAGAAGAATATC
>Ga0070741_10017655_pt1 | contig 11688 bp, 14 predicted proteins | sample Coa_R1_4_FD_66440 | JGI IMG/M metagenome (GOLD analysis project Ga0070741, IMG submission 66440) | Surface soil microbial communities from Centralia Pennsylvania, which are recovering from an underground coalmine fire - Coalmine... | ecosystem: Environmental > Terrestrial > Soil > Unclassified ...
ATGAAGCAGCTCGAGATCGAGCGGGCCGCCCTCAAGAAGGAGAGCGATCCGGCGTCGAAGGAGCGGCTGGCGAGGATCGAGCAGGAGCTCGCCGACCTCCAGGAGCAGGACGCGGCCATGAAGGGTCACTGGCAGCGCGAAAAGGAGCACATCGACCGCATCCGGCAGCTCGCCTCCCAGATCGAGTCGGCCCGCGGCGAGGCCGAGCGGGCGGAGCGCGACGGCAACCTCGAGCGCGCCGCCGAGCTTCGGTACGGCACGCTCGTCGAGCTCACCCGCCAGATGGAGCAGGAGAACGCCGCCCTCGCCGAGGTGCAGCGCGATCGGAAGATGCTGAAGGAGGAGGTCGACGAGGAGGATGTGGCCGAGGTCGTCGCCTCCTGGACGGGCATCCCCGTGGCGCGCCTCATGGAGGGGGAGATGCAGAAGCTCCTGCGGCTCGAGGACGCCCTGCACGAGCGGGTGGTCGGGCAGGATCAGGCGGTCGAGGCCGTCTCCAACGCCATCCGGCGGGCGCGGGCGGGGCTGGCCGACCCCAACCGGCCGATCGGGTCGTTCATCTTCCTCGGGCCGACCGGTGTCGGCAAGACCGAGCTCGCGCGGGCGCTCGCCGAGTTCCTGTTCGACGACGAACGCGCCATGGTGCGCATCGACATGAGCGAGTACCAGGAGCGCCACACCGTCTCGCGGCTCATCGGTGCGCCTCCCGGCTACGTCGGGTACGAGGAGGGCGGCCAGCTCACCGAGGCGGTTCGCCGGCGGCCGTACTCGGTCGTGTTGCTGGACGAGATCGAGAAGGCCCACCAGGACGCGTTCAACGTGTTGCTGCAGCTCCTCGACGACGGCCGGCTCACGGACGGGCAGGGGCGGACGGTCGACTTCCGCAACACGATCGTGATCATGACCTCCAATCTCGGCTCGTACGTGTTCGCCGATCCGACCCTCGAACCGGAGGAGCGCAAGGAGAAGGTGCTCGCCGAGGTGCGCGCGACCTTCAGGCCGGAGTTCGTGAACCGCGTCGACGAGATCGTCGTCTTCGACGCGCTGGGTCCCGACGACATCGCGAAGATCGTCGACATCCAGGTGCGGCTGCTCGAACGGCGGCTCGAGGCCCGCAAGCTGCGCATCCACCTGACCGCGGCCGCCCGCAGGTACCTCGCGGAGCGGGGGTACGAGCCGGCGTTCGGCGCCCGGCCCCTGAAGCGCGTGATCCAGCGCGAGGTCCAGGACGCGCTGGCGACCAGGATCCTGTCCGGCGAGGTCCGGGAGGGCGACACCGTCGAGGTCGATGCGGGCGAGGCCGGACTCGAGTTCCGCATCGCGGAGCGAGCCGCGTGAGCGTCCCGGCGAGGTCCCCGGCGTCGGATCGACCGCGGTTGCGGCCGGCCGCGCGACCCCGCTAGGGTGGGGTTCGTGGCCGGTCCCCCTCCGTCCGGCGAGCAAGCGCCTCGTCTTTTGCGGCGCAGTCGCAGCGACCGGGTGATCGCCGGCGTGTGCGGCGGCATCGGCGCGTATCTCGGCGTCGATCCCGTGCTGATCCGGATCGCCTTCGTCGTGCTCGCGCTCGCCGGGGGCGGTGGCTTCCTCCTGTACCTGATCGCGTGGATCGTGATGCCCGAGGAGCAGCCCGGCCAGCCGGTGAGCGGCACGCGGCCGACGAGCGGAGAGTCGGCGAGACTCATCTTCGGTGGCGCCCTCGTCGCGATCGGGCTCATCCTGCTCCTCGGCGTCTCGATTCCGCGGATCGGCAAGTACTTCTGGCCGCTCGCGCTGATCGCGCTCGGGGTCGCCGTGATCGTCCAGGCATCCTCCCGCCGATGAGCGATCTCCCCGCGCCCCCGCCTCGGCCGCCCGAGCGCGTTTCCGCGGGCAGGCTGGTGCTCGGGCTGGTGATCCTCGCGATCGGAGTGGGGCTGCTCCTGCAGGTCGCCGGCGTCACGGACCGGGCGTGGAAGGTGGTGCTCCCCGTCGCCCTCGTCGCCGTCGGGATCGGGCTCGTCGTGGCCGGGCTGCGCTCCGAACGGGGTCAGGGCGGCCTCATCGCCCTCGGCGTCGTGCTCACGGTGGTCCTCACCGTCGCCACGGTGGTGGACATCCCGTTCGAGGGCGGCGTGGGCGATCGCCTCGAGCGTCCGGCGACCTACGATCGGGTGCGCTCCGAGTACCGCCTGGCGATCGGCCGGCTCACGATCAACCTCACGCGGATCTCTCAGCTCGGGCAGAGCGCTGCGCCGAAGCGTGTCACCGCTCACGTGGGCGTCGGAGAGCTCGTCGTCGTGGTTCCCTCTCGCACGTCGGTGGACGTGCACGGGCACGCGGGCCTCGGCGACGTGACGGTCTTCGGCCGTAGCGAGTCGGGCATCGACGTCGACAACGATTCCGGGCCACCGCCCTCCGGTGCGCCGGCCGCCCTCTCGCTCGATCTGTCGGTCGGCGTCGGGCGCGTGGAGGTTCGCTATGGCTGACCTGGTGGCTGATCTGCGGCTCGCGGGGGAGCCGTGAACCGGACCGCCGTCGCCTTCGGCGTGTTCTTCGTCCTGGCGGGAGTCGCGTTCCTGCTCGACCGGCTCGGCGTCTGGGACCTACGGGCCCGGTACCTGCTCCCGGTGCTCCTCATCGCCCTCGGCGTGGCCATCCTCCTCAGCGGGCAGTCTGGGGGATCGTCGGGCCAGACGCCGTGAGCGTGCTTGCTTCAGGCCCCCGGGTGGTGTTCCGATAGCCCTCACATGGCGGTGCTGCTGGTCGTCGGGATCGTCCTCGCCGTTGCCGGCGGGGTGGTCCTCTCCTTCTACCTCAAGCAGAAGCGGCGTCAGGAGCTCGCGGCCATGGCCCGGCAGCTCGGGCTCGAGTACTCGGCGACCGACACGCGGGGCTGTCTGGGGCTGCCGTTCGCCCTGCTCTCCAAGGGCGATGGTCGCGGAACGGAGAACGTGCTCTGGGGCACGTGGCAGTCGACGCCGGTCACCGAGTTCGACTACTGGTACTACGAGGAGTCGACCGATTCGAACGGGAACCGGAGCAGGACGTACTACCGCTTCTCGTGCGCGGTGACGGAGATCGACGCCTTCTGCTCGCATCTCACGATCGACCGCGAGAACGTGCTCACCCGCCTGGCCGACCACCTCGGTCTCCACGACATCGAGTTCGAGTCCGAGGACTTCAACCGTGCGTTCAACGTGAAGGGCAAGGATCGGAAGTTCGCCAACGACTTCATCGACGCTCGGATGATGCAGCACCTCCTCCAGGTCGATCGGGCCTTCCAGTTCGAGGTCTCGGGGAAGTGGTTGCTGTGCTTCAGCAAGCGGCGCAAGCCGACCGAGCTCATCCCCTTGCTCGGCACCCTCAAGCAGTTCCGTGACCACGTTCCTCGCGTGGTCTACGAGCTGTACGGGCCGGGCCGGCAACCGGTAGGCTGATGCGACAGGCAGGAAAGGACCCGTCATGATCGCGCTCTGGATCGTCCTCGGGATCGTGGTGGTCGTCGCCCTGATGGCCGTCGTCTCCTACAACCGCTTCGTCTCCGGCCGGCAGCTGATCAACGACTCGTGGGCGAACATCGACACCGAGCTCCGCCGGCGGTACGACCTCATCCCGAACCTGGTCGAGACGGTCAAGGGCTACGCAGCGCACGAGCGGGAGGTCTTCGAGGAGGTCGCGCGGACCCGGTCGGCCGCCGCCGCGGCGACCGGCACGCCGGCCCAGCAGGCTGCGGCGGAGGGACCGTTCGTGGCCGCGCTGCGTCAGCTGTTCGCGGTCGCGGAGAACTACCCGGAGCTGAAGGCGAACCAGAACTTCCTCGCCCTCCAGCAGGAGCTCGCCAACACCGAGGACCGGCTGCAGACGGCTCGGCGCTTCTACAACGGCAACGTCCGCGACTTCAACCGGCGGGTCCAGTCGTTCCCGTCCAATGTCATCGCCTCGATGTTCCACTTCAAGGAGGCCGAGTTCTTCGAGATCCCGGAGACGATCCGGGAGGCCGGTCCGCCACAGGTGAGCTTCGCGCCGGGCGCGCCGTCGGTATCGTTCGGCCCCCCGGGGGGCCAGGCACCGCCCGCCTCCACGACCGCGGTTCCACCCTCCTCCGCCTCAACCGCCGAGGGGTCCGAGGTTCCCCCGCCGCCGCCCCCCGCCCAGACAGAGTCGTAGACGGGCCGGGCCCGCGATCGGCCGCCCGCGGGCTCGCGCGGGAGCGCGGCGATTTGCCAGACTACTGGTCGTCGTTCGACCCGAGGGAGGTCGCCGTGCTCGAGGGGTTCACGTGGTTCCGGCAGTCCGCGCTGCGCTTCCGGGGGGGCGGACTCACCGTGTTCATCGACCCGTGGGGGACATCCGAGCCGGACGGGCCGGCCGACGTCATCTTCATCACGCACGCTCACGCCGATCACTACCAGCCGGACGAGATCGAGCGGCTCCGTACCCCCTCGACCCGGATCGTAGCGCCGCGCGACGTGGCCAAGGAGCTGTCGGGCGACGTCACGCCGGTGGCGCCGGGGGACTCGGGCGAGGTCGGCGGGGTGAGGTACACGGCCGTGCCCGCGTACAACGTCGTCGAGCGCCGGTTGGAGGCGCACCCGAAGGCCAACAACTGGGTGGGGTACGTGCTCGAGCTCGGCGGGGTCACCTACTACCACTCGGGCGACACCGACCACGTGCCCGAGCTCGACAGCGTGCGGACGGACGTGGCGATGGTCTGCATCGGGGGCGACCCCTACACGATGGGGCCGGAGGAGGCGGGAGGGCTCGTGAAGGTGATGCAGCCGCGCCTGGCGGTTCCGATGCACTACGGATTCGTGGTCGGATCGCCCGCGTTCGCCGAGCGGTTCGCCCGCGAGGCGGCGCCGGTCGAGGTGCAGACGCTGGAGCCTACTCACCCGTTCGAGCTCGAGTGAGGAAGGAGGGGGGATGGATCTCGGATACGACAGGCCGCTGTACATCCTGGCGTTCGATCACCGGGGGTCGTTCCAGAAGAAGTTCTTCGGCGTGACGGGTCAGCCCACCGCCGAGGAGGCGGCGCGCATCTCCGATGCCAAGACGGTGATCTTCGAAGGGCTGCTGCACGCGCTCGACGAGGGCGTCCCTCGGGAGGCGGCCGGGGCGCTCGTCGACGAGCAGTTCGGCGCCGACATCGCGCGCAAGGCGAAGGCCGACGGACTGACGCTCGCGATGCCGGTCGAAAAGAGCGGGCAGGACGAGTTCGACTTCGAGTACGGGGAGGACTTCGGCGCGCACATCGAGGACTTCGACCCGACCTTCTCGAAGGTGCTGGTCCGCTACAACCCCGGCGGCGACGCGCAGCTCAACGCGCGCCAGACCGAGCGCCTCAAGCGCTTGTCCGACTGGTTGCACCAGCGCGGGCGCAAGTTCCTGTTCGAGCTGCTCGTACCCCCCGAGCCCGCGCAGCTCGAGGCGGTCGGCGGAGATGCGGCGACGTACGACACGGAGGTGCGCCCCGGTCTGATGAGGGACGCCATCGCCGAGCTGCAGCAGGCGGGGGTCGAGCCCGACATCTGGAAGATCGAGGGGATCGACCGCCGGGAGGACTGCGAGGCCATCGCCGAGCAGACGCGCGCCGGGGGCCGGGACCGCGTGGCCTGCGTCGTGCTCGGACGGGCCGCTCCCGACGAGCAGGTCGACCACTGGCTGCGGATGGGTCGCGGCGTCCCCGGCTACATCGGCTTCGCGATCGGGCGGTCGATCTGGTGGGATCCGCTGAAGGCCTACGTCGACGGACAGTCCAAGCGCGACGACGCGGCCAGGCAGATCGCGGCCAACTACCGTCGGTTCATCGACGTCTACGAGAAGGGCTAGGGGGACGGCATGGCGGTGATCAAGACGATCGACGTCGTCGGGGTCTCGGAGCACTCGTGGCACGACGCCGCGCAGCAGGCGCTCGACGAGGCGGCCAAGACGATCCGGCACATCGAGGGCATGGACATCCTCGGGACCTCTGCCGTGATCGAGGACAACAAGATCAAGGAGTACCACACGCACGTCCAGCTTCGGTTCCGGCTCGAGCGCAGCTAGACGGAAGCGCCGGTCGGGACGGCCGGGCAGGGAGGGGCTCCTCGCGCGGATAGACTGAGGCCGTCATGCCGGCCACGATCGTCATCGGGACCCAGTGGGGCGACGAGGGCAAGGGGAAGGCGGTCGACGAGCTGGCCTCGAGGATGGACTTCGTCGTCCGCTACCAGGGGGGGAACAACGCCGGCCACACGGTGGTGGCCGAGGGGAAGGTCCTCAAGCTCCACCTCGTGCCCTCGGGCATTCTCTACCCGCACATCACCTCCGTGATCGCCGACGGGGTGGTCGTGGATCCCCGCGTGCTGATCGAGGAGATGGACACCCTCCTGGGGCTTGGGATCGACGTGTCCCGGCTGGTGGTGTCCGGCAACGCCCACCTGATCATGCCCTATCACCTCGAGCTCGAGAGGGTGACCGAGCGGTTCCTCGGCAAGAACGCGCTCGGCACGACCAAGCGGGGGATCGGCCCGGCCTACGCGGACAAGGCGGCCCGGATCGGCATCCGGATGCAGGACTTGTTCGACGCGAAGATCTTCCGCGAGAAGCTCGAGGTCGTCCTCAAGGAGAAGAACCTCATCCTGACGAAGGTCTACGGTCGACTGCCGCTCGAGGCGGACGGCATCGTCGAGGCGTATCGGGCCTACGCGGAGCGACTCCGGCCGCACGTGGCCGACACCTCCAAGCTCCTGCACGAGGCCCTCCGGGCGGGGCGGAACGTCCTGCTCGAGGGGGCGCAGGGCACGCTCCTCGACCTCGACCACGGGACCTACCCGTTCGTGACCTCGTCCAACCCGGTCGCGGGCTACGCGATCGCCTCGGCCGGGATCGGCCCGAGCCAGGTCGAGCGCGTCGTGGGCATCGCCAAGGCCTACGTGACCCGGGTGGGCGCGGGGCCCTTCCCCACCGAGGACCTGGGGCAGGACGGCGAACGGATGGGCGAGCGGGGTCGGGAGTTCGGGACCACGACCGGGCGCAAGCGACGCTGCGGCTGGTTCGACGCCGTCATCGTTCGGTACGCGAGCCGCCTGAACGGGCTCACGGAGCTCTTCCTCACCAAGCTCGACGTCCTGTCTGGATTCCCCGCGGTGCGGGTCTGCACGGGCTATCGAGCGAATGGGGAGCTGTTCGAAGACGTCCCTCCCCACCAGTCGCTCTTCCATCGGGCCGAGCCCGTCTACGAGGAGCTCGAGGGCTGGCAGGAGGAGATCGGGGCCGCCCGCACCTTCGAGGACCTGCCGTCGGCTGCCCGCACCTACGTCCGGCGCCTGCAGGAGCTCGTCGACGTGCCGATCCGCATCGTGTCGGTGGGCCCGGCCCGAGAGCAGAGCCTTCCGGTGCCATGAGGATCCTGGTCGTCGGCGGCGGAGGGCGCGAGCACGCCCTCGTGTGGAAGCTCGCGCAGAACCCCACGGTCGACCGGCTCTTCGCGGCGCCGGGCAACGCCGGGATCGCCCGCGAGGCCACCTGCGTGCCGGTGGCCAGCCACGACCTGCGCGGCATCGTCGAGCTCGTGGAGCGCGAGAACATCGACCTCACCGTCGTTGGACCGGAGGCCCCGCTCGTCGGCGGGCTCGTCGACGAGCTCGAGCTCGCCGGCCGGCGTGTGTTCGGGCCGCACCGGGAGGCCGCGCGGATCGAGGGATCGAAGGCGTGGACGAAGGATCTCTGCCGCCGCTACGGGATCCCGGCGGCGCGCTCGGGCGCGTTCAGCGAGGTGGAGCCCGCCCTCGAGTACCTGGATTCGCTCGAGCCGCCGTATGTGATCAAGGCCGACGGGCTCGCCGCGGGCAAGGGGGTTGTGATCGCCGAGGATCGGTCCGAGGCCGTGCTCGCGATCCGCGCCTGCCTGGTCGACCGGGTCTTCGGGGAGGCGGGGGCGACCGTCGTGGTCGAGGAGCACCTGACGGGGAGCGAGGTCTCCGCGTTCGCGCTCACGGACGGGCGGGAGGTCCTGCCGCTGGTGATGGCGCAGGACTTCAAGCGCGTGGGGGACGGCGACAGGGGGCCGAACACCGGTGGAATGGGCTCCTACTCCCCCGTGCCCGAGGTGGACGAGGCAACCGCGGCCCGGATCTGGGACGAGATCCTCTCGCGGGCCGTGCGGGCGATGGAGACGGAGGGAGTCCGCTACCGCGGGGTGCTGTACGCGGGCCTCATGCTCACCGACGATGGGCCGAAGGTGCTCGAGTTCAACTGCCGGTTCGGAGACCCGGAGACCCAGGCGATCCTGCCCCGCCTGCGATCGGACCTCGGGGAGCTGCTGCTCGCCTGTGTCGAGGGGAACCTCTCGAACTACCGGGCGCTGTTCTCGCCCGAGACCTGCGTGACCGTCGTGATCGCGTCGGGCGGCTACCCGGGTGAGTTCCGAACCGGCGTCGAGGTCCACGGGCTGGACGACGCCGAGGCGGTCGAGGGCGTTCTCGTGTTCCATGCCGGGACGGCCCTGCGAGAGGGTAGAGTGGTCACCGCGGGGGGGCGGGTGCTGGCCGTGAGCGCTCTCGGCGCGACCGCGGCGGAGGCCAGGGCCCGCGCTTACGAGGCCTGCTCCCGGATCTTCTTCGAGGGGATGCTGTACCGCCGGGATATCGCGGAACGGGTTGCGCAGGAGGGGCGATGAGCGATCAGACGCCGGTCGTCGGGGTCCTCGTCGCCTCGCCCGCCGAGCTCTCGGTCATGCAGCAGGCGACGGCGATCCTGGAGAAGCTTGGGGTCCCCCACGAGGTGCGCGTGGTTTCGGCAGCCCGGAACCCCGATGCCGTCGACGAGTACACCCGCACGGCCTTCGAGCGCGGGCTGAAGGTCCTGGTGTGCACGACGGGCATCTCGGGGCACCTGGCATCGGCGGCAGCCGCCAGGACGGTGCTCCCGGTCGTGGGCGTGCCGATCGCCTCCGACCAGATGGGCGGCGAGCAGGCGCTCTACGTCACCGCTCAGATGCCGAGCGGGGTGCCGGTCGCCGCCGTCGGGGTGGACGCCGCGGTGAACGCGGCGATCCTCGCGGCCGAGATCGTGGGCGTCGCGGACCCCGACGTCCAGGCGCGACTGTGGAAGTTCAAGGACGATCTGGCGGAGGGCCTTCGACTGTGAGCCCCTGCGTCGAGCGCCCCGGAGGAGCGGGCTGGTGATCTCCCGGTACACCCTGCCGGAGATGGCCGCGATCTGGTCCGACGAGGCCCGCTTCCGCCGCTGGCTCGAGATCGAGATCCTCGTGGCCGAGGCGTGGGCGCGTCTGGGCAAGGTGCCCGAGAGCGATGCCCGGACGATCCGGGAGCGGGCGTCGTTCACGATCGAGCGGGTCCGGGAGCTCGAGCGCGAGACCCATCACGATGTGGCCGCCTTCGTCCAGTGCGTCGCCGAGTCCGTCGGCTTCGCTGGCCGGTGGGTGCACTTCGGCATGACGTCGTCGGACGTGCTGGACACCGGGCTCGCCCTTCAGCTGCGCGATGCGGCCGACCTGCTGCTCGGGCGCCTGGAGCGCCTCCTAGGCGTGGTCACGGGCGCGGCGCTTCGGTACCGGGACACGCCGATGGTGGGCCGGACCCACGGCGTGCACGCGGAGCCGACGACGTTCGGACACAAGCTCGCCGGATGGGCCTTCGAGCTCGACCGCGACCGGGAGCGTCTGCGCCGCGCCCGCGAGATCGTGAGCGTCGGCAAGGTCTCGGGGGCGGTGGGCACGTACGCGCAGCTCGACCCGCGAATCGAGGAGGAGGTGTGCGCTCGGCTCGGGCTTCACCCCGCCGAGGCCTCGACGCAGATCCTCCAGCGCGATCGCCACGCCGAGTACCTGGCCGCTCTGGCCGTCCTGGCCTCCTCGCTCGACCGGTTCGCGACGGAGATCCGTCACCTCGCCCGCACCGAGGTGCGCGAGGTGCAGGAGCCGTTCGCGGAGGGCCAGAAGGGTTCGAGCGCGATGCCCCACAAGCGGAACCCGGTGCTGTGCGAACGCATCACCGGCCTGGCGCGGGTCGTTCGTGCCAACCTCCAAGCCGGGCTGGAGAACGTCGCCCTCTGGCACGAACGGGACATCTCGCACTCGTCAGCCGAGCGGGTCATCCTCCCGGACTCCACGGCGGCCCTGGATTTCATGCTGAAGGATTTCACGGAGGTGATGATGGGACTGCGCGTGTTCCCGGAGCGGATGCGGGAGAACCTCGATCTGGGCGGCGGGCTCGTGTACTCGCAGTCCGTGCTGCTCGCGCTCGTCGACCGGGGCATGACCCGCGAGGAGGCCTACCGGATCGTCCAAGCCGCCGCAGCGGCGGCCTGGGACGAGGGGGCGAGCTTCCGCGAGCGGCTGGCCGCCGACCCGGAGGTCGCTCGGCGGCTCCCGCCGCCGGAGCTGGACGAGCTGTTCGATCCGACTCGCTCCCTCCGCCACCTCGACGTGGTCTTCGACCGGCTGGCCAAGCTCCCCGTGAGGGAGGGCGCATGAGCGGGGCCCCGAGACTGCGCGGGCAGGGCAAGGTCCGCGACATCTACGACGCCGGCGATCAGCTGCTCCTTGTGGCGAGCGACCGGATCTCCGCCTTCGACGTCGTGCTCCCCGACCCGATCCCGGACAAGGGCCGGGTCCTGACCGGCCTGTCCCTGTACTGGTTCGAACGGACGCACGACCTCGTGCGCAACCACCTGATCTCGGCCGACCGGCGGGACTTCCCGGAGCCGTTTCGGAGCGAGCCGTCCCTCGCGGGACGGTCGATGCTGGTGAGGCGCGCCGAGGTGATCCCGGTCGAGTGCGTCGCGCGCGGCTACCTCACCGGGTCGGGTCTCAAGCAGTACCTGGCGGAGGGTCACGTCTGCGGGGTGCCTCTCCCACCCGGCCTGGGCGAGTCCGACCGGCTCCCCGAGCCCATCTTCACGCCCACGACCAAGGCCGCAACCGGCCACGACCTGCCGCTCACGTTCGAGGAGACGGTCGACCTGATCGGCCGGGGCCTGGCCGAGCGGCTGCGGGAGCTCACGATCGCGCTCTACGAGCGGGGGGCCGAGATGGCGCTCGAGCGCGGGATCATCGTCGCCGACACGAAGTTCGAGTTCGGGTTCGCGGACGGGGAGCTGATCCTGATCGACGAGGTGCTCACGCCCGACTCCTCCCGCTTCTGGCCGGCCGACGGGTACGCTCCGGGACGGCCCCAGCCGTCCTTCGACAAGCAGTTCGTCCGGGATTGGCTGGACGCGAGCGGATGGGATCACGAGCCCCCGGCGCCCGAGCTTCCCGCCGAGGTGGTCGACCGCACGGCCAGCACGTACCGCGAGGCCTACGAGCGGATCACCGGGGAGCGGTTCGACCACTACCGTCACCGGATGGGCATCCTGAGCGAGCGGGACTGGGAGCGGTGCGCCGTGGACCTCGAGCGCCTGCGGAGGGAGCTCGCGTGAGATTTCGCGCACAGGTGGTCGTTCGGCTGAAGCCCGGACTGCTCGATCCCCAGGGCAAGGCCGTCGAGGGCTCGCTTCCCGCGATGGGCTGGCGGAACGTGGCCCACGTCAGGGTCGGCAAGCAGATCGAGTTCGACCTGGAGGCGCCCGACGAGCGCTCCGCCGCGGCGCAGGTGAACGACATGGCCGCCCGGCTGCTCTCCAATCCGGTGATCGAGGTGTACGAGGTGGAGCTGCGGGCCGCGACCGGGATCCCGACGGACGGGGCATGAGCGGGCGTCCCCG
>Ga0070741_10017656_pt1 | contig 11688 bp, 14 predicted proteins | sample Coa_R1_4_FD_66440 | JGI IMG/M metagenome (GOLD analysis project Ga0070741, IMG submission 66440) | Surface soil microbial communities from Centralia Pennsylvania, which are recovering from an underground coalmine fire - Coalmine... | ecosystem: Environmental > Terrestrial > Soil > Unclassified ...
CGCTCGCTGCCGGCTCGCTGTCGGCGCTCGTCGTCGCCCGGCGCGTCGACGCCGCCCCCGTCTTCCGGCCGGCCGGCGGCGTCTCGAACGTGCTCGCCGAGCTTGCGCGCGCGGGACGGGCGCCGGTCTCCGCCACCGTGAGCCTGCACGGCACGACCGTCGCCTCGACGGGCGCGCGCGACGGCCGCACGCTCGACCGGCCCGCGCTGCTGCGGCTGCTCGCCTCCGACCGCGTCGTCATCCGGGCGCCGTTCCGCGTCGTGCACGCGGCGATCCGCGACCCCGCCGCGCACCGGGCCGTCGAGGAGCTGCGGTCGCTTGTCTCCGGGCCGGTCGCGATCGCGTTCGCCGGCGGCCGCTTCGGCTCGCTCACGCCGGCGCAGATCGCGCGCGCGGTCCGCGTGACGCCGAAGGCGCACGGCTTCTCGGTGACGCTCGACGGCGCACGGCTCGCCGGCGTCCTCCGTCCGCGTCTCGGCCGCTACATCCGCCGCGCGCGCAACGCCCGCTTCGTCGTCGCCGGCGACCTGGTGCACGTCGCGCCCTCGCGTCCCGGCCGCGATCTGAGCGCCGCGAACGTCGCCGCCGCCGTGCGTGCGGCGGCCGCCGGCGGCCGCGTCGCCACCGTCCAGCTCGGGCCCCGGCAGCCGGATCTCACGACGGCGGAGGCGAACGCGCTCGGCATCCGCCGCAAGCTCGTGTCGTACACGACGCAGATGGGCGCCTCGTCGTCGAACCGCATCCACAACGTGCACCTGATGGCGGACTTCATCGACGGCACGCTGATCAGGCCCGGCCGGGTCTTCTCGTTCAACGAGGTCGTCGGCCCGCGCACGGCGGAGCGCGGCTTCCTCGAAGGGCAGGAGATCATCGGCTCGCTCGTGCTGCCGTCGATCGGCGGCGGCGTGTGCCAGACGGCGACGACGCTCTTCAACGACGCGTTCGAGCTCGGGCTGCCGATCCTCGAGCGCGTCAACCACAACCTCTACCTGTCGCACTACCCGCTCGGGCGCGACGCGACCGTGTCGTGGGGCGGGCCCGACTTCCGCTTCCGCAACGACCTCGAGCACGGGCTGCTGATCAAGACGAGCTACACCGACCAGACGCTCACCTTCACGTTCTACGGGACGCCGGAGGGCCGACGCGTCGTGTCGCAGACCGGCCCGCAGGTGAACTGGACGCACCCGGGGATGAACTACGCGATCGACCCGAACGCCCCGCCCGGCTCGGTGCGCGTCGTCGCCGGCACGGGCGAGCTCGGCTTCGACGTCACCGTCACGCGGCGGGTGTACGACGCCGCCGGCGCGCTGATCCGCCGCGACGTCTTCAAGTCGCGCTACATCCCCGACAGCTCGACCACGGTCTACGGGCCGGGCGGACATCCGCCCGGGCCCTACATCGTCCTGCCCGCGACGCTTTAGGTGCGCAGCCGCCGGTAGCAGTCGCACACGTGCGCGACCGCCTCGGAGGGCTCGTCGGTCAGGCGCAGGAGCTCGATGTCGCCCCGCGAGATCATCCCTTGCTCGGCGAGCCCGTCCTGGACGAAGTCGACCAGTTCGCCCCAGTAGCCGGAATCGAAGAGCACGACCGGGAAGTGCTGGATCTTCCCGGTCTGGATCAGCGTCAGCGACTCGAACAGCTCGTCGAGCGTGCCGAAGCCGCCGGGGAAGATGACGAAGCCCTCGGCCGGACGCACGAAGCACACCTTGCGCGCGTAGAAGTGGTCGAACGTGTGCGTGACGTCGCAGTACGGGTTCGGCGCCTGCTCGTGCGGCAGCTTGATGTTGAAGCCGACCGACTGGCCTCCGCCCTCCCTGGCGCCGCGGTTCGCTCCCTCCATCACGCCGCCGCCGCCGCCCGTGATCACCGACCAGCCCTCGGCGCCGAAGCGGCGGGCGGTCTCGCGCGCCGCCTCGTACGGCGGGCTGCCCTCGCGCACGCGCGCCGAGCCGAACATCGTCACCGCGGGCGAGTCGATCAGGGAGACCTTCTCGAAGCCGGCGCGGAACTCGGCGGCGATCTTCTCGACGGACGTGTCGATGTCGAACGTCGGATGGTCGAGGATGCGGCGGTCGTCGGTCACAGGCGGTGCTGGGTGACGTGGGACGCCCACATGCCGAGCGCGAGCGCGATCGCGGTCGCGAAGAAGAGGACGTAGACGAGCTGCGCCTTCGCGGGCGCGCCGCCGAGGCGCAGCCACTTCGCCGACCGCCAGACGGCGCCGCCGTCGAAGAAGCCGAACGGCAGCAGGTTGAACAGGTTGAGGAAGAAGCCGAAGTACGCGAGCGCGTAGAGGAGGTTCGAGCCCTCGGCCGCGGCGAGCCCGTAGCACGCGAGGCTGGCGAGGCCGCCGAAGATCGGGCCCGCGATCGCCACGCGGGCGGTCTGCCACGGGTTGCCGCGCGTGTACTGCACGTAGGCGCCGAAGAACGGGATGAACGTCGGCAGCTTCGGCGAGAGCCCCTCGCGCTTCGCCTCCAGGTAGTGCCCCGACTCGTGCAGCAGGATCAGGAGGACGACGCCGACGCCGAACGACCAGCCCCAGATGAGCGCGTAGGCGGCGACCGAGACGAACAGGAACGAGAACTTGACGAGGACGAACGAGAACTTGGCGAGCGCCGCGACCGCGGCGATCGCCGGCGCGAGCAGCTTCTGGACGCGCCCGCGCCAGTCGGTCCCGCGCGGGTGGATCGGCTCGTAGCCGCGGTAGTCGAAGTCCTCCGGGCTCGACATTCCCCGGCGAGAGTAGCGGCCGGAGTCGCGGTCGCCGCTCTCGCCGGGCCGCGCAGCGGCTACGCGACGAGCGCCTGGAATCGCTCGTCGCCGCGAAGCGACGCGAGGTCGTCGTCTGCGGCTGCGTGCTCCTTGAAGGGCGGCCAGCCTGCGATCGCGTCCTCGAGCAGCGGCAGCGCCTCCTCGGGCCGGTCGAGCAGGCTCTCGAGGCACGCGATGTTGTAGAGCACGAGCGGGTTGCCGGGGTGCGTCTCGAGCGCGGCGCGGCAGGACTCGAGCGCCCCCTCGTAGTCGCCACTGCGGTAGCGCTGGAAGAAGGGCCCCATCGCCTCGCCGGGGCTGATCGCGAACGCCTCGCCGGGGCGGCCGCCGACGACGAGCACGAGCGTGCCGTCCTGCGTCGCCCGCGCCGAGCGCCTGGCCGCCGGGTCGCCGACGAAGACGGCGGTGCCGCGCGGGGCGTCGACCTCTTCGCCGTCGACCACGAAGGTGCAGCCCCCGTCGACGACGACGTAGAGCTCCTCGTGCCGATTCGAGCCGGGACCGAGCTCGTCGTGCTCGGCGACGACGACGGCGCCGCTCGTCGCCTGGTAGAAGGCGTTCACGCCGAACGAGGCGATCCCCAGGTCGCGGCGTACGTAGACGCGGCCGCGAATTCCGTCGTCGGGATCGGGCGTCGTCGTCAGGCCGAACCCCTGCGCGGCCGCGGCTGCCGCGGCCTCGCCGAGCGACGTGACGGAGTAGGCGGTGCCGGCCGCTGCCATCGAGATCCTCCCTCGAGATCGAGTTACTTCACGTCGAACTTCTCGACATGAAATTACTCGCTCGATCTCTCGACGTCAAGACATCCTCTGAGACGTGTCAGACGGGCGTCAGAGGCGGCTCGGAGACGTCTCAGAGACAGCTCACCTCTGGACCGTGACGAAAGGCGCGCGGAAGTGTGCCGGCCGGCCGGTCAGGAGCCGCGCCCGATCCACTCCTCGCCGCCCTCGTAGACCTCCTTCTTCCAGAGCGGCACGCGCACCTTCAGCTCGTCGATCGCGTCCTTGCACGCGGCCAGGGCGTCGCCGCGGTGCGGGGCGGAGACGGCGATCACGACCGAGGTCTCGCCGATCGCGACGCGGCCGACACGGTGGTGGATCGCGACCGCGGTGAGCGAGTAGCGCTCCCGCAGCGACGCGGCGATCTCCGCCATCACCCGCTCGGCCATCCCCTCGTAGGCCTCGTAGTCGAGGTGCGTCACCGTGCGGCCGCGCGAGTGGATGCGCGTCGTGCCGGTGAACGTCGCGATCGCGCCGGCCTCGTCGCTGCGCACCTCCTCGACGACCCGGTCGAGCGACAGCGGCTCGTCGCTGAGCAGGAACGCCCCGCCGGAGACCGGCGGGATGAGCGCCACCTCGTCGCCGTCGGCGAGCGCGGCCCCGCGCTCCGCGTACTCGTGGTTCACGGCGTAGAGGAGCCCGTCGGGCTCGTCGCCGAGGCCGAGCGCCGGCCAGACGTCCGCGACCGTCGCCGCGTCGATCGTGCGCCGCGACCAGCCCGCGCGCTCGCGCAGCCCGGCGAAGAGCCGCACGCTCACGTCCGCCACGCGAGCCCCCAGTCGTGGTGGCCGTAGTAGCCGAGGCTGTAGCCGAGGCTCGCGATCGGGCCGAACAGCGTGTGCGCGCGCAGCAGCATCAGCCGGCCGACGCCCTTGCGCTCACGCACGAAGAGCAGCGACCGGCCGTCCGGCGACCAGGTCGGCTGCTCGTCGGCGAAGCCCGGCGGCGGCGCGTCGATCAGCCGGTGCGAACCGTCGAGCCCGACCCGCCACAGCTGCCAGCGCGTCGCGAAGAACCCCGCGTCGACGCTCGAGCGCTGGCTGAGGACGGCGACCGCGCCGCCGCCCGGCTCGCACGCGGGGCTTGCGAACGACCGCCCCGGCGCGTTCCAGAGAACCCGCGGCTTCCAGGCGGGAGGCGCGGCGGCGAGCAGCCGCTTTCCGTGGATCGCGATCCGGTCGGGCCCCGCCGCGTAGACGAGCTCGCCGCCGCACCAGCTGAGGTAGTCCCGGTAGGTCAGCGTCGTGCCGAGGTGGTGGACGGGGCCTCCGCGGGTCGAGACGACGAGCAGGTCGAGGCCGTCCGCCGCGATCGACGCCGACGCGTAGGAGTCGACGTCGAAGAAGAGCCAGCGCCGGTCGGCCGAGAGCGCCCGCGGCACCACGGGGCCGTTCTCCCGCCGCGCGAACACGAGCCGGCCGTCGACCCAGATGCGCTGGATCGCCGCGCGCGGGCCGGTCGTGCGAACCCCGGGCAGCCGGCCGCCGGTCGGCGCCGCCGCGAGCGCCCGATCCGTGCAGTCGGCCAGCGAGACGACGTGCTCCGTCCCCTGGCGCACGTACAGCACGCTCCCGGGCGAGTGCGGGCACGCCGCGGGCCGCGCCGCGGCGGACGACGGCGCGGCGATCGCCAGCACGGCGGCCAGGGACGCGAGCACGCGCACCGCCCGAGCATACTTCCGGTGTGGCGGCCACCGACCGGCGCGAGACGGAGTCCGGCATCGAGGTCAAGCCGGTGTACACGCGCGCCGACGCGCCGGGCGAGCCGGAGCCTCCCGGCGAGTTCCCGTTCACGCGCGGCCCATACCCCGACATGTACCGCGGCCGGCCGTGGACGATCCGCCAGTACGCGGGCTTCGCGTCGGCGGAGGAGTCGAACGCGCGCTACCGCTACCTGCTCGCGAGCGGCCAGACCGGGCTCTCGATCGCGTTCGACCTGCCGACGCAGCTCGGCTACGACTCCGACGACCCGCACGCGCTCGGCGAGGTGGGGCGGACCGGCGTGGCGATCGACTCGCTGGCCGACATGGAGATCCTGCTCGACGGCATCCCGCTGGGCGAGGTGTCGACGTCGATGACGATCAACGCGCCGGCGGCGCTCCTCCTCCTGCTCTACGAGCTCGTCGCCGAGCAGCAGGGCGTGCCGGGCACGGCCCTGCGCGGCACGGTGCAGAACGACATCCTCAAGGAGTACATCGCGCGCGGCAACTACATCTTCCCGCCGCGCCCGTCGATGCGGCTGACGACCGACCTGTTCGCCTACTGCGCGGAGCGGGTGCCGCAGTGGAACACGATCTCGATCTCCGGCTACCACATCCGCGAAGCCGGCTCGACGGCGGTGCAGGAGCTGGCGTTCACGCTTGCGAACGGGCTCGCCTACTGCCGGGCGGCGGTCGACGCCGGCCTCGACCCGGACGACTTCGGCGCGCGTCTGTCGTTCTTCTTCAACGCGCACAACGACTTCTTCCAGGAGGTGGCCAAGTTCAGGGCGGCGCGCCGCCTGTGGGCGAGGCTGCTCGCCGAGCGCTTCGGCGTCACGAACCCGAAGGCGCTCGCGCTCCGCTTCCACGCGCAGACGGGCGGCTCGACGCTGACCGCGCAGCAGCCGGAGAACAACGTCGTGCGGGTCGCGGTGCAGGCGCTCGCCGCGGTGTGCGGCGGCGCCCAGTCGCTGCACACGAACTCGTTCGACGAGGCGCTCGCGCTCCCGACCGAGCACGCCGCGACGATTGCGCTCCGCACCCAGCAGATCCTCCAGGCGGAGGCCGGGACGACCGCCACGGCCGACCCGCTCGGCGGGTCGTACTACGTCGAGTCGCTCACCGACGAGCTCGAGCGGCGCGCGCTCGAGCTGATCGAGCAGGTGGATGCTCAGGGCGGCGCGGTCGCCGCCGTCGAGGCGGGGTGGGTGCAGGCGGAGATCGAAGAGTCGGCGTTCCGCTGGCAGCAGCAGATCGAGAGCGGCGAGCGGACGATCGTCGGCGTCAACCGCTACACGGTCGCCGAGGACGCGCCGATCGAGCTGCACACGCTCGACCCGGAGAGCGAGCGGCGCCAGCTCGCGCGCACCGCCCGCGTGCGCGCCGAGCGCAACGCCGGCGAGGCGGAGGCGTGCCTCGACCGCGTGCGCGAGACGGCGCGCGGCGACGGCAACCTGCTTCCTCCGATGCGGGACGCGCTTCGTGCGCGCTGCACGATCGGCGAGATCTGCGGCGTGCTCCGCGAGGAGTGGGGCGAGCACGACCGGCTCGCCCGTTGAGGATCCTCCTCGTCTCGCAGATGTACCCGGGGCCGGAGGACCCGGATCTGGGGACGTTCGTCGCGCAGCTGGAGCGCGCGCTCCGCGAGCGCGGGCACGAGATCGAGCTCGCCGTGCTCGACCGGCGCGGCGGCGGCAAGCGGCGCTACCTCGAGCTCAACCGGCGCGCGCGCGCCGCCGCGAGACCCGACGTGGTGTGGGCGCACTTCCTCGTGCCGTCGGGGCTGATCGCCTCGAAGCTCGACGCGCCGCTCGTCGTGACGGCGCACGGCCGCGACGTCCGCAACGTCGGCGCCCTTCCCGGGGTGGCGCACCTGACGGGGGCCGTCGTGCGGCGCGCCTCGACGGTGATCGCGGTCTCGGACTACCTGCGCCGCGAGCTCGAGGACAAGCTCCCGGCGGCGCGCGGCAAGGTCGAGGTGGTCGACTCGGGGGTCGACGTCGAGCGGTTCGCCGCGGCTGAGCCGGCGGCGGAGCTCGAGCGGCCGGCGTTCCTCCACGTCGGCTCGCTCGCCGAGCGGAAGAACGTCGTGCGTCTCGCTGACGCGTTCGCCTCCCTCGGCCGCGGCTCGCTCACGTTCGTCGGCGACGGCCCGCTGCGCGGGTCGCTCGAGGGGCGGCCGCGCGTGCAGGTGGTCGGGCGCGTCCCGCACGGCGACGTGCCGCGGTGGCTCGCGGCGGCCGACGTCGTCTGCGGCCCCGCGCTGATCGAGCCGTTCGGCCAGGCGCTGCTCGAGGCGCTCGCCTCCGGCCGCAACGTGGTCGCGACGCGGATCGGCGGCCCCCCCGAGTTCGTGCCGTCCGAGGCGGGCGTGCTCGTCGATCCGCTCGACACGGCCGCGCTCGCGCGCGCGCTCGAGGCCGCGTCGGGCCTGCCGGTGCCGAACAGCGCCGCGCGGGCCGCCGCGGCCGCGCACGACGTCAGGCTGCAGGCGGAGAAGGTGGAGGCGATTCTCGAGCGAGCCGCTCGAGGTCGGCGAGCCTGACCTCGACCAGCGGCCCGACGCTCGCCTCGAGGCCGTGCTCGCGCGCGACCGCGAGCGCCCGCTCGTAGCTCTCCCGGATCTTCTCGACCGGCACGCCCTGCTTCAGCCGGTTGTCGCCCGTCACGAGCAGGTCGTGGATCTTCGCGCGCGCCTCGTCCTCGTCCACCGCCGGAACCGTACTGCGGCTACCCTGCGCGCAGCGATGCTTGCGTTCTTCGCCGTCGTCCACGTGCTCCTTTCGGCCGCGCTGATCGGCCTCGTCCTGATGCACTCCGGTCGGGACACGGGCCTCGGCGGGATGGGGTTCACGCCGGCGTCGCAGGGCGGCACGCACATCGTCGAGCGGAACCTGACGCGCGTCACGATCGTGGTCGCGCTGCTCTTCTTCGGCAACACGATCCTCCTCTTCAGGCTGCTGCAGTAGCGGTACGCTCGCGCCCGTGCAGCTGTCGGGCCTCCACCACGTCACCTGCGTCTGCGCGAACGCCCAGCGGACGCTCGACTTCTACCGCGGCCTCGGCTTCCTGCTGGTCAAGAAGACCGTCAACTTCGACGACCCGCACAGCTACCACCTCTACTTCGGCGACGAGTCCGGCACGCCCGGCACGCTCATCACGTTCTTCGAGTGGCCGCGCGCGGATCCGGGGCGGGTCGGCCGCGGCACGCTCGCGTCGGTCGGCCTCGTGACGCCGTTCGTGAACGACGAGCGCGAGGAGACCGACCCGGACGGGCTCGTGCTCCGCCTCTTCCCCGGCGACACCGTGCGGCTCCGGGACGTCGAGGTGATCGGCAACGCGGATCTCTACGCGGGGCTCGTCGCCACCGACGCGCCGCTGCGCTTCGCCGAGCCGGTGGAGGAGCCGGCGCTGATCGGCCCTGGGACGACGCACCACATCGCCTGGCGCGTGCGCGACGACGACGAGCAGGCCCGCTGGCTCGGGCTGCTCCAGAACGTCGGCCTGCGCCCGACGACCGTGCAGGACCGCAAGTACTTCCGGTCGGTCTACTTCCGCATGCCGGACGGGATGCTGCTCGAGATCGCGACCGACGAGCCCGGCTTCCTGGTCGACGAGCCGCGCGAGTCGCTGGGGCAGGGCCTGTCGCTGCCGCCGTGGCTGGAGCCGGAGCGCGGCGCGATCGAGGCCGGCCTCGAGCCGATCGCGTAGCGGCTAGGCGCCGAGGCCGCCGAAGACGGCGAACGGGTTCGCGGGGCGGAGCTCCCAGACGATCCCGAGGCCGGGCTCGACCGCGATCCGGGCGCCGCGCGGCGCCTCGTCGCGGATGCGCGTCGCAAGCGTCTCCGCCTCCTCGCGCGTGGCGGCGCCGACGAGCAGGTAGCGCCAGCGGCGGACGACCCGGACGCCTTCCGCCTCGAGCTCCGACGCGAGCGCGACGGCGTCGGCGTGCCGGTCGAGCTCGACGCGCACCTCCCAGTCCGCGACGTCGTGCTCGTCGTCCTCCTCCTCGGCCGGTCGCTCCTCGGCCGCGTCGGCGCTCTCCCAGCGCTCTTCGTCCGGGCGCCAGCGGTCGAGCCGCGGCTGGCCGCTCAGGCCGTGCTCGGCGAGCGCCTCGCGGAGCTGGCCGAGCGCGGCCTCGGCCGCGTGCCGTGTGTTGGCGTAGAGGAAGATCGTGGGCCCGTCGCTCGAGACCGCGACCCGCCCGCCGAGCTCCTCGCGCAGCTCGTTTCGGACCTCCCGCTCGTGCAGCGCGCGCAGCAGCGGAGCCGCCCGGCCGCCGCTCTCGACGGTCGCGCTGACCCTCCAGTCCTCGGCCATGCGGCTACACTACTGACCGCTTCACGCGCTGGTGGCGGAATTGGTAGACGCGCTAGGTTGAGGGCCTAGTGGCCATTGCGGTCGTGGAGGTTCAAGTCCTCTCCAGCGCATGCGACGAAGGGCCGTCTCGAGGCGGCCCTTTCTCGTTGACGCCGTCCGCAGGAGTCTCTACCCTGAGGGAGAACACACGTTCGATCCCGTCAACCTCCCCTGGAGACGCCCGTGCTGACCGCCCGCCAACAGGAGATCTGGAACTACCTCGTCGAGTACGTCGACGCGCACGGCTACCCGCCGACCGTGCGCGAGATCGGAGAGCGCGTCGGCCTCGCCTCGCCGTCGACCGTGCACGCCCACCTCGCGAACCTCGAGCGCGCCGGTCTCCTTCGCCGCGACCCGACGAAGCCGCGCGCCCTCGAGCTGCTCGGCCGCGAGCGGCGCGAGCCCGAGGGCGGCTCCGCGGAGCCGCGCGACGTCCTCCGCCTGCCGCTCGTCGGCGAGATCGCGGCCGGCGGGCCGCTGCTCGCAGAGCAGAACATCGAGGAGTACGTGCCGATGCCGGCGTCATCGCGCGGCGACTTTCTGCTGCGCGTGAAGGGCGAGTCGATGGTGGAGGCCGGGATCCTCGACGGCGACCTCGTGATCGTGCAGCGCGCCCAGGACGCCCGGAACGGCGAGATCGTCGTCGCGCTCGCCGGCGACGACGAGGCGGCCGACGAGGCAACGGTGAAGACGTTCTACCGCGAGCAGGGCCGGGTGCGCCTGCAGCCCGAGAACTCGGCCATGGAGCCGATCTACGCGCGGCACGTGCAGATCCTCGGCCGGGTCGTGGGGGTGTTCCGGGAGCTCTGATGGGCGTCGCCGCGCTGCACCGGACGCTCGACCAGGAGCTCGCCGCGCTGCTGCGCGGGGTCTCGCTCGAGTGCCTCTGCTGCGGCGAGTTCGTCATGCACGCGCGCGGGGCGGTGTTCTGCCCGGAGTGCGGCGCCCAGCTCGCCGACGAGGGTGCGCTGGCGGAAAGCGGGGTAGAATCAGGGCTGCAGGCCGGGTGACCGCGGCGCGCCCTTCGGGGCCGCGTCGAGGAAAGTCCGGACACCGCAGGGCAGGACGCTGGCGTGAGCCAGGCGGCGAAAGCCGACGGAAAGTGGAACAGAGAGAAGACCGCCTCGGGCGTATCTCCGGAGACGTCCGCGGTAAGGGTGAAACGGTGGGGTAAGAGCCCACCAGCGTCGCGGCGACGCGGCGGCTCGCCAAACCCCGTCCGGTGCAAGGCGAACAGGGCCCGCCGAGGCTGCCCGCCGAGGGCCCGGGTAGCTGCAGAGATGGATGGTCACCCTCGACAGAATCCGGCTTACAGGCCTGCTACGGAAAAAGCCCTGGAAACGGGGCTTTTTCTATAAGGTCGTGTTCCCCGGAACTCGTCGCGGTTTGGTTAGGCAGCCCTTCAGCGGTCTCTATTGGAACCAACGCCGCCTGCTGCTAGCGTCGGCGTCGCGGGGCGGAGCGAAGCCGGTGCGAACCCGCGCGCCCGCGCCGAGTCCCGGCATAGTGCGTGATTTAGCATGTGATGGACGGGGGATAGAGGTTGTGGCACGATATGAGGTAAGGAGGTATGCCCATGGCAGTCAGCCCCGCCGCTAGACCCGACCACGCCGCCCACGCCCGCGCCGTTCGCGCCAGCTTTCCCGAGGTCGCCGCGGCGCTGCGCGAGATCCTCGGCCTGAAGCTTTGCGCCTACCTCGGCTCCGTGAAGGAGACGCGCGCTGTCAACGAGTGGGCCGAGGGTGCGCGTGAGCCGAGCGATGCGGTGCAGCGGCGGCTCCGGCTTGCGTTTCAGGTCGCAGGCGCGATCGCCGACGTCGATGGCGCCGAGGTAGCGCGGGCTTGGTTCCAGGGACTGAACCCGCAGCTCGGCGACCGCTCGCCGGCGCGCCTGCTCCGCGATGGAGACCTCGACGAGGTCGGCCCTGAGGTCATAGGCGCCGAGCGCGTCTTCCTCGTCGGCGGATGAGCAACGGGCTCGCGTTCGTCGAGCCCGAAGGACCGTTCTACCGGCTCGGCAGGCATCCGGATCCGTGGGTGTGGCCGGACTGGTCGTACGCCGCACCCGACGGTACG
>Ga0070741_10017657_pt1 | contig 11688 bp, 9 predicted proteins | sample Coa_R1_4_FD_66440 | JGI IMG/M metagenome (GOLD analysis project Ga0070741, IMG submission 66440) | Surface soil microbial communities from Centralia Pennsylvania, which are recovering from an underground coalmine fire - Coalmine... | ecosystem: Environmental > Terrestrial > Soil > Unclassified ...
CGGCGGCGGCGGTGGTGGACGTCGCCGCCGGTGCCTCGTCGGGGACGCCGGCGCCCGAGGGGAGAGGCGCCGGCGTCCGCGGCGTGGTGGTGGTCGGCGCGGCCGCCTCGACCGGGCCGCGGCCCGGGTTCCGGCCGAGCAGCCCCGCCGCCGCCAGGAGGACGAGCAGCACGGCCGCCACCGCCGACAGCCCGGCGAGGACTGTGCGCCGGCGCCGCCCGTCCAACGAGGTGACGGTGGCCGCCGCCGCGGTCTCGGCGCCGGCGGCCCCCGCCCCGGTGGACGAGGCGGCGGCTTCGGCCAGAAGGGCCGATTCCAGCCGGGCCCGGAGCGGTTCGGGGAGCGGTCGCGGGGCGTCGAGCGAGCCGGTGCCGGACGGTACGGGCAGGCCCTCCGCCACCGCCGCCAGCAGCGCCGCCTCGAGGCGGGCCCGCAGCTCCGGCGGGAGCGGTCGCTCGGCGTCGAGGCCGGCCAGCGGGAGTTCGGGTTCCTCAGTCACCCGGATCTCCCTCCAGCGCCCGGCGCAGCCCGTCGCGGGCCCGCTGGAGCAGCGACTGCACCTGGACGGCGGAGCGGCCCAGTTCGTCGGCGATGGCCGACACCGACAGCTCGTCGAGGTACTTCATGACCAGCACCTGCCGGTGGACGGCGGGCAGACGGCCGAGGGCCCGGACGATCTCGTCGCGCCGCTCGACATCGTCGCGCTCTGCGCCGGCCGGGCCGGTCAGCCCGCCGATCCCGCCGAGCAGGGCGAGCCCGCTCTCGGCCACCGCATGGCGCCGCTCGGCCTCGTAGTGGCGGGCCAGCCGGCGGCGGGCGATGGCGCAGACCCAGGTGCGCAGGGCGGCGTCGCCCCGGAAGGTGGCGGCGGAGCGCAGCGCTTCGATCAGGGTCTCCTGGAGCAGGTCCTGGGCGGTGGGCTCGTCGCCCCCCACCCGGGCGAAGACGAAGCCGTAGACGACCGGGCCGACGGCGTCGACGAGCGCCCGCACCGCCTCGGGGTCGCCCCCGGCGGCGCCGCTCAGCAGCGCACTCTCGGTCGGGTACCGCTCCGCCTGCATCCGGCCTCGTCTCCCCCTGTCGACCCCGGTTGGTGGTGCTCCGAGCGGGAAATCAACCGGGCTTTCAGGCAGGATTCTTCGCCATGGCCGGCTCGCGGGAGCGCATCCGTATGACGGACGCCGAGGTGGAGGAGTTCCTGGCCGCCGAACGGACGATCCAGGTCGCTTCGATCGGGCCGGACGGAACGCCCCATCTCGTCCCGATGTGGTTCGTCACGATCGACGGACGCATCGCCATGTGGACCTATGCCAAGTCGCAGAAGGCGCAGAACCTCCGCCGGGACCCCCGGATGACCTGCCTCGCCGAGGCGGGGGAGACCTACGGCGAGCTGCGGGGCGTGTCGATCGCCGGCCGGGCCGACCTCCACGACGACCGCGACACGGTCTTCGCCGTCGGGGAGGCGCTCTATCGCCGCTACCAGGGCGACATGACCCACGAGACCCGCAAAGGCGTCGAAGCCGAGGCGGGCAAGCGCATCGCCGTGTTCGTGGATCCCGTCCGGACGACGAGCTGGGACCACCGCAAGCTGTAGCCCGCCTCGGAGAGCTCAGGGCCCGCTGGCGATCGTGAACGTCCAGGTCGAGGAGAAGCTCCCCATATACGCCGAGGCGGGCACGGCGAGCTTGACCGACAACGTGAGCGTGAGCGGCCCGCCCCCAGTGCCGGCGGCCGCGTTGTAGACCTTCACCGGCGTCGGAGCGGTGGCACCGGCCGGTAGCGTCACCGGGTAGGCGATCGAGTTCGTGGGCAGGTCGCAGTTCCCGGAGACCGCAGTGGCGGCGGCGCCCGTGACCGTGGTGGCCGACGTCGGCAACGTCCTGCCACCGCCGTTGGTGAACGTGGTCGACGTCGCCTGGACGTTCCAGCCGGCGGCGCTCCCGCTCATGTCGCTCGGAGTGAGGCCGGCGCTCGCCGTCGCCGTCTGGTCCGTGCCGTTGAGCGTCACGGCCGGAAAGGCGACGGTCGAGGGCGGTGTCAGCCCGAGGGTCCCGCCCGTGCACGTGACCGGTTTGAACGTCGCCACCGCCGCCGACAGCGCACCCGACGCCGAGCTGGTGACCGTCTCACTCACGACACCGGCAGGGACGCCGGTCCGGTAGTCGGCGGTGTACTGGTACGACGAGGACGTCGCCCCGGTGTTCCCGAGGTTGGTCCATCCGCTCCCGGGGGTGTAGGTGGCGGTACCGGCCAGCACGATGTACTGGGCGACGGCCGTCACCGCCAGCTCGCCGGCGACCGTGGTCGCCTGGCTGGTGGCCGGCGTGACCGACGTGGCCAGGGTCGCCGAGGCACTGCCGGACTTGTCGAGCGGCGAAGCCGTCGCCACGCCGCTCCACTCCGACAGCTGTCCGGAGATGGACGTCGCCCCGGTGCTGGTGAACGAGGCGCTGGCGATCCCGCCAGGGTTGTTCGGGTAGAACCAGATGGCGGCCTCGGCGTTGGTCTGGGCTTTGTTGACGGCCTGCGTCCACCCGCTGGGCGCGGTGAACACGGTGTTCTTCTGGGTCGCCAGCGTCGCCACGAGGAGCGTGCCGGCGGTGCTGGCGGCCGGAAGCGTCGGTGTCGCCGTCGCCGTCGCCGTCCTCGTCACCGCCCCGACCTGCACTTTGGCGATCGGCGCGGCGGTGAGCGCGCCGGCCCGCGGCGGGTGGGCGTTCTGCGTGGCCACCGCCGCGGCGAGGAGCACGACGGCCACCAACATCCGACGCCGTGCCGACGGTGACATGCGCCGACCTTGCCCGGATGCCGGTTCCCTCAGGCCTCGCTAGCGGTCGACGGGATGAGGCGCGACGCCCTCGGTGGCCAGGACCGGCTCTTCCGCCGGGGGCTTCGGCCTGCCGCCCCGCCGACCGAGATACAGGCCGCCGCCGACGCCGGCGACGGCGACGGCCACCACCACGAGTCCCATCGGATACCCGCGACCGGAGTGCCCGTGGGAAGCGGGGACGGGGGTGATCACCCCGGGGGAGGGCACGCCGGCCAGGGCCGTTCCCAGATGGGCGGTGACCGTGTGCACCGTGGCGGCACCGGGGGCGCCCTTGGCGCTGGCGGGGCCTGGGGTGGCGGTGACCGAGATGGTGTAGTCGCCGGGCTGGAGGACGTCGGGCCAGGCCATCGGGTAGTCGATCGTGTCGCCCGGCAGGATGGTGTCGAGCGGGCGCTTGGCCGTGCGCTGATAGCCGTTGGGGCCGGTCAGCGCCACCGACAGGGCCGGCTTCCCGAGCCGGGTGCCGTCGTTCCCCAGCGTGACGACGACCGAGGCGGCGGCGGTCCCGGGGAGCGACTGCAGGGCGGCTTTGTCGACGCGGATACCGAACGCCCCCGGCCCGGGCACGACGACCTGGACCCCCATGACCGCCCGCACGATCTGGGTGACGGCGAAGTTGCTGCCCGCCTGGGTGGGGTGGACGTCCTCGAAGGCGATCCCGGCGAGATGGTCGCCGGCGGCCACGTCCTTCGGGACCTTCACCGTGAACGGCACCGGCAGCTCGGCGTGGGGCGGCACGGTCACCGTGCCCGGCGCGGTGCTCACCCACGTGCCGGCCTTCGTCACCGGGTCCTGGCGGTTGCCGTAGACCGCCCCCGACGTCGGGGCGGTCACCCCGTCGACCGGCGAGACGGCCAGCTCGATCGGCGCGTCACCGGTGTTGGTCACCATGACCTGGTCGGTGAAGGTCTCGCCCGGCGACAGCGTCGGCTTGAAGTAGGCCTTGGTGGCGGGGTCGTTGGGGTCGGCGTGGGCCGGGCGCAGAGCGATCCCGAAGCCGGCCGACGCCGGCGCGGCGGGAAGCCAGAGCAGTCCGGCGGCGACCGCCGCCGCCAGCGCGAAGACCCGGCGAGGAGGAAGGGTCGATAGTTTCACGGTCACCTTCTTGCGCTCAGGGCCCGCTGACGAGGGTGTACGTCGACGTGGAGCTGTAGCTCCCGGCGAAGGCGTTGGCCGGCACTGCCAGCCTGAACACCACCGTCACCGTCTGGTTGCCGAGGCCGGTGTTGGCCACCGAGCTGAAGAGCTTGGTGGCCGTGGGGGCGGTCGTGGCCGCCGGCAGCGTGTAGGGGTAGCTCACCCCGTTGGTGGCCACTGTGCAGGTCGCCCCGGAGTCGCAGGCCACCGTGGGGACGGCCTGCACGGTGACCGCCGTCGCCGGCAGGGTGTGGGAGCCGGCGGTGAAGGTGGTCGACGTGGCGGTGATGTTCCAGCCCGCTCCCGAGCCCGTGGCGTCGCCGACGTCGAAGGTCTGGGTGGAGGTGGACGTCACGTCGGCTCCGGTCAGGCTGACGCTGAAGCCGGTGGCCGCCGGAGCGGCCACGAATCCCAGCGTGCCTCCGGTCAAGGTGGCCGTCGCCGTGGCGGCGACGGCGGGAAGACCGGTGGCGACGAGAAGGCATCCGGCGGCGAAGGCGACCGTGAGGAGCCGGCGGACAGCGGACATCGATCACACTCCAGTCCAGGCCCTCGGGGGCAGAGAGTCGGGGCCTCCGTTGTGCCGGTCGACTCGAGTGCGAGCCGCCGGGGTGCGCAATGTTAACCATTGCCACCACTCTGCGCACAAGGGCGGCCGTTCAGTCGGGGATTCCGAGCAGCGACCGGCCGGAGCGCACGCGTCAGCGGGGCGTGACCCGCACCGGCAGCGACGGCACTCCCCGGAGGAACGTCGTCGTGAACCGGGGGATCATGCCGGCCGGTTCGATGCGAGCGAAGCGCTCGGCCAACCCGGTGAACACGATCTGCGCCTCCAGCCGGGCCAGCGGCGCTCCGAGGCAGTGGTGGATGCCCCAGCCGAACGTCAACGGCATCTCACCCTTGCGGGCGACGTCGAAGCGCTCCGGGTCGGTGAACCGCTCGGGGTCGCGGTTGGCCCCGCCGATCAGCGGGATGACGACCTCGCCGGCGCCGATGGTCTCACCGGACAGCTCGATCGGCTCGTAGACCCAGCGGCCGTTGGTCTGGACCACGCTCTCGTAGCGGAGGATCTCGTCGACGGCCGTGGCGGCGAGGGGCCCGGGGTTGGCCCAGAAGCGGGCCATCTCGCCGGGGTGGCGGAAGAACGACACCATCCCGTTGCCGATCAGGTTGGTGGTGGTGACGAACCCGGCGCCGAACAGCAGCCGGCCGGTGGCCACCATCTCGTCCTCCGACAGCGGGCCGCCGGAGTCGCGGATCTCGATCAGCGCCGAGAGCAGTCCGTCGTCGGGCTCCTTGCGCTTGCGGGCCACGAGATCGGCGAAGTAGCCGTCCTGGTACTCGATGGCCCGGTCGGCGGCCTCGAGGTCGGCGGTCGTGGCGCCGACCTCGGACGCCCGGTTGGTGATGCGGACCAGCTCGCGGAACTGCTCGCGCTCCTCGGCCGGCACGCCGACCAGCTCGCCGATCACCGCCACCGGCAGCCGGAAGGCCAGGGCGGCCATGAAGTCGACCTCGCCCTCGTCGGCCATGCGGTCGAGCATCGGCTCGAGCAGGGCGGCGATGCGCTCGCCGAGGCCGGCCACCCGCCGGGGCGTGAAGGCGCGGCTGACCACGCCCCGCAGGCGGGTGTGCTCCGGCGGGTCGTGCATGATCATCGTCATCCGCATCCGCCGCCGGAACCGCTCGGCCAGCGCCGGGTTCTGCCCGTAGCGGCTGATCATCCCCGGCCCCCGCCCGGCCCGGGGGTCGACGAGGATCGCCTTGCAGTCGTCGTAGCGGGAGGCGTACCAGTGCCCGTCGAGCCCGCTGCGGAACAGCGGAGCGATGTTCCGCAGCGCCTTGTAGAGCAGATACGGATCCTGGCGGCCCTCCTCGGTCCCGAGGAGCACGTGGAGGATCTCGTCGGCCGGGGTCCGGGTGCTGCGACCCGGGGGACAGGGGGTGCCCCCCTGATCCTGGCGGCGGGAGCCGCCTGAAAACGCGGTGATCGTCACGGTTTGCAACCCTAGTACGAAAGTGGCACTCAATGCCACAGTTCTGCGGAGGCTCTCAGCGGGTACCGGTTCGGCATGGGTGAGACGATCGCCGTCGGCTCGACCGACGCCTACGTGGCCACGCCGGAGCTGGGCGCCGGCCCCGCCGTCCTCGTGATCACCGAACCGGGCGACGTCGAGCGCCGGCAGCGGGTCTGCGACGAGTTCGCCGTCGAGGGGTTCACCGCACTGGCCCCGGAGCTGCGCAACGGCCACACCGGCGGCGACCTCGCCGCCGCCATCCGGTTCCTCAAGCCCCATCCCGACGTGCGCGGCCAGGGCATCGGCGTCGTCGGCTTCGGGGGCGGCGGTCAGCTGGCGGAGTGGCTCGGCGCCAACCGGCCCGACGACGTCGTCGCCGTCGTCTCCTTCGACGAGACCGAGGACGAACGCCTCGTCTGGATCCGGACGCTGGAGTACCTCCGGAAGCATCTCGGTTAGCGGCCGCCGACGGGCGCCTCCCCCTGCGATACCCCACCTCCGGGGGACGGGCGCCGCCACCCCCGGCCGGTAGCGTCGCCGGATGACCGCCACTTCAGGATCCGGACGTGTCACTGTCGGCGGGCCGTTCTTCGAGGACTTCAAACCCGGCCAGGTGTTCGACGACGCTCCCGCCGTCACCCTGACGGACGGCCTCGCCACGCTCCACCAGTCGCTCTCGGGCGACCGGCTGCGGCTGCCCCTGGACCACGAGCTGTCCCGTTGGGTCACCGGCCGGGCCCGGCCGCTGGCCCACCCCACGCTCGTGTGCCACGTGGCCATCGGCCAGACGACCGCCGCCTCCCAGCGGGTGAAGGGCAACCTGTTCTACCGCCGGCTCCAGGTGCTGCGGCCCGTCCACATCGGCGACACGCTGTCGACCCGGGCCGAGGTGGTGGCGCTGCGCCAGAACCGGCCGAAGCCCGGGCGTCCGGCCACCGGGATGGTGGCGCTGCGCATCGTGACCGAGAACCAGCGGGGCAAGCCCGTCCTCGACTTCTGGCGCTGCCCGATGATCCCGCTGCGCCACCCCGACGGCGAGACCGGCCACGCCGACTCCTTCGACGACATCCCGGCCGACATCGACCTCGACCGCCTGGGGGCCAAGGCGCCCTGGGGCTGGCGGCTGCCGGTGTTCAAGGACCGGGTCGGCCGGGGCGGCGCCCACTTCGGGGACGTCGCCGCCGGCACGACCTACGTGGTCGAAGGCCGCGACACGGTGACCGCCGCCCCCGAACTCGTCCGGGCCACGCTGAACCTGGCCGCCGTCCACACCGACCCGGCCGCCGGCCCCGACGGGCGCCGCCTGGTCTACGGCGGCCACACGATCTCGCTGGCCGGGGCGGCCGCCACCCGGGCCCTGCCGAACCTGGTCACGATCCTCGCCTGGCGGAGCTGCGACCACACCGGGCCGGTCTTCGAGGGCGACGTGCTCCGCACCGAGGTGAGCGTCGACGCCCTCCACCCGCTGACCCAGGGCGGGATGGTCGACCTCCACGCCGTGGTGTGGGCCGATCACGCCGACGGCCGGCCGGAACAGCCCGTCCTCGACTGGCGCTTCGTCGCCCTGATGGCCTGAGGAGGCAACCAGTGAACGGGATTCTCTCCGGGATGCGGGTGATCGAGGGTTCGGCGTTCGTCGCCGCCCCCCTCGGGGGCATGACGCTGGCCCAGCTCGGCGCCGACGTCATCCGCTTCGACCCCATCGGCGGCGGCCTCGACGCCCGCCGCTGGCCGATCACCGCCGACGGGAAGAGCCTCTTCTGGGCGGGCATGAACAAGGGCAAGCGGTCGGTGGCCGTCGACCTGCGCTCCCCGCGGGGCCGGGAGCTCCTCACCGACCTCATCACGGCCGACGGCGCCGAGGCCGGGCTGTTCCTCACCAACTTCCCGGCCGCCGGCTGGCTCGACTACGCCGGGCTCGCCGCCCGCCGGGCCGACCTCGTCATGGTCAACATCGTCGGCAACCACGACGGGTCGAGCGCCGTCGACTACACGGTCAACCCCGCCACCGGCTTCCCCTGGGCCACCGGCCCCACCAACCTCGGCGTGCCCTTCAACCATCTCCTGCCGGCGTGGGACGCCATCACCGGGACGCTGGCCGCCGCCGGCCTCCTCGCCGCCGAGCGGCACCGCCGCCTCACCGGCACCGGGCAGCTGGTGCGGCTGGCGCTGTCCGACGTGGCCTTCGCCATGGTCGGCCACCTGGGCAAGATCGCCGAGGTCCAGGTCAACCAGAGCGAACGGCCGAAGTACGGCAACTACCTCTACGGCGCCTTCGGGCGGGACTTCGCCACGAAGGAAGGCAAACGGATCATGGTCGTGGGGCTGACCCCCCGGCAGTGGAAGAACCTCGTCGACGCCACCGGCATCCATGACGCCTGCGCCCAGATCGAGAAGCTGCTCGGCGTCGACCTGTCCGACGAGGGGGACCGCTTCGCCGCCCGGGAGGTCATCGGCGCCGTCCTCAAGCCGTGGATCATCGGCCGCACGCTGGCCGAGGTGGCGGAGATCTTCGACGCCCACGACGTGTGCTGGGGCCCGTACCAGACGTTCGGCGAGCTCGTCGAGCACGACCCCCGGTGCTCGGTCGAGAACCCGATGTTCGAGCTGGTCGAACAGCCCGGCATCGGCTCGTACCTCATGCCGGGGTCGCCGCTGGCCTTCGAAGGCTGCGATCGCGTCCCGCCCCGGCCGGCCCCCCGGCTCGGCGAGCACACCGACGAGGTCCTGAGTGGCATCCTGGGGATGTCGGAGGGGGAGATCGGCCGGCTCCACGACGATGGTGTGGTTGCCGGGGCGGATGTCATGAGCCGGTAGAATTTGGGGCGGTTTGTCCCGGTTGTTCATCCCCGGCTCATGCACGTCGACTTACCATCGTGGTGGTGCGGGGGCTTTGACGCGATCGGGTAGGGACCGGGACATGGACAGGGCAGCTGCGGTCGACGTCGCCGAGGTGCGCGATCACCTCGACATCGAGGTTCCGCTCGGCGGACGGGCGCTGGTGGCGAGCGACATGCACCTCGCCTCGCCGTCGACCGCCGCCTCCCGCCAGGCCGCCCGGGAGCTGGCCCTGGCTCTTGAGGGCTGGGCCGGGCCGGGGGTCGTCGTCCTCAACGGCGACATCTTCGAGCTCCTCCTCGGCGAGCACGGCGGCGATCCCGCCCCGGCGCTGGCCGCCCACCCCCGCTTCACCGCCGCCCTGGCCCGCTTCGCCGCCGAGCCCAACCGGCGCATCGTCTATGTCGTCGGGAACCACGACGGCCGTCTCGCCTGGGACGCCGCCGCCGCCCGCACGGTGAGCACCGAGATCGGCGCCGAGCTGTGCCTGGCCGCCGAGCTGCGCTTCCAGACCGGCGCCGGGCCCCGCCTCGTGCGGATCGAGCACGGCCACCGCCTCGACCCGTCCAACGCCTTCGCCGATCCCCGCAACCCGCTCGACGTGCCCGTCGGCCACTACGTGGTGAAGGAGGCGCTGCCGGCGCTGGAGAACGCCGTGTGGCTGGCCGGCGTCGAGCACCTGGCCGATCCGGCGTCGATCCCGAACTTCATCGCCTCCCGGCTGACCTATCGCAAGATGGCCCGCTATCTCGGCTGGCTGGCCGTGCCGCTGCTGCTGGCCCTGGCGGTCAAGATCCCGCTGGTGATGGCCATGGCCGAGCGGCGGGGCCGGGCCGCGGGCCTGGAGTCGTGGTCCCGCCACCTGCTGATGATCGGCGGGGTCGTCTTCGTCGACGTCGCCCTGGTCGGCATCACGGTGGCTCTCGGCGCCCGGCAGGCCTGGCGGGCCATGGCCGGCGGCCTGGGGTCGCTCAGCAGCCGGGCAGGCAACAAGGCCGCCCTGGGCGAGGCCGAGGCCCTCATGCGGGCCGGCCATGCGGGCTACATCACCGGCCACACCCACCGCGCCGAGCTGCGCCCGGTCGGCGACGGCTTCTACGCCAACACCGGCTGCTGCGACGAGATCCTCGTCGAGCGGCCGGCCCGCCTCGGGCTCCCGCCGGTCTTCGCCGCCGAACAGGAGCGGACATGGGTGGAGCTCGAGGCCGGCGCCGAGCTTCGCGTCCGCCTCCACCACACCCGTTCCCCGCAGCCGGCCGAACGGCTCCTGGAGCGGCTGGTGGCCCGGCGCCGTCCCGACACGCCGCTGCGGCCGGCGGTGGTGGCGGAGTACCCCCACGGGGAGTCGTGGCCCCAGGACGAGACGAGCCTGCTCCGGCTGCGCAGCGTCCGCCGGCGGGCGTCGGGGGTGGTGGCCGCGGCCGGCGTCCTCAACCTGGTCTCGGCGGTGACCCCGCCGCTGCGCTACCGGCTCAAGTGGCTCCTCGACGCCGTCCCGCTGGCGGTGCCCCAGGTGGCGGCGGTGGCCGTGGCCCTGGCGGGCCTCGGGCTGCTGCTCCTCAGCATGGGCGTGCGCCGGGGGCAGCGGCGGGCCTGGCTGGTGTCGTTCCTGCTGCTGCTCGGCTCCGTCGTCCTCCACCTGGCCAAGGGTGTCGACGTCGAAGAGGTCGCCGTGGCCGGCCTGGTGGCCGGCTACCTGCTGGTCCACCGCAAGGCGTTCAAGGTGGCCAGCGACGCCAGCTCGGCCCGGGCCGGTCTGGTGTGGGCCGCCGCCGGCGCCGCCGTGACCACGGTCGTCGCCACCGCCGCCGCCTGGCTCATCAAGCCCTACCGCGGCTCCCGGCTGTCGCTGCACCGGGCGGCGCTGGCCGCCGTCGAGCGCCTCGTCGGCGCCTCCAGCGTGCCGGTCGCCCACCGCCTCGACGAGTTCCTCTCGCCGGTGCTGGCCGCCGTGGGCTTCGGCCTCGTGGCCGTCCTCGGCTGGCAGCTGCTCCGGCCGGTCATCCACCGGGTCTACGACCACGGCCGGGCCGACCGGGCCCGGGCGAAGTCCGCCGTCGCCCGCTACGGCGCCGACTCGCTGGCGTACTTCGCCCTGCGCGACGACAAGCGGTACTTCTTCTCCGGCGAGACCGTCGTGGCCTATGCCGTCCTCGGCGGCGTGGCGCTGGTGTCGCCCGACCCGATCGGGCCGGTCGGGGAGCGGGCCGGCGCCTGGGCCGCCTTCCGGCGCTTCGCCGACGAGTCGGGCTGGATCGTGGCCTGCATGGGCGTGACCGAGGACTGGCTGCCGATCTACCGGGCCAGCGGGCTGCGGACGATGTACGTCGGCGACGAGGCCCTCGTCGACTGCTCGGTGTTCACGCTCGAGGGGTCCCGCATGAAGTCGCTCCGCCAGGCCTACAACCGGGTCAAGCGGGGCGGCTACACCGTCGAGTTCCACGACCCGGCCCGGATCGACCCGGTGCTGGCCGACGAGCTGCGGGCGCTGTCGCTGGAGAGCCGCCGGGGCGAGGCCGAGCGCGGTTTCTCGATGACGCTGGGCCGGATCTTCGACCCCGACGACACCGGTCTCCTGCTGTCGGTGTGCAAGAACGGCGAGGGCAAGGCGGTGGCCTTCTGCCAGTTCGTCCCCGCCCGGGGGATCGGCGGGTTCTCGCTCGACCTCATGCGGCGCAGCGTCGGCGAACACCCCAACGGCCTGCTCGACTACGTGCTGATCGACACGATCTTCCACCTGAAGGCCGAGGGCTACCGGGGGCTCACGCTCAACTTCGCCACGCTGCGGGCCGTGCTGGCCGGCGAGACGGGGGACGGTGTCAGCCAGCGGATCGAGCGCTGGCTGCTCCAGAAGATGTCGGGGAC
>Ga0070741_10017659_pt1 | contig 11688 bp, 5 predicted proteins | sample Coa_R1_4_FD_66440 | JGI IMG/M metagenome (GOLD analysis project Ga0070741, IMG submission 66440) | Surface soil microbial communities from Centralia Pennsylvania, which are recovering from an underground coalmine fire - Coalmine... | ecosystem: Environmental > Terrestrial > Soil > Unclassified ...
CGCCAGCGCCGAATTCCAAGACCGTCGGGAGCGCGCCATGAAGCTGTTTCCCGATGGCATTCTCTTGCTGCATGCGAATTCTGCAGTATCTCTGGACGCACACGGGTTTCAACAGAATCCAGCTTTCTTTTACCTCACCGGATTGCCGGATGCCGTTGGCGCGATCCTGGCAATTGACGGTGTGAAGCATGAGACGTGGCTATTTGTTCCAGGGGAACAAGGTCCCTTGTGGCCTCCACCACGTGCATTACTCGCGCCAGGTCCGGCGACGGCGGCCCAGTTGAAGATTGATCACGTGGTTAGTTGGAACGACTTTGCACCTTTCATTGACCGCCGCTTAGCGGAGAGTGTCGCTCCTATCCTTTATTGGTGTGAGGAGCCTTGGATGTCCGCGCCGAACCTGCCCTCCAATGTTACCGTGGATAACGACGCGCAATTCTTTTGGCGATATGCCATCGGCCATCGTTGGCCTAATGCCACGATGCGTTCGGCTGCGGAGCTGCTCGACGCAGAGCGAGTCAAGAAAACCGCGTACGAGATCCCAGTCATGCGGCGGACTGCGAAAGCCAGCGCACAGGCGCTGCTGGCAGGTATGCGTGGTGTACGACCCGGTCATTCCCAGCGAGAAGTAGAGGCAGAAGTCGTTCACGAGTGCATCCGGGCTGGTGGCGAAGGGCCCGCATTCTGGCCGTGGGTAATGTCAGGTCCGAACTCGGCTTTTCCAGCGCCTATGGGTTCATTTGCGGACTATCACCACCTCGACCGCGTAATGAAGCCAGGTGAGTTGGTCCGCGTAGATGTTGGTTGCGATTTGGAGCACTATCAAGGCGATGTCGGGCGCACAGTTCCGGTTTCAGGCCATTTCGGCCCGGGCCAGCGCGAAGTCTGGAACGTTTTTGTGGCTGCCTATCAGGCTGGCCTCCGCGCGTTTCACGATGGTGTGCGGAAAACTGACGTATACGCAGCGTGGCGGCAAGAAGTAGAGCGGCAGCGTGAGAATGTGAAAACAGATGTGGGCAAGCGCGCCGTCGAGGCCATGCTCATCAAAGACGGAACTCCATTCTGGCAAATCCATGCAGTAGGTCTTGATACAACTGACACACCCCAGGTGCTGCGAGCGGGAATGACCGTCGCTTTCGAGCCCATGGTGACAGTTGACGGCGTGGGCTACTACCTGGAGGACATGATCTTGATTACGACGAATGGCCATGAAGTGCTAACCGACAACTTACCCTACAGTGCTGATGAAATCGAGCGCGCAATGCGTTGAGTCTCTGCCGCTAGCCACGGAATGCAGCTAGCCTGTCAACCCGCTGCACCCGGTTCGCGAACAAACATGATCGTCGGTTGTCCTTTGTACGTGGTTGGCTGAAGTTCTCGATATCCGCATTTCTCAGCCACACGAATCGAAGCAACATTCCCGGGATCGATGATGCAGGCAGTCCGTGCTGACCCGAAGTGCTGGTCTCCCCAAGCGACCACGCCCCGAACCGCTTCAGTGGCATATCCTTTGCCGTGTGCTTGCGGTACAAAGGCCCATCCGATCTCCGGTATGCCCTTAAGTGAAGGCACCAGGTCGCGCTTGTACTCCGCGAATCCAAGCTCCCCAACGAAATTCCCGGTCACCTTTTCCTCGGCCACCCAATAACCGAAGCCAAGCAACGACCAGTGGCCGACATAGCGCAGCAACCTCGTCCAGGATTCCTCTTCGCTGAGCGGTTTGCCGCCTATATACCGAGTTACATTTGCGTCTCCCCACATCGCGGTGCAATGAGGAAAATCATCGAGGCGATGGCCGCGGAGTCTGAGCCGCTGCGTTTCAATCAAAGGTACTTCAACGGTAGAACGAGGAGAGCTGGACATTGGAGCAGTTTACCGAGTCCGTCCAGCTTGCTGCAAAAGGGTTAAACCAAGTCCTACTCCGTGTTCGGCTCTGTTACGGTGACAATACGATCGACCTCGGGAACTGAAATTACCTGCTTCCTCCCGCTCGGCCAGTGGATTTCAAGCTTGTCGAGCTTAGTTAGAGCGCCAAGGCCGAAGTGAAGACGTTGGTCGGAACTCGATCCGTAGCTTCCTCCGCTGAAGACGTCGCCGCGCTGGGTGACTCCGCCGGCAGTAACAGAGACTTTCGCCCCGATGGCATCTCGCGGACTCTTGCTCCCCCCGATCAACTTCACCGCTAGCCAATGGTTATGATTGTTGACCACATTGCGAAGTAATGTGGGCGCCGAATCTATATTGTTGAGCACCACATCAATATGGCCATCATTGAAAAGATCTCCGAAGGCTGCGCCTCGGGCTGCGATCACGTCGGCCAAGCCACTTCCTGTGGCCGGAGGAACTTCCTGGAACCTCGTTCCGTTCAGATTACGGAAAAGTTGAGGGCGTTGCGCCCACGTAGTACCCCAATCCTGCTGGTCCACTCCCGGATACACGTGACCATTGGCTACAAAAATATCGAGCAGCCCGTCGTTATCGAAATCAAGGAAGCCTGTTCCCCATGCAAGAAAGGGTATGGTGGGCGTTCCTAAACCTGCTTGGAAGCTGGTATCTGAGAAATTGCCATCGCCTTCATTTTTATAAAGTGTGTTGTAATCGTCCGAAAATGATGTGACGTAAAGGTCCACTTTTCCGTCGCGGTCGTAGTCTCCGACAGCGATGCCCATGGAAGCCTGCTCGCGCCCATCTCCGCTAAGCGCGAATCCGGACATGTAACTCACATCTTCAAAGGTACCGTCATGGCGATTGTGGTAGAGGTAGTTGGGCACAGAATCATTGGCGACCGCCAAGTCCACCCATCCATCATCGTCCACATCTACAAACACCGAAGCAAAACCGTAGTAGCCCTTGGGATCGGAGACCCCGGCTTTCACACTGACATCGGTAAAAGTCCCATCGCCATTGTTGTGGAATAGATGGTCACCTTCCCCGGTCAGGCCTCGCGGGCCGCACATTACCCTGACGCCGCGAAACTGACAGAAACTAGCGGGCAGGCCGGTGGCGGGTCCCGGTAAGCGCTCCGGATCAAACTTCACATATCCCGCAACGAACAGATCTAACCGGCCGTCGTGGTCATAGTCGCCCCAGGTTGGACCGGCAGACCAACCACCAACAGTGACGCCGGCTTTTTCCGCCACATCGGTGAAAGTGCCGTCGTGGTTATTATGGTAAAGGCGATTCTTGCCGTAGTTGGCGACGTACATGTCAGGCCAGCCATCATTGTCGTAATCTCCCACCGCCACCCCGAAACCCCAGCGCTCGTTTGCTACACCCGCTTTTTCTGTGACATCGCTGAAGGTGCCGTCGTGATTGTTGTGCAGGAGCATCGCACGAGGCGCGGGCTCTTTTCCCTTCAGTGCGTTGAGTGTGGAACCGTTTAACAGGTAGATGTCGAGCCAGCCGTCGTTATCGTAGTCGAGTAGTGCCACTCCTGAACCTGGTGTCTCAATGATGGTGGATTTTTCCCGGGTTCCAGAATGGTGGTGGAATTTGTCGAGACCGGATTGTTTAGTGATGTCGGCAAAAACGACGGGAGCGCCGCTAACGAATCCACCCGCTGTGATGGGCCGGGACTGCGCGTCTTTAACCGGCGCGTACACGCCACGCGTCGTTACCCCAGTGGAAGGCGCGGCCTGCACAGGTTTCCCTATGGGCGGCTCCTGTGCCCTGGCCGGCCTTGCTGAAATAAGGCTCGCCAGCAACAGGATGCCCACAGTGTGAACTTCAAATCCAAGGACCAACCAAATGACCGATGGGCCCGAAATAGCTTTTGCTGGCGTCATATTGGGTGCGTCATCGAGAACCTCCGGCTGTCTTTCCGACAGTTGCGGCAGGCTCATCCACCTGTAGGATTTGATTTACATGGACATCCTTCAAGGTTTGCACAATGCCGCTCGGCCAGTGAATCTCCAGTGTTTGGACCATGGGCGCGGCCCCGAGGCCGAAATGTGCGCGCTTATCGCCAGAAGATAGATAGCTGCTCGCGGTTGTGACCGTCGAGTATTGTGCTCCGGTTGCGGTCAACACCTTCACCTCGGCGCCAATCGCGTCGCGATTACTCTTATGCCCAACCAATTTCAGCATCAACCAGTTGTTCTGTGTCTTGGTCTCGTTGTGCAAGACATAAGCTGGCCCATCGTTGGTTGTTACCACCGCATCCAGCCGGCCGTCATTATCAATGTCTCCAACAGCTAGGCCGCGCCCCGCCCAGGCTTGATGAAACACGCTGCCGGAATCTGCTGAGACATCCACGAAGCCATGACCTGTGTTTCTGGCAAGAAGCATCGGCTCACGATACCGCAGATGAGGAAAGTTCAACTCGATGGTATCCAGGTCATGGCCCTGCGCCACCAGCAGGTCCTTCCAGCCATCATTGTCATAGTCCATGAAGCGGAGACCCCAACCCGAATGCAGCATTGTCATCCCGCTCACACCCGAACTATAAGTCATGTAAGCGAAGGTGCCGTCTCCGCTGTTCTGGTACAACGCGTACATCTGATTGGCAAGGTCATCCACTACCAAATCAGGCAGCCCGTCATTGTTGTAATCCGCGAAGTCCACTCCCATGCCCGCATAGGCACGACCCTCACCGTCCGCAGCAACCCCCGACATCAATGCCTGCTCCTCAAACGTCCCGTCTCCTTTATTGTGATAAAGAAATTCGAAAGTCGAATCGTTAGCCACGAAAACGTCAACATGTCCGTCCCGATCGTAGTCCGCGACGGCGATGCCTAAACCCTTGCCCGGCTTGGAAAACCCAATCTTCTGCGACACCTCAGTAAAATGCCCATTGCCATCATTGTGATAAACCAGAGACGCAATAGGAGGGAACACGTCGGGATGGCAATACTCCCGATGACCCGGCTTGTGCTCCCCACACCAGACGTCGCCAAAGTCCCACCGCAGATATCGCAACACAACCAGGTCCAGCAGGCCGTCACCGTTCAGGTCCACCCACGCTGCACTGGTGGACCAGCCATCGCCGCCAACCGCCGCCTGCTGGGTCACGTCAGTGAAACTGCCATTACCATTGTTGTGATAAAGCCTGTTGCCGCCATAGGCAGTTACGTATAGATCTTCATAGCCATCGTTGTCGTAATCTCCCACTGCCACGCCCATCCCGTAGCCCGAACCCTGCAGCCCGGCTTTTTCTGTGACGTCCTCAAAAGTGCCATCTTCTTTCTGGTGATACAGGCAATTCCAATACTGCGGGCCCGTTTTCTGAGGAATGGTTCCCTTCGGGGTGGGATCGCTGATCGGGGCGCCATTCACAAGAAATATATCCAGCCGGCCATCGTTGTCATAGTCGAACAGTGCAACACCTGCCCCCATGGTTTCCGGCAGGTATTTTTTTGAGGTATGTGAGGCTATGTGTTTGAAATGAATGCCAACGTTCGCGGTAACATCAACAAAATTGCCCGCGTGCTTCGCGGACATGGCCTGCAATTCCGGGCTGGTCGGCAAGGCGGAAGAACTCTCCAAAAACAGCAATAGGCAGAAAAGGAGTCTGCTTTTGCTCCCATCATGCATCCATCACCGTGCCTCAGTCGTCTGGGTTGACTTGCGCTTGGCATCAAGCAGTTCTTCTGTAAGCCTTAGCTCGCGTGCAGCGCTGTCCGTTTGACCCATGCGACGGTACAAACGTCCTAGTAGATAGTGCGTGGCGGTGTCCTTGGGATCGAGGCGCTCAGATTCTTCCAACTCCCGCTTAGCATCCTGCACTTTTGCAACAGCCATGTAAGCGTTGCCAAGTTCGTAACGCACCTTGGCCGATTCCGGGCGGATCTGTTTTGCCTCCTGGAGAAAAGGGATTGCCTCGTCGGGCTTGCCTGATTTGGTGAGCAGCGCGCCAAGATTCAGATATGGCTGCTCTGAGCGTTTGAGAGATTTTTTGTCCATGTCTATGGCTTTGCGATAGCTGGCCATTCCCTTATCAGGCTGATTCTTACCTTCCCAGGCCAGGCCCAAATTGTCCTGTGCCTTTACCGACGTAGGATCCTGCCTAAGGACCTCTTCGAAGACTGAAATGCACTCGTCGAACTGATTTTCCAGATATAAAGCGCGGCCCAGGTAATATCGTGCCTCCACATTGTTTGGCTGCATGGCTACGGCGCGCTTCAGATACCGAGCCGCACTCTGGTTGTCGTCCAGCAAAGCGTAATCCAGACCGATGATTTTGAAATCATCCGCCACGGGGGGCTTAAGTCTGGCAGCTTGGGTGAAGAATCGCAGGGATTCCGCAGGTTTATTTTCGCGAAATCTCACGTAAGCAAGCAGGTAGAGGGCATCGTCCGATTGGGGGTGTTTTGCGCAATAGGAATCAAGCGCTGTCCCTGCCTCAGCGAAGCGTCCCAAATTGATGAACGACTTAGCGAGGAACAACAGGGCATCTGAGTTTCCCGGAGAGGTTCTCTCGATCCGCTCGAATGCCGCCGCAGCCTCACTATAACGCCGCTGCTGGAACATCTCCTCCGCCTGGCTGAAAGTCACGCTCTCCTGGGCGACACAGTTGACCACCAAAAAGGCCACAGTGAAAATGGCCCACGGGATCCACGATCTCAAGCTCTGGCGCTGATTCATTTCCCGCCAGCGAGGCAGAAAGCTCATCTAGTTCCTCGGATCGGCGGCCTGCTCGTTCTTAGCTGGACTCGGCAAGTCCTCGAGGCTGGGATTCAGCCTCTGTCGCTTGCGTTCCAAAATCTGTTGTTGATGCAGGTCCGCTTCTTGTTTGAGCTTCTGAAATGTTGCGAGCGCTTTTCCCGCCTCATCGTTACGACGCATTTGCCGATACAGTAGGGCCATTTGATAATAAGCTTGGCGAATGACTTCGTCTCCTACCGGCATCTTCACGACTTTTTCGAAATCAGCAAGGGCGGCTTCACGATTGTTGAGCTGCAACTCTGCTCGACCCAGATAATAATAAGCGTTGCTGGCCGCGGGGTCTCGCCGTAAGGTTTCCTCGAGAAGACGCTTGCCTTCGCTGGCTTGCGACCCCAATACTTTCAGGACCCCCAACTTGTAAAGAGCCAGAGTGCTGTTGGGATCTATCCGCAACTCTTCCTGGTAGGCATTCTGCGCATCGTCGAACTTGCTCACCTTCCAATATTCGCTGCCCAGGCTCTCGTGCAGTCCTGGTTCTTGCGGGGCAAGCTTGATCGCCGCCAGGTACTCGGCGATGGCGTCCGCATCCCGATCTGCCTCGGCATTGGCTTGTGCCAGCACCAGATGCACACGCCAGGAGTTGGGGTCGGCCTTGAACATTTGCTGATACGCTTCCTTCGAAATCAGCATGTGCGCTCGTCCGCGATGGTAAAGGATGTCCACATCTTGGGGAGCGAGCTTGCTCGCTTTGTCAAGGGCAGCTGCCGCTTCGTCCCCGTGGCCAGCGTCCAGTCCAACCACTCCCAGCCACATCCAGGCTTTTGCATCGGATGGGCTTTGTTTGGTCTCGCGTCGCAGAGCAGCAATCGCGGCCGGATAATGGTTGAGGCGGTAATTGGCGAGTCCCAGAAAAAGGTTCGCACCCCGCAACGCAGGTTTGAGCCTTAACGCCTGCTGCAGCGCCCTGATTGCGTCCTCATATTTGCCTTGTTGTTCACGTACCAGGCCTAAATTTAGATACGCCTCGGCGAATCGTGGCGAGGCATGAATGACCGCCGAGAAAGCTTCCGCAGCTTGGTCGAGGGAGCCGCTACGCATCGCCTCAGTACCGTCGCGAAACTTGCTGTCCACCGCGGACTCCTGGCCCAAGGTACTGATGCTCAGGGTAAGCGAGATGAGCGTCACGAGCCCCACCAGGCGCGGAAGAGGTCTGCGGTTAGCTGCTGATTTTCGGTTATTCAAGCGCGAACTCCGCCCTCCTTGCCAGACAGGATAAATGATTCCGGCGATCATGAGCACTCGCGCGGCCGCGATAAGAGGGCCAAAGGGACTACGATCGCCGCGGAAGGGATTATCGGTCCGCGCGGGTCGCGGACTCAAATACGAAGGACCTTGCAGACTATGCACCCTTTAGGGGTGCATAGTCGCTGGTCTCAGAATTGGTATCGCAGCGTGAACTGCACCTGCCTGGGGTTGGAAGTACCGAATATCGCCCCAAAAGAACCATCGGTCGGACCAGTGTCAGGAGTACTGAAAATATGTCTATTAAAGGCATTCAGCAGCTCTGCCTTGAACACCAGGTCTTGCCCCTCCACGATAGAGATGTTCTTCAAGATGGAGATATCTTCGTTCAAGAAAGCCGACGTTCGATATTCACCCGTGGTGCGCGGTATATTTCCGAAACTGTAGGGCGCATTCGTCGTTGATACCAGGAAGTTAGGATTGGAAAACGCACCGCTCGTTCCCGTAGCGTTGATAACGTTCGGGTCACCATTAAAAACGTTCCATGTTCTGGGATCGCCGGTCTGTGGTACCGGATTCGTGAGTGGTTGACCAGGCACTCGGTTGAAACGGATACAACCGTCGAAACCGGGTACGCCAGTTGCACAACCGAAGGACACCGGTGATCCGCTCTGATAACGGTGGACCGCACCCACCTCCCAGCCACCCAATATCCTACCCGCAGCTCCACCGTGAGATAGGAATCTCTTGTGCGGACCGACCGGTAATTCGTAAAGATAACTGAGCACAAAAGTATGGGGAATGTCCTGGAAGCTGAGCGCCTTCTCACCATGGAGGTTGTAAGAATTCTGCACGCTTCCACCGCCAGAGAAAGTAGAGAACGCGGGCAGCGCGCTGTCAGCGTCGGTCAGCGTTTTGGACCAGGTGTAAGAAGCCAAAAGTGTGAGTCCAGCGCTGAAGCGGCGCTCCGCTTTCACCAGCAAGCCGTTGTAGCTTGATTGGCCCACATTTTCCAGGCAGCAATCCGTGTTGATGGATTTGTATTGTGGAAATGGCCGCAAAGCTTGGGCCAGATTCGCGTCCCCTGACGAGTAGAGGGTATTGAACTCCGGAAATGGGGGCGCAATCCCCAGGCTGCTGATGGGCTGGTTCAGTTGGTTACCTAGAACAAAGAATCTAGGATTGAGGTTGTTGATCTGAGCCAGCGACGAACGCAGACGGGTAGAGTGTTGCCCAACATAGCTCACATCCACAATGAGGTCCCGGATAAGTTGGTGCTGGATCCCAATACTCCAATTCTGCACCATGCCTGGACGTCCGTAGTGGGGTGCAACATAAGAGATGCCCCCGAATCCCCCACCGCTGGTTCCATTTTCTTGTGCAGGATCAAGGTTTGGAGGAGGAGGATATGCTGGAATGCCACTGTCCAGCTGGATCACTGGGGAAAAGCCGTCGCTGGAACTGCCATTCGGCGAAGCTGTGAAGCCATCGGTAAGACTCTGGCCAAAATCAGCGTAGGTCAGAGGGGCATAAGTAATACCATATCCACCGCGCAACACGGTCTTATCGTGGAGCATCGCCGGAGAGTAAGCAAAACCGATACGAGGAGCAAATCCCTTGTGCCATGTTTTGGCCCAGTTGCCGCTTCCCCCGACCCGTCCCGGACCATTTCCGGCAAAGACTAACGCGCCGAGCACGCCCGTGGCTCCCGGATTGGGCGCATTCGGATCAAATACTGAAGTATTGCCATGGGCTTCGTGCCGTGGTGTCTCTACGCTATAACGCATCCCTAAATTGAGCACGAAGCGACTATTCAGCTTGAAGTCATCCTGAATAAAGCCGGCGTAATAGTACGATCCGAAGCGAGGCTGGCTCGAGCGGACGGCGAGACTATATTGCTGGACCTGGCCCAGCAACAGACTGGCAAAAGAATTTCCAGTGGTGCCGTTGTTATTGGCGACGGCTGCAGTCTGATCACGCGTAAAACTCAATGATGGAGATTGATGCGAATGATCAATCACGGAAAACTGCTGGGTGCGCCAGTCAACTCCAAATGCGAGGCTGTGCCGACCCACCTGATAGGAGACACTGTCAGCCAACACCACTCCGTTAATCACATCGTCAGCAAAATTCGCCTGTCCATAACTTGTGAGGTTGTCCTTCGAATCAAAGGAAAATTGCGGAAATGTTTCCCCTGAGGCGTTGGCAATCCCAAGTTTCTTGTCCCAGTCAACACCTAGCTGCGCTGCGCCCGACTTGTCATTGCTATTAACCCGGTTATAACCAACGGTGATGTGATTAAGCAGCTTTGGATTGATTACGTAGTCCCACCCAAAACGAATGTAGTGGGTGAAGAAGTCCTGGAATTGCGCGCCATTAGCGAAGGGGTCCGGCATGTTAGGGCTGCCGTTCCGGTTTACATTGTCCCGGCTGCTGTAGGAAAAGAACAATTTGCTGTTGTCTGACACATTCTGGTCAATCCGGAAAGTCGTGGTTGTCGCCAGGATCGGATTGCTGGTTTTGAAAACAAAATTGTTGACGGGCGAATCGAAGGTTGTTGGAGGCAAAATGGCCAACAAATTGTTGGCTACCGTGCTGAAGCGGCTGGTGGGAATCTTATTTCCCGGGAACGGGCTGCGGCAGGGCACGCCACCAACTATCTGACTGGTAGCAGGATCGAAGATTTGGCCCTCAATGATGGGTTGCGATGTGCACGGGTTGATCTGTCCAGTGGAGGCGCCCAGCTGAGCTGAGAAGTCGCCGTTTCGCTGCGCCGCGGTGGGCAGGTTGTTCGTCGTTACCGCTCCCGCCGTTTGCCGGTACTGCTCCCAGGAGAAGAAAAAGAATGTCTTGTTGCGGCCATCGTAAATCTTCGGGATCCAGACCGGGCCCCCTAAGCTACCGCCGAAGTCGTTCTTTTTGTCCGTGGGACGCTGGAAGAGTCCTCGCTGATCTGGCTCCGGATGCAGGGCCAGATCCAGGTTATTAAACCAGCTATTCGCGTCTAAAACTTCATTTCGGAAGATGTCGAATGCAGTGCCATGGAAAGAGTTAGTACCAGACTTGGTTGAAAAGCTCTCGACGCCACCCGAGGTCCGGCCGAATTCTGAGGACGCATTGGAAGTGGTAACTTTGAACTCTTGCAGCGCCTCTACCGACGGCGCGGTCTGGTCAAAAGAGGATCCGCTGTCAGCACGCGCAGTGCTAACTCCGTCCAAAATAATCTCATTGCCGAAATTCTGGCCGCCTGCCAGCTTCGCCTGAAAGACGCCTCCTGTGGTTCCCGGGGTAAGAAACACGAAAGCCTCGGGTGATCGCAACACGCCCTGGCCGCCCAACGCGAGAGGCAATTGAATAATTTGCTTGGTGCTGACCACCGTGGCCACATCAGAGCTTTCCTTTTGTATTGTCGGCGCATCGGCTGAGACGGTTATGCTCTCCGTTGTCCCCCCCGGTTGCAGGCGAATATCCAATGCGGTTGTGCTGTTGAGTTGAATCACGACTCCGGTCTGCTCCATGGTCTTGAAGCTGGGGGCGGTGACTGTAATGTTGTAACTTCCTAATTGCATTCCAGGAATCTTGTATGCCCCGGCCGCCCCGGTTACTGTTCTGTAGACGGCGCCGGTCTGTGCGCCTTTCGCCTCAACGGTTGCCTGCGGAACCACCGCTCCGGAACTATCCAGAACATTTCCCGCGAGTGCTCCTCGGTCCGATTGGGCCAGGACGGTCAGCCCTGAGAAAACAACAACCATGAAAAACGCAAGGCGTCCAAAGAGTGTTCTACCGGAAGGCATATCAATCTCCTCGCTAGCGCGAAGCCGTTTGAGTACCGGCACTGCAGTC
>Ga0070741_10017660_pt1 | contig 11688 bp, 11 predicted proteins | sample Coa_R1_4_FD_66440 | JGI IMG/M metagenome (GOLD analysis project Ga0070741, IMG submission 66440) | Surface soil microbial communities from Centralia Pennsylvania, which are recovering from an underground coalmine fire - Coalmine... | ecosystem: Environmental > Terrestrial > Soil > Unclassified ...
GCTCGAGCTGCGCGGGCCGATCGGCGGCTACTTCGTCTGGGAGGAGAAGCTCGGCGGTCCGCTGCTGTTGATCGGTGGCGGCTCGGGCGTCGTGCCGCTTCGAGCGATGCTGCGTCACTACCTCGCGATCGGGAGTGCCGTCCGCCTGCGCGTCCTGTACTCGACGCGTGCGCTCGCGGACGTCATCTACCGCGAGGAGTTGATGAAGATGATCGACGAGGACGGGCTCGACATTCGCTTCACCCTCACCCGACAGCAGCCGGCCGGGTGGCGCGGCTACGCGCGCCGAATCGACGAGTCGCTCCTCGCTGATCTCGCATTCCCGAGCAACGAGCATCCACTGGTCTACATCTGCGGCCCCACTGGCTTCGTCGAAACAGCCGCTGGAGGGCTCGTCGCACTCGGCCACGAACCCTCGGAGATACGGACGGAACGCTTTGGGCCGACAGGAGCCTAGGCGAATGGAGGCCCTGGACGGGAATGCAATTGCCGGCGTCCTCCATGCCGCGTTCGGCGAAGAGATGACGACGGCGACCGGGACGTGTGCGACGTGCGGGGCGACGAATCTGCTCGCAGCGCTCCGCGTCTATCTGCACGCACCGGGAGCGGTGGCCCGCTGCCCGGTGTGCGGAGAGGTGCAACTTGTGCTGATCGAAGCCCGAGGCTTCGTCTGCGTCGACCTTCGCGGGCTCGCGGCACTCTCGCACGCGGAGTGAGGCTAGCCATACCGTCGAAAGTTCGGGCTACCCACGGCCCGAATCTCCCGGTGGCCGTGATGCGGCTCGGTGATCGGATTGGGATGCTCCGGAGAAACACCCGAGGAATAGTCCAAGGGAGATGCTCCGATGGAAGAAACGCTTGAGATCGAGATTGAGAAGGAAAGCGAGGAGGTGCGCGTGTACGCCTGGCGGGTCGAGCAGCTCGCGAAGCTGGGGCTCTCGACCATCATTGCGTACACAGTCGCAAACCTCGTCGACTGGCACGAGGTCGCCCGTCTCGTCCAGAAAGGCTGCCCGCCCGAGCTGGCGCTCGAGATTGCTCGCTGAGCTAGGTCAAGCGGACATGGGTCGCACGGCCGAAGTCGCGCATACTCCCCAGGTGGACGAAGAGCCTGCAGCGGCGCTCGGACGGTCAGTCGTCATCGCCGACGACGACCTTCTACTCCGGGAAGGGCTCGCCAGCCTCCTTACGCAGGCCGGCTACAGCGTCGTCGGACAGGCCGGCGACGCAACGGAGCTTCTCGATTTGGTTCGGAGGTACCGGCCTGAGCTCGCCATCGTCGACATCCGGATGCCTCCCGACCATGCGACCGAAGGTCTCCAGGCGGCTCAAGTCATTCGCGAGGAGATGCCCGAGATCGCGATCCTCGTCCTCTCGGCATACGTCGAGGTGAAGCATGCGACGATGCTGCTCGCCAGCGGCCAGCGAAGCGGCTACCTGCTGAAGAGCAGGGTGGCGAACATCGACGAGTTCCTCGAGAGCATCGACCGGCTCAACCGCGGCGGCTCGGTGGTCGACCCGTCGCTCGTGGTCGAGCTGCTTGCCGCCCGCACCGCCGACGATCCGCTCAAGGGCATCACCTCGCGCGAGCGCGAGGTGCTCGCGCTGATGGCCGAAGGCCGAACGAACTCAGGCATCGCGCGCCGGCTGTGGGTGACCGAAGGCACCGTCGAAAAGCACGTGCACAGCATTTTCGTCAAGCTCCGGCTACCCGAGACCGACGACGACCATCGCCGCGTCCTTGCCGTGGTCGCCTTTCTCAGCGCGCGCTAGGGCCGAGCAGCCGGCGGATGTGTTCCGCCGAGAGGGTCGCCTTTGCGATGAAACCGAGCGCAGGGCTCGCTGCGATTCGCCCGCTGAACTCTCGCTCGTCGTAGGTCGAGACGAAGATGACCGCGGGCGGATGCGCGTTCGAGCTATCCACGAGCCGACGGGCAACGTCGAAGCCGCTCTCCTCCCCGAGGCTGATGTCGACGAGAGCCAGATCGGGACGGAGCGCCTCCGCGAGCCGGACCGCCTCGTCGCCCGACGCTGCGACCGCGACCACTGAGACCCCCTCGTGCTCGAGGAGGCTGCGGGCCTCCTCACCGAAGCGTGGGCTGTCGTCAACGATCAGGCAGCGGAGCGACATGTCAGTCCTAGCATCGCAGCGCCCCGGGCCGGGTCGCATGGGGGTTACCTTCAAAACTGCACCGGGATTTCCGCTGATCCTGCCCTCCGCCTTATGCTCCATTCGTAACTTGGCGCACGTTCAGGGAGTAGGTTGACGCAGCCCACATCCGTCGCCGATCGGGCGGGCCTCGCCGAGGAGCAGTCGGCCCTGCGGCGAGTCGCGACGTTGGTCGCCGAGGGCGGGAGCGCAGGCGATGTCTTCTCCGCGGTCACGAAGGAGGTCGCGGGTCTGTTCGATGCGGCGGCGGCGTCGCTGAGCCGATACGAGGGCGACTCCTGCGTTGTCGTCGCAGCCTGCCGAAGCGGGTTCCCTGTCGGCAGCCGCTGGCCGTTGAACCTCGACAGCCTGGCCGCGAGGGTCCTCGCCACCGGCAAGCCGGTGTACGTCGACGACTACTCCGACATTGCTCGGCAACTTCCCGGCGCGCGACCCGTGAGGCCGACGGACGCCGCGATCGGCGTGCCCATCGTTGCCGAGGGAAGCCTGTGGGGCGTCCTCTCTGTCGGTGCTCCGGAGCTCGGCCCGACGCCGTCCGAAACCATCGGGCGGATCACCGAGTTCACGGAGCTCGTCGCCACCGCGATCTCGAATGCGGAAACCCGACGCAAGCTGCAGCGCGCCGTGTCGGAACAGGAGGCGCTTCGAAAGGCGGCGACGCTGGTCGCCTCCGGTGCTTCGCAAGAGGAAGTCTTCGCAGTGATCACGACATTGGCCTCCGAGCTCTTCGAGGTGCCGTTCGCAAGCCTGCTTCGCTACGGACGCGACGAGACCGCGACGATGGTCGCCGGCTGCGCCGCGTGCAGCGAGTTCGTGGGCCGGTCCTGGACCGTCCCGGGTGACGACCCGGGGATCGTCAGGGCGGTGGTCAGGTCGCGCGGGCCGGCGCGAATCGATGACCATAGCGATGTCCATGGGCCGCTGGGTGAAGCGGCACGCTCTCTTGGTATCGGTTCGGTCGTTGGCGTACCGGTGATCGTGGACGGCTCGCTCTGGGGCGTCCTTGCGGTCGGCGCGGCGGAGGATGGACCGCCGCTCCCAGTAGATGCGACTGACCGGCTGGTCGGATTCACCGAGCTTGTGACTACGACCCTGATCAGCGGAGAGGCACGGGAGGGTCTCCGCCGCCTCGCCGACGCGCAAGCCTCCCTGCGTCGGATCGCCACGATCGTCGCAGAAGGCGCGACGGCCGATGAGCTGTTCTCGGCTGTCGCGCGCGAGGTCACCGTTGTGCTCGGTGTGCCGGTTGTCAATGTCGATCGGTACGAGTTGGAGCACGGCACGCCGGTCTCGGTGGTGCTCGCCTCGCTCGAGGACCCCCAGTTCCCGGTGGGGAGTCGCTGGCCGCTGGACGGGCCCAGCCCACGGGCTTGGATCTACGAGACGGGTCGGACAGTTCGGATCGAGGACTTCTCCGGCCTCGAAGGCACCGTGGCGACCGCGAGACGAGAGCGGGGGATGACCTGGGTCGTCGGGGCACCGATCGTCGTCGACGGAGAAGTGTGGGGGAACATCTGCGCCGGCACGAGCGGGGATGAGCCCATCCCCGACGACGCCGAAGCGCGGCTTGCCGATTTCACCGAGCTCGTCTCGACCGCCATCGCCAACAGCGATGCCCGAGAGAAGGTAGGTCGGCTCCTCGACGAACAAGCGGCGCTGCGGCGGGTGGCAACGCTCGTTGCGGCCGAGGTCGAGCCGGGCGAGCTCTTCTCCGCAGTAAGCGACGAGGTTGCGCAGCTCTTTGCATCCGACGGAGCCGCGATTGCGCGGTTGGAACCTGGCGGATCAGGGTTGGTTGCCGCCGGTGTCAGCAAGATCCTTCAGAGCGTTCGGGTCGGCGCGCGTATCGACCTCGATGAGTCGCTTGCCTCCACCGAGGTCTACCGCACCGGCCGGGCCGCCCGGAAAGACATGAGGGGCGAGGATGTTCACGCCGCAGGCAAGATCGGCGACATGCTCCGTGGGTTGAGCTTCTTCGCCACGGTCGCTGCTCCCATCAAGGTGGCGGGGAGGCTCTGGGGCACCGTCATCACGTTCTCGGCGCGCACGCGGTTCCCCGCCGGCACGGAGGAGCGGCTCGAGCAGTTCGGCGAGCTTGTCGCAACTGCGATCGCCAACGCTGAAGGCCGGAACGATCTTGCCACCGCAGAAGCCCAAGCCCGCGCGCTCGCCGAGGAGCAGGCGGCGCTGCGCCGAGTGGCGACCCTCGTCGCGTACCGGGTGAGCCCGGACGACCTGTTTGTGGCGGTCTGTGATGAACTGGCGAGACTCGTCGACGCCGAGATCACAACCATAGGCCGCTTCGAACGCGACGAGCCTCATGACATCACGGTGGTCGGCCTGAGCTCGGACTACCGTGCCGTTTCAGTCGGAACTCGCTCACCGCAAATGGATTGGCTTGCGAGCTCCGTGGTTTTTCGCACCGGCCGCACCGCGCGCAGAGACGTCACTGCTGCGCAGATCACCGATTCGAATCCAATCGCGGATTCGGTGCGTGCGATGGGCTTCTTCTCGACGGTATCCGCGCCGATCGTCGTCGAGGGAGAACTCTGGGGCGTGGTGACCGCCTCAACGTCTCGCGTGAGCTTGCCCCCGACCGCTGAGAAGCGCGTCGAGAGTTTCGGCGAGCTGGTCGCGACTGCGCTCGCGAACGCCGACAGCCGCGCCGATCTCGCAGCCTCCGAGGCGCGTGCTCGCGCACTCGCGGAGGAGCAGGCAGCGCTGCGGCGAGTGGCAACGCTCGTCGCAGAGAGTCCGGCATCCGAAGACCTCTTCTCTGCTGTTGCTCACGAGGTCGCACACGTCTTGAACGTGCCCGGCGTGCTTGTCGAGCACTTCGAGGCTGACGGAACGGTTGCCACATTCGGCGTCGCATACGACTCCGATCTCACGGATGCCGAACCATTCTTCGGCGTCGGCGCCCGGATGCCGCTGGACCCGGGAAGCCTTGCTGCGCAGGTCTTCGAGACCCACAACCCGGCGCGAGTCGACGACTATTCGCTGCTGCAGGGAACGATCGGCGAAGCTGCCCGCGCCGCGGGTCTCGGATCGGGCGCTGCCGGTCCGATCCTCGTCGACGGCGAGCTGTGGGGGCAGATGTGCGTCTTCTCACGGGCAGGCGCTGTGCTGCCCGTCGGGACGGAGAATCGGCTGCACGACTTCATCGAGCTCGTCGCCACGGCGATCTCGAACTACGAGGCGCATGCAGCGCTGCAGAGGCTCGCCGATGAGCAGGCGGCGCTACGGCGAATCGCGACACTCGTCGCCGAGGGCGCGCCACCAGCGGATGTCTTCGACGCCGTCCGGCGCGAAGTGGCGGAGGCGTTCGATGTCCCGTTCACTGTGCTCTGGCGGTTCGACCCGGACGGGCAGGCGACGGTCATGGCCACAGATCGGGGCTTTCTCGGCCCAGCCGGTAGCCGGTGGCCAATCGCGGGCGACACCAACGTCGCAGCCCGGGTCCGTCAGACCGGTCGCGCCGCGCGCGTCGACTTCACGGCTCCGGGGCATGCGCCTAGCTCGGTCGCCGAGGCCGCGCGGCGCGCAGGCATCCGTTCTGGCGTCGGAGTGCCGATCATTGTCGAGGGCGAGGTATGGGGATCGATGAACGTTGGCTCCATGACGGCGGAGCCGTTCCCGGCGGACCTCGAACCTCGGCTCGAGCGGTTCACCGCGCTGCTCGCCACCGCGATCGCCAATGCGAAGTCGCGGGACGAGGTCATGCGGCTCGCCGCTGAGCAGGCCGCATTGCGCCGAGTGGCGACACTGGTTGCGCAGGGCCCGGAGCCTGGCCACGTCTTCGCGGCCGTCGCCGACGAAGTCGCCGGCATCATCGACATCCCGGTCGTCGGGGTGAGCCGCTACGAAGCGGACGGGACGTTCACGATGCTGGGCATCGCCGGCGAGACCAACTTCACCGTCGGAAGTCGTTGGCCGGTGGAGGAAGACGGGATCGCCGGAATGATCCTCGCCACGGGCCGCCCGGCGCGAAAGGACGACTACTCGGGGATGCCGGGCCTGCTCGGTGCGGCTGTGCGCGATGACCTGATGACCTCGACCGTCGGCGTGCCGATCGTCGTGGAGGGAGGCGTCTGGGGCTTCATGGTCGCCGCCGGCAAGCCCGGCAGACCGATCCCGGACGACACAGAGGCGCGGCTCGCGCGTTTCACCGAACTTGTCGCGACTGCCGTCTCGAATGCGACGACGCGCAGCGACCTGCTCACCTCGCGCGCCCGCGTCGTCACCGCGGCCGACGAGACGCGCCGCCGACTCGAGCGCGACCTGCATGACGGGATCCAGCAATGGCTCGTCGCGCTCGCGCTCAGGGCGCGGAAGGCTGCCGGTCTCTCTGGAGCTGGCGAGCCGGCTGTGCGCGAGCTCTCCGGTCTTGCAGACGATCTCGTTGCAGTGACCGACGAGCTGCGCGAGATCTCGCGCGGCATCCATCCGGCGATCCTCTCCGACGCAGGACTCGACGATGCGTTGGACGCTCTTGCTCGGCGAAGCGCGATTCGCGTCGACCTCGACGTCAGCTTCCAGGGACGCTACGACCCCTCGCTCGAAGCGACGGTGTACTACGTGGTCGCGGAGTCGATCACAAACGCCGTCAAGCACGCGCAGGCGTCGACAGTCGCGGTGCGCGGAGGGCTTCGCGGCGAGGCGATCGAGCTCGAGATCGAGGATGACGGGGTCGGTGGCGCGGACCCGCATCGCGGGACCGGATTGATCGGACTCCGGGACCGGGTCGACACGCTCGGCGGGACGATCTCGTTCGCGAGCCCGGCCGGCGCGGGTACGACCATCCGGGTGAGGTTGCCCGCAGGGTCGGGCTAGCAGGGGGTACCGAATCGGAGTTGGCCGCAGCTCGAACTTTCGGGCTGGCGGCGACGACAACCGCTGCTCCTTTGCAGATGCTGCAGGCCTCACCCATTCAGGAGGCCCAGATGTCGAGCACGCACCTGCACAACCGGAGTCGCGTCATCCCCTTCCGGCTTCGGCGAGGCTCGCCTCGGCTCGTCGCATGCTCGGTCTGCCTCCGCGTCTGGGAGGACGGCGCCTGGATCGAGGCAAGCGACGTGATCCGCCGGCTCCGGACCTTCGAGCACGAGGACGTTGTGCAGCTCGGCGGCGCGCTGTGCGGCCGCTGTGAGATGGAGCTTCGGCTTCGGCGGCGCAGCGCGCCCGAAGAGCTCGCCGCTTAGGCAGGCCCAGAGACCAGAGGAGACGAGAATGACTACCACCCATTACCTCTCGGCCATCGATGCCTCCGGCCGGGCCCGCGCTGCCGGGCAGCCCACGAGCGAGGACCTCGAGATGATTGATCGTACGCGCGGAGCACGCGACCTCCTGTCCTCAAAGTGGAAGGTCGACCTCCTCTACCTGCTTGCCCGCGGCGTTCGCCGCTACAGCCGCCTCTACGACAACCTCCGTGGGGCCTCGAAGAAGATGCTCACCGACTCCCTGCGAAGCCTCGAGCGCGACGGGCTCGTCGAGCGGCACGTTTACGCGGAGGTTCCCGTCCGGGTCGAGTACTCCCTCACCGCGCTGGGTTGGTCGGCGACAGAGCTGCTGATGGAGCTCGCCGACTGGGCGGACGAGCACCTGGTGGACGTCGAGGAGGCGCGGAGCCGCTACGACGAGGCCAGTCGGCCGGCGTCAGTCGGCTCAATGCGGCTGTCGTCACTGCCCGCGGTGGCTTAGGCGAGAAACGGGTGAGAGCGTTGCGCACTCGCAAGAGCCCAGAACTTCCGGCGGCTCTGCATAGGTTCGGCGCGTGACTCGGATCGCAGTCATCTACTACAGCGCGACGGGCAACGTGCACGCACTCGCCCGCGCGGTCGCGAACGGCGCCGCGGAGGAGGGAGCCGATGTTCGCCTCCGCCACGTCGCCGAGCTGCCGCCCGAGATGCTGATCTCGTTCAAGCAACACTGGGGCCGCCATCGCTCCGAGCTCGAGGATCAACCCGACGCTTCGATCGAGGATCTCGAGTGGGCAGACGGTGTCGCCTTCGGGACACCGACCCGGTTCGGGAATGTCGCAGCGCAGCTGAAGGTCTTCCTTGACCTCGCCGGCGAGCTGTGGGAGCGAGGAGCACTCGTCGACAAGGTCGCGACCTCCTTCACCGCATCACAAACCGAGCACGGGGGCCAGGAGTCGACGATCCTCGCGCTCAACAACACCCTCTACCACTGGGGCGCCATTGTGCTTCCGCTCGGCTACACGGTGCACGAGGCGTTCAACGGCGGCGGCAATCCCTACGGCACCTCGTACACGAGCGACCATCGCGTCGACGGGCAGCCGGACGAGGAGACGCTCGCCGTCGCGCGTACGCAGGGCGCGCGGCTTGCGCGCATCGCAGGCGTCATCGCGGCCGCGCGGGCTGACGGGGTCCTAACCGCGCCGGCGGGCGCCAAGACCATTCCATCGAACGGAAAGGAATAGGAGACACAGCCATGGCTGACGAGCAGTCGATGCAACAGCCGCAGATGCAGCAGCCGCAGATGCAGCAGCCGCAGATGCAGCCCATCGAGCCGATGCACGCAATGAACGGCCACGAGGCGATCGGCCACCTCTACATGCAGACCAACGAGATCCGCAACGCCGTTATCCACTACCGTCGTACCGCGAACGGGACGATCGAAGAGGTCGACCGCGTCTCGACCGGCGGCGCCGGTTCCGGCACCTTCAAGCCGACCAGCGGCCAGGAGAGCTCCCCGAACGCCTTCGAGGGCGCCGGCAGCGTAATCCTGTCTCCGGATCGCCGCTTCCTGTTCACGACCAACGGCGGCGACAACTCGGTGTCGAGCTTCGCGGTCGGCGACGACGGCCGGCTCACGCTTCTCGACGTCTGTCCGACTGGGAACCCGGTCGAGGGTCGAAGCGGCACCGCCAAGTCGCTCGCGTACGCGCCCGTGACGGGCACCCTGTACGCGCTCCACTCCTTGGGTCACGATCACCTGCGGCTGTTGTCCGTCGACACCGACGGCAAGCTGACGCAGCGGCCGGAGCGGTACACCGTGAACGTGTCCGGCAAGCCCAACCGCATGTCCACGATGGTCGCGCTCACGCCGAACGGCCGCCACGTCCTCGTCGGCACGACGTTCGACGAGCCCGCCTCGGCGAACCCGGACGGATCTCCGATTCTCTGGGTCGCACGTGCCGGGCGCGGTCCGGGCGGCGCGCCGCTGAAGTCGATCGCGTCGAACGCGCCGGATCCCGACGGTGTCGCGGTCTTCCCGGTCCAGGATGACGGGTCGCTCGGGACGGCGAGGTTCCACGACGGGAACGCGGGCTCGCCGTTCTTCATCGCCTTCCTGCACCACCGGCCGGACACCTTCGTCATCGGGGCGGCCGTCGGCGACGGTTGCGTCCTTGGCACGATCGACGACGACGGCAAGGTCGATATCGGCCCGCTCGTCAAGATCGATACGAGCGCGGGATTGCCGTCCGAGCTGTGCTGGTTGTCCGTCTCGCCGGACGACCGGTTTGTGTACGCCACGAACTTCGGGTACAGCTATCTCAGCAGCTTCAAGCTCAACGGCAACGGGCTCGAGATCGCGTGCGATCCCGCAAGCCCGAAAGTGAAGGGCGACGGCACGTTCCGCGCGCTCAACAACACCGTCAGCAGCGGCCCGAGCGATAGCTGGGTGACGCCGGACGGCGCCTATCTGTACCAGATCTTCGGCAACGCTTCGAAGCTGGTCGGGTACGCGACCCAGCCCGACGGCTCGCTCGAGGAAGTCACAAGCGCGGACATCCCCTACAACAGCCCGCAGGGCCTTGCCGGCTTCTAGTCAAGGCGAAACTCGGGGCGCGCACCGGCGCGCCCCGAGTTCCTCTGAGCCGCGCATCGAGGTCTCGGTGTCCGCGATGATGCTCAGCCCGCGCGAGACCGAGAAGCTCGTGATCTATCAAGTCGCGGAGCTTGCGCGGCGTCGTCGAGCGCGCGGCTTGAAGTTGAACCTCCCCGAGTCGATTGCGCTGATCACCGAGGCACTGCTCGAAGCGGCGCGCGACGGCAAGTCGGTTGCGGACGTGATCGAGCTCGGCAAGCACGTGCTCACGCGCGACGACGTGATGGAGGGCGTGCCCGAGATGGTCAATCTCGTCCAGGTCGAGGCCACCTTCCGCACCGGTACCCAGCTCGTCACCGTCCCCAACCCGATTCCGTAGGAGCGACCGATGATCCCAGGCGAATGGCTGCTCTCCGATGAGCCGATCGAGATCAACGCCGGTCGGCGGACGTTGCGCCTGTCGGTGCGAAACACCGGCGACAGGCCGATCCAGGTCGGCTCGCACTTCCACTTCTACGAGGTCAACCACGCGCTCGAGCTCGACCGCGAGGCGGCGCTCGGTATGCGCCTCGATGTCCCGGCTGGGCAGTCGATCCGTTTCGAGGCCGGTGACGAGCGCGAGGTCGACTTGGTCGAGCTCGGTGGCAGCAGGCGCGTGATCGGCTTCAACAACCTCGTCAATGGCGGCCTGCCGCGATGAGCACTGTCTCGCGGCAGACGTACGCGTCGCTCTACGGCCCGACCGCGGGCGACCGCTTCCGGCTCGCCGACACCTCGCTGATCGCCAAGGTCGAGCAGAGCCTCGTGCTCGTCGGCGAGGAAGCCGTCTACGGCGGCGGCAAGGTCGTCCGTGACGGCATGGGCCAGATCCCGGGCCGCCGTAACGCCGACGGTGTCCTCGACCTCGTCATCACCTCGGTGATCGTGATGGACGCGGTGCTCGGCATCCTCAAGGCCGACATCGGAATCAGGGACGGGCTGATCGTCGGCATCGGCCAGGCCGGCAACCCGTTCGTGCAGGACGGCGTCGACCCGAACCTCGTCATCGGCGCCGGCACCGAGGTCATCTCCGGCGAAGGGCTGGTTGCGACCGCCGGCGCCGTCGACACGCACGTCCACTTCCTCACCCCCGACCAGGTCCCACACGCACTCTCCAACGGCGTCACAACACTGATCGGCGGCGGCACCGGCCCCGCCGACGGTTCGAGGGGCACGACCTGCACGCCCGGTCCGTGGAACCTGGCGCGCATGCTCGAGGCGACGGCGGAGCTGCCGGTCAACATCGGCCTGCTCGGAAAGGGCAACAGCAGCCGCCCGGAGACGCTCGCCGAGCAGCTCGACAGCGGCGCCTGCGGCCTCAAGGTGCACGAGGACTGGGGCGCAACGCCGGCCGCGCTGGACTGCGCGCTCGCCGTCGCCGACGACTACGACGTCCAGGTCGCCCTGCACGCGGATACGTTGAACGAGTCCGGCTACCTCGCCGACACGATCGCGGCGATCGACGGGCGCACGATTCACAGCTACCACACCGAGGGCGCCGGCGGCGGCCACGCTCCCGACCACATGGCGATCGCGTCATTGCCGAACGTGCTCCCGTCCTCGACGAACCCGACGCGGCCGTACACGACGGACACCACGGACAACCTCTTCTACATGACCGTCGTCACCCACCACCTCAACCCCGCGAACCCGGAGGACATCGCCTTCGCGCAGTCGCGCATCCG
>Ga0070741_10017661_pt1 | contig 11688 bp, 13 predicted proteins | sample Coa_R1_4_FD_66440 | JGI IMG/M metagenome (GOLD analysis project Ga0070741, IMG submission 66440) | Surface soil microbial communities from Centralia Pennsylvania, which are recovering from an underground coalmine fire - Coalmine... | ecosystem: Environmental > Terrestrial > Soil > Unclassified ...
GGCTGGGCGCGTCCATCGCCGCGCTCGCCGCGTCGGAGCTGCGCGCGTCGCGGCTGCTCGTCATCGACGAAGCGTTCGACCCGCCGGTCTACTTCGCGGAGCTCGCGAGAAGGGCACGACGCGCGAACATCGCGTACTCGGGCTCCAAGGACCTCGCCTTCGGTGTGCCGCTGTCCGGGGAGGTCGCGCGGTCCGGCGCGGGCGCGAAGGCCGCGGTCGACGCGCTCGACTGTCCCGTGACCTCGCTGCGCTACCGCGGATTCGAGGGCCGGAGCGACGTCGAGCACATCGAGGTCGACGAGGACGCCATGTGGCTCGGGCGATCCGAGCACCGCGCGATGATCGCCGCCGCGGCGCGGTGGCTCGGTGACGTGACGGTGCCGGCACCGTGAAGCGCGCGGCGGTTCTCATTCCGACGTCGGCGGGAGCGCTCGAAGGCATCGTGCACGTCCCGGAGGGTGCGCCGGCGGCCGCGGCCGTCGTCGTGCCGGGCGCAACGAGCCGCGCGGGCACGAACCGGAAATGGGCGCGGCTGGCCGACGCCCTGGCGGCGCAGGGCATCGTCGTCCTGCGCTACGACGCCGTCGACTCCGACGCCCTGGACGATGCCGCCGGCGAGATGAGGGCCCACGAAGCGATCGACTGGTTTCGGGAGCGGACGGACGGCGCCGACCTGCTTCTGTGCGGCCTGTGTTACGGGGCCCGCGCGACGCTGCTGTACGCCGCGGCGCGCAGACCGCTCGGCATCGCCCTCGTGACGCCGTTGCTGAAACGCGGTATCGGCCGCCGGGACAAGCTCAGTGTGCACGCCGCACAGCTGATGACACGGATCACGGTCCGGACGGGAATCCGACTTCCGTCCCGCTCGAAGGGTTTCGACCCGGCGATCGCGCGCGCCCTCACCACGATCGGGTCGTCGCCGAGCCCGTGGATCGTCGTCGGGGAGCGGGATCACCAGTGGCGGCCGTGGTGGAATACGAGCAAACGACCGGAGGCGCTCGCGAGCGCGACGATCGAAGTCGTCCCGGGTCTGCAGCTCCACTCGCCCCGCACGCTCGAGACGCAGGCGGCGGCGATCGAACGGGTGACGGCGTGGGCCGTGCGCACGCTGCGGGAGCGAGTCGAGTCGTGAAGACGGCCCGGCGGATACGCCGCTTCATCGAAGCGGAGCTGCTCGACGCGCCCTACGAGGGGGCCGATCCGCTCGCCGCGCAGATCCTCGACTCGCTGGCGATCGAGGAGCTGATCACGCACCTCGAGGAGACGTACCGCATCCGGTTCCAGGAGAACGAAGTCGTTCCCGAGAACTTCGTGAGCGTGGACGCACTCGCGTCCCTCGTGGATCGCAAGCGGCGCGGTACGTGAACGCGGCCGGCTCGCTGCTTGCAGCGAACCTGACGCCGCAACGGAGCGGTCGCATCTACCTGCGGACGCCGGAGCGCGACTACAGCTACGACGAGGTCGCGATGCTCTCCGACGCCGCGGGAGCCGGCTTGCTCGCCGCCGGTCTGCGGACCGGCGATCGCGTCCTGCTCGCGACCGGCGACTGCGTCGAGTTCGTGGCGACGTTCTGGGGAGCAATCAAGGCGGGCCTCGTCGTCGCTCCGTTTGCACAGCGGACGCCGGCGGATGATCTCGCCTTCATCGTGCGGGACAGCGGCGCGCGTGCCCTCGTGCGCGACCACGTGTCCGCGGCCGCATCGGCGGGTGCGGATCTCTCCGGCCTCGTGGTGCTGGACGTCGGCTCGACGTGGACCGACGTCTGCACACCCGGTGCGTCCCTGGACGAGAGCGACCGGGAGCCGGAGGACATCGCGTTGTGGCTGTACACGTCCGGCACGACGGGGCGGCCCAAGGCCGTCATGCACTCGCACCGTAGTCTCGCCGCGGCGCCGCTCGGGTTCGCCGAACATGTCGTTGGCCTCGAGCCGGGCGACATCGTGTTCTCGTCGTCCCGTTTCACCTTCACCTACGGGCTCGTCAACGGCGTCGTCCTGCCGACCGTCGCCGGTGCATCGGTGATCGTCGACCCGAATCCGGCGGTGTTCGTCCGCGAAGGCCTGGAGAGGACGCGCCCCACGATCTGGTGCGGATTTCCGAGTCTGTTCGCGAGCCTCGTGAAGCAGGACGCGGTGCCGCTCCCCGAGACGCTTCGGTTCATACGGTCGGCCGGCGAGCGCCTGCCGGTGGAGCTCTTCGAGCGGTTCCGCGATGTCTACGGCCGCGAGATCATCAACGGCCTCGGTGTGACCGAAGCGCTGCACGTCAGCTGCAACCGTCCCGGTGCGGTGGTGCCGGCGAGCGTCGGCGCGCCGGTCCCGCCGTGCGAGGTGCAGGTGCGCGGCGAGGCAGGATCCGCCGGCGAGCTCTGGGTCCGGACGCCGACCGCGTTTTCCGGCTACTGGGGCGACCCGGCCCTCACCGCGCGCATGTTCGACGGCGAGTGGATGCGCACCGGCGATCTCGTCCGGATCGAAGACGGATTGCTGTACCACGAAGGCCGTCTGGGCGACATGGTCAAGATCGGCGCCGAGTGGGTTTCCCCTTCCGAGGTCGAGGACGTGCTCCGCTCGCACCCCGACGTGCACGACGCGGCCGTTGTCCCGACCGAGGGAAAGCACGGCGTGACGACGCTGACGGCCTACGTCGCGACGGAGCGCAACGGCGGCGCGCTTGCGTCCGAGTTGCAGCGGTTGTGCCGGTCGCGCCTGCCGCTTGCGAAGGTGCCCGCTTCCTTCGAGGTTGTGGACGAGCTGCCGCGCAGCGACGCCGGCAAGCTGCAGCGGTTCCGCCTCAGGCAATAAGCGTCGCCGCGTGGATGCCGGCGGCGCCGGCCGCGAGGAAGAACAACTCGTCGTCGGCGGGACCTCGTCCCATGTGCGAGGCGGTAAGTCCGATCACCTTCGACTCGGAAAGCGCGTCGGTGACGCCGGCGACGTCCACTTCGACGACGTTGTGTGTCGTCCACTCGAGGTCTTCCGCGTAGCCCGCGGGCACGGGCACGTCCACGCGTACCAATGCGACCCGTGTGAGCGCCGTCATGGCGTGATGGCTGACGCCCGCGTGCCGTTGCCGGTCGTCTGCGGAGCTCATGCGGACGACGGCTACCGGGCGCCCGCCGAGGGACGCGGCGGCGTTCAGCGTCATCCCGAGCTCCAGGGCGCTCGTCCCGAACGTCGTTGCGGTGCCGGCTACGCCGGGACCCATTCCGACGATGACGGCGTCGGCGCGTGCGACGTGGCGCGCAGCCAGCAGTCCCGAGTAGACGTTGACTCCTTCCAAGTCTCCACCGAACGCGTGTCCGACGGTGATTGTGCTGTTGAGCCATCCCAGTTCACGCAGGCGCCGCACTGTGTTCGAATATGCGGCATCGAGGGCTCCCCCGTCGGTCATCACGTATGCAATTCGCGCCTCGGGACGATGCATCCGAAGACCGACAACCACCGGGAGCAACTGCGAGTGGAGGGACGCGGCGAGTACCGGAATCCCGTCGAGACTCTCTGCCGACCTCATCGTGTCGTGGTGCACGGACTCCGGGGCCTCGACGGAGAGAACCTCGGTTTGCATCGGCGTGTAGCGCAACTTCATGAGGTGCCCGCCCGCGTCGGTCTCGTAGCTGTCGTGCGCGAGGTTCCAGACGACGAAGTCCTCACCTCCCGAGCCGAGGCCCAGATTTGCGGCCGTCGTGTTGAGCACGACGCGGTCGCCGGCGGTCGCCGGTGCGGCGAAGCGCGTGTAGAGAACCGCATCGCGTGACGCGCCGTCGACGCGGACGCGCAGTCGTTGCAGGCCTTCGACGTTCTCGACGACCTCCTCGACGGTGCCGGTTTCGAAACGCGGCACTACATCGAGGCGATGAGGCGCTCCACCCGTTCGTCCTCGGCCTTGAACGGGTCCTTGCACAGCACCGTCCGCTGCGCCTGGTCGTTGAGCTTCAGGTGCACCCAGTCGACCGTGTAGTCGCGGCGGCGGCGCTTGGCCTCCTTGATGAACTCGGCGCGCAAGCGTGCGCGTGTGGTCTGTGGCGCCTCGACGATGGCGCGCTCGACGTGCGGCTCGGTGACCATGCGCTCGGCGTGTCCGGCGCGCTCGAGCATGTAGTACAGGCCACGTCCGCGGTGCACGTCGTGGTACGCGAGGTCGACGAGCGCGATGCGCGGGTGGCCGAGCGGCAGCGTGTGGCGCTCGCGGAACCCCTGGATCAGCTTGTACTTCATGACCCAGTCGAGCTCGCGATCGAGCGACAGCGGGTCGGACTCGAGTCCGATGAGCACCTGCTCCCAGAGCTTCAGCGACGTCTTGAGCTCGTCCGACAGCTCGCGGTGCTCGGCGTAGCGCTGCGCGCGCGTGAAGTACTCCCACTGCACCTGGACGGCGTTCAGCTCGCGTCCGTTGGCGAGACGCACCTTCCTCTTGCACGTCATGTCGTGGGAGATCTCGCGAATCGCGCGAATGGGGTTCTCGAGGGTCATATCGCGCATGACCACGTTCTCTTCGATCATGCGCAGCAGCACGGCCGTGGCGCCGATCTTGATGAACGACGCGACCTCGCTCATGTTCGAGTCGCCGACGATGACGTGGAGGCGGCGGTACTTCTCGGCGTCCGCGTGGGGTTCGTCCCGCGTGTTGATGATCGGACGCGACCTCGTGGTCGCCGAGGACACGCCCTCCCAGATGTGCTCGGCCCGCTGGGACAGGCAATACAGCGCGCCGCGCGAGGTGTGAAGCACTTTGCCGGCTCCCGCGAAGCACTGCCGCGTGACGAGGAACGGGATCAGGATGTCGGCGAAGCGCTGGAACTCGCCGTACCGGGACACGAGGTAGTTCTCGTGGCAGCCGTAGGAGTTTCCGGCGGAGTCGGTGTTGTTCTTGAAGAGGAAGACGTCGCCGGCGATGCCCTCGTCGTGCAGCCGGGCCTGGGCCCCCACGAGGAGGTTCTCGAGGCGCCGCTCCCCGGCCTTGTCGTGCGCGAGGAGGTCCGGGATGTTGTCGCACTCGGGCGTCGCGTACTCCGGGTGGGAGCCCACGTCCAGGTATAGTCGCGCGCCGTTGTCGAGGAACACGTTGGACGAGCGTCCCCATTGGACGACTTTGCGGAAGAGATAGCGCGCCACCTCGTCCGGGGACAGACGGCGCTGTCCGCGGAACGTGCACGTGACGCCGTATTCGGATTCGAGCCCGAAGATGCGCCGCTCCACGGAGCCAGTCTACGGGCCCGTAGCGCGAAGCACCCGGTACCGGGTTACGTGCGGCGGCTTCTGAAGATGCTGAAACCTCCGGGACCGACGGCCAGGCCCACGATGATCAGGATGATCCCGAAGATGATCTGTCCCTGAAACAGCTGGACGATACCGACGATCACGAGTACGACCGCGATCAACCACAAGATGAAGCCCATTCGCCCGCTCCTTTACCCGACGCCTTTCGCAAGTCGTGCCCGTGCAAGGCGGTTTACAAACGCTTGACGGCTCGATGTCAGGCGAGGGCGGCCGACAGCTGTGCGGTCGCGAGACGGCGGAACTTTCGGCGTGTCATCGTCCGGTCGAGGACGGCCGCCTCGACCTGCTCGGGGGGCAGAACGGCGTTGCCGACGCTGCGCAGTGCTTCGATACCGAGCTTCACGGCGGCGTTCAGGTCCGGTGTGGCTTCGTACCGGCCTTCCAGGAACGACGCGAGACCCTCCTCCTGACCCCCGAGAGCCACGAAGCCTTCTTCGTCGGTCATGACGCCGTCGAACATCACGCGATAGAGCTGGGATTCCTCGCCCGCGTTGCCCACCTCGGCGACGAGGATCTCGACTTCGAACGGCTTGAACGCATTGGTGAACATCTCACCGAGCACCTGGGAGTAGAGGTTCGCGAGCGCGCGCGCCGTGACGTCCTCGCGCGCGTATGCGTACCCCTTCAAGTCGGCCTGCCGGATCCCGAGGATGCGCAGACGTTCGTACTCGTCGTACTTGCCGACGCCGGCGAAAGCGATGCGGTCGTAGATCTCCGACACCTTGTGCAGCGTCGAGGACGGATTCTCCGCGAGGAACAGGATTCCGTCGGTGTACTCGAGCGCCACGATCGCGCGTCCGCGCGCGATGCCCTTCCGCGCATAGTCCGCTCGGTCCCGCATGACCTGCTCGGGAGACGCGTACATGAAGGGTGTCGGCATGCTCACACTGTCCCCCGGCGCGCGGCGCGTGCGGTGCGGTCGTCCAGCACGGCGCGACTGACCGTTTCGACCTCCGCGTCCGGAACCTCGTGGACGCCCTCGGCTGTGATCGAGAAGACCGTCGGGTACACGCCGTGGACGATGTCCGGCCCCGCTGTCGCGGCGTCCTCCTCGGCGGCGTCGGTGAGCGACTCGATCGCCATCCGCATGGCGGCCGCGCGATCGAGGCCGTCGTCCCACAGGCGCTTCAGGGTGTTCTTCGCGTGCACGCCGCCGGAACCCGTTGCGTAGTAATCGGCCTCCACATACGCGCCGCCGGTGACGTCGTAGGAATAGATGCGGCCGACGCCCGCGCGCAGGTCGTAGCCGCCGAACAGCGGCACGACGATGAGACCCTGCAGCGCGGCGGGAAAGTTTCCGCGGATCAGGCGGCCGAGGTGGTTCGCCTTTCCCGCGAGCGAGAGCGTCTCACCCTCGACCTTCTCGTAGTACTCGAGCTCGGTCTGGAAGAGCCGCACGATCTCGATCGCGGGACCGGGGGTGCCCGAGATCGCCACGGCGGAATGCGAATCGGTCGGGAACACCTTCTCGATGTCGCTCATCGCGATGGACATGCCGGCCGTCGCGCGCCTGTCCCCCGCCATCAGCACGCCGTCGGTGTACCGCAGCGCCAGGATCGTGGTCGCGTGCACGTCTTCGTCGGTGCCCGCGCCCATCGTCGGCAGCAGATCGGGACGGTCGGCCCTCAGGAAGTCGGTGAAGCTCGATCGCAGCCGGGCCGGATCGGTGAGCGGGTTTCGATCGGTCATGAGTGTCGCCCTCTAGCGAGGCCCGACCTTACCGCGTGCGGTGCGGGGGCGTCGGGCACGGGCGGTGGGACGGCTCGGCGGCGCGGGCACGGGATTGCATATGCGGCAGGCGATCAGGTCCTTGGCCAGGGCGGCTTCGACGCTCATCTCGACCAGTCCTTCGCGTCCGGCCACGAGCGGGCAGTCGGGACGGTGGAACGAGGTGTGTCCGGTGACCACGCGCGGTCCCTTGCCGTCGTCGACGGCTTCCTCCTCCGGCGGCGGTGCGAGGCGGATGAGTGCGTCGCGAACCTCCGCGAGCATGGCCTCGACCCGGTGGCCGTCCTCGCGGCGCGTGTCCACCGAGATGAGGATCGCGCCGAGGATCACCAGGGCGAGCCCGCCGATGCCGCCGGAGATCAGATAGGGAAACTGCGCGGTGAGGCGGTCGACGCTGGCCGCGCCGTTCCAGCCCAGGAAGACGAGGACGAACCCCGCCAGGCAGAGAAGCACGCCGAGCTTTGCGCCGAAGCGCTCGAATCTGCTCATCGCTTCGCCCGCGCGGGTTTGTGTTTGCGCGGTCCGGTGCTGCGCGCCGTGCCGCCGAGGTACTGCGCGCGCAGGTCGGCGCCGCTCACGTCCCGTCCCTTCCCGGAGAAGACCAGCGTTCCCTTTTCGAGAATGAGCACACGGTCCGCGTACGGGAGCACGCCGACGTTCTGCTCCACGATGATCACGGTCGTCCCGCTCTTGTTGATCCGGTTCACGGCTTTGAAGACCGTCTGCGCCAAGAGCGGGCTCAAGCCGAGCGAGGCTTCGTCCACCAGGAGCAGTCTCGGCTGCGACATCATTGCGCGGCCGATGGCGAGCATCTGCTGCTCACCGCCCGACAGCGTGCCGGCTGGCTGCGCCGCACGCTCGCTCAGCACCGGGAAGTACTCGAAGACCAAGTCCTTGGTCTGCTCGTACTCGCTGCCGCGGCGTTTGGTCCACGCACCGAGGCGAAGGTTCTGCTCGATCGTTAGCTCCGGGAACACTCGGCGTCCTTCGGGACACAGCGAGATTCCCATGCGGACGAGCTCATTCGGCGGCTTTCCTCCGACCTCTTCGCCGTCGAAGACGATCGATCCCCCGTCCGGTCGCTTCACACCGGCAATGGTGTGCACCGTCGTCGTCTTGCCGGCTCCGTTGAGGCCGAAGAGTACGGCCGTCTCGCCTTCGTCCACGTCGAAGTCGAGGCCCATGAGGACGGGGAACCCGTAGCCCGCCCGCAGGTCGCGCACCTCGAGCAGCGCCACTAGACCGCCTCGTCTCCGAGATAGGCGCGGATGACTTCCGGATGCTGCCGCACTTCGTCCGGCTTGCCGTGCGCGAGCATGCTGCCGAAGCTCAGGCAGTACACGTAGTCGCACACACGAACGACCATCGGGACGTGGTGCTCGATCATCAGCACCGTCAGTCCGAAGTCGTGGCGCAGCTGCAGCAGTGTGTCGCCGAGCTGTTCCGACTCTTCGGGTCCCATGCCGGAGGTGGGCTCGTCGAGCAGCAATACGTCGGGGTCCGTCGCCAGCACCGTCGCGAGCTCGATGCGCTTCAGGTCGCCGTACGGAAGCCCGGCCACCTGCTCGTCGAGCAGCTCTGTCAGGTCGAGCAGCTCGACCAGGCGGTCGGCGCGGTCGTTGAGCTCGCCCTCGGTACGGAACGTCCGCGGGACGCCGACCATCCCCGAGATCGTCGAGTACGTGGCGAGCAGGTGCTGGGCGCTCTTGAGGTTGTCGCGAACGGTTGCGCCCTTGACCATGCCGACGTTCTGGAAGGTCCGTCCCATGCCGATGGCCGTGCGCTGGTGGACGTCCAGCGACGTGACGTCGTGGCCCTTGAACTCGACCCTGCCCGAGTCGGGCGTGTAGAAGCCGGTGATCATGTTGAACGTCGTCGTTTTGCCGGCGCCGTTCGGTCCGATGACGCCGACGATCTCCCACTCGCCGACGAAGATGTTCACGTCGGACGCGGCACGCACGCCGCCGAACTGAATCGAAGCACCCTTCGTCTCAAGCACGGATGTCGGTCACCTGCACTTCGCGTAGGCCGCGGTCGTGGATGTCGAAGCGATGTCCGCCCAGCCACCGCACGAACGGACGGATCTGCTGGCCGATGCCGCCGGGGAACAACGTGAGCGTCAGGAGGAGCAGCAGGGGGCCGATCACCAGTGCCGCCGAGCCGCCGGTGAGCGTCGGTCCCGGAATGATCACCAGGAAATGCTCCACGCCGGGGACGTGGTGGATGACGTATTCGATCATCGCGAAGAGCGCCGAACCAATGACGATGCCGGTGCGGCTCTTGAGGCCGCCGACGACCGTCATGATCACGAAGATCAGCGCGAGCTGGAAGTTGAACACCTCGCTGGACACCTGTGTGTTGAGGTGCGCGAACAGCGCGCCGCCGAGGCCGGCGAGCACGCCGGACACGACGAACGCAAACAGCGTGAAGAGCGTGACGTTGATGCCGAACGTGGACGCGACGCGCGGATTCTCGCGCAGCGCGAGCAGGGCGCGTCCGCCCTTGGTTTTCATCAAGCGGTAGTCGACCCACAACACGCCGGCGAGGAAGACCAGGCACAGGAAGTAGTACGCGTGGTCGGTCGAGAACCCCGACGGGCGCGGCGCGTTCTGACCGGCGGCTCCGCCGGTGAGCGACTGGATCTTGAAGATCGTGTTCTGCGCGAGGAGTCCGTACGACAACGTCACGAGCGCGAAGTACAGGCCGCGCACGCGCAGCGACACGAGGCCGAGCACGAGGGCCTGCAGACCGCCGACGGCCATCGCCACGAGCACGCCGACGAGGAACGGCTGGTGGAGCTGCGACACCACGTAGGCCGACGTGAACGCGCCGATGCCGACGAAAGCCTGGTGGCCGAGCGAGATCTGTCCCGTGTAGCCGATGAGCACGTTCAGCGACAGCCCGATGATCGAATAGATCGCGGCGAGCGCGAAGAGGGCCGTGTCCGAGGCGGGACGCGACAACGGCCACAGCAGGACCAGACCGGCGACGAGTGCCAGAACCGCGCCGCGCGCGATCCATCCCTGCGGCGTCGGACGAAATCCCTCGATGCGCGGAGGCGCTTCGCCGATGGTCCCGAGGCTCTCCGCGGCGTTCGCGGGGGCCTGCGAGGTGGGCTGGTTCTCGCGGCGGCGCCGCGCCTCGTCCGGAAAGGCCTGCGGTTTCGTCGACTCGCTCACGACGTCTTCCCCAGCAGTCCCTGCGGGCGAACGGCGAGGACCAGCACGAGGATGATGAACACGACGAGCGTGTCCGGGGACGGGACGCTCTTCAGCGCCGTCGACTGGAGCGCCACGCTCTGCGCGACGCCGACGATCGCGCCGCCGACGAACGCCCCGGGCAGACTCGTCATGCCGCCGAGCACGGCGGCCGTGAAGCCCGGGATGAGCGCCGTCGTCGTCATGAAGCCGGGGAAGAAGCTGCCGGAGATGGGCGCGTTCAACACGCCGGCCAGGCCCCCGAGGAGGCCGGCCAGCCCCCACGTGAAGGCGGCGACACGTTTTGTGTTGATGCCGACGAGCTCGGTAGCCGTGGGGTCCTGCGCGGCGCCGAGCAGCGCGAGGCCGTAGTACGTCTTGTTGAAGAAGTACCAGAGACCGATGCCGAAGCCCGCGAGCACCAGGACGAGCAGCAGGCGCTGGTCGGACACGAAGACGCCGAAGATCGACAGCCGGTCGGTGCGCTGGAGCGCCGGCGTGAGCTGACGAGGCAGAGGCAGGCCGATCCAAAACTCGATGCCGATGCACAGCAACGCGACGCCGGCGGTGGCGACGAGAAGGATGACGCGCGGCGACGAGTACAGGGGCCGCACCACGAGACGCTCCGTCCCGAGCCCGAGTGCCACGGCGCACCCCATCGCGAGCAGGACGCAGAGCACGTACGGCAGGTGCCGCTGCGTCAGTAGCCACATGATGTAGATCGCGACGGTGCCGAACTCGCCCTGTGCGAAATTGAAGATGCCGCTCGACTTGTAGACGAGCACCAACCCGAGCGCGATGAGCGCGTACATCGCCCCGTTCACCAGACCGATGACCAGAGCCTGCTGCACGTCGAACACGAACAGCAGCACGACGAACACGACGACGGCCGCCAGGACGATCAGCAGGTTTTGGCTCGCACGCAGGAAGTCGACCACCGAGTCGACCGCTCCCCTGCCCCGCGTGAGTGTGGCCATCAGAAGTGGGACGCGAAGGCCGCGGTCGTCATGTACTGCAGCTTCTGACAGTTGAGGGTGAGCAGCGTCACCGTGCTGGCGCCGAAGTGCGGGGTCGCGCCGAACTTCACCGGCGAGAAGACGTTGGTGGCGTAGTTCTTCCCCTGCGCCAGCACTTTGAGGAGCGACTGCCGGCTGAGGGTCGGTCCGGCCGACTCCATCTCCTGCCTCACCATCTTCTCGATCCCCCACAGCAGGATGCCGATGTCGTCGGGCTGGGACGTGTTCCCGTTCTTCTTCTTGTAGGCGGGCACGTAGTTGGGATCGCGGGAGTTGATCTGGTCCATCTCGATCATCGGTGAAAGGACGCGGATGTCCGGGAACGGTGGGGGCTGGCAGACGGTCGCGGCGATGAGGTTGACACCCGTCGACAGACCGGGTCCGGTGAACGTCGGCGTGTACTGCTGCTGCTTGGCGCTGGACACGAGGAACCCGAACACCGTCGGCGAGATCAGCGCGTAGACCACT
>Ga0070741_10017662_pt1 | contig 11686 bp, 11 predicted proteins | sample Coa_R1_4_FD_66440 | JGI IMG/M metagenome (GOLD analysis project Ga0070741, IMG submission 66440) | Surface soil microbial communities from Centralia Pennsylvania, which are recovering from an underground coalmine fire - Coalmine... | ecosystem: Environmental > Terrestrial > Soil > Unclassified ...
GATGGACGAAGCCACGCGCGCGCGGATTTTCGAACCGTTCTTTACGACCAAAGAGCAGGGCAAGGGCATTGGCCTGGGCCTCGCGACCGTGTACGGCATCGTCAAGCAGAACGGCGGCTACATCTGGGTCTACAGCGAGCCGGGCCACGGCACCGTCTTCAAGGTGTACTTGCCGCCAGCCGAAGTGCCGACCACGGTGACGCGGGCCGATGGGTCTTCGAGCGTCGACACGCGTAAACGGCGCGGATGGGAAACGGTACTGCTCGTCGAGGACGAAGATGCCGTTCGCGCCCTGGCGCGCGAGGTGCTGCGCCGTCACGGGTACGTCGTATTGGAAGCGAAGCACGGCGTCGAAGCGCTTCGGCTGGCCGAGCGCCACCCTGATGAAGTTCACCTGTTGATCACCGACGTCGTGATGCCGCACATGGACGGCAGCGAGCTGGCGAAGCGTCTGTCGACGGCACGTCCGAAGATGAAAGTGCTGTTCATGTCCGGCTACACGGACCACGCGGCGTTGCATCGCGATCTGACAGCCGGCGCGGCGTTTGTGCAGAAGCCGTTCACACCCGAGGCGCTCGCGCGCAAGGTTCGTGCGGTTCTCGACGCGCAAGCGGTCGAGCGGTAACCGGCACCAATCCTGCACTTGAGTCGGGTATCCATGTCCGACTCAGCCATTGCTCTCGAACGGCGCTTGCCAATTGGCGCCGAGTTGATCGGCGACGGCCGTGCGCACCTCCGCGTCTGGGCGCCCGCGCGCCGGCGCGTCGCGGTGCACATCAACAATGCCGACATCGAGTTGACGCGCGACGCGAACGGGTACTTCGCAGGCGAATTCCCAGCGGCGGCTGGCGATCGCTATCAGTTGCGCGTCGACGCGGACGAGAAGCTGTACCCGGATCCAGCGTCGCGGTACCAGCCGGACGGACCGCACGGCCCCTCGGTCATCGTCGATCCGACGACGTTCCGGTGGAACGACGCCGCGTGGCGCGGCGTGAGAATCGAAGGGCAGGTCGTGTACGAGTTGCACGTCGGAACCTTCACACCCGAAGGCACCTGGACGGCGGCCATCGCTCAACTGTCCGAGCTCGCCCGGATCGGCATCACGCTGATCGAAGTGATGCCCGTCGCGGAGTTCGACGGACGCTTCGGCTGGGGCTATGACGGCGTCGATCTCTTCGCGCCGATGCATGTCTATGGCGCGCCCGACGACTTCCGCCAGTTCGTCAACGCGGCGCATCAGGTGGGCCTTGGGGTCATCCTCGACGTCGTTTACAACCACCTCGGACCGGTCGGAAATTACCTGCGCGTGTTCGCGCCTCAGTACTTCAGCGAGAAGTATGAAAACGAGTGGGGCGACGCGCTGAACTTCGACGGCGCCGATTCCGGTCCAGTGCGCGAGTTCTTCACGGCAAACGCCGCGTACTGGATCGACGAGTTCCATCTCGACGGACTGCGGCTCGATGCGACGCAGCAGATATTCGACGCCTCGCCGCAGCACGTGCTCGTGGAGATTGGCCAGCGTGCACGCGATGCGGCGAAGGGGCGGTCGATCGTCCTGATCGCCGAGAACGAGCCGCAGGACGCGCGCCTGATCCGTCCCGCGGATGCCAGCGGCTACGGACTCGACGCCGTTTGGAACGACGACTTCCACCACGCAGCCGTCGTCGCGATGACGGGGCGCAACGAAGCCTACTATTCCGACACGCACGGCCACGCGCAGGAGTTCGTATCGGCGGCCAAGTACGGCTATCTCTTTCAGGGGCAGTACTACCACTGGCAGCGGCAGTCGCGCGGCACGCCGGCGTTCGACGCGTCGCCGGCGCAGTTCGTGTCGTATCTGCAGAATCACGATCAGATCGCGAATTCGGCGACTGGCTTGCGCGGGCATCTGATGACGAGCCCGGCGCGCTGGCGGGCGCTGACGGCGTTGACGCTGCTGATGCCGTCGACGCCGATGCTGTTCCAAGGCCAGGAGTTCGGATCGTCTGCGCCGTTCCTGTACTTCGCGGATCACGAACCCGAACTGGCGGCTGCCGTGCGCAAGGGCCGTGCGGAATTTCTCGGACAGTTTCCCAGCATCCGCGACTTCCTCGAGCGCGGCCACATCGCCGATCCGTCGAGCCCGGCGACCTTCGAACGCTGCAAGCTCGATTTCTCGGAGCGGACGACGCACTGCGATCAGTACGCGCTGCACCAGGATCTGTTGCGCGTGCGGCGTGAGGATGCGGTGTTCCGACAGCAGCGACCGCACGGAGTCGATGGCGCCGTCGTGTCGTCGACAGCCTTCGTGCTTCGCTTCTTCGCCGACGATCCGCTCGACGATCGGCTGCTGTTCGTCAACCTGGGCGCCGACTGCTCGCGACGCTCGATCGCCGACCCGCTGACCGCGCCGCCCCTCGATACGGACTGGGCCGTCCGGTGGTCGAGCGAGGATCCGATGTACGGCGGCCTCGGCACGCCGGATCCGTGGCCCGGCGGTTGCTGGTTCGTTCCGGCGGAGACGGCACTGCTGCTCGCGCCCGGACCGAAACGCGAACCGCGCGCAAAACCCAAGCTTCGGAGGACCGCCTGATGCTGCAGCCGTCTGCCTTGCCCGTGCGTCGTCTTCAATGGCCGCCGGCGGATCACTCGAATCCAGAAGCGCTCGTGACGCAGGAGTGGCTCGTCACGAATGGGCTCGGGGGCTATGCATCGGGAACTGTCGCCGGTGTCATCACGCGGCGGTATCACGGGTTATTGATCGCGGCGCTTGGCGCGCCACTCGGGCGCACGGTGATGCTGAGTCACATTGCCGAACAAGTGCGCTTCTCCGACGGCCGACGGATTGAGATTGGCGGACGCGAGCGATCGGGCGGCACGCAGGATGTCCACGGCGTCGGGTACCTCGTCGAGTTCCGTCTCGAAGCGGGATTGCCGATCTGGCGATACGACGTCGAGGGCGTGATCCTCGAGAAGCGCGTGTTCCTGCCGCACATGCAGAACACGGTGCATCTCTTGTACGAACTCGTGTCGGGCGCCGACGCACTCGAGTTGGCGCTGCGTCCATCTGTCAACTTCCGCGCGCAGGAGCTGCCGGTCAGCGAACCGCTCGGCGCGCCGTACGAATTTCGCGCGTGCGGCGACGAGCACGAGGTGATGCTCGCCAACAGCCCATTCCCGGCGCTGCGGATGAAACTCTGGGCCGAAGATGCGACGTTCACGCTGAAGGGCAAGCGGATCGAGAACATTCAGTATCCGGTCGAAGAAAGCCGCGGCTATCAGGCGCGCGGCGATCTGTGGAGTCCGGGCTACTTCCGGATGACGCTGCGGAAAGGCGAGCGGGCCGCCCTCGTGGCGTCGACCGAGACGTCCGAGACGATGAATGTGCTGCCGCCGAAGGAAGCGATCAGCGCGGAGGAGCGTCGACGGCAGCGTCTCGTCGCGCAGGCTGCCGCTCCCGCGCGCGATCAAATGGCCGCGGAACTGGTGCTCGCCGCCGATCAATTCATCATCACGCCGGCGGGACGCACGGAAGAAACGGCGCGCGCGCACGCGTTCGGCGACGAAGTCCGCACCGTGATCGCCGGCTATCACTGGTTTACCGACTGGGGCCGCGACACGATGATCAGCCTCGAGGGGTTGACGCTCGTCACCGGACGTCACGTCGAAGCGGGATACATCCTGCGCACGTTCGCGCACTACGTCCGCGACGGCCTGATCCCGAACATGTTTCCGGAAGGGAAGACCGAAGGCCTGTATCACACGGCGGACGCCTCGCTCTGGTTCTTCCATGCCGTCGCGCGCTACGTCGAATGGTCCGGCGATCGGCTGACGCTCTCGATCGTGTATCCGAAGCTGAAACAGATCATCGACGCGCACGTGCGCGGCACGCGGTTCGGCATCCATGTCGACGAACGTGACGGACTCCTGACGCAGGGCGCCGACGGCTACCAGCTCACGTGGATGGACGCGAAGGTCGATGGCTGGGTCGTGACGCCACGCCGCGGCAAGGCGGTCGAGATCAATGCGCTGTGGTACAACGCGCTGCGGTTGATGGAGCAGTGGGCGAAGGACGAACACGACCCGTCGGCCGCGGATTACGCATCACGCGCCGATCGGGCGCGCCAGTCCTTCAACGATCGCTTTTGGTACGCCGACGGCGGATATCTCTTCGACGTCGTCGACACCGAAGGCGGCGCGAACGATTCGAAGTGCCGCCCAAATCAGGTGTTCGCGATTTCGCTTCCGCATCCGATCCTCGCGCGCGAACGATGGGAACCAGTCATGCGCGTCGTCCGCGACCGATTGTTGACGCCAGTCGGCTTGCGCTCGCTCGCGCCGGGCGATCCGGAGTTCAAACCGCGGTACTTCGGCGACCTTCGCGCGAGAGATGCCGCCTATCACCAGGGGACGGTGTGGGCGTGGCTCGTCGGGCCGTACGTTGACGCGTGGCTGAAGCTGCATCCCGACGACCTTGACGAAGCGGAACGCGTCCTCAATGGATTTGCCGAGTCGCTGGACAGTATGTGCGCGGGAACGATCGCGGAGATTTTCGATGCGGAGCCGCCGTTCACGCCGCGCGGCTGCGTCGCGCAGGCGTGGAGCGTCGCGGAAGTGCTGCGCGTGCTCGCCCGCGTCTCAGCCAAACGCCGTGGCACCGAGCTTGCCTTACATACCGTGGAGGCATAGCTCATGGCCAACGATGATCGCGTTCAGCGAGGCATTCTCGGCAATATCAATCCGGAACCGCGCGCGAAGGATCGCATCACCAACGCGGGCGGCATGCATGACAACCCGGAATCGATGGAAGGCGGCTCGCGTCACGATCGGACGGAGCATTCCGGTTCGCGCGACGTCACCGAAGGTGTAACCGGTGGTCTCGGCACCGAAACCGGCGGCACACGTAATTACCGGACCGGCACTGGCGCGACCGGTGGTGACATCGGGAACCGACCGGAGTAGCGCGTAGCGCAGCCTTTAGGGCTGCAGCGCAGCACGCTGAAGGCGTGCGCTACGTCTTCCCGCGCATTTTTCTGAGCGCGCGGCGATCGCGTTTTTCTGGTGTGGTGGGCGGCGTGTTCGCCGCTCGCCACAATCGTTCCATCTTCCGCACTTCAATTTCTTCAGGCGACGGCGGCGGCGTGAGATCTTCGTACAGCTGACGGGCGTCAGCCTTGGCCACGTGTTTGTCCGCCGCGCCGCGGACGAGGACCTTCTGCTTGCGACCAAATGGACGGCTGATCTCGATCTCGTCACCCGGCTTCAACCGGCGATTCGGTTTCGCCGGCTGACCGTTGACGCTGATTCGGCCGATCTTGCACGCGTGCTGCGCTTCGGACCGCGTGCGGAAGAGACACGCGACGTCAAGCCAGATGTCGATGCGGACGTCGTCGGCCATCACTTCGGCGACGGCACCGCCCCAGGAAAGACGTACGCGAAGAGGAGCGCGACGACGCCCATGATGCTCATCAGCAAGACGCTGTGCTTGATCGTAAAACGGAACAAGCGGCTCTCGTCCGCCGATGTCATGCCTGTCGCGGCGACGGCGACGGCGATGCTCTGAATCGAGATCATCTTGCCCATCACGCCCGCAGCCGAATTAACCGCCGCCGTCAGCACCGGATTCAGGTGCAGCGCGGTGGCGGTGACGACCTGCAGATTCCCGAACAGCGCGTTCGCCGACGTGTCGCTGCCGGTCAGGAACACACCCATCCATCCGACGACGGCGCCGAAGAAGGGGAACGCGGGACCGGTGGCGGCGAGCGCGAGGCCGAGCGTCGACGTCATTCCCGAGTAGTTCATCACGTACGCGAGGCCCAGCATCTCGGCGATCGTCAGCATCGCGAACGACAACTGCTTGAACGTCGCGACGTAGATGCCGCCCAGTCGTCTCGGCCCGACGCGCAGGAACGCGGCGGCGAGGATCGTTGCGATGAAGCAGGCGGTGCCCGACGCCGTCAGCCAATTCAGCGTGAAGACGGCGGCATACTTCGACTCGGTCGGCGTCACCGGCGGGATCCGCACGATCATGTTGTGCAATCCGGGCACGAAGAGGCCGTTCAACACCGTCGGGCTCTTCCACGCGGTCGGCAGCAGCGCGTGAGTCCGCGCGTCGATCGCGTTCTTGATCGCCGGCTCGCCCGCGATCAGTACGCACACCACGAGGAGCAAGTAGGGCATCCACGCCGAGAAGATTTCGGCGCCGCGATGATGCGCCCGTCCGCCGACGCCGGCCGGTCGATCCCCTTCGAGCCGCATGATCTTCTTGGGCTTCCACAGCTTCAGCACGACGACCATGACGAAGATGCACGTCAGCGAGCTGAGGACGTCGGTCAACTCCGGCCCGAGCAGGTTCGACACCAGCAACTGCGTGCCGGCGAACGACACGCCGCACGCGACGATCGCCGGCAGCACTTCCATCGCGCCGGCGAACCCCACCATGACAACGAGGAGGTAGGTCGGAATGAGGACCGACATCAGCGCGCACAGGCGACCGACCATCGCGCTCAGCGCCATCACCGGCAGTCCGGTCACGTTGGCGAGCGTCGTCACCGGAATGCCGATCGATCCGAACGCGACGGGCGCCGTGTTCGCGAGAAGACAGATACCGGCTGCGTAGAACGGATCGAAACCGAGACCGGCGAGCATTGCGCCTGACACAGCCACCGGCGCACCGAAGCCGGCTGCACCTTCGATGAACGCGCCGAACGAAAACGCGATGAAGAGCGCCTGTAGACGACGATCGTCAGTCAGGCTGCCGACGGAGTCCTTGATGACTTCGAACTTGCCGGTGTCGACGGCGAGTCGATACAGCATGATCGAGCTGAAGACGATCCACGCAATCGGAAACAAGCCGTAAGCCGCGCCATAGAGCGTCGAGATGATCGCGAGCTGAAACGGCATGCCGTACACGCCGAGCGCAACGAGCAACGCCGACGCGAGCGCCGCCAATGCCGACATCCACGCGGGTTTGCGAAAGACCCCCAGCATGAGGAAGAGGACGACGATCGGGACCGCGGCGACTGCGGCTGAGACACCGAGGCTCCCGGCGACTGGTTCGTAGTTGTGCTTCCACATCGGCCGCCGAAGTATAAGCGGGCTGGCGTCAGGCTTGCTACATTAGGAGCTATGGCTCCGCCAGTCGTCGCGGTTCTCAACTCCAACGACGACGTCGTCGAAATGCTTCGGATCGTGTTGGAGCAGGCTGGCCTGATTGCCGTCACGGCGCACGTCGACGCGATTCGCCGCGGCGAGCAAAGTCTGATCGACTTCATCAAGGAGCACGAGCCGGCCGTCATCCTGTACGACCTCGCGCCGCCCTACGATCGCAGTTGGCGCTTTCTGGACCACGTGCGCGAGTCGGACGTGATGAAGGGACGGAAGTTCGTCATCACGAGCACGAATGCCCAACGCGTTCGCGAGATCGTGGGCGACGTGGCGCACGTGTACGAAATCGTCGGCAAGCCCTACGACATCGGCGAAATCGCAAAAGCGGTGCTGCGCGCGCTCGGGCGCGGTGACGACTTGCCGCCTGACGCGCGTCGCGTCTGACCACAATGCCATTTCACCGGCTCGCGATCGCGGGTGCCATCTTCGCCATCGGATGTCACACCGCGGCCCCGTCCGCGCCGACGCCTGCGCAGACGATCGACGTTTTGAACTACGTCATCGGCGACACCGCGTTGTGGCCACGGGTCGGCAACCACTCGCAGAATCAATTCGTCGATCCAGCACAGCAGGAAGTGTGCTGGGTGAAGTACGCCAACGCGCGAACGTTCGAGTGCTGGCGCTGGGACGACAACTTCATCTACCACGTCGTCGATCACGCGATCGACGGCAACACCGGCGAGTCGTATCGGTTCAGCGACGGTCGCTGGATGCCGCGCCACTTCCAGAACACCTGGTCGCTGGATCTGCCGGCGAATACGATCACGTGGTTCGATCCGAGTTGCCGCGTGAACCCCGCTCGATCCGGCCAGTTTCCGTATCGGATGAGCGCATGGATCGAGCCGGCGCGCGATGCGGGACCGGACCTCGGCGTGCGCGACACGCTCGTCCTCGAGTATCAGCCGTACGACTTGTTCGGGAAGTCAGGCGATGCGGAGTTCTTCTACTTCGCGCGCGGCGCCGGCTGGTACGAATGGGATCGCGCTGCGGCACACGACATGTTCAACCGGATTGGCGGTCCGGCGCGGACGCCGGCGCGCGAGATCCTCTGCAACTGAAACCGCAACTGCACCTGCTAACTGCGAATTGCACCTGCCAACTGCGAACTGCAACTGCGAACTGCTTAGCGCATCTGCGAGAGGGTCGCAGTGTCGATCGCGCACGACACCGTGCGAGCCTTGCCGATCATCTCGAAGGTGATGTCCGCGGTCGGCGCGAAGGGCGCGAAGTCGAAGATGAAGTTGCCGACGCCGGCATCGAGAGACTTCGAGACCGGCAGCACCGTTTTTCCATCACGCTTGATCTGGAATCCGGTCAGCGCGTTCTTCGCCGCGGGTTTCGGCGTCAGCTTGACCGTGATGCGCGTCCGCTGCGCTTCGGCGTAGCTCGGTGTGGGCGCTTCCTGCTTCGCGCGCACGGCGCGCCACACTTCGTACGCGACCATCTTGTACGGCGTGAACATCGCGATCTCGAAGTCCGGGTTCTTGCACAATTCGGCTTCGTAGAACACACACAGCGGCCGCTGTCCGCCCTGCTTGCCGCACGACACCGCGTTCCAATAATTTTCCTGATTGATCGCCTGAATGCCTTTCGTCCACGCGGGCGTGATCGACGGCAGGGAAGCCTTGATCGGTTCCTGTGCGGTCAGCGATCGCGCCGAAAAGACCAGCACCGTCGTCAGACCGAGGAACACGAGCACCGCTTGTTTGACGCGGTCCATCTGCTCAACCGAGAGTCGGCCGACGCGCTTGCCCAGCCTTGACTTGGCCACGGTGGTCAGCTTGTCCACCATCACATCACTCCTCGTTTGGAGGCCATTATCTCGGCTTGGGTCGATCTCGATGCGCGTGAGCGGCACGTCGACGTGGGCCGTCGTCAGTGGACAAATCGTGATCGAATCAGTCGCGGGGAAGCTGTTTGTATCCTGAACGACGAGCGCGGGTCGGGGCTTACTCGCATAATCGGGACCTCCGGAGACGGTCCACAGCTCGCCTCGTTTCACTTCGGCGGCCACTCCGAAATCGCGTCGACAAACGCCTGATCCTCCGCGGCGGACGGACTCTCCGCGAGCAGCCGCGACTGACGCCGCGCCTCGCGGAGAAATTCGGGCGATCGGACGTCCGGTACCCAGATCTGAATCGGCTTCAGACCGCGACGGCGCAGTCGGTCGCGATGGGCGCGCACCTTCTCTCGAGTTTTTCGCCGTGTGGTACTCGACATTTCACCGCGGATGGTTACATGTAACCTACCACATCCGGCTTTGAACTGCTATGATTGGGGTTCTCGTACCGACGATTGACCCACCTCGTGGCGAGGTAGCTCAGTTGGTAGAGCATACGACTGAAAATCGTAGTGTCGACAGTTCGATTCTGTCCCTCGCCACCAACTAACTCTTTCTTGTTCATCGACTTCGCCAAACGCTCTCGAAGCGCTTCGGCGTCCGTCGCGGCAAATGTCCCCGAGATTGTCCCTGCCAGCGCCTGTAGCTTGCGCGAGGCCATCGCCAGGTCTTCTTCGCTCGTGATGTCGTAGCGGTCGAACACGCTGCGCGTCTTGTGGCCGGTGATCCGCATCGCGATCGAATCGGGCACGCCGGCGCGGACGAGATTGCGGACCGCCGTTCGCCGGAAGTCATGAGGCACGCGCCCCGGGCAACCGGCCGCCTTCGTCGCGGTCAGCCACGCGTGCCGAAAATATCGGATGCGCTTGCCGCCGCGGTGAACGAACACCCACGGCGAGATCACTCCCTGACTCGCGAGTGCTTCGTGCGCGGCCTGCAAGCCGTCGACGACGGCGACGAGCTCGACCAACTCGGCATACTTGAAGGTTCGACCCTCTCCGTTCTTCGTGGTTCCTGGCTCCAGACGAATCACGCCCGCCGCGCGATCGACCTGGTGCCATTGCAGCGGAAGGATTTCGGAGTTGATCCGCCAGCCGGTGTAATACGCGAAGGTCGCGACTGCCTGCAGGGGAAGTGGGAGCTTTGTTCGGACCGCCTCGAATTGAGCACGCTCGAAGAACCCCTGCCGCGCGTTGTCCTCGGTCAACATCGGGATGTGCGGCCGCTGCAGGAGTTTGCCGGCCTGAATGATGAATCGTCCGCTCGTTGCGCTACCGTTTTCTCGCTTTGGATCAGAGACGTGCGTTTGTCTGCCGTGTTGGTCATTCGGCGCGTTCCTTCCACGCCTCGATCACGCGATCGAGATCACGACGGTCGAACCACATCCGCTTCTGGCCCGGTATGCGAACGACGGGGATGTAGCCGTTCAGCGCGGCGTCACGCAGCGTCGTATACGGCCAGCCGGTGTATGCCGCCGCATCCTGCGCGCTGAGTAGGCGAGCCTTCGACATTTCGCCGGTCATGCCGGCACCTTCCTGAACTCGTCGAGATAGTTGCTCGTCTCATCGGCAGACATCACACTCGCGTTCGACCGAGTCGATGACGTCGCTTGCGTCGGCTCGTCTTGCCAGCGTCCTTCATTGAGCCACGTCGCCGGATTCGGGACCACGTGTCGCTTCCATTGGTCCGTCTGCCGTTGCTGCGCTATCGCCGCGGTGATGGCTCTCTGCGTTGCCATGTCCGGCGCGAGCCTCGCCCACGCCCGCCGCGCTGCGTCCTTTCCGACCCTTCGTGGATACGAGGCCCAGAACGCATCGAAGCCGTTCGCGTCCTGATCAGCACACACGTGTGTGTCTGAAATCGAAGATGAAGATGAAGATGAAGACGAAGATGAAAGGGGTGGGGGAGACGATACCGTCTCTGAACCCTCGCGGTCTTCGGCGAGGGTATCCTTCGGCTCATCCTTCGTGGATGCCTTCATGCGAGCAGCGACGGTCGGATGTTCGATGCTTTTTCGCCCACCGTTCGCACGCGCGAGACGCAGCGCTTCATCGCGAACCATGCGGGGGGAAAAGATCGTTCCGTCCGATCGCCGCTCGAACACGCCGACTGCGAGCAGCTCCGACAGCAAGGTGCTGACGTCGCCGACACTTTCGCCGACACGACGGGCAAGCGCCTCTACGGTCATCGACACGCCAGAGACGACGAGGTGTCCATACGGAGCACCGTCGTGCATCAACGCAATCATGTCGATGGCGAGACCGCGCGCGGCCAGCGAACACGTGCGAAGGCCAGGATGGCGAAACCAATCACTGACATAAAACGCTAGGGCGGGCCGGTTATTGAACCCCACGTGCTACGCCGTCTTTTCCGAAGGTTCGACGTCTTTTATGGTGTGGCACTCGGCGACCTGTGCGGCGCGCTGGTGCAATTCGGGATACGCGCGACGGACGACCTCAAATTCGCGAAGCACCGCCTCCACGTCGATACCGATGAACGTCAGATACGAGCGAAGCGTATCGAATCGACCGGGCAGGAGCCCGCGCGATTCGAACTGGCTGGTGACGCTCTCCGGAATTTTCAGACACTCGCGGATGTCCGCAAGAGCAAGTGGACGGCTGTCGGCTCGCGTTTTCTGGCGACGGACTGCACGGGCGCGGTGACCGAGCTCGATAACGCACGGTCGGCGATATCGTTGAA
>Ga0070741_10017663_pt1 | contig 11686 bp, 9 predicted proteins | sample Coa_R1_4_FD_66440 | JGI IMG/M metagenome (GOLD analysis project Ga0070741, IMG submission 66440) | Surface soil microbial communities from Centralia Pennsylvania, which are recovering from an underground coalmine fire - Coalmine... | ecosystem: Environmental > Terrestrial > Soil > Unclassified ...
ATAAAGCCGCCGCCGGTCATGAAGTCGCATGGCCAGGCAAACGCGGAGCCGCTGAGAACCAGCAGCCCCAGCGAGGCGATTCCAACTACATAACGCTTCCAGAATCTACGCATCGTGTTCTTCCTCCAAAATTCATCGTGCCGATTCAGTCGATCCACGCAGCGGTCTTAGTAGCTCGCCCGCACCGCTTGCGCGGCCCCACCGCTATAGCCGGCCATTGCGGAGGCGACAGCGACATCCGCAATACCGGTAACGATCGCGTGAAGCGCGTTCACCACCATGGTTCCGTCGGACAAGATTTGCTGCTCGTTGAGCACCACCACACCGCCAGGGATGGGGATCTGCTGGTTCGGCGCCCCGCTCACGTTAATGGGTACACCGTTGATCGAAAGATTCTCGATGTCCGAGACCGCGCTCGTGCCGGTGGCAGTCGCCGCACTCGCGCGCGCCATGATGAAGTCGGCGCTGATACTGCTTCCGGCGGGGCTCAGGCTGAGGGCGGCGAGCGAGGCTTCGGAGTCGATTTGATCGGGATAGCCGATCGTCACCGCGTGAAGCACCTCCCCGGTAACCAGGCCCGCAACGCCTGAGGCCAGATCGGATGCCTGGAGCGCGTCGCTCGTGCCCGCGACCAACGTTCCGGTTCCGTCCAGCACCGACGTCGCACCGAGCAGTGTGCTCGTAGCGGTACTGAGCAGAGGATTCGTGATCCCGGTAACCGTGCCGGTCACTCCGCCGAGCGACTGCGCAGCGCCAATGACAGGCCATGCCAGCAGGCCGGTCAGGACTCCCGCAACGAGTCGTACAAAACCACTAGAGAAGGAATTTCCATGACGCATGGTTTGGTAACCTCCGCAAAAATAAACATCAGAGTGCCCAAGCCGATTTGTGGTTGAAGGATTTCCAATCGAACTTGCAGGCGAGCACAGTGTCATTTGTGCCGTGTTACAGAAGTGCTCGCCTCCCGCGGAGCGCGCATGAACCGTCGGGACTAGCGGTAAGCATGGGCCTTACTACGACTGCGCCACAAAGCCCTACACAACTTCGCGGCAGCCGAGCTGGGGTGAATAACCTACAATTTGCGGCCGCCCGCCGATGCCCGGCCGCAGGATGGCGGGGCTTTACCCGATGGAAGGCTGTCCGCTGTGACCCCCGGCGTAATCGGCTCCTTACGCATGGTTGCCGGGTCTCCCCGACGATCTCCGAACCCGCTTCGGAGCGAAACCACTCGGGCAGAGCTCAAGGAGAAATGCGCGTCGCGCAGCCGAATCTGCTTGCTCGACGAAGACGCAGCGTCAGAAGGCGAATCGTCCCGCGACGCCGAACAGGTTGTCCGAGAAATCGAGGAAGGGAATCGTCGAGGCGCGGGTCTGGTGCTGGGCGTTCAGCAGAAACGTCACCGACCGCGTGGGCTTGTAGGTCAGCACCAAAATCTCGGACCGGACCCGGTCGATTTCATGCTGCAAGAGGCCGAGCGCGAGCGCCGGATTGCCGCGATAGTCGAAGATGCTGTAATCGAGCGTCGCGGAGACGCTGGTTTTTTCGGTCAGGTTGAGAGTCGACCCCAGCGTCTTTCCCCGGACCAGGGCAAAGCTGGTCTGAATGTCCGTGACCGTGCTGATGTCCTGATGCGCGGTCAGGGAAACCGAAAGCTTTCCGGTCGGCCTCCAGTCGTAGGCCGCCTTGTATGTCGTCCCGTCGTAATCGCGCTGCGGCGGCTGATAGTAGTTTCGGCTCACCCTGCCGAGCTGCGCGTTCAGGTGCGACTTCCCGGTAACGGCCCAGTCGAGCACGACGCTGGCGGTGTACTGCGCGTAGGCGTTGTCGAATGCGCTCCCCGCCACGAGTTCCGGATTCGGAAATCGTCCCTCATCGACCCGGAAATCGAGGCCGACCGAATTCTTGGCGGGTGTAATGTAGCTCGCCGAAAATTCCGTGGTGTCGACATCGACGTCTTCCGCGTTGAGCAATGTTTCGCCGTTTCTCTGCACGAGGCTGTTTACTCCCGCCTGGAATCTCCAGCGCGGCGTGAGCAGGTAGGCGGCATTGAAGAATGTCTGCTTTCTGTCGATCGGATCGAGGGTGACGCCGTGGATATCGAGAAACGAAGCCGGAGCGAGCCTCTCCGTGTAGCCGAGCTGACCGCTCCACTGGTCGCCGACCTGCCATAACCAGGTCGCATGCCCGTCCCTGCCCAGGAAGTCGAGCCCGGTGAACCGATCGTAGCGCGTGTCGTTCCAGGTCATGCCGGCCTGAAATCGCTGGCGGCTCACGGGCACATCGAGATTAAGACCCAGCGAAGTGGTGTAGTAGGTATCGGCGGCGGAAGGCGAGCCGATCAAGGACGCCAGATCGAGCCCGTTCGAGAGACGAAAGACATTGCTGTCGTGGGTAACGCTCTCCGTGGCGAACAGCTCGAGCCGGTCGCCCCACAAAGCAAAAGCGTCGGTCGCGGGCGCCAGAAAGCCTACCGCGAAGATCGCTGCGCCCAAGCTGCGCAGGCAGGAACCGGCGCGGGCCACCGAATGGTTGCGCGCTTCCCCATTTCGCTTACAACCGATGCCTGCCTCCCTTAGCATCAGAGTTCCGACCCTCTACGCGCCAGTGAGGACGGCGCGCAACCTCCTGCCCGGTATTTCGATTCCAGTTAACTTCGTGGACTCGAGCCGTCGCCGCAAGAAGATAATGTCCCCAGAAGAGCGGGGTCTTGACGGCACGAATCTATCAGAAACCAGCGCGCAGCACGAAGCCGACAGCGGAGGAACATGGCTTTCTACCGCACCGCTGGGCGCCTCGAAACCGCTCCAGGTTCATGGAGGGCTCGAGAAAACTTTGACCCGGCGGAGGGCAGGTGCGGTCAGGAGAAGAAGATGCGCGGACGGGCCACGGCGCACATGCCTAGCAGCCCGGCGACCAGCATGGCCCAGTTGCCCGGTTTCGGAAAAGTATCGAGCGCGGAGAGACTGAGCCCTTCGTCCCGAACCCCGCGCTCTCCGGCAAAACGAATGCCGACCCGCGTATAAGGGTAGGCCGGCCCTTGCCGCGCACGCAGAGCAGCAGGGAGATCCGGCCGGCCGTTGCCAGCTTTCCTGCCTTCGATGCGGCCGTCATGCATCGTCATCCAGTTCTCGGCCACGGGCATCGCTTCCCGATCCAAACGATATGCCACCCTCCGCATCCCCGGAGAAGTGCCGCGCGTCACGCCGAAATCGAAGCCGTGCACAGGCGGCGCATTGGAGGAGAGCCGCGAATTTCCGCCGATTTGGCCGATACTCCCAGCGAAATGCCACCGCTGGACCGGGTCGACGATGGCGTCGACCGCAACATCGGAGATCGACGAGTCGAGCAAATGGATCATCGGATCGATGATCCCGTCGATTTGCTGCCCAGGTCCATGGCCAGCGTCGCGGCCGATGCCGATCGGGGCGACTCGGGTAATCCGCGCAAACGAGTTTCGACCGGCGTCCACCGCTTTCTCGTAGATCAGGAAATGCCGGCTGACTTGCAGATAGCAGGAGGCGCCCGCGCAAGCGGAGTCGCAATCCAGGGCGAAGGACGGCGGCGGCGCGACAATGCCGGCGGTAATCAGCAGAAAGGACGCGGTGACGAATTCACGCTTGAACACGACGCTTCTCCTTCAGGGTCTCAGAATCCGCAGCTCCAGCGCCTTTCCGATCGCCTGGGTACGGTTCAGGACGTTCAGCTTGCGCAAGAGCTTCTGCACGTGGTTCTTCACGGTGAGCGGACTGATATTGAGGATGGTGCCGATCTCGATGTTGCTCTTGCCGAGATAGATCCACTTCAATATCTCCTGCTCGCGCAACGTGACGTTGCTTCCCCCCGCAGGCTTCGGGTCGTTGCCGGCCTTCAGGCGTCCGTTGACCTGCGTGCGCACCCATGCCGAGTGCAGAAACGGCACCGCGAGCTGCAGCAGATAGGCCTGTTTGGGACCGACCGCTCCAGGCACACAAGCGAAAATGAAAAAACTGGTCGCCTGCCCGTCGGCATCGTGGATTCCGTGGGCAAACAGCCGCGGCGCTCCCGCCCGCTCGAGTTCCCGTGCGAAGGCCCCGCGGGCAAACGGGCAGTCACCGCCTACTTCGAAGGTCACGGGGCGGAAATGGCGCTCCTCCCAAGCCTTGATGAGACTGCGCGCAACCGAGGCATCGCGCAGGAACAGGTCGGTGTAGATCGCGGGATCGGGGGCGATCATCGAGAAACTGTCGGCGCGCAATGACAGCGGCTCTCCGTCGCGCAGGGCGCAGATCAGCACCTCGTGCCGGAGCAGGCCCTGCAGCAGGCCCTGCGTCCAGGTGAAAAAATGCGGACGCGAATGTACCTGGAGCGAAGCATCCAGGTTGAGCATGAGGGATTCGATCTCGGAAGGGTCCAGCGCGCCGGCGTTCCCGGTCGCGCCGTCCTGGCCGGCGGCGAGATCCGGAAATTCGACCCGATCGATCTCATGCGGCTGCGGCGATCCTGTTGGACTGAGTTGCACGGTTCCTTCGCCAAGTAAAGAAACGATGAGAACATAGCCTCGCGCGTATTACACAGAGATGACACGGAACGAGCCGCGCCCCCGCAGCCTCGCGTTGCGCAATCCCTGTGCATCTTCCGGAACGATTGCGTCCCAATCCCCGTGGCCGAACGCCGGCGCCGAGCGACCGGAACAGACCGAGTCGATCCGCCCTTTCGACGCTCCGCGTTCACGAGCGCGGAAGGAACCCGAAGAACTAGTCCGAAGGGCCTATCCGGTAGCGGTTTCGCTACATCATCGCTGCACAAAAACCGACTTACTCTGGCCGCAGTCAAGTCGGCACTGTCTTTATCTCATGCTCGCTTTCCAGGACACTCAACCCCGCCTGGTCCACGGTCAACCCGTGCCGGCCGCGCTGCTGCGCGCCGCGGTCGATCCCGCGGTGGCGATCGGCATGCTGCTCGCCTGCGTCCTCTGGTTCGACGGCCGCTTCGAGGGCCCGCACCTGATTCTCGCGCTGCTCGTGTTCTCGATGACCTTTCCCGGCAGCCTCGCGCGGGACACCATGAACGTCGGCGAGCTGATCCGGGACATCGTGGCGGGTTGGCTGACGATCGTCGCGCTGCTATTGCTTCTGGGCTGGGCGTCGCAAACGCTGGGGGCTTTCGACCAACGCGTGATTCTCGCGTGGGCGTTCGCCACCCCTGTGGGGCTCTTCCTCGCGCATCGTCTGGTTCCGATGATCCTGCCCCGGCTGCTGGCGGCGGAAGGCCTGGAAAAAACCTGTGTCATCGTAGGCGCGAGCGAGATTGGCCGCAGACTGGCGGACTCCGTCCGCACGAATCCCCTGCTGGGAATCCGCTTCGCCGGCTACTTCGACGACCGCGGCGCGGCCAGGCTGGCGGGCGTCGAGCCGGGCACGAGCCTCGGATCCCTGAGCCAGCTCGCCGAGTACGTCAAGGCATATCGCATCGACCTGATCTACATCACGCTGCCGATGACCTCGCGGCCGCGCATCCTGAAGCTGCTCGAGGAGCTGCACGATACGACCGCCTCGATCTACTTCGCGCCGGATATTTTCCTGTTCGACCTGATCCAGGCGCGGGTGGCGACCATAAGCGGCATCCCCGTTCTCGCCGTGTGCGAGTCGCCGTTCCATGGAATCAACGGCCTGATCAAGCGCGCCAGCGATGTCGTCCTCGCCTCCGCGATCCTGGTGCTGATCGCGCCGCTCATGGCCGCCATCGCCATCGGGGTGAAACTGAGCTCGCCAGGGCCGGTGTTGTTCAAGCAGCGTCGCTACGGCCTGGACGGGAAGGAAATCCTCGTCTACAAGTTCCGCACCATGCACGTGCTCGAGGATGGAAACGTGATCAGGCAGGCCACGCGCGACGATCCTCGCGTAACAGCATTCGGCGCCTTCCTGCGGCAATACTCGCTGGACGAGCTGCCGCAATTCATCAACGTCCTGCAGGGCCGGATGAGCGTAGTCGGACCGCGCCCCCACGCCATCGCCCACAACGAGATGTACCGCAAGCTCATCCGCGGCTACATGATCCGGCACAAGGTCAAGCCCGGCATCACCGGGCTGGCGCAGGTCAACGGTCTGCGCGGCGAGACCGACACGCTGGAAAAAATGCAGGCGCGCATCGAGTGCGACCTCGCCTATCTGCGCAACTGGTCGCTGCTGCTCGACCTGCAGATCGTGCTGAAGACCGTCATGGTCGTGCTGGGGCAGCGGAATGCCTACTGATGAATCAGGACCGAGGGCCGAGTGAAAAAACGGGACTCTGGACGCGGGACGCGGGGCTGGCGGGCGAAAGCCGTGACTCGGGATGAAAGAACGCGTACCGCATGCCGCGTGCCGGGTGCTGAGGAGGTGACTGCCGTGAAGGAGCGTGACACGTCCGTGAATTCGCATTTCCGTCTTCGATAGCGGTTCATGCGACAGCCGCGCTAATAGAGGTTAATGCCGATCTTCGGCCGGGTTCTTATCGTTTATCTTTGCCCATGTGTGGAATCGTCGGAGCAGTCGCCCAACGCGACGTCGTGCCCATCCTGATCGAGGGCCTGCGGCGCCTCGAATATCGAGGCTACGACTCCGCCGGCATCGCGGTGATCAACGGCACGCTGCAGCGATTGCGCAGCGTCGGCAGGGTGGCGAAGCTCGCGCAGCTCGCGGTCGAACACGACCTGGCCGGAAACGTCGGCATCGCCCACACCCGCTGGGCGACGCACGGCGCGCCATCCGAAAGAAACGCCCATCCGCACGTGTCGGGACCCGTCTCGGTGGTGCACAACGGCATCATCGAAAACCACGAGGAGATCCGGCGCAAGCTGATCCTGCGGGGCTATGAGTTCGTCTCCGATACCGACACCGAGGTAATCGCACATCTGGTCCACTTTCATCTCGAGGAAGGGACAAGTTTCCTCGATGCGGTACGCAACACCGTCGGCGAACTGGTCGGCGCATACGCGATCGCGGTGGTTTCGGCCGCCGAGCCGGCGCGCCTCGTGGTCGCCCGCATGGGCGCGCCGCTGCTGCTCGGCCTGGGAGACGGCGAGAACTTCGTCGCCTCCGACACTTCGGCCCTGCTGCAGGTCACGCGCCGGGTGATCTACCTCGAGGAGGGCGATTGCGCGGAGGCGAGCCCCGCCGGCGTGCGCATCGTCGACGCCGCGGGCAATGCAGTGGAGCGGCCGCTGCGCGTGAGCCAGCTCGCGCCGGAGGCGCTCGAGCTCGGATCCCATCGCCACTTCATGCAGAAGGAGATCTTCGAGCAGCCCACGGCGATCGAAAGCCTGCTCGAGCCGGTGTCGAACGCGCAAAGCGTATCGCCGCGCTGGTTCGGCGCCGATGCGGCGCGTGTGCTCTCGGATACGGACGCCGTGCTCGTGCTCGCTTGCGGCACCAGCTACCACGCGGGCATGGTCGGGCGCTATTGGCTGGAAAGCCTAGCAGGGCTTCCGTGCACAGTGGAGATCGCCAGCGAATACCGCTACCGCGAGTCGGTGCCGAATCCGAAAGCACTGGTCATCGCCATCTCGCAATCGGGCGAGACGGCGGACACGCTGGCCGCGCTCGAGCACGCGAAGGCGCTGGGCCATCGTCATTGCCTGTCGATCTGCAACGTGCCCGAATCGGCGCTGGTGCGGGCGACAGAACTGAAGTTTCTCACGCGGGCCGGACCCGAAATCGGCGTTGCATCGACCAAGTCCTTCACCGCCCAGCTCGCGGCCCTGCTGTTGCTGTCCATCACGCTCGCCAAGCTGCGCAACCGGCTCTCCACCGACCGCGAGGCCGAGTTGATGGACGCGCTGCGACACCTGCCTGACGCCTTATCCGGCGCGCTTCGAATCGAGCCTCAGATCAGGACCTGGGCGCAGACATTCGCGCAATGCGAACACGCGCTGTTCCTCGGCCGCGGCATCCACTACCCGATCGCGATGGAAGGCGCGCTCAAGCTGAAGGAGATTTCCTACATCCACGCCGAGGCGTACGCGGCCGGCGAACTCAAGCACGGGCCGCTCGCCCTGGTGGACAAGCACATGCCGGTGATCGCCATTGCGCCGAAGGACACGCTGTTCGAAAAACTCAAGTCCAACCTGCAGGAGGTGCGCGCGCGCGACGGCAGGCTGTACGTGCTAGCCGACCGGGACGCGAGCGTCGCAGACGCCGACGGCGTGCACGTCATTCGCATGCGCGAAAATGCCGGGGTGCTTTCGCCGATCGTGCATACCGTTCCGCTGCAACTGCTCGCCTACCACAGCGCTCTCGCCCGCGGCAACGACGTTGACAAGCCGAGAAATCTGGCAAAGTCCGTTACCGTGGAGTAACGGACGCGCCAGAGGCAAGACTTGCGGCGCAGGCTAACCTTTGCGAAGCCAAGGTTAAGGTCGCGTCAGCGACCGGCCGCAGTCACAAGCCCCGCAACCTGGCGAAGTCGGTCACGGTCGAGTGACCGACGAGCGCGGGGCTTGCGGCGCAGGCTAACCTTTGCGAAGCCAAGGTTAAGGTCGCGTCAGCGACCGGCCGCAGTCACAAGCCGAGAAATCCGGCGAAGTCCGCTACCGTGGGGCAACGGACGCGTCAAAGTCCAAAAGTTAGGCCGCCAATTCAGGCGACCAGTCTTTGTTTTTCTCGGTGCTCTTCATGTCGCGGCATCGAGTTCGCGGGCTTGCTTTCCTCTAGGATTCCGCCCTGCGCATCGGCTCTTGCGCCGCGCTCGGATTGAAAGCGATAACCGAGCCCGCGCACCGTCTCGATGAGCGCATCGTGGCCGGTCGGCATCAGTCCCTGGCGCAGCCTGCGAATGTGGACATCGACGGTACGCTCCTCGACAAACGCGTCGTGGCCCCAGATTTCGTCGAGCAGCCTGGCGCGACTGAAAATCCGGCCGGCGTGGGTCATGAAGAAATGCAACAGGCGGAATTCGGTGGTCCACAGGTCGATTTCGCGATCCCCGGCGGATACCAGGCGCGCCGCGGGATCCAGCCGCAGCCCCGCGACCTCGATCACGTCGTCGGCGAGTTGCGGCGTGCGCCGGCGGATCACCGCCTTGATGCGCGCAAGCAATTCCCTGACAGAGAACGGTTTGGTTACGTAATCGTCCGCTCCTCCCTCCAGCGCGGCGACCTTGTCCTGCTCCTCGGAACGCCCGCTGAGCACGACCACCGGGATGTCCCTGGTGCGCTGATCGCTGCGCAGCCGCCGCGTGAACGAAAGCCCTGGAATTCCGGGCAGCACCCAGTCGAGCAGCACCAGGTCCGGCCGTACCTTGCGCACCATCGCTTCGGCATCGGGAAGGTCGCCGGCGCAAAGGACCTTGTATCCGGCATTCTGAAGATTGACCGCAAGCAGGTTTCTCACGGGTGCTTCGTCTTCGACCACGAGGATGGAGCCGTCCATTGTGCTTACCCCTTATTGATTGACTGACCACGTGCCGGTGTCAACATGTCGCTACAGCGTCCCCCGCTGCAGCGTTCGAGAGCCCGTACCGCTTCTCTCGCTTTGCGACTGCCGGCTTCGGTCCACGCTCCGATACTAGGAGCCGGGGCGGTCATTCACTATCCAGCGCCACCCTGATTTTCATGCGGCGGTGCCCTGATTTTCCTGCGGGGTCGACCCGATTTTCCTGTAGATGGATTGCTGCCTGATGTAGCGGTATCGCTACAGACAACACTGGCCGTGACTCCGAACGAGCGCGTAGCCGGGAGACCGCCCGGAGACTCATTCACGATCCCTCTGCTCCGGCGTCGTCGCGGGCGCGAACGGCGGCGACGCTAGACTAGATGGGGATCGACACGGACACGCTGGTGCCGCGCCCGGGTGTGCCCTGAATGTCCACTTCGCCGCCGAACAACTGGGCGCGCTCTTGCATGCCCAGCAGTCCGAGGGACTCGCGGCCGCGAATCGCCGCATCGGAAATGCCGACGCCGTCGTCGGTCACCTTGAGCGTGAGACGGCCCTCGGAAATGCTCAAATGCACGCTCACGCTGCTCGCCTTTGCATGGCGCGCAATGTTGGTCAGGATCTCCTGGAAAATCCGGAACACTGCGGTCGACAGCTCTTTGTCCAGGGCAGCCTGCTCCGCCGGGAGCTTGAGCCGGCAACGTATTCCCATCCGCTTCTGGAACTCCTTCGCTTGCCAGCCGATCGCCGCCACCAGGCCCATTTCGTCGAGAATCTCCGGCCGCAGACCGGTGGAAATCCTTCGCACGAGATGCACCGTGGAGTCGATGAGACGGCACATGGCCTCGGTCTTCTCCGATAGCGGTTTCTGGTCGGGCGCGAGCCGCTTGGCCAGCCAGTTGACGTCCATCTTGATGCCGGTCAGCACCTGTCCCAGCTCGTCGTGGATCTCGCGCGCGATTCGGGCGCGTTCTTCCTCGCGTACGGAAATAAGGCGCGCGGCGAGCGCCCGCAACTGCAACTGCGACTCCCGCAACTGTTCCTCGGCGGCCTTTCTCTCCCGGATCTCCTTCGTCAACGCCGCGTTCTTCCTATGCAGCTCGACGAATACCGCCACCTTCGACCGAAGCACCTCCGGGACCGGCGGCTTGATGAGGTAGTCCACCGCTCCGACCTCGTAGCCTCGGAATGCGGATTCCATCTCCGCCGATACGCCGGTCAGAAAAATGATCGGCGTGTCCCGGGACTGATCGCGCCCGCGGATCATGCGGGCGGTTTCGAAGCCATCCATTCCCGGCATGCGCACGTCGAGAAGAATGACCGCCGGATTGTGCTTGAGCACCAGGCGCAAGGCCTCTTCGCCCGATTGCGCGCGCAGCAGGTTTTGCCCGAGCGGTTCCAGCAGGGCCTCGAGCGCCAGCAGATTCTTCGGTTCGTCGTCGACCAGGAGAATGTCGGCCTTCCAGTTCTCCATGCGTGGGATTCCGCCTTCCAGTCGGTGGATCCGCCCTGCTTCCGCCCTGATCGGCAGAAGTCCACGGATCACTTTTCGTGATTCGCGGCGCCTGACGGAAACAAGCCGTTGCTCGACAACAATCGGCGAGCGCGAACGCGCTCCTCTTGGCGAAGATTACCAAGAAGATTACCAAACAGTCTCGACAGGCGAAAGGCGGGGAGATGCCCCACGACCCCCGGGAGTGGCGGCTGTACGGAATACGCTCCCGGCAATCGATTCGGCTCGAGGAACGCCGTCGATCCGATGCCTCCTAAATCAATCTCGCGAGAACCTTGTCCAGGTAGCCGGAGCGCGACTGCAACCCACCGCCGCCGCAGCGCGATTCATCGAGGCGCAGGCGCAGCAGTTGCAGCTTTTTCATCGCATGGCTTCGCGCTGCGCCGTCTGACAGCGTGTCGATGAGCCGTTCCAGATCGCCGATCGCCCGGCGCGCCTCGACTTCGGGCGGAACGAATCCCGCGTTGCGGAGGATGCGATACGCCATCCGCAGGTCCTCCGGCACCAGCGCGTCCTCTTCGAGATCGAGCGGCCGGCCCGCGCCGGGAAGATTCGACAGCTCTCCGCGCTCAATCGCTTCGGCGATTCTGCGCTCCGCAATGAGATCGAACAGAAGCACGTGACTGGTGACTGGTGACTGGTGACTGGTGACTGGTGACTGGTGACTGGGCGAATCTCAGCGTTCGTTGGACGATATTTTGACGTCAACGTGACGGTGTATCAGCGTTCGTTGGACGGTCATAGCTCACCTTGGAAGGGCTTGTCGAGTCGATGGTAGGGAATA
>Ga0070741_10017664_pt1 | contig 11686 bp, 11 predicted proteins | sample Coa_R1_4_FD_66440 | JGI IMG/M metagenome (GOLD analysis project Ga0070741, IMG submission 66440) | Surface soil microbial communities from Centralia Pennsylvania, which are recovering from an underground coalmine fire - Coalmine... | ecosystem: Environmental > Terrestrial > Soil > Unclassified ...
GCGTGTTGCAGCAGGTAGGGGCTGGTCTCGTTGGCAAGGCGATTGGTATGTCTTGGCGCACTCGCAGCCGCTTTTTCCATCGTGGGACTCTCCTTGCTATCCAGGTCGTCGGAACGTTCGGAACTGCTGCCATTGTACCCGGCATGGGTAAGGAAATCCAGGGTTGGACGCCAGAAGAGGAAGGGGAGTTCCCATTTGCAGAACCGGAAGGCGTCTGGCGGAGAAGGAGATTTGCGGCGCCGTGCGGAATCCGGCGGTGGCGCAATCTGCCATAAGAATCCACCTTGACAAAAATAGAGGAGAGTTCACGATGAGTTCATCGCCGGGAAACGCCACCGTGCAGATCACCGTTCTGGACGACGGCCCGTATGAGGTCGTGGGGCCGATCACGCTGCAAGACGAGAGCGGCAATCCCATCGAGGTCGAGGCCGGAGAAGCTGTCTATCTGTGTCGCTGCGGCGGTTCCAAGACCAAGCCGTTTTGCGATGAGACGCACAGCGAGATCGGGTTCCAGGGCGCGATCAAAGCCGTCGAAGAGAGCGAGAAGTAAGCGGGAAGTCCCCGTTCCTCTGGGAATCGGGGGCTTTTTTGTGCCTCACCGCAACGCGAATCATTCTCGACTTATGGTAAGTGGATAGGGATATTGTCGCGCATATCGGGAGGGAAAAGCACGGTCGGCGGCGCATACTGAGGAGCCTGGCGCAAGCCGGGCAAATCCGGGCCTCTCCTTCGAGTAGTGGCTCGGTTGGAGAGGCCCTAGAAAGGAGGAGGCAGGAAATGGGGATCCTCCATCTCCTGGCCGCGTTGTTCTACACCAGTGGTGTAGTGTACCACATCGCGGCGCTGTGGGCGCTGCTATCCCGGCAACGGGATAAGCAGTAATCCCTAGCCAGTTGCTTCTGAGGAGCTACTCCCTCAGGAGCAACTTCCTCCTTATTATAGCGTGTCCAATACAAATAGTCAAGGGATGGAGCCGGGCATTTCATAGCCTGGCTGGACGTGCCGCTGCAATCTCAGGCTGTGCCGAAACCGAGCGTGTAGAGGATGCTCAGCGCCATGACATGATTGCCGACCGCGTTCATGTGGACACCGTCGGTGGTCAGGCGGAACTCCGGGTTGACCGACTTCCCGGCGCGAATGGCCTGTACGAAGTCCTCGTGCGTGGGCGCAAGCAGCGTGTTTCGCGACTCGGCGACGCGCCGCATGGCCGCGACATAGCCCTCGATCTTCACGTTGGCGACATTGGCCGGGTTGTCCACGTCCTCGCCGATGACCGTCGGGGGAAGCAGCACGATCTGCGCGTCCGTCGCCTCCCGCAGGCTATCCACCATACGCGCCACCGTCGGCTCGTACACATCTAGAGGCACGCCGTCCGGCCCATCGCCCTGCGGATAGTCTACGCCGTTGGCGAAGTCGCGAAAGCCGTGCCACACGTCGTTGATGCCGACATTGATGGTGACCCAGTTCGGCCTGTGCGCGATGACATCGCGTTCCAGGCGGGCCAGCATGTCCGGCGCCTTATGGCCGCTGACGCCCGCGTTGACGACGCGAATGTTGCGCTCCGGGTAGGCCGCTGTGATCAGATGGCGCATCACCGTCACGTACCCATCGTGGGCCTCCGTGATGCTGTCGCCCAGGCAGACGAGCGTGGCGTTGCGCCCGATGAGAAATCCCGGCGTCTCCGCCGATACACTAGACATAATTCGCAAATCCTCCGACAATACCGTAAGCGTTGGTCTCAGTGTAGCGCATGGAACGCCAAAGTCAACCCTTTCGAGGCGGTTTTCTTGCGGTTTTGGCTTGAAAAGGAACCGTGTTTCGTATATAATAGTAGAGAACGTTGTGAAAGCGAGGAGCCAATGAAGCAGGGAATCCATCCGGAATACAAGACGGCGCGTGTCGTCTGCCAGTGTGGCAATACGTTCGAGACCCGCTCCACCCGCGATAATATCCGCGTCGAGATATGTTCGCAGTGCCATCCGTTCTACACGGGCAAGCAGAAGATCGTGGACACCGAGGGGCGCGTCGAGAAATTCCTTCAGAAATACAAGATGAAGCAGTAGGCAGGTGTCGCTTGCCTTACCGGTTTCCGGGCGCGTCTCCTTTCGCCGGTCGTTCCGACCCGCAGCGCATCGAGGGGACGCGCCCTTGTTTTGGCGCAACGGAGCGGCCAGAACAGAGGAGTTCTAGGGATGGATTCAAAAAGTCAGCCTCCTTGCAGCGCCGCCAGGCCGAAAAGCGAGTTCCTGCAGTACGGCGGCCAGGCGGTCATCGAGGGCGTGATGATGCGCAGCCCGCGCTACTTTGCGGTTGCCTGCCGCAAGCCGGACGGAGCCATCATCTCCCAGTGCGAGGAGGTGGACAAGAGCTTCATCGGCAGGCTGAAGTGGCTGAACAAGCCCTTCCTGCGCGGCACGCTGGCGCTGATTGACGCAATGGCGCTGGGAACGCGCGCCCTGGCCTTCGCCTCCAACGTGCAGATGCAGGCAGAGCAGGAGGCGCGCGCGAAATCCGGGCAGGAAATCGCGCCTTCAGAAGAGCCTGCGCGCCTGCGCCTGACCGCCTCGGAAGCCTCGCTGGTCAACGGCCCTCCGGTGATCGTCCCCGAAGCCGATCCCAAAAGCAGCCGCATCAACGACATCGCCATCGGCGGCACCATCGCCATCAGCTTCGCGTTCGGCATCGGCCTGTTCGTGCTGCTGCCCACGCTCCTGACCGACCTGGGCCGCCGGCTCGGTTTCGGCGCGGAGGCGCACAACGCGGCGCTGTGGGGCAATGTGTTCGACGGCCTGATCCGTATGGCGATCTTCTTTGGCTATATCGGCCTCATCTCGTTCATGCCCCAGATTCGCGCCGTCTTTCAATATCACGGCGCGGAACACAAGTCTATCAACACGCTGGAGGCGGGCCTGCCGCTCACCGTCGAGAACGCGATGCGGGCGTCACGCATCCATCCGCGCTGCGGCACGAGTTTCATCTTTATCGTGCTGGTCATCAACCTGATCGTCTTCATGTTCCTGCCTCGTCCAGAACAGGTCTATCTGCGCTTTCCTCTGCATCTCTCCGTGATTCCGCTGGTGGCAGGTATCGCCTACGAGGTCATCAAGTTCGCGGGCCGGTTCCGGCAGAATCCGCTGGTCATGGCCGTGTTCGCGCCGGGCATGTGGTCGCAGTACCTGACGACGCGCGAACCGAACCCGGATCAGGTCGAGGTGGCCCTGACCTCCCTGCGCGCCGTGCTGGAAGCGGAAGGGCATCCCGTCTCGCAGGCGGGCGAGGTGACCGGCATCACCGTCCCGAATCCATTGGAACCAGAGGCGGTCACGGCGTAAAGCTCCCGGTAGGAGGCCAAAAGGAGTCCGCCACTGGCCGAACTGATCCCACGCGAAATCCTGTTCGGCAACCCCGAACGCACCTCGCCACAACTCTCGCCGGACGGCGCGAAACCGGCCTATCTCGCCCCGGATAACGAGGTCCTCAACGTCTGGGTGCGCACGGTCGGGAAGGAGGATGCCCGTGTCGTTAGTGTTCCTTGCAAAGCATCTCGGCAGCCGCGCCGCGCCGCCGTCGGAGCAAGAACGGACGGACGATCTGAGAAAGTAGGGTCTGCCCTCGCAGGAAGCGAGGGCAGAGACGGGGTGGGGGCGCTACGCGGCGGCCTGGAAGATAGGCTGCAGCGAGGCGGCGTACTGACGTAGTTCGGCGCGCTCCTCGTCTGTGATGGGCCGGAACCGCTCCCCGAACTCCATCGCCATGCGGAACAGGCGCGGATCGCCGGGCGGGATCGCCGCCGTGATCGGCTCCGAGAGCGTGAAGCGCAGGGCCAACTCCGCCCAGTAGGGATCGGTCATCGGCTCGTACCAGCAGTTGGGGAACGGACGGTCGGCGTTCTCCTTCCAGGTGGTGCGCGCCATGGCCTTCAGCGCCAGCCTCCCGACGCCCTTTTCGATGGCCCGCGCCACGATCTGCGGCCCAAAATGGCCCTGGAAGTAGTTGACGAAGTTGATGGGAAACAGCGCGGAATCGAAATCGAAGCGATCCATCGCCGCGAATGCCGCCTCGACAGAGTGCGCGCTAAACCCCAGATGGCGCACCATCCCGGCCTCCCGCGCGGCGACAAACGCCTCCATCGCGCCGCCCGGCCCGAAAATGGTGGCGATGTCCTCCTGGCTGGTGATGGCGTGTAGCTGATACAGGTCGAAATGGTCGGTGCGCAGATGCTCCAGGGAGCGGCGCAGTTCGGCCTCCGCGCCCGCGCGCGTCCGTTCCGCCGTCTTGCAGGCGAGAAAGATGCGGTCGCGCTGGCCTTCGAGCGCCGGGCCGAGCTTCTTCTCCGTCTCCTGATTCTGGCCGTAGCTGGGCGCGACATCGAAATAGGTGACGCCGCGATCCAGCGCCTCGCGCACGAGAGCGTTGGCCTCCTCCTGTGTCTTCCCGGCCACGACGATAGCGCCGAATCCGATGATCGAAAGCTCCCGCCCGGTGCGCCCCAATGTCCTGTGTTCCATTGTCTGAACTCCTTCCGCCTTCCGATGGTCTCTGGTCTGGCCTCCTGTTCGTTGCGATAACGGGTTTTCCCTTCCTCGTCAGGGGAGGGAGATCCGCAAAATCGGCCTTGACAGCGTACCGGGAACGGTCTACAATAAGCAGGAAGAAAGAGGGCGCGGCAGCCTGTTTCGCAGCAGTCGCAAGAGCAGGCGTGCCGCAAGGAAATGAGGAGCAAGATGCAGGGGCCGAGGGAGCCGCAGGAGAGGCCGGGCCGAACGGGCGGAGAGGCAAACTGGAGAAGAAGCAAACGAGCAGGGAAGCGCAGGCGCAGAAGGCGGCAGATCGCGATGCTGCTCGGCATCGGCGCGCTGGCCGCGATTGCGGTCGGAGCGCGCGCCTTCCGACCGGGGCGCTCCGGCGTTGCACCCGTTGCGCCTGTCCTCCCGTCACCACCGCCCGCGCCGCAGCCTCCCGCTCCGCCCGGCATCGTGCTGCACTCCTCGTCGTCTCCGGCGACCGTGCATGGCGTTCCGATTGATGCCGCCCGGTTAGACCGCATCCACCAGCGCGATCATCCCGACTGGGCGATCACCTACGAAGGCAAAACCTACTACATCGGGTATCACTACGTCATTCTGCCCGACGGCACGATCCAGAAGGGCCGGCCTGACTTCTGCCCCGGCGCGCACGCCCGCAAGCACAACGACTGGATCGGTATCTGCGTCATCGGCGCATTCTCGGCCAAGAACAACCCGCACTGGTGGCCGCACGTCCCGACCGACGCGCAGGTGCGTTCTGTCGTCTCGCTCTGCGAGGAACTGATGTCGAAGTACCATATTCCGCCCTCGCAGGTCAAGCGGCATCGCGATGTGAACGGAACCTACTGCCCCGGCGGGCGCTTTCCCTACCGCGACATCCTGGCGGAACTCGAACTCTACGCCGCCATGCATCCCGAATGCCAGCCGGTGAATCCGCCCGCCGCACCCGCGCCGCCGTCCGCTCTGCCTGCCCGGAACCCGCGCTGATGTTTTACCATCCGTAGCGTTCCGGCCCCCAGTCGCGCGTGACGATCTCCTGCTTGAGCAGCAACAGCTTGCGGCTCGGCACGTCCTCATAGACCACGATGCCCGGCCCGACGCAGCTATACGCTCCGATCTTGACGCCTGGCTGCGTGATGACGTTGACGCCGGTACGCACGTAGTCGCCGAAATAGGTGGCGTTCGCGCCGTTGCGCGGAAACTCGCGCCGCCCGCTGATCTTGTGAATCGTCTCCCCATCATCGAAACGCAGCGTGCCGCAGACGCCTGCTGCGCCGATGTCCACCGCCTCGCCCAGCACGCCGTAGATCTCGGAATAGTGGTAGATGTACGCGCCGTCGAGCATCGCGCCGTCGAACTCGCCGCCATGTCCGACCACGCATCCGCGACCGAGTACCGAGCCGCCTCCGACCAGGCAGTAGTCGCTGACACGACTTCTGTCTCCAATGAGGACGTTCTCGCCGACGATGGCCCCATTGATGACCCTGGCTCCGCCGCCGATCCAGGCCGGGCCGCGCAGCACAACGCGCTTGCCGATGGTCGCGCCCGGCCCCACGCAGATCGGCCCTTCGATCTCCGCGCCGTCCGAGACGCTGGCCGTCGGGTCAATCATGCTGCCGGACTCACGCAGCGAGGCAGCCTTCTCGCGCAAGACCGCCTCGGTCGCTTCCAGGATATGCCAGGGCTTGTCCACGTCCACGCAGGGCTGCGCCGCCTCGACCGCCGCTATGTTCAGCCCCTCCTCCGCCATCGTCGCCACCGTCTCAGCCAGTTCCGCTTCCAGGGCGGGCATCCCGCCGACCGGCACGTGTGTCGTCCGTCCGGGGTGCGCGCGGAGGAAAGGCCAGGCTGCCGGGCCGAGCGCATAGACGCCCGCCATTCGGTGGGAGCCGCCGCGCCCATGCCCCTCGATGCCTCCGAGCCTGTTTCCGGCGTGCGGCGTGGCAGTAATCCAATCGTGAGGGCGTTCGCCGTTCAGGGGTGCGCAGAGCGCGGCGGCGTCTGCGCCGTCCTCCTGCACGCGCTGCCAGGTCGCCCGCAGGTCGTCCGTTCCTACGACGCAGTCGCCATAGACGACGAGCGCCTGCGTCTCCGGCGTCAGCGCGCCTGCGGATTCCAGCGCCGCCAGCGCCGCCGTCGCCGTACCGGGCGTTCCTGCCGGTTGGCGCACGAACGTCAGCCCTTCCTCGCCGAGCGGGCGCAGCGCCGCGCGCACGGAACCCTCCTGCACCCCCACGACGACGACGATCTGTTGGAAGCCGATCTCCCGCAACTGCCGGGCCAGCCGCAGCGCCATCGGCACATTGGCGATAGGAAACGCGCACTTGTTTCGGACTTCGTTGTAGGGCCAGAACTTGCGCCCCGCGCCTGCGGCCAGCAAAACGGCGAGAGCAGTCACCCGGCATTCTCCTCCTTCATTCGTTTGCAAGCAGTATCTCGTCACAGATTTGTCACAAGAATAATTGACAAGATTGCAGTGCCATGTTACTATAGAAAATGCCTGCGCGGAGCCAGGGGATATAGGCAGTTACATGTCCCCTGTTCGGCGTAGATGCCCGAAAGGAAGGTGATGCCTGCCAGTCTACCGAAGTCGTACCAAGCCTCATGTTTTTGCCTGAACAGAAAAACAGAAAGGAAATACGATTAAATGCTGCGCTTTTTTTTTGCGTAATAGTCTATGCTTGAGTTTGCTGGCACTCCTATGGTTGGGGGTTGGCAACCAGCTAGCCTACGCACAGACCTATCAACGGTGGGAACACGGAACTCTCCCGGATTCTACGTCAGCTTCAGCGCAACGCCATTTGGCAGTTGGCACAATGGCAGCACGTACCAGTGGGAGTGGCAATTGGGTTCTGTCAATGGTTCTACATCTGGAACCTTCACGACCAACTCTCCTCCCTACGGCCTCACGGTCTTTTATCCGGATCCGACTTCCGGTAGCGGATGGAATGACATCAGAGTCCAGGATCCGTATGATGGCGCGAAACTCGCAGCAGGGTACTTTATTACATTCCACAACAAATACGAGGACTGGGCGCAGACCTCCTCCGTCGACCATCCGATCGGTCCGGGATCAAACCAGCCGCAAGCGCCAGACTGGACCCTCCTCACCTTCGTTAACAATCCTACCAATCAGACGGTAACCTGGCAATATTCGGCCAACTGGAGTACACAGGTCACCGAATCCGGCACGATTGGTGGGCAGTTGGTCACGCAGGCGCTGGATCCCATCGGGTTCTCCTCCTTACAGCTGAATGCCAATATCACCTCCTCTCACCAGGTGACGCAAAGCTTCACGAACCAGATCACATACCCCGTGCAGCCATGGACGAAAGTTTCGCTCTACCTGGGGCCCATTTACACTTCCCTGGCAGGAACGACGAGCCTTTGGGACGTAAATGGTTACCAGGGGGATGTGGCTTGGAGCGGCAACAGAGTACCCACGAATGTTCCCGCAAGTACGTATTACGTGGAGGCCATCCAACACTAACCTATCCAGGCACAGTATCGGTCCGTGGCTCTGATGCCACGGACCTCCTAGCAAGGAGTAATCTATGCATTTACTACATATCATGCGCTTGCTGGCTCTTGTCATTATGCTGGTGGGCCAAGCGCCTTCCGCTACCACTCTGCCTCAGGTGCCTTTCGGTGTTGTGGATGTAGTCTCATTTACCTTACTGGTTCCGAAAGAACTCGTCCCGATTGCTCGTCAAGCCATCGAAACTCCATCGCCTGAGTATCGGGCGGCCTTCTTGTCAGCTTGCGCACAACATCCTGACGATCTGGCCTGCTGGCTGGTGCAGATGCAGGCCGATGCAAAGCGTCGGAGTGCAGAGCGGCGCGCATTGGCGGCGCAGCCTCAAGATACCTGGATGTATCAATTTCAATCAGGCACACTGTACTACTATGCCTGGCTAGACCTGGGGCCAAACAAGCGTTTCCACGACCGAACGCTTTACGAGAAGGCCAAACCATTGTTGAAGGCAGCCTACAAGGCTCACCCGGCCCCATTGACGCTGCTCATGTGGGCGGAGTTCTCAAACTGGGATGGCAGCCTGCAACCTCAGATACCGACATTGCGTCGGGAACTGCTGCATCTTCTCGCTGGCGAACAGGCATTCCGGCTATTTCGTAGGGCCGAGGAGACACATTGGGATAACGAGATCCCCCGGGCGCAGATGACGCCAGCCGAGAACCGGCGTTTGCTGGCCTCCTGGCTGAACATATTTATCCCGGATTTCGAGCGTCCCCGGGCGGTCATCGTTACCAACGGCAAGCAGCAGCCGATCTTCACGCACCCCACGCCCGAACTTGAGGCCAAACGACGCTATCTGCTGGCCTGGCAGCAGGCGCTTAAGTCGGCAAATCCCTGAGCGGGCGCGCTACAATAAAGGATATACCCAGGTACCGGGCCAGAGAAAACGTGATTCTCTGGCCCGGTTTTAGGGGGTCTGCGTGGGAACGCGCGGGGCAGGAGCGCCCTGTTGAAATCCTCCCAACGGCGGCGCTGCCGGGCCGGAAGGCAGCGGCGCAGTGGTCAGTGGAACTACCTGCGGCGCGCGGGTCTGGATGGGAATCTGGCTGACCTCGCCGATGGGCCAGATGGTGGCGTCCTCGGCGGTGCCGTTCACCGGGCGGGCCGTCACCCCGTTTTCGTGCAGGCGCATGATCCGGTAGCCGTGCAGCGTATCCCCGACGCGCTTGAAATAGGTCAGGTCGCCCTCCGTGATCATGGCGAACCCATCCGGCCCGGTGACGACGCCCTCCACCTTGATATTGCGCGTGACCGTGACCATCCTGGGGCCGACCGGCCCGGCGCCGGGGAAACTGCCGGGGCCGCCGGGAATACCGTAGCCAGGCGTGACCTGCCCGACGCCTGGCCCGGCAGGACGGACTGGCCCGCTGCTGCCCGAACGGGCTATCGCCGGTGGCAGCGTCGGGTCCTTGATGACCGGGAACGCATTGCGGGGGTTCGGCGGGATGCCCACGCCCCGCGCAATATCGTCCGGCGTCGGATCGCTGTCCAGGCCGGTCATCTCGCGCACCTGGCCCGGCCCGACGCTGCTGCCGTCCGTCGCGCTCGCCGTCTGCAGGGTCGGATTCCCGGTCGGGGGGGCCGTCGTGACCTGCGGCGCGGACGAAGTCGTGGGTTGAATCGCCGCCATGATCCGCCACACCATCACGACCAGCGTGAGGATGATGACCACGATCAGACCGACAACGGTGGCCGTGTTGTTATTTTTGCTTTGCATAGTTCTCTCCCGGAACGCCGCCCTCTTCCACTGTCAAGTCGTGACTAGGCGCTGATTGTGGGCGCAGCAAGCAGCCAGAGCGTAACTTGTTACGCCCCTACGGTTTCCCCTCTCCCAAGCTTGGGAGAGGGGCCAGGGGGTGAGGGCTTCAGTCCTTGACCAGATGCGGCGTCACGAAAACCACCACTTCCTGTCGAATATGCTCCGTGCTGTGGTTGCGGAACAACTGGCCGATGAGCGGAATGTCGCCCAGGATCGGCACTTTGGTCAGGGTCTTCGTATCCTGATCCTGAAGCAGCCCGCCGATGACGACCGTTTCGCCGCTCTTGACGCGCACGATGGTCTCCGCCTCGCGGCTGAGCGAGTTGAACAGGCCGTCCGCCGCGGGGGTGCCGTTGACCGAACTGACGATGGGATGCACCCGCAGTTGAATCATGTCGTTCTCCACGACACGCGGCGTCATCTGCAGGATGATCCCCACCGGAATCTCGACCAGCGTATTGACGACGATGTTGCCGGTTCCAGCGCCGGGGATGGCAGACACGCGGATGCGGCGCGTCTCCCCGACGAAGATGACGCCCTCCTCGTTATCCATCGCCGTGATGGTCGGTTTCGCCAGGATACGCACGTCCTGGCGGCGGAAGAAGGCGTTCAGCGTGGCCGAGAACGTAATGGGCAGCCGTCCCCAGTTGCCGATGGAGAAGCTGTTGCGTATCCACGAAGGCGTCCCGCCGGTCACGGAGGTCGAGGGGAAATCGTTGCCGTTTCCCTGCGGGAAGGGCGCGATATTGGGCCGCTCGAACGCGGTCGAGCTGATGGACTGCGACCATTCGATGCCCAGGTTTTGCAGCGTAGAAGGATTGGTGCTGATGACCTTCACATCGAGCGCGACCTGCGGCGTGGCGACATCAATATCGTCGAGCAGCTTGAGCGCGGCCTGCACGACCTCGTCCGCGCCGCCGATGATGAGCGTGCGCGCCCGGATGCCGTTCTGCTGCTGCTGGAGATTGCCGGTTCCCCCGAAACCGCCGTAGCCGCCGCCGCTCTGATCGAAGTTGTCGGTCGTGCCGGTTCCCGTCCCCGTCGTACTGCCGCCCAAGCCGCCGAAACTCCCGGTCGTGCCGCCCGTCGTTCCGCCCGTACCACCGGTCGTGCCGACGCCGATGGTGTTGCCGGTGACGAGATTGAGGGCGCGGCGCGGGATATTGTACTGCTCCGGCCCGCTGACCACCGTAAGGTTCTGGAACGTCTGGCGCAGCGTGATCATCAGCGAGCGTGCGCTGGAATACTTGACCTTGTAGACCACATAGCGCGAGTTGGCTTCCCGGCCCTGATCCAGCGATTTGACCAGTTCCTGCACCCGCTGAAGATCGCTCTGCGGCGCGGTGACGACCAGCTTGTAGTCGCCGACCGACTGCGCGATCTCTTTGCCGAACGCCTTGTTGATGACCGGCCCGACATCGGTCGCCTTGACGTTGGCAAGGGCGATGGGGACGGTGACGCTCGGCTCTACCGGCGTCGTGGAGGGAACATCCAGGTCTTTGAGCAGGTCTTTGGCCTTGTCAATGTCTTCCGGCGCGCCGACCAGCGTGAGCGTGCGCCCGGCAGGATGCACGGTCAGAAAGGGAACCGCCTCTTTCAGCCCTTTGGCGACGGCGGCAGGGTCGGCGTTGCGCACCTCCACGCGCTCCTCGATGCCATACTGCTCCAGCACTCTGGGCATGTCTTCGAGCTTCGCCACGACGAACGTGTTGCCGATCCGCCGGTAGGCGAGGCCCGCCTGCACCGCCACGATACGCACCGCGTCATCTACGGTCACGTTGTTGAGCGTGGCGGTGACTTTGGCGTTCCCGGCTTCCGGCATCACGATGTTGGCGCGGGCTTTGCGCGCCAGCGCGCTCAGGACTT
>Ga0070741_10017665_pt1 | contig 11684 bp, 8 predicted proteins | sample Coa_R1_4_FD_66440 | JGI IMG/M metagenome (GOLD analysis project Ga0070741, IMG submission 66440) | Surface soil microbial communities from Centralia Pennsylvania, which are recovering from an underground coalmine fire - Coalmine... | ecosystem: Environmental > Terrestrial > Soil > Unclassified ...
GGTCGGCCTGCTCGTAGTTCGTGACGTTGGCCTGCATCGTGCGCACCAGCGGCTTGTAGTGCGCGAGGCCGCCGGGCACCTGCTCGAAGATCGCGGCGTTGTCACGCATCAGCCCGACGAGTCCCTCGAAGTCCTTCTGCATCGCGGGCTCGCTCTGCAGGACCTGGCTCATCGCGGGGAACTGCGCCGCCATGAACGCCTGCACCTGGGTCGGCGTCATGTTCAGCGCGCCCGCGAGCGCCGGGATCAGCTTCCGGGTGTCGACGCCCATCCCCGAGAACTCCTCGACGTACCCGTTGAACTTGGCGATGTTCGCCTTGCTCATCGCCGGCACGACCTTCCCCAGCGGCACGAAGACGTCGTTGTAGTAGGCGGCGGTCTTGTGGACGCTCGCCGGCTGCATCAGCGGACGGAAGCCGTCCATCATCCGCTGACCTGCACTCGCCTTGGACGGGATGTCGAGCACGAAGGGCGTCACGACGAGCACCACGCCGATGACGACCACTGCCCACAACGACTTGCGCGCCATGACAGGCCTCCCTCACTCGCCTGCGCTCCCATCGGCGGCGAGGGGGCGGCGCCGCGGGGCCGTCCGACCCGAGCGACCGGGACCTCGGTCCTCTCGCGCTTGCGGCTCTCCCGTCGCCCGGCGCCCGCGTGGGCACGCGGTACGGTGGGTCGCCGGGGCTCACCCGGCGGAACGGGGAACGGGGGGTGTGCCGTGCCTGCGACGGTCAAGGCGCCCGGGATCGCTGCGAGCTTCGAGCCCGTCGACTGGAACCCACCCGGGCTCCCGGACGACCCCGACGAGATCATGGTCTGGCTCGGCGACCCGGTCCGTCGTGGCGAGCTCTACCCCCTCTACCACCAGCTCCGCCGCGTCGCGCCCGTCCACAAGAACCGGCCCGAGGTCTTCCACGGTGCGTGGGCCCTGACCCGCTTCGCCGAGACGGATGCCGTGTTCCGGGATCCGCGGGCGGTCAACGACCCACGGGTCGTCGACGAGGCCTTCTCCAACGGCGACGGCGCGTTCACGAGCGTGATGCGCGACGTGATGGTGTGGCAGCACCCCGAGCCCCACCAGCGCGTCCGCAACCTCGTCAAGGCCGCGTTCACGCCACGCGCGATCGGGCGGTGGCAGCCGATCGCGCAACGGGTCAGCAACGAGCTCTGCGACCGGTTGGCCGACGCGGGCGGCGCCGACCTCGTCGAGGACTACAACTACGAGCTGCCGTTCAACGTGATCGCGCACATCCTCGGCATCCCCCCGAGCGACTTCCCCCGCATCAAGGCGCTCGCGTGGGACTTCGCCAGAGCCGGCGAGAAGACCGTCACCGACGAGGTGGCCCGCCGCGGCGACGACGCGGCGCGGGCATTCATGGAGTACTTCGGCGAGCTCGCGGAGCTCCGGCGCGCGAAACCGAGTGACGACCTGATCTCGTCACTCGTCGAAGCCGAGGCGGACGGCGAGCGCCTGACGCACGCCGAGCTGGTCGCCAACTGCATCCTGCTGCTGCAGGCCGGTCACGAGACGACGCAGGATCTGCTCGGTAACGCGCAGGTCGCGCTGTTCCGCAATCCCGACCAGCTCGCGCTGCTGCGCGCGCGCCCGGAGATCACACGCAACGCGGTGGAGGAGTTCCTCCGCTACGACGGCTCGGTGCAGATCAACCACCGCGTCGTGCTCGACGGCCTGACCGTCGGCGGCGTCGAGATCGCGCCGCACGACATGGTGTACGTCTTCCTTGGCGCGGTGAACCGCGACCCCGCCCGCTTCCCCGATCCCGACCGCCTCGACGTGGCCCGGGAGCCGACACACCACCTGGCGTTCTCGTTCGGCGCGTACTACTGCCTCGGCAACCAGCTCGCCCGGACCGAGATCGGCGTCGGTCTCCGGACGCTCCTCGACCGCTTCCCCACGCTGTCACCGGCCGAGGAGACCTTTGAGTGGCGCGACACGCTCCAGCTGCGCGGCCCCCAGCGCCTCCTGGTCAGCTGGTAGCGCGGGCGGTGACGCGCCGCCGGCGCGTCCACGCGAGGGCGGCGACGCCGCCGACGACGGCCGCCAGCGTCACGCCGTCGAGCCCCTCGGGGACGGCGGGCGGCGGGTCGCAACCGAACGCCGGGTAGGCGAGGAGCCGTTGCTCGCCGGCGCCCGGCGCCCCCGTCCACGAGAGGGCGAGCCGGACCTTCCCGGCCTTGACGGACGGGACGCCCGTGTCGATGTTGCCCGTCGCCGTGTGACCGGGGGCGACCGATCCGAGCGCGACGGACTTCGACGTCTGCAGGTCCGTCGCGGTCACCGTCATCGCCTGCGTCGGATGGGACTCCGTGTTGGCGAAGTGCAACGCGAGCCGGACACCCGACGCGGTGCACGTCGCCTCGACCGATGCCCGGTAGGACCACGCGGGAGCCGGTGCCGACCAGAGCGGAACGAGCACGAGCACCACCGCCGCGCCGAGGACAGTTCTGGCAACCGTGCACATCGCTGGTGATCCCGGTCCGACCTACCGAAGAAGGCAGCCATTCGCGGATGCGCGTGACGCGCCCGGCCTGCCCGAGGAGGATCTTGCACGCGGCTCCGTGGGCTTCCGTGCCCGGACGCCCGTTCGCGGCCAGACTTTCGCCCAGGCGTCACGTTCTGTTGCGGAAAGGGAGGTCGACGTGGGGGCGATCGCGCGCGACGGGGTCACGCTCGCGTACGAGGAGAGCGGCGACGGCGACCCGCCGTTCGTGTTCGTCCACGGCTGGACGTGCAACCACACGCACTTCGCGCCGCAGCTCGCGCACTTCTCGGCCCGGCACCGCGTCGTCGCCGTCGACCTGCGCGGTCACGGACGGAGCGACGCGCCCGAGGAGCCCTACGCCATCGCGACCTTCGCCGACGACGTCGCGTGGCTCTGCCACGAGCTCGGCGTCGAACGGCCCGTCGTCGTCGGGCACAGCATGGGCGGCGCGGTCGTGCTCGAGCTCGCCGCCCGCCACCCCGAGCTCCCGCGCGCGATCGTGATGCTCGACGCGGCGCCCGTGACCAAGGCCTCGGAGGCCGCCGCGATCGCGGCCGAGCTCTCGAAGAACCTGCGCGGACCCGACGCCGCCACCATCCGCGCCGCGCTCGTCGACCAGACCACGGCGACCCTCGCCTGCGAACCGTCGGTGCAGGAGGCCGTCCGTCGCGACATGCTCGCGACGGCGGACCACGTGGCGTTGTCGTGCCTCGAGGCACTCGGCGACTGGGACGGCGAGGCGGCGGCGCGTGGGTGCACCGTCCCGGCGCTCCACATCGGCGCCGACGACCCGATCAACGACGCCGCCGCGCTCCGGGCGTTGAACCCCCTGATCCGCACCGGCCAGACGGTCGGCGCCGGCCACTTCAACCAGCTCGAGGCGCCCGATCAGGTGAACGCGATGATCGAGCGCTTCCTGCTCGTGACGGCCGGCGCGCCGTGACGCATCGTTGCCTACGTGCCGGGATGCCGACGGCACGAACGCCGCGGCCGCACGATCTCCCGCAACCGCGCGCGATAGCGTCCGCCGTCACTTCCCCCATTCGCCGGTCACAGGCCGTTTTCTTGGCCGTGACTACGCCTATGAGGGATTCAATGCCAACAGAACCAGCAATTGCGACGCTTTCGCGTCTCGCCGCACCCGGGCTGGGCACCTTCCGCGGACGAACCGCCGTCGACGCAGGTGTCGGCCGTGATCGGCTCTGCACCCTGGTGAGACAAGGGGTGCTCGAGCGGCTCCACCCCGACGTCTACCGCATGACGGCGGTACCCCGGTCGGCCGAACAACGCCTGCACGCCGCCCTCCTGTGGGCCGGTCAGTCGGCGGCGGCGGCGGGACGATCGGCGGGCGAGCTGTACCGCCTCGAAGGGGTCCGGGCGAAGGTCCCCGAGATCGTGCTCCCGACGAACGTGCGGGGCCGCGCAACGGGGATCGTCGTCTCCCACGCCATCAGTGCCTCGCTCATGGTTCGTACGGTCCGTGGCCTGCGCGTGACCGGGGTCGAGGCCACGCTCGTGCGCCTGGCGTCGCTCCTCGAGCCCGAGGCGTTCGAGATCGCGTTCGAGGACGCGCGGCGGCGCCGACTCACGTCGGCCGCTTCCGTGGATGCGTACCTGGCGCGCTTCGGGAGGCGCGGACGGCCGGGCGTCGCACCGATGCGCGCACTCGTCGCCCAGCTCGACCCCGAACATCCGGCGCGCTCGACGCTCGAGGTCATGACGCGGCGGCTGCTCGTCGCGCACGGCATCGACGACTTCGTCCGTGAGTTCCCGCTCGAGTGGAACGGGCGCACCTACCGCTACGACTTCGCCTTCCCGCTCCAGCGCGTCATCCTGGAGACCAACGGCCGCCGCTGGCACGACGACCCGGCCGACTACGAGCACGACCACGAGAAGTGGAGCGTGCCGGGCCGGCACGGCTACCGCGTCGTGTTCGCCACCTGGGACAAGGTGACCCGCACACCGGTGCAGCTCCTCCGCGAGCTCACGACGACCATCGCGGCGTGACCAGTCAGTCGTCGAGGGTGTCGTCGGCCGTGACCGGATCGCCAGTGTCGAAGGTGGACGGCGCGAAGTCCGACATGTCGGTCGCGGGCGCGGAGGGGTCGGCCGCGCCGTCGCCGGGCACGCCGGCGAGGTCGTCGGCGGTCTCGGGTGCCGGGGGCGCCGCCGTGGTGTCGGCTCCGTTGCCGGCGGGCGCGTCGGCCGGCGCGTCCGGGGCCGGGGCCGCGGGTGCGGCGCCGCCGTCGTCGCCCAGGAGCACGTCGCCCGTCGGCGCCCCGACATCCGTCGGCGCCCCGGCATCCGAGGGCGCCCCGGCATCCGAGGGCCCGCCGGCATCCGGGGCTGCCGCGTCGGCCGGTGCCACCGCGCCGGCGCCGGAGACGGCGTCGGCCACGGGGTAGGGCGGGTCGCCGGCCGGAACGTCGAGCGTGATGCTCTCCCCCATCCGGTCGTCGACGAGCTGGAACTGGAACGCGACACCCGACTGGAGGCGGTCCTCGACCTCCTGGGCGATGTTGTCGCGCGTCTGCGCGTCCTCGCGGAGCTTGGTCGCCTGCTGTTCGAGCGTGGCCTGCGTCTGCTGCATGGTCGCGGCCTCGTCGCGCAGGTTCGTCGCCTCCTGGGTGAGATCGGCGATGCGCTGTTGTGCGGTCTGCGCCGACTGCAACGCCTCCTCGGCCTGGTGGCGCTGCGCGTCGGCGTCGCTCGTCAAGCGGATGGCCTCGTTGCCCATCGCCGTTGCGCGCGACGCCATGGTGTCGGCCGCCTCGGTGCGCCCTGCCGCGCGGAGCTCGGCCGCCTGCTTCGTGAGCCGGTCGGAGTCGTCGGCGAGCCGCTGCGCCCTCGCCATGCTGTCGTCGGCCTGAGCCTGCATCGTCGCGGCGCGCTGCGAGCCGGCCTGAACCTGCTGCCCGAGCTGGGCGGCCTGTTCCTCGTTGCGCTGCGCGAGCTCGAGGCGCGTGTTGGCGCCGTTGCCGGCGTCGGCGGCCGCCCGTTCGGCGTCGGTCGCCTGCTGTTCGAGCCGGCCCGCCTCCTCACGCCGGCCCTGCGCGTAGAGCATCGCCGTCTCGCGCGCGGGGACGTGGAGCTCGCCCTCCGCGGTCCCGACCTTCGCCTGGTCGGGGTGCTCGGCGGCGTACTGGTCCCAGACCTGCTGGTAGTCGGGAAGCGCGTCCGTGAGGTTCTGCGCCTCGTGCTCCAGCGCGCGGGCCTGGTCGAGGGACGCGTTCGCCTGCTGCTCGAGCGCCGCGGCGCGGGTGTGCAGGTCGTCGGTGCGAGCCTTCTGCGCGTCCCACGCTTCCTTCGCCTGGGCGATCTGTGGCGTGAGCTCCGCCTGTTCGGCCTTCAGCCGGGCGAGCTCGGCCTGGCTGCCGGCCTGCGCGGCCGTCGCCTTGTCGACCTGCGCCTGCGCCTCGACGAGTTGTGCGCGCAGCGCCTCGATCCTCGTCGGGTCGGTCTCGACCGGGACGACGGGCGGGGGCTGGCCGTCGGGCCGCTCCAGGTCGCTCGACGGGACGTGCTCCCCGAGCGCCTGCCTGATCTGGTTGATGCGATCGACGGCGCGGTCGACGTCCGGCCGGTACCGGTCGACGTCCTTTTCCACCTCGGCGATGCGCGCCTCGAGCGCGGCACCCCGACCCTCGATCTGCTGGTAGTCGTCCTGGCGGACGGCGAGGAGCTGGTTGGCGACGTTCACGTCGGCATCGAGGCGGTGCTCCTGGCCCGACAGCTCCTGCGCGCGCTGGCGGTGCGCGTCGGCCTGACGCTGCTTCGTCTCGATCTCGTTGCGCACGTACTCCGGGCGCGGGGGTGCGCCCCGACCCATCCACTCCGGCGGCATCTCGATCTCGGCGGGTTCGGCCCGTACGTCGCCGGCCGCGGCTCCCGATCCCGCCACGTCCGTGAACGCGTCCTGCAACCCGGTCCCAGCGTCGTCAGCCACGGCCGCCTCCAGAGCTCCCCGTCGGTCACCGCGACGGTACGACGATCGCGGGGCGCTGTCCCCGGGAAGATCCCCGGTCCGTCGCCGATGTGTGGCGCGCGGCACTCGGGCCATCGCGCTCCGGCTCCGAGCCGTACATCGGTAGGGTGTGCGTGCCCGGCAAAGGACGGAGATGGGCTACCTCCTCGGAATCGACGTCGGCACCACCTTCACCGCGGCCGCCATCAACCGCGACGGCAGAGTCGAGATGGTGTCGCTCGGCCAGCACACGTCGGTCATGCCGACGCTCGTCTACGTCCGCGACGACGGCGAGATGCTGATCGGCGAGGCCGCGGCCCGGCGTGGCGTCACCGACCCGGCCCGGCTCGCGCGCGAGTTCAAGCGCCGGATGGGCGACACGGCGCCGATCATCCTCGGGTCGTCCCCCTACTCCGCCGAACGGCTCACCGCCGCGGTCATCCGCCACGTCGTCGACACCGTGTCGCAACTGGAGGGCGGGCCACCCGACCGGGTCGCGCTGACCTACCCCGCGAACTGGGGCAACTTCAAGATCGAGGTCCTGCGGGGCGCCGCCCGGCTCGCCGAGGTGCCCGACGCGGTGCTGCTCACCGAGCCGCTCGCCGCCGGCGTGCAGTACGCGTCCACCGAGCGGGTCGACGACGGCGCCGTCATCGCCGTCTACGACCTCGGCGGAGGCACGTTCGACGCCGCCGTGCTCCGCAAGCAGGCCGACGGCTGGGAGCAGCTCGGCCAGCCCGAGGGGATCGAGCATCTCGGCGGCGTCGACTTCGACCAGGCCGTCGTCAACCACGTGCGCGCCGCGCTCGGCCCGGCGTTCGACGCGCTCGACCAGAACGACCCGAACGTCCGCACCGCGGTCACGCGGCTGGTGGGTGACTGCATCGGCGCCAAGGAGGCCCTGTCGTCCGACGCCGAGGCGAGCATCCCGGTGATCCTCCCCGGCCTGCAGAGCGAGATCCGCCTGACACGCGGCGAGTTCGAGGCGATGATCCGCCCGACCGTCCGCGACAGCGTCGACGCGCTCCGGCGGGCGATCACGTCGTCCGGGGTGCAGCCGGCCGACCTGCGGGCCGTCCTCCTGGTGGGCGGCTCGTCGCGCATCCCGCTGGTCTCGGAGATGGTCGGCAGCGCCCTCGGGCGGCCGGTCGCGGTCGACGCCCACCCGAAGCACGCGGTCGCCCTGGGCGCGGCCCGGGTCGCGGCCACCGCACCGCCGGCCGAACGGGCGGCGGCGCCGACGCCCGGCGGCGCCGAGCCTGCAGTCGAGACGGCGGCGGCGGGCGCAGCGGCGGCGGGAGCCGCCGGCGCGGGCGGCGCGCCCACCCCGCCCCGCCGCGACCAGGTATCCCCGGGGCCGGGGCGCCCGTCCGGACCGCCGCGCCGACGGGGCGGCCGTGACCGGACCCTCGTCGCCGTGCTCGGCGCGGTCGTGGTCGTGCTCGCGATCGTGGCCGTCGTCATCGCGACCTCGGGCGGAGGCGGCAGCGGCTCCGAGAGCTCTCGCACCTCGACGACGGCGGGCACGACCGCGACGACCTCGGGCGGCGAGGTGCCCAAGTGCACCTCCCAGTCGGGGCGCTGCGCGTTCATCACGAACATCAGCCTCGACCGCAGCACCGCCACCTATCTCGTGACCTACACCGTGAAGGGCTTCGAGCCGGTCATCTACGTGCCCGGCCAGAAGGGCAAACCCAGCGACCACCACGTCCACTTCTTCTACGACACGGTCGGGGCCGACCACGCGGGGACCAACACACCGCAGCCCGGCATCTGGCAGGTGTGGGACCGCGACTCCGGGCACGGCGAGCTCCTCTTCAACGCCTACAACGCGTTCAACCAGAACAGCCACGGTGGGTTCGGCGCGAAGCAGCTGTGCATCCTCGTCGCCGACGCCAACCACGCCGTCGAGCAGGGCAGCGGCAACTGCAAGCCGCTGCCCAAGATCTGAGGTCGGGCGACGGGCGGCAAGGTCCTCGACCGGGCGGTCGACGCGCTCCGATCCGCCGCCGCGGGGCGCTCCCGTGCGCTGGTCGTGCGCGGCGAGCTCGGGATGGGCAAGACGACCTTCGTCGAGGAGGTCCGTGACGAGGCACGCGCCCGCGAGCTCGCGGTGCTCGAGACCCGGGGCGTCGAAGCCGACGCCGAGCTCGGCTTCTCCTCCCTCCTCACGCTGCTCCGCCCGATCGACGACCGCCTCGACGAGCTCGCGGGCCCGCACGCCCCCGACCTGCGGGCGGCGCTGACGCTCGGAACCCGGCGCACGACCGACGACACGCACGTGCGCGTCGCGCTCTACCGGGTCGTGACCCGTCTCGCCGAGCACGGTCCGGTGCTGCTGCTCGTCGACGACGCGCACCATCTGGACGCGGCGACGGCGTCCGTTCTCGCCTTCGTTCTCGGGCGCCTCGCGAGCGACCCGGTCGCGACCATCCTCACCGTCGAGGGCGCGCTCCCCGCGCCGCTCGACGACCTCGCGCTGCCCGCGGTCGACCTGCCCCGCCTCGGCCGTGAGGCGATCGAGGCGCTCGTGCGGGCCGACGGCGACATCGCGGAGCGTGCGCTCGAGCAATGCTGCGCCTTCGCGGACGGCAATCCGCTGATTGCGCTCGAGCTCGCCCGTTCCCTCACCGACGACGAGCGCGCCGGGCGCGTGCCCGTCGCCCTGCTCCCGAAGCCGCCGGTCGCGCTCGCCCGCCGCTTCGCGATGCGGCTGGAGTCGTTCGACGAGGTCGCGACCCGTGCCCTCGCGGTCGCCGCCGCCGACGACACGGGACGGGCGGCGGTCGTGCGCGGCGCCCTCGAGCGCCTGGGCGAGCCACCTGACGCGCTCGACCTCGCCGAGCAGACGGGCGCGATCGCGATCGACGGACCCTTCGTGCGCTTCTCCCATCCCCTCCTGCGCGCGGTCGCCTACCACGCGCTCCCGCCGTCGAGCCGGCGGGCCGCGCACCGGGCGTTGGCGGCGGCGCTCGACGCGCCCGGCGACGCCGCGGCCCGCGCCTGGCAGCTCGCGGCCGCCGCCGACGGGGAGGACGAGAACGCCGCCGAAGCGCTGCTGCTCGTCGCCGGCGACCTCATGCGCCGAGGTGGTGGCGCGTCGGCCGCGCGCGTGTACGAGCGGGCTGCCGCGCTGACACCGCCCGGACCCGTCCGTTCCGAGCGCGCGCAACTCGCCGCCGAGGCGTGGCTCGACGCGTTCGAGCCCGAAGCCGCGGCCCACGCGCTCGGGGCGGTCGTCGCCGACGACCCCGACCTGCTCGTGGGTGTTGCCGCCGTCGAACGGTGGTCACGGGGTCCGGCGGCGGCGCTCGAACCCGTCCGCCTGCGCGCCGCCGAGCTGCCCGTCGCCCGCGCGCTCGAAGCCGACCTCCTGTTCGACACGGCGGGCGCGGCGGCCGCGGCCGAAGCTGCCGCCGGCCTGGCCGGCGACGACGAGGCTCCCGAGCCCGCGCGCAACCTCGCTGCGGTCGTGCTCGCCCGCGCCGGCAGCGCCGCCCTCGACGACAAGCCACCGGGCCCGACGGCGATGGCCCGGCTCGACGCCCTGGTCGCGCTCCGGCACGTGTTGTGCACGGCGGAGAACGGGACCGAGCCCGACGTGCCGCGAGGACCGCACGTCGAGCTGACGATCGCCGGCGCGACCGCGGCCCGCCACGCGGGCGACGTGGTCGGTGCCTACGACCGGCTCGCGTTCGAGCTCGGCGTCGTACCCGAGCGCGCCGCGCTGCAACGGGCGGTGCTCGACGCCGCTCTGGCCGACGTGGAGCACCTCCTCGGGCGTGACGACGACGCCCGTGCCCGGCTCGCGCGCGCCGACGCCGTGCTCCGGGCCCACGGGGCACGCGGGCTCGCGGCGCCGGCGCAGTGGGTGCTCGGCCGTATCGAGCTCGGCGCCGGCGACGCCGGCGCCGCGACCCCGGCCCTCGACGAAGCCGCGCGCGCCCGCCCGCACCTCTACGGTCCCGAGCTCGCGGTCGTCCTCACGGCAGAGGGCCGGCCGACCGAGGCCGAGCACGTCATGGCGGCCGCGTTCAGCATCGACGCCGATCCCGGTTCGGTCGTCGGCGTGCGGGCGGCGCGGGCTCGAGCCGCGCTCCGCGGCGACGACGAGGGGTTCCGCCGGGCCGCCGAGGCCGCCGAGCGGTCGGGTCTCCCCGTCGAGGCCGCGGAGACCCGGCTCGCGCACGCCGAGCGGCTCGCCCGCGACGGCCGCCGCGACGAGTCACGCCACTTGGCCCGGCAGGTGCGCGATGCGCTCAACCGGGCGGGCGTCAGGGGTTGGGACGCGCGGCTGGCCCGGCTCCTCGACGGCGGCGGCCAGGGGAGCGGTACCGACGACCTCACGGCCCGGCTCACCGCCGCGGAGCACCGGGTCGCGCTGGCGGTCGCGGACGGGGCTACCAACCGGGAGGCGGCTGCGGCACTCTTCCTGTCGGTGAAGACCGTCGACTTCCACCTCCAGAACATCTACCGGAAGCTCGGGCTCCGCTCGCGCACGGAGCTCGCGGTCCGGCTCCGCCGCGCACCCGACCCGCCGGCCTCCGCCGGCACGTCGACCGGAGGCCGGCCATGACGCGCGAGGCGCCACCGAACGGACCGGACGGACCGGACGGACCGGACGGCCGGCGCGCCGAGTGGTGGCGGCTGGTGGAGGACCACCTCACGGCGCTCGCGCTCGAGGCCGAGGACGAGGACGACGGCACGGCGCCCTGGTCCGACGCGCCCGCCGGCTCCCCCGCCCTCACCGCCGAGCAACGCGCGTTCCTGACCGGCGACGACCAGCCGGGCGTCCCGCGCGTCTCGCACCCCGACCATGCACCCGACGACCAACCGCCCGTGCCGCGCTTCGGTGCCGGCGCCGACGGGGCACCCGGATAGGGCGACAACCGGGAACATCCCCGGGGACAGCCCGGGACCCCTGTCGTAACCTCGCGGCATGAGCGAGCGTCGCGGAGCGGGTATCCCGCGCAGCAGCGAGCGGGGCCCGAGCGGCCCGGCGCGCAGCGCCGAGAGCGGGGAAGCATGAGCGAGCGGCGCGGAGCGGGTATCCCGCGCAGCAGCGAGCGGGGCCCGAGCGGCCCGGCGCGCAGCGCCGAGAGCGGGGAAGCATGAGCGAGCGTCGCGGAGCGGGTATCCCGCGCAGCAGCGAGCGGGGCCCGAGCGGCCCGGCGCGCAGCGCCGAGAGCGGGGAAGCATGAGCGAGCGTCGCG
>Ga0070741_10017666_pt1 | contig 11684 bp, 11 predicted proteins | sample Coa_R1_4_FD_66440 | JGI IMG/M metagenome (GOLD analysis project Ga0070741, IMG submission 66440) | Surface soil microbial communities from Centralia Pennsylvania, which are recovering from an underground coalmine fire - Coalmine... | ecosystem: Environmental > Terrestrial > Soil > Unclassified ...
AATTACTGCGCTGGAATTGTAGTGGGATCAAATGGCAATTTATTTTGAGAATGAATCAGATTGCCTGCTGAATCGACCAGCGTGCTCGTAACAAAGACAAGTAAACGAGATTTGCCATCATTGGAATTATTAGGAGCAAGAACAATGGTTTGACCATCCCAGATGTTCACATTCGCAAGCAAGCTTTCGGGCGCGCTGACCATCACTGTCGTTTTTAGCGTGTAGCCGTCGTCCAATAAAGTTGAGACTAAATCCACAGTGGTATCGCCGCTGCTCATTTGTGTTTGTCTCCCGCTCAACGTCACAACTGACGGCCCACTCAACGTCGTTGCACCACTTGATTTTAATGATAATCCGCGCAGTAATAATGAAGTTTGGGCGGGGAACATGATTTCGACTATATTTTTTTCCTTTGTATCCACAACCGCGCCTGACTTCAAAATAGACTCGACATTGCTTTCGGGCACTTTAATGAAATAGGCCCTGCTATGAACTTGCGGTGGTGCGTAAGCCAATTGTTGGACAATTTTTTCAATAGCGTTCAAATCGGAGGCGGTTGCTTTAACAAACAAAAGACTTTGGGCGTCATTGTAAGCAATTGATTTCGGCGGACGAAAATCAATGCCTTTCGATACAAAATAATCACTCGCCATTTGCGACACCGGTTCAGCTGAAGAAGTTCCGGCTGCTTTTTGCAAATTTGCAATAAATGTCCTTGCGTCAACTTTGAAGGTGCGCATTTCAAGTTTTGGCTGCGGCCGACTTATCGCTTTAATCACAATGGTGCTAGTTGTCGCCGCAAGAACAACCGCCACGCTGACAACAACTGCCGTCTTTGCTTTAGTCCATGCCATAATTTTCAATGCTCCTTTGATAAGGGTTAGGGTTGAAGCTGAAACCGCCGCGCCCTTGGCCAGCGCAACGGCAGTTGTGGTCTTAATCAAAGCCGCAGGCGCAGCTTGAACCGAGTTGGCAGAAATAGTTTCGGCAATTTTTGCCGTCGCACCGGTCACTCCATGCTTCGCAAAAATGACGCGCAATTTTTCCAGCGCGCGTCCAATGCGTTTTTGCGCCGCATCTTCTTTCATGCGCAGGGCTTCGGCGATTTCCTTTGCCGATTTATTTTCAAAAAATTTCAGCACCAGCACAGCGCGGTCGGTTGCGCCCAATTTATTCAGCCCGTTGTCCAACAACGGCGCCAGTTGCGCCCAAATATTTTCTTCAGGTTCATTCAAAATGGATTGCATGTAAGCCTCCTGTTCGCGGATTTGGCGGCGGCGTTGCGCGCGCAGTGCGTTGATGGCCGCAAAATGTGTCGCCCGATAAAGCCACGCAGAAAGAATCGTGTTCGGTCGTAGCTTCGCGGCTTTTTGCGCGAGGACGATGAACACGGCTTGCGTGATTTCCTCCGCCAAATGCGCGTCGCCCACCTGCCTTATCGCCGCTGAATGGACATGATGGATGTGCCGTTGCACCAGCGCGGCAAAAGTTATCTCTGATTGACTGGCGGCGTATTCGCGCACCAACATCATGTCATCGGGCGTCATCACCTATTACACAGCCGCAAAACGGGAAAGCGGACAATGAAAATTTTCACTTATCGTTGCGCTGGATTTGAGCGGAAAAATAGTTTTGCGGGTGAGACTTCGTAATTGTTACTTTCTCCGCGATGAATTTCTCACTTGAAGGAAAAAATGCCGTCGTCACCGGCGGCGCGCAGGGACTTGGACAAGCGATTTGCGGCGCGCTGGCCAAAGCGGGTTGCAACGTCGCCATTGCCGACATGAAAGAAGAGGCGGCGCAGGCAACGGCTGCGGAAATTTCCAAAGCGACCGGACGCAAAGCGTTTGCGATGAAGACCGACGTGACGCAGGAAGCGGACGTTGAAAAATTGTTCGACCGCATGGTGAAAGAATTTGGTCGCGTGGATATCGTCGTCGCCAACGCGGCGATTTTGATTGCCGAGCCGATTGCCGAGGCGAACGCGGAAAAATGGCGCGCGGTGATGAATGTGAATCTGTTCGGCAATTTTCTGACGATGAAGCACGCGTGTCGCGTGATGAAACCGCAGAAGCGCGGCGTCATCATCCAAATCAATTCCAAGTCCGGCAAAAAAGGCAGCGCGGCGAATTCGGCTTACGCGGCGACGAAATTCGGCGGCATCGGCCTCGTGCAAAGCGTCGCGCTGGAAATGGCGCCGCACGGCATCCGTTGCAACGCGATTTGCCCCGGTAATTTGCTCGACTCGCCGTTGTGGACGGATGCGAACAACGGTTTGTTCATGCAATATCTCAAGGCCGGAAAAGTTCCCGGCGCAAAAAATATCGAGGACGTGAAGCAATTTTACACGAATCAAGTGCCGATGAAACGCGGCTGCAGTTACGACGACATTTGCAGCACGCTGATTTTTCTCGCGAGTGACGCAGCGAGTTATTTGACAGGAATTTCCATGAGTGTTACGGGTGGACAAGAAATGAATTAAAATTATGCGCCGCGCGATTGTCCAGGATTTGCTCAAGCTCTCGCGCGAAATTGGAATTGAAGCGCGCGGTCTCGTGCTCGCCGGCGAAGGAAATACTTCCGCGAAACTTTCGGACAAAACTTTTCTTGTCAAAGCCAGCGGCGCGGCTCTGGCGACGTTGAAAGAAAATGAAATTGTCGAATGTCGTCTCGCGCCGTTGCTTGAATTGCTCGACGAAAATCATTTGACCGATTCGCAAATTGACGAAGCCTTGATGGCTTCGCGCGTAAATTCAAAAGCAAAAAAGCCGTCGCTTGAAGCGATGTTTCACGCCTATTTGCTTTCGTTGCCGGAAATCCATTTCGTTGCGCACGCACATGCGACGAGCGTGAACCAAATTCTTTGTTCCCCGCGCGCACGGGATTTTGCCATTCACCGCATGATGTCCGACGAAGCCGGTTGTTGCGGCATCGCCTCGGTATTTGTGCCGCATGTCGAGCCGGGATTGAGGTTGGCGCAGGCAATTCGCCGCGAAACCAATTCGTTCATCAAAAAATATCAAACAACGCCGCGCGTCATTCTTTTGCAAAATCACGGCATCATCACACTTGGCAAATGTTGGGAATCAGCGCTCGCCGTAATGCTCGTGTCAGAAAAATCTGCAAAAATTTTCGTCGGCGCGGCGGCACTCGGCGGGCCGGTGTTTTTGTCCGAAACGGAAGCAAATCATTTTGCGAATCGCGCGGACGAGGAATATCGCCGCAAAATGATGAAGCTATGATTTCGCTGCGCGGCAAAACGGCGATTGTCACCGGCGCGAGCCGTGGAATCGGACTTGCGATTGCCAAAGCGCTTGCGCGCGAAGGCGTCAAACTTGCTTTGATTTCGCGGAGCAAACCGCCAGCGAGCGCCAAAGGTAAATTCATCGGATGTGATTTTGCCGATTCAGAAAAAATTCCCGATGCCATTGCCGCCGCGCTGAAACATTTGGGCAAATTGGATTTCGTCATTAACAACGCGGGAATTTTTCTCGAAAAATCCGTGCCGGAAATTTCTTTAGCCGAATGGGACAAAGTTTTACGCGTCAATCTCACCGCGCCGTTTTTAATTTGTCGCGAAACATTTTCACATTTGGTCAAAAGCAAAGGCCGCATCGTCAACGTCATCAGCAGTTCGGCGATGCAAGGCTATTTGCATCAATCCGCTTACTCGACGAGCAAGCACGGATTTCTTGGATTTGCTCGTTCGCTCGCGTTGGAAGCTAAGCCAAAGGGCGTTCACATTTATAATCTTTGTCCCGGCGGTGTGGAAACGGATTTGATTAAAGGCTCGCATCTCGGCGCGCGGCTGAAAGGCCAGCCGATGATTCAATCCGCCGACATCGCGGAAATGGTCGTCTTTCTTTTGCGCCAGCCGGAAAACATTGACGTGCCCGAAATTTTAATCAAACGATTTGACCCGAAGCTGAAATAATTATCGCGGCGTCGCATCGGGCAAACCGCCGTCCACGGGAATGCACGCGCCGGTTGTTGGCGTTTGTCGCGTTGCAAAAAATAAAACTGCGTTGGCGACGTGCTCGGCGGTGACTTTCATCTTGAGCAAATTTCGATTGCGATAAAATTCTTCCAAACCTTTTTCGTCAAGGCCGCGCGCTTTCATCCGGCCGGGACCAACTTCCGCCCAAAGTCCGGATTTGTGCGAGCCGCCGGAAAACACGGCATCGGGTGCAACCATATTGACGCGCACGCCGAGCGGCGCAAATTCAAGGCTCGCGATGCGTGCAAGTTGATGCGCCGCGGCTTTTGTCGCGCTGTAAGCGCCGAAGCCCGCGCCGGGCGCAAATACATTTTTTGTCGAAATCAAAATCACATCGCCGCCAATTTTTTGACGAGCAAAATGCCGTCCGGCTTCGGCTAAAACCAAAAGCGTTCCTTCGACATTGACGCGTTCCAATTTTTGAAACGTCGCCAAATCCAATTCACTCAACGCGCCGGTCGTCGCGATGCCGGCGTTGAGCACGACGATGTCCACGCCGCCCCAGGTCGTGGAAATTTTTGCAAACGCGCTGGCAACAGATTTGGTGTCGGTGACATCCATCGGAATTCCGATGACGCGCTCGGAATCGAGTTTTTGAAACTCGACGACGAATTTTTCAAATTTTTCGCCGGGCAAATCCGTGATGGCAACATAACAGCCGCGTTCGAGCAATCCTTTGCAAATGCCGTAGCCAATTGCGCCCGCCGCGCCGGTGACGATGGCAACGCGGCCAACCAAGCGCGAATCAAAATTGGATTTCGATTTCGGCTTTACGATTTGAAATGCGTCACGCGAAATTTTTTTGCCGGAAATGAATTTCAAAATCGGCGGTTGAAATGGAAAATCGTCATTACCGGTTCGCGTAGCCAATTCGCCGCGCAAAGCCGTTGCGAAGCGAGCAATTTCTTCAAGCTGCGGCGATTTAGCCATTGCGTTTGGATTTCTTTGCGCCCTGATTTTTGAGCGATTCGTAAAACGCGAACGCTTCCTTCGGCTTCGCATTTTCGTGAACGACTTTCGCGACGGCTTGCATCATCGCCGCGGGCGCGGCGCTTTGGAAAATGTTACGTCCCATGTCCACGCCCGCCGCACCTTGTTGAATCGCGTTGTAAGCCATCGTAAGCGCGTCGAGTTCCGGCAATTTTTTCCCGCCAGCCATGACAACCGGCACCGGACACGAGGCAGTGACGGTTTCAAACCCTTCTTCGCAAAAATAAGTTTTCACAAATTGCGCGCCGAGTTCCGCGCAAATGCGGCAGGCGAGGCGAAGATATTGCGCGTCGCGCGTGAGCGTTTTGCCGACGGCGGTGACGGCCATCGTCGGGATGCCCGCCCGCAAGCCCATGTCTACGAGCCGCGTCATGTTATGGACGGAGCGCGTTTCAAATTCACCACCGATGAAAACTTGCAGCGTCACGGCCGCGACGTTCAGGCGAATTGCATCTTCAATGTCCACAACCAATTCTTCGTCGGACAATTCTTTCAAAATGCTCGGCCCGCCACTGCAACGCAGAACAATCGGTTTTGTTAACGACGGCGGAACGGTTGTGCGCAAAATGCCGCGCGTGAGCATGAGCGCATCGGCCATCGGCATGAGCGGGACGATGTTCAAATCAATTCGTTCGAGGCCGGTCGTCGGCCCTTGAAAATAGCCGTGGTCAATCGCGAGCATCAGTGTGCGTCCGCTCGCCGGATTGAAAATGCGCGCGAGGCGATTTTTCATTCCCCAATCGAGCGAACCGGCGCCTTTCAGAAAAAATCCCGGCGTGGCCATCGGGATGTGCTCGAAATAATTTTTTTCCTTCGCAGGTTTTGGCGTGTCGGCTTCTGGCATAATTCGCTCCGGTTAAAGTGCTCAACAGTCTTACTCCACAAAACCATTTAATCAAGCCGATGATTTAATGGAAATCTGCGTGCACAATTTTCATCGTCGCCGCCCAATAAAATGAGATGAATTTGTTTGTCGGCGCAATAGCGTTGGCTAATTTCAAGCGAATCCCAAACGGAGAAAATTATGCGCTACAAAATTTTAATTCCGGTTTTCGTCCTCGCCATTAATGTCTCGCTGCGCGCGGATTCTCCCGCGCCGATGCAATCCAAGCCATCGTCCGCAACGCCGTGCATGGACGTGCTTTATAAATTTACGGCCACAAATGTTCCCGCGCTCGCGCCGGAAGAAGCTGAAGTCAAACCACGCAAAGCGATGACCAATGAGCCGCCGAAAGATTTACCCGGCAAAGGTCTTGCGCAACATCCGATGCTTTTTTGCGGTGAGGGCTACAATAAAATGTTCCTCATCAACAACGGCAAAGTGATTTGGACTTACCAAACCGGCGGCGGCAACGAATATGACGACGTCTGGATGCTCTCGAACGGCAACATCCTTTTCACCCGCATGCAATATCTCGCCATCATCACGCCGGACAAAAAAGTTATTTGGCGATACGATGCCAAAAATTCCACCAACGTCTCCGAGCACACGGAAATTCACGGCTGCCAACCCATCGGCCTCGACAAAGTTCTTTTTGTGGAGAATGGCATCCCGCCGAAGCTCAAGGTGGCGAACATCAAGACCGGCAAAATTGAAGTCGAGCACGACTTGGACTACATCCAGCCCGTTGACCCCAAGACCATTCATCCGCAATTCCGTCGCATCCGCATGATGGCCAATGGCGATTATCTCGTGCCTTACCTCAACATGCACAAAGTCGTTGAATACGATAAAAATTTCAAAGAAGTCTGGACGTTCACGACGAACGACGTGCCGGCGGATATTAAATTGTCGCCGTGGGCAGCCATTCCGTTAAAAAACGGCAACATCCTCATCACCAGCGAAAGCGGCAACGTGCAACTCGAAGTCAATCACGACAAAAAAATTGTCTGGATGTTGAAGAACGAAGATTTGCCGGAGCAATATCAATTGAAACCCGCGCCGCAAAGCGTCACGCGGCTCGCGAACGGCAACACGATTCTTTTCTCGCGCGGTGGCGACGGCAAACCGCAAATCGTCGAAGTGACGCCGGACAAAAAAGTGGTCTGGGTGCTGGAAGATTACACCGACCTCGGCCCCGCGACTGCCGCGCAAATTCTGGACGACCCCGGCATTCCGGAAATTCCCGGACAGTCGGAACATTGAAAATTATTTAATCGAAGATTTCTGACGCGTTCGCAACGAAGTTGAAGCAATCAGCAAACTACGGTCGCGCATTTTTTCCAAAAGCGTGAGTTTCTGTTCAAATGGAAGCGCGGCAAGACGTTTGCGCGTCTTGCGTTTGTCCGCCAGAATTTTTTCCATCAATTCGCTCACTTTGTATCCCAAAATCCACCACCGTGAAAATCACTTTGGATATTCGCGCCCCAAGCTTTTCCCGTTTGGGTATCAACCATAATTGCGAATCCTGCTTGGCTGGGATTACTTCCCGGCGCGACAGAAACTTGATATCTTCCGTCAGAATTAGTTGAATCAGCCGCGCCAATGGCGAGCACGGCTGCGATTCCAACAATCAGTCCAATCGCTGCACTTTTTATATCAATTTGAGTTTTCATTTTCTTATTTGAGTTTGATGTTGTTAATCTTGCCTGGCACAACTTTAGAATCTAATTAGCTCTTTGCTTAAGCCAAGTTCTAAAATTTTACTTAAATGAAACCATTTCAGAAAGATTACCTACTATTTTTTTCGGTTATATTTGGCATTTTTGGTCTTTGGTCGGTTACTTTTCTGATGAGCGAGGGATTTAATAAAAATGCGGTTTGTTTTATCGTAGGCTGTTTTCTATTTATTCTAATTATGTATGGCTGGCTTTTCAGGCGTTAATTTGTGCGGTTAAATCCTTAGGCTATTTCTTGTGAAATGCCGCTGTGACGTTTGAGCGATTGTGATTGACTTCAATCACGATTTGATTAAATTCAATCGCAATCAATCATGCTTAACGGCCATGACAAAGATTTGGCGCATCAACGCCACGACAATCTCCGCGAGTTGATTCGCGGCAGCGGCGTTATTCGCGTCGAGGAGATTTGCCGTCGGCTGCGCGTTTCGCCGGCGACCGTTCGCCGCGATTTGGATGAATTGGAAGCGGCAGGAACAATCCGCCGCGTTCATGGCGGCGCCGTCAGCGTCGAAAGCCGATTGGAAGAGCCTCTGTTCGATGACAAGGCTTCGATTGCGGCGCGCGAAAAAAATCGAATTGCCGAAGCCGCGCTGAAGTTCGTTGAAAACGGCGATACGATTTATTTGGACGGCGGCAGCACGGTTTTGGAATTTGCGCGGCTATTGCGTGAGCGCACGAACATCACGGTCGTGACGAATTCGTTGCGCGCGGCGCATGAATTGGCCGGTCGCGGTCCGCGTTTGATTTTAATCGGCGGCGAATTGCGTCGCTTGAGCCAGACGATGGTCGGGCCGTTGACCCGGTTTGCATTGCAGGAATTGCACGTGGACAAGGCGTTCATGGGCACGATTGGCCTGACGCTCAAAGAAGGTTTGACGACGACCGACCCGAGCGAGGCGTTCACGAAAGAATTTGTGATGAGTCGGGCGCGGCAGGTGATTCTGCTCGCGGACTCGGCGAAGGCAGGAAAAGTTTCGTTCGCGCGTGCGGGAAAAATTGAAAATGTGCACGTGCTCATCACAGACAAACAATTGGACAAAAATTTCGCGAAAGAATTGACGAAGACCGGAATCAAATTGGTAAAAGCATAAACAAAACATTTCAAATTAAAATTATGGCAACAGCAACCTTAGACAAACCGAAACAACCATCCAACAAGCCGGCCGCCGAGGCCACTTCCGAACGGCTTTCGCCAAATTATTTGAGCGACATGCGGCCGAAATTCACGCCGTATGAAATTGATTGCGGAAAAATTCCCGCCTATCGCTACAAAGGCGATTTGAAATCGGAACTCGCCGCCAAAAAAATTACCAAGGCCGAAGCGGTCAATCTGCTCGAGGACATGCTGATGATTCGCGAGCTCGAGGAAATGATTGTCAAGCTGCGCTCGGGCGCGTATGAGCCGATTCGTGATTTCAATTATCGCGGGCCGACGCACGTGTCGGTCGGGCAGGAAGGCACGGCGGCGGGCGCGTGCTCGGTGTTGCATCTGCGCGACAAAATCACTAGCACGCATCGCGGTCACGGCGAAAGTCTCGCGAAAGGCACAGTCGCAATTCGCGAAATGACGGACGAACAATTGAAGGCGCGCGTGCCGCATATCAAATCCGACAAGCACGACGAATTGCTCGAAGCCGCGCTCGAACAACACGTCTATCGCATGATTTGCGAATTGTTCGGCAAGGAAGACGGCTATTGCAAAGGTCGCGGCGGCTCGATGCACATCGCGGATTTTACAGTCGGACATCTTGGCTCGAACGCAATTGTCGGCGGCGGCACACCCATCGCGACGGGCGCGGCCATCGGTTTGCGCTATCAGCGGAAGGATGCGGTCGTTTGTTGTTTCGCCGGTGACGGCGCGTATGCCAACGGCGTCGTGCTCGAATCCATGAATTTCGCGACGCAGATGCAATTCAGTAATCACCTGGCCGAGCACAAGTTCGGTCTGCCGATGATTTTCCTCATCATCAACAATCACTACGGCATGACACATCGCACGGACGACGAAGTGATGGGCGTGAGCCGTATCGCGCGCCGCGCCGCCGGTTTTGCCGACAACAATATGCACGCGGAAATTGTCAACGGCATGGACCCGCTCGCCGTTCGCGACGCCGTGATGCGCGCGACGGAAATTTGTCGCGTGGGTAAAGGTCCCGTGCTGCTCGATTGCGACACGTATCGTTACTGGGGACATTCGTTGAGCGACCCGCGCAACGAATATCGCACGAAGGAAGAAGAAGCCGCGTGGAAATCGGTTGACCCGGTCGAAACGTTCAAAGCGCAAATGTTGGAAGCGAAAGTAGTTTCGGAAAAAGAACTCGCTGCCGTCGAAGCCGCTGTTCGCGACCGTAATGCCCGCGCCGCCAAGCGCGCCGCGGCTGCTGCTGACCCGGTTGCCGGAGACGTCATCAAATATATGTATACGGACACGAAGTCCGAAACTGTTCCGGCGGAATTTGCAAAAGTCGAAGTCATCGCGCCATTGCCGGAAATCAAACGCGTCAACGGCGAGATTACTTACAAAGACGCGATTCGCGAGGCGCTCATCGAAGAAATGAAGCGCGACAAACGCGTGTTGTTCTATGGCGAGGACGTGGCCGATTACGGCGGCGCGTTCAAGGCGACAAAAGGTTTGCTCGAATCATTCGGACGCGACCGCGTTTTCAACACGCCGATTTCCGAAGCGTGCATTTGCGGCACGGGCATCGGTCTCGCGATGATTGGTCTGCGACCGGTGATGGAATTGATGTATTACGATTTCGCGCTGATGTCGTCCGACCAAATCAGCAATCAGGCCGCGAAATGGCATTACATGAGCGGCGCGCAAACCGAAGTGCCGATGGTGCTGCGCGTTTCGGCGGGCGCGGGCAAAGGCTACGGCGGACAACATTCGCAGACGCTTGAATCCATGTTCTGCCACATCCCCGGACTTTACGTCGTTTATCCCGCGACGCCTTACGATGCGAAAGGCATGTTGAAATCCGCGATTCGCGACAACAACCCCATCATGTTCATCGAATCGCAAGGTTTGTATGGCATGAAAGGCGTCGTGCCGGAAAATGAATATCTCGTTCCGCTCGGCGTCGCCGAGGTGAAACGCGAAGGCTCGGACATCACGTTCGTGACGTGGGGACCGCTAGTGCACGATTGCCTGAAGGCCGCGGATAAATTGAAAGCGGACAAAGGCGTTTCCGCTGAAGTCATTGATTTGCGTTCGCTCGTGCCGCTGGACATCGAAACCGTTTTGCGCTCGGTGCAAAAAACCGGCCGTTGCGTCGTCGCCAGCCAGGCGATTCACATCGGCAGTTACACCGGCGAAATTGCTTCGACGATTTCCGACGCAATTTTCGATTACCTCGACGCACCGGTCAAACGCGTCGGCGCCAAGAACGGCATCGCGCCGCAATCGCACATTCTTGAAGCGGCATTTTTGCCGAACGTCAATGATTTGGTCAAAGCCGCCAACGAAATCCTTTAATCGCCGCAAGAGAACGCAAAGAGCACAAAATGGCAAAAAGCTCGCAAGACATTTTGAAATTGTGTGACGTCGTCCGTGAAACGGCTTATGCAATTCATGTCTATCACGGGCACGGCCATTTGGAGAAAGTTTACGAAAATGCGCTCGCGCATCGGCTCAAGAAATTGGGACTCGAAGTTCAGCAACAATATCCGCTGACGGTTCACGATGAAGATGGAACTGTCATCGGCGAATATTTTGCGGATTTGTTCGTGGACAACCAATTGATCGTCGAACTCAAAGCCGCTCGTGCTTGCGCCGAGGAACATATCGCACAAATTCTCGGCTATTTACGTTCATCGCGACGGGAACATGGACTCTTAATCAATTTCGGTTCAGCAAAATTTGAAATTAAAAAATACGTTTTAAGCGAAAAAATTCCGCAAACATCAAAAGTCGCAGCTGCAATTTCTGCTTCTGTGGCCTTTGTGTTCTTTTGCGGCAATTATTTTCGCAGCTAAAAATTATGGCTACTCCAATTATCATGCCGAAGTTCGGTCAGATGACCGAAGAAAGCGCCATCGTCGAATGGCTCAAGAAGGAAGGCGACAAAGTTGA
>Ga0070741_10017667_pt1 | contig 11682 bp, 15 predicted proteins | sample Coa_R1_4_FD_66440 | JGI IMG/M metagenome (GOLD analysis project Ga0070741, IMG submission 66440) | Surface soil microbial communities from Centralia Pennsylvania, which are recovering from an underground coalmine fire - Coalmine... | ecosystem: Environmental > Terrestrial > Soil > Unclassified ...
CGCCCCAGGGTTCATGGTCGCACCCGCGCAATCGTCGTCCCCTTGAAGTCGCCGGCCCAGATGCTCCCGAAGCCGACGCGCACGACGAAGAGCGAGCCCGGCACGTTCACCGTGTCGACGAGCGTGTTCGTCGCCGGATCGATCCGCGAGATCGTGCCGGCTCCCTGGTTCGGGATCCATTCGTAACCGTCCGGCCCGCGCATGCCGTCCGCGGGCGAGCCGTCGACCTTCACCGTCGCGACGACCGTGTTCGTCCTCGGGTCGACGCGCGTGACGCTATTCGCACCGTCGTCCGACACCCAGACGCCGTCGGGATGCGGGTCGACGCAGAGCTCGCTGCCGTGGCCGATCTTGATCGGCGTCACCGCATTCGTGGCCGGGTCGATGCGGTAGATGTCGTCGGTGTTCTGCGAGCCGACCCAGATCGCGCCGGCGCCGGCACGGATGCAGGCCGGCGAGCCGCCGGTGTGGATCGTCTTGACGACCTTGTTCGTGCGCGGGTCGATGCGCGACACCGTGCCGTCGGTCTGGTTCGACGACCACACGCCGCCGTAGCCGTACGCGACGTCCCACGGCCGCGCGCCGACGTGGATGCGCTTGACGACGCGGAGGCGTTTCGGGTCGACGCGCACGATGTGGTCCTCGAAGAAGTCCTCGACCCAGAGCGCGCCGCCGCCGGCGACGACGCCGCATGGCCCGAGGCCGACGTTCAGCCGCCGCACGACCTTGTTCGTCTTCGGGTCGATGCGCGAGATCGTCCCGCCGCCGTAGTTGTCGACGTAGACGTATTTTCCGGCGACGGCGACCCCGCAGGGCTTGGCGCCGGTGTTGATCGTCGCGACGATCGCAGGCGGGTTGGCAACGAGCACGTCCGACCTCCTCGAATATAGTGCGAAGTCGTAGTAAAATGATACGAAATCGCACTACTGTCAAACGAAAGCCGGGATTGTTTCTCCAGCCGTTCGTGCTGGCGCAGCTGACCGGGGCGCTGATCGGCGAGGTCGTCGAAGGCAGCGACGTCACCGCGGCCGAGTACGCCGTTACGAGCTGGATCGCGATCGCGGGCGGCATCACCCCGTCCGAGGTCGCCGACGAGCTCGGCCTGGCGCCGACGACGCTCTCGGCGATGATCGACCGGCTCGTCCAGAAGAAGCAGGTCAGGCGCGTCCGGCATCCCGAGGACGGCCGGTCCTACCGCCTCGAGCTGACCGCCCGCGGCCGCGAGACGAACCTGCGCAACGCCCGCCGCCTCGAGCGCCTGCTCGGCGAGCTCGTCGAGAACCTCGAGGCCGAGCCGGCGGACGTCCTCGAGTCGATGGGCCGGCTCGAGGCGGCTCTCCGCAAGACGCTGGCTTAAAAAGGAAGCGGCCCCGGGGAGGGCCGCTTCGTCCACTTGGGGTGGGGAGGTGGGTACCCCGGCTATCGGCACCTCCGGCGCGGGCCTTTATCCCTCGATCTAGAACCCGTAGCGCTGCTCCTGCCAGTAGTCGGCGTCGTTGTGGTAGCCGTACCGCTCCCAGAAGCCGGGCTTGTCGACCGCGGAGAGCTCGATCCCCGTCAGCCACTTGGCGCTCTTCCAGAAGTACTTCGTCGGGATGAAGAGCCGCGCCGGGTAGCCGTGGTCGGGTGTGAGCGGCTCGCCGTCGGCCTCGTAGACGACGAGCGCGTCGTCGTCCTCGAGCGCGGCGAGCGGCACGTTCGAGGTGAAGCCGTGCTCGGCGTGGGCGATCACGAAGCGGGCGGTCGGCTTCGGCCGGCAGAGCCCCGCGAGCTCGCGCCAGTGCACGCCCTTGAACTGCGCGTCGAAGCGGCTCCAGCGCGTGACGCAATGGATGTCAGTCGTCACCTCGGTCGCGGGCAGCGCGCGCAGCTCGTCGTAGGAGAGCGTCACCGGTTCCTCGACCTCGCCCGTGATCGCGAGCGTCCACGTCGCGACGTCGACGTCCGGCACCTCGCCGGCGTGGAGGACGGGCCACTTCTCCGTCAGGTACTGCCCCGGCGGCAGGCGTGCCGGGTCGTAGCCCGCCTCGCGCACCTTGTCTTCGGCTTTCGATCGGAAGAGCGGCATCGGTTCCTACACTAAACGGCGTGGATGTGGCTGCACGAGACCGGGGCTACCTGCGCGTGGCGGGACCGGACGCGCGCGACTACCTGCAGCGGATGGTCTCGAACGACGTCGAGGCGTTGCAGATCGGCGACGCCGCGCCCGCGCTGCTCCTGACCGCGAAGGCGCGCGTGATCGCGCCGCTCGTGGTGCTGCGCCGGGGCGAGGAGGACTTTCTACTTCTGACCGAGCCCGAGCTCCGCGCTGCGGTGCAATCCCTCCTGACGCGCATGCGGCTGCGTGCGCGCGTGGAGATCGAACCGGAGGAGCATCGTTCCGTGCTCGTCTTCGGCGGCGAGGACGGGTTCGCGACGGACTTTCCCGGCGCGCGCGAGCTGCTCGACTCGGGCCTCGAGCCGACGATCGACGCCGACGAGCTCGAGCGCCGCCGGATCGAGGCCGGCGTGCCGCGCTGGGGGCGTGAGCTCGACGACCGCGTGCTGCCGGCCGAAGCGGGCCTCGACGCGACGCACATCTCGTTCACGAAGGGCTGCTATCCCGGGCAGGAGCCGGTCGCGCGGTTGCACTACCGCGGGAAGGCGAATCGCGCGCTGCGCGTGCTCGAGCTGCAGGACGTGCCGGCGTACGACACCGAGCTCCTGCACGACGGCAAGGTCGTCGGCCGCGTGACGAGTGCTGCGCGGCGGCCCGACGGCTCGGTCGTCGCGCTCGCGTATGTCCGCGTCGAGGTACCGGATGACGCGCCGCTCGCGTTCGCTTGAGCCCGCCGCGTGGTGGGCGGTCCGCCGCGCGCAGAACCTGAAGCCCGCGACCTATCGCTGCCCGCTCTGCGGCTACCGGCTGCACGCGATGAGCCCGCACGTCCTGATCTCCCCGGAGGGAGATACCTCGCGTCGCCGCCACGCGCACGCCGAGTGCGTCGCCGCTGCGAAGCTCACGACCTACGACGAATGGCGCAAGCTGCAGCCGCGCCGTCCCGGCCTGCTCTCACGCGCGGCTACACTGTTGCGTCCCAGGCGCCCGTAGCTCAGGGGATAGAGCGCTGCCCTGCGGAGGCAGAGGTCGCATGTTCGAATCATGCCGGGCGCACTCGAGCCTGCCGTCAGGGCGACGGCGGGCAGGCGCGCGGCATCACCTTGAGCCGCGCCGTGTCCCGGGCGGCGCCGACGGCGACGACGGCCGTCTCGGTGCAGGGGTCGGACGGCGCCGGCAGCGTCAGCGTGAACGCGCCGAGGGCGTTCGTCTTGACGACGCGCACGACCTTCACGGTCGTCGTCATCGTCACGCGCACCTTCTCGCGTGGGTGGAAGTGCGAGCCGCGGAGCGCACCGTGCGAGACCGCGAGCCCGGGGTGCGCGGCGGTTGCGGAGACGAGCGCGACGGCGGCGAGACGAAGACCCCCCATCGCAGAACACGATGCCACGGATCGCCGAAACTTGCGGCCCCCGAAGTAAGGTGCCGGGCGATGCGCCGGGGGGCCTTCGCGATCGTGCTCGTTCTCTGCCTCGCAGCCTGCGGCGGCTCCGGGAAGCTCGCCGCCGGCCGTCTCAGCCGCTTCGTCCTGCAACAGGCCGATCTCGGCACGCCGTTCCAGCAGTTCGCGGACGGAGCCCAGATCGCCCTGGACAATCAAGGGACACCGCGCGCCGACCAGAGCCGGTTCGGGCGGGAGGGCGGATGGATCGCCCGCTACAAGCGCGCAGGCACGTCGAAGACGCGCGGCCCGCTGATCGTCGTCTCGCGTGCCGACCTCTTCAAGAGCTCGAGCGGCGCAGCCTCGGATCTCGGCGAATACCGGACGATGTTCGCCCAGGCGCCCGGCGCCCACGTGCATTCGATCACCGTCCCGAGGCTCGGCGACGCGACCGTCGCCTCGACCTTCACCCAGCCGGGCCTGCTGCCGCTCCGCTTCTACGAGATCGCGTGGCGGTACCGCAACGCGACGGCCTCGATCACGGTCGAGGGCTGGGACGGCAAGGTTGCCTCGGGCGACGCGGTCGCCCTGGCGCGCAAGCAGCAGGCGCATCTGGCGCACGGCTGAGCAAGACCTCTTATATTCCCGCGGTCGCGTCCTTGAGGAGACGCGGAGAACCAAGGGGAGGGGAAAAGCGTGAGAAGACGCACCGCGCTCATGGGCATGGTTGCCCTCGTGTGCGCATTTCTGGCCCTCGGCGTCGGCTCGGCGCGCGCGATCGAGGATCCGCCGTTCGCCGACGACGACAACGGGACCGAGGCCCTGTCCGGGCCGCTCGACTTCCGCGATGCATCGGCAGGCACGAACCTGACCGAGTGTCCGCAGGCCGGCATGCGGGACAAGAACCCGCATCCGCTCGACTCGCGGGTGAAGGACCAGGTCGAGCGCATCGGCGACACGGGCAACGACGTCCGTGCAAACCAGGACTACTCGTGCCAGCCGCAGGACGAGACCTCGATCGACCAGAACCCGCTGAACCAGCGGAACTACGTCGGCGGCGCGAACGACTACCGGCTGGGCTGGGGGACGTCCGGCTTCTACGCCACGACCGACAACGGCAACACGTGGTACGACGGCATCACGCCGTTCCCGTCGCTGCCGAGCGGTGACAACCTCGACGGCGGCGGCGATCCGGTGATCGTCTTCGACCGCTCGGGTGTCGCGTACTACGCGCAGATCAACTTCAACCGCACCGACGACACGAGCGGCGTGTGGGTCAACCGCTCGACGAACGGCGGCTTCACCTGGAGCCGGCCGTGCGTGGCAATCCAGCGCAGCCAGTCGGACACGCAGGGTGCGTGCGGCGGCGCCGGTGACGTCCGCCAGCCCGGCGACGGCACCGTCTCCTTCCAGCAGGACAACGACTCGCGGCTGGACGGCAGCGTGCCCACCCACGACAAGGAGTGGCTGACCGCCGGACCGCGCCCCGCGGGCGTCGACCCGACGTGCTTCTCGCCCTTCGCCGTGTCGGTGACGGGTCTCGTCGCGGGCGTTGCGAATCCGAAGACGACGGTACCCTGCACGCCCGGCACGGTCGGGAGCGACAGGCTCTACGTCACGTTCTCGATCTTCGCCGCAGCGGGGACGGGCACCGGCAACGCCCAGATCTTCCTGAGCTACTCGGACGATCAGGGCCGCTCGTGGTCGACGCCGAAGCCGATCTACGGCAGCGGGCAGTTCTGCGTCTACGGCGACAACGCCTGCCGTGACAGCCAGGGCTCCGAGCCGACGGTCAACCCGACGACGGGCGAGCTCTGGGTGGGCTTCCTGAACGGCGACACGGCGGACGAGGATCAGTACCTCGTCGTGCACTCGACGGACGGCGGCCAGACGTTCTCGCCGCCGAGCCGCGTCGACACGATCTACGACGTCAACGAGCCGCGCGGCGTCAACGGGCGCACCGACTGCGTCGCCCGCGGCCAGGGATCGACCCGCACCGTCCTGACGAACACCTGCTTCCGCGCCGACCCGATCATGCAGTCGATCGTGGCCGACAAGCGTGGCGGCGCCTTCGCCAACGACGTGTACGCGGTCATCTACGACAATCGCAACGGCACGATCCGCGATTCGAACAACGACGTCTTCTTCTACAAGTCGACGGACGGCGGAACGACGTGGATCGGGCCGACCCGGGTGAACAACGACCCGTCGACGGCGCCTGCGAACCGCGACTGCGGTCGCGACACCGACAGCATCACGGGGAATGCAGCGAACTGTCCCGAGCAGAACTACGGGGCGGACCAGTTCTTCCCGTTCATCTCGATCAACCAGACGGGCGACATCATGATCACGTTCCACGACCGCCGGCTCGACACGTCGTCGCCGGTCGGCACGGGCGCGTGGCCGACGTCGAAGACCGAGCAGGGGAACTACCTCGTCTGGTACTGGGGCGCCAGCTGCACGATCACGCAGACGCAGGAGGTGTCCCAGACGACGACGGGACCGGTGCCGAGCGGCGCCTCGCAGTGCGTCGCACCGGAGGCGGTCGTCAACCCGACCGTCGCAACCGGCTTCGACCCGGGCTCAGGGCCCGTGCCGGGGCAGAACCAGAACCCGAAGACGCTCCCGTTCAGGAATTTCCAGATCTCGGATACGCCGTCGAACTTCGACTATTCGTTCCGGGCCGGAATCTTCGCGGGTGACTACAGCGGGAACACCGTCGGTCCGCGTGACCCGACGGCGAACGAGCTCGGCGGCAACCAGGTCGCCGCGATGTGGACGGACGCCCGCAACGGGCGCGGCTCCGGCTCGCCGACGACCGTCGAGCCCGGCCGCAACCCGATCTGCGAGCAGTCGGACGTGTTCTTCGACACGTTCGGCGTGAACGGCGTCGCCGGTGCCGCAAACGGCAACGGCGGCGATCAGTCGCTCTTCTGGGTCACCCCGTGTCCGGGCGCGATCCAGGACAAGGGCGCAGGCAAGCACTGAGCCGAACTGACGAGGGGCCGCCTCCGGGCGGCCCCTCGCTCAGCCCCCGTCGAGCTCGAGCAGGGTCAGCAGTGGAACCCGCCGCCGTCGAGGCCGGGCGCCGTGATCTGCGGCCTGTTGGGACCGCCGCCCGGCGGATAGACCGTGTCCCACCACTGGGCGAAGAACTGGTGGAGCTCGTCGACACAGGCCGTCGTCTGCACCGGCAGGAACGCGGTGAACCCCGCGACGAGCTGTGGCTCCGTGACGCTTCCCTGCCGGTAGGTGCGCTGCATCTGCTGCAGCGCGGCGCTGAAGTTCGCCGGCCCGAGGATCCTGCGCAGCGCGATGTACGCGATGCCCGGCCGGTCGTACGTCTTCGAGCCCGAGAAGAGCGTGGCCGGCCGCGGGTCCGACGGAGCGCCCGTCCACAGCGAGTCGGGACCTGCGTAGATCTGGTTGAACTGGTCGACGAGGCTCTGCTCGAACGAGCCGCCCGCCGCCTGTGCGTTGTCGGCGATGAACAGGAACTCGCCGAGTGTCGCCAGGCCCTCCTTGAAGAACGTCAGGTTGTAGTTCGACTCGGAGACGTTGTCGCCCCACCACTGGTGCATGTTCTCGTGGTGCAGCGTCTGCAGGTCGATCGACTCGTTCGCGAACGTGATCTTCGTCTGCATCTCCTCTTCGAAGCCCGCGTTCGGGACGCCGACGATCACGCCGTCCGTCGTGAACGGGAACGGCCCGTTGAAGGCGGACTGGAAGTTCAGCGCCGCCTCCTGCATGTCCATGATCGCCTTGTTCGCAGCGGCTCTGTTCTTCGCGATCTGGGCGTCCTGCGCCTCGTAGTACTGGATCCCGCTCGACGCGAGGCGGACGCTCAGGTTGTAGGAGCCGATGCTGTTCTCGACGAGGTACGACGCGATCCCCTCGGGCGAGTGCCAGTGCCAGGTCGTCGATCCGCCCGCGAAGTTCGCATCCGGCAGGTTCGACACCTGTGAGACGAGCTCGCCGTTCGCGATCGCCGTCTTGCCGAGCGGCACGGTGTCGTAGAAGTCGTAGGTCGGCTTCGCGCTCGGATGGTCGTTCAGCGGCAGCCAGTCCTCCGTCGCGACCGGCTCGGTCGTGACGAAGCCGCCCGTGTCGCCCGGCTGGCCCACGCGGAACCAGCCTTCGGTCGTGCCGTCCCCGTCGTTGTGGACGCCCGGGCGGCCGGTGTAGTCGACCTCGACCGTGAACGTCGCACCGCTTGCGATCGGGGCCGACGGTGTGATCACGAGCTTGTTCGCCGGGCACTGGGTGCCGTCGAGGTCCGTCTCCTTGTTCGGATTCGGCGACGGCAGCTCGGGCGAGCACGCCGGCGGGAACGGATTGCCGTCGGGGCCGCCGACCGGATTCAGCTCGCCCGCCGCGTGCGCGCGCGGATCGGGATCGTTCTGTCCCTTCGGGTCACCGGGATACGTCGGCTGCACGAACGCGAAGCTCGCGGGCTTGCCGTTCACGAGCACGGCGCCGACCGAGAGGTTCGGCCCGTCCGTCTTGTTCGCCGACGTCCGCTCGAAGTCGAGGCTGAAGTCCGTCAGGCACTGGGTGGCGCGGTCTGTGTGCACCACGTGCGTACCCGGCAGAAAGAGGTTCGCGTCCGTGTCGTAGCTGACGAACACGTCGCTGTGGATGCTCGTATAGCCGCCGTTCCCGGTCTCGGGGTAGACGTGCTGCCCGAACGACGAAAGGGAGTGCGCGCCCGACGAGCACTTCGTCGCGCGGGCGACTGCCGGGATGCGAACCGGCAGCGGCCGTCCGATCTGCACGTGGCGCTCCGCGGTCACGCAGCTCGTGCGCACACATGCGACAACCGCATACGAGCCGGCGGCGAGGGCGCTCGGCAGGCGGACGTGCACGCGGTACGGCACGAGGTCGTGCGCCGGCAACCGCAGCGACGCCTCGCCGATTGCGAGCGGCGGCGTCCCGGGGCGCAGGAGATGGACGACGACCCTTCGATGCGCGGCGACGCTGCCGTCGTTCACGGCACTGCCGCGAAGGACGTACGCATGACCGGTCCGCACGCCGGACGGCGCCGGCAGAAGACGCGACAGGACGACATGCGGGCCGACGACCGGCGGCGGCGACACGGGCAGCCCGAGCGGCGCGGGCGAGACCGGCACCGCCGGCGGCCGGGCTGCAGCAGCAACCGGCACGAGTAGAACCGCCAGGACGACCGTCCCGGCGCACATCAGCGTGCGCAAAGGCTTCATCGCGCTCTCCCCTCGGTTTCGGTGCGTCTGTTATCCGGCGCGGGAGACGCGCTGTCAAGCGTTTCAGTACCGGTCGAGCTCGATCAACCGCTCGTCGCTGATCCCGAAGAAGTGTGCGATCTCGTGCAGCACGACGTGGCGCACCTCGGCGGCGAGCCGCTCAGGCTCGTGCCCGAAGTGCCGCTCGAGCGGGCCGCGGAAGATGGTGATCTTGTCGGGCAGCGCGCCGCTGTATTGCGGCAGGCCGTAGCCGGTTCCGCGCCGCGTCAGCGGCACGCCCTCGTAGAGACCGAGCAGGTTCGAGCCGGGCGGCGGCTCGTCCTCGATTGCGATCTCGACGTTCGCGATGCGACGACGAAGGTCGGCCGGCAGCGAATCGAGCGCTTCCTGGACGAGCTGCTCCCAGTCGGTCACGAACAGGAGGCGCCGACGCCGCCCCACGAGCGCCAGGTGCCGCCGTCGTGCTTCCAGAGGAGCCACGCGCGGTAGAGCTGCTCGCTCGGCGACGCGTGGAAGGGATACGCGGGATTGCCCGGATGCCTGAACGCGGCGTCGGGCTTGCCGCCGACGCGCTTCCAGGTCTGCGCGGCGAACTGGAAGCCGCCGTAGTAGCCGTTGCCGGTGTTCGCCGTCCACGGCCCTTCCTTCAGGTGGATGCAGTGCGCCTCCGCGAGCCACTCCGTGGAGGGCGTCCACTCCGTCGCGCCCGCCGGCGTCGCGGCGAGCAGCGCAAGCGCGACCATGACAACGAGGCGCCGACCCACCCGGGGAGAGTGCCAGCTGGGGCCGGAACCCGCCAGGGGCTCCGGCCCCGCCGGGGATCAGTCCTCGAGGGCCTTACCCGTCTCAACGACCGATTTCATTCCGCTCAGGACGTAGCTCCAGCCGCCGCCGACGCTCTCCGCCGTGGCCGGCGAGTCCTCGAGCCTGTCGTGCACGACCGTGAGCTTCGAGACACCCTCGCCGGCCGGCTCGATCTCCCAGGTGACCCGGCTCGGCGGCTCGGCCGCGAGAGCTTCGGTCCAGGTCGCGCGCCACGTCGTCACGAGCTTCGTCGGCGCCGTCGCCTCGACGATCTCGCCGTCGATGTACTGCTCGCCGTTCTCGGCCGAGAACCCGCAGTACTTCGCACCGGCCTCGTAGGTCGAGTCGAACACGCTGCCGTAGAAGTACTTGCGCGTGAACTCGGGCTTCGTGATCGCCGCCCACAGCTGCTCGGGCGTCGCGCGCACGAAGACGGAATACACCTGTGTCGCTGCTGCAGTCATGGTGCTCATGCAGTCTCCTCCAATTCGGACTTGAGGTCTGCGAGCACCGCGACGCGATGCTCGGCGTACTTCGTGATCCACCGGTCGTGGATCAGCCGGATCGGAACCGGGTTCAGGTAGTGCAGCTTCTCCCGGCCCTGCCGGCGGGTGACGACGAGCCCTGCGGCCTCGAGCACGCGGAGGTGCTTCATCACGCCGAAGCGCGTCATCTCGAGCTCCGACTCGAGCTCCGTGAGCGTGCGGCCGTCGCGCTCGAAGAGCCGGTCGAGGAGATGGCGGCGCGTCGGGTCGGCGAGCGCCTTGAAGACCGGGTCGTCGTCCATGCGCCCGATGATAGGTGACTAAAAGGTCACATGTCAAGGAAGTGGCCTTCGGCCGCCGAAATCGGCCGGACGTGGCCGACCTCCCGCATCGGATCGTCCTCAAGAACCACCGCGACCTCGAGGGACGCGCCCACCGCATCTGGTACCGGCGGGGAGCGGTGCTCGTGCTCACCGTCTTTCTCGCCCTCGGCGCCGCCAACGTCTTCGGCCAGCGTCCGGTCGGGCATACCGTCTCGACGCCTGCGGCGTCGCTCGAGCTCTACGCGCCGACCGGCCTGCGCGGCGGCCTCATGTGGGAGGCGCGCTTCACGATCACGGCGCACCGTGACGTGAAGAACGCGCTGCTGCAGCTTTCGCCCGGCTGGCTCGAGAGCATGCAGATGAACACGGTCGAGCCGAGCCCCCTCGGTCAGGCGAGCCGGAACGGCGACCTGTTCCTCACGCTCGGCCATATCCCGGCCGGCCACACGTACCGCCTCTTCATGGAGTTTCAGGTGACCCCGACGAATGTCGGTCAACGTCACACCGACGTGACGCTCTACGACGGCGCGACGAAGCTCATCCACCTGTCACGCGTCATCACGGTGTATCCCTGATGGACATCGTCGGCCGCGGCGTCGTCGTCTTTGCGTTCCTCTATGTGCTGATGCGGATCATGGGGCGCCGCGAGCTCTCGACGCTCGAGCCGTTCGACCTCATCCTGCTGATCATCCTCGGCGACGCGGTTCAGCAAGGGCTGACGCAGGACGACTACTCGCTGACGGGAGCGATGCTCGCGGTCGGCACGATCGCAGTGCTGCAGATCGGCATGTCGTACGCGAACTTCCGCTTCCCGCGACTCCGTCCGTGGCTCGACGGACAGCCGCTCGTGATCCTGCAAGACGGGAAGCCGATCGAGAAGAACATGCGCCGCGAGCGGCTGACCGTCGACGACATCGCAGAGGCGGCGCGCAAGGAGGGCATCGGCAAGCTCGACGAGGTCGCGTGGGCCGTCATGGAGACGAGCGGCACGATCAGCTTCATCAAGAAGTCCGACTCGTGACGCAGTACCTGACCGAAGCAGACGTCGAGCGGCTCCTCTCGCCTGCAGAGGCCGTCGACGCGCTGGAGGCCTGCTTCGCTCGGATGGCACGAGGCGCCGTCGCGAACCGCCCGCGCTACCGGCTGCGACTCGAGCACGGAGCGCTCGCCGTGATGGCCGCCTCGGATCTCGAGCTCGGCTATGCGGGCGCGAAGGTCTACGCCGGCTTCGCGGACGGCGCGCGTTTCGTCGTCACGCTCTTCCGCACCGCGGCGCCGGAGCTCGTCGCCGTGATCGACGCGGACAAGCTCGGTCAGCTGCGGACCGGTGCGGCGAGCGGCGTGGCGGCAAGGCATCTCGCGCGCGAGGGCG
>Ga0070741_10017668_pt1 | contig 11682 bp, 6 predicted proteins | sample Coa_R1_4_FD_66440 | JGI IMG/M metagenome (GOLD analysis project Ga0070741, IMG submission 66440) | Surface soil microbial communities from Centralia Pennsylvania, which are recovering from an underground coalmine fire - Coalmine... | ecosystem: Environmental > Terrestrial > Soil > Unclassified ...
TTCTCGCCCAACGCCGCGATGGTGGAAACCGCCCTGCCTGTCAATACCAGCACGACGTACATCGTCAAGCTGGTGTGGAAAACGAACAGACCGGCCGTGGGCGCCAGGATCTTTGCCGGCGCGGGACCAATCTCATTTCAGTTCTCCCCGACTCGGCTGACGGTCCAGCAGGTCCCCGCGACGGACTACAGCTCGGGTCCGAGCACACTGCAATATCACCTGGCGGGCAGCGACGGCACGACATGGCAGGCGGTAGACGCGACGAACCTGGTCGCATCTCTCAGCCCAAGCGCTTCCGGTGCCGCAATCCTGTCGGCCAACGCGGACCTCTGGACGGCCAATGCCGGCTACAACCAGGACATCGGCATCTTCGTCAGCATCAACGGCGGACCTGACCAGCTCGTGGCATGGAAGGAGAGCGGTGGCTTCGCGGGAACCTTTTCGCCCAACGCCGCCTACGTGCAGGCCTCGTACAACGTCACGTCGGGCAGCTCGTACCTGTTCACCCTCAAGTGGAAGACGAACAAGAACGCGCCCGGCGCAAACATCTTCGCCGGAGCGGGACCGATTGGTGGCTCCTATTCGCCGACACGCCTTACGGTCCACCTGGACACGAACAGCCAGGACTCGAGCTCGCGGACCACGCAGCAGTACAACCTCACCGGCAGCGACGGGTCGAGCTGGTCGGAAATCGACGCGAACCTCCGCGTGAACCAATCGCCCTCGGCGGGCGAGACCGTGCTCCTTGGTGGTAACGCGGATCTCTGGACCGCCAGCACGGGCTACAACCAGGACATCGGCATCTTCGTCAGCGTCAACGGGGGCGCCGACCAGCTGGTGGCGTGGAAGGAAAGCGGCGGCTTTGCGGGCACATACTCGCCGAACGCCGCCTACGTCGATGCCGTATACGACCTCAGCTCCGGGAGCAACTATGTCTTCAAGCTGGAGTGGAAGGCGAACCGGAGCGCGGCTGGCGCGACGATCTTCGCGGGCGCCGGCCCGATCGGAGTTGCCTTCTCACCTACGTCGTTGGTCGTACAGCAGATCGCCTGAACTCGATCTGGACCCGCCCCGGGCATGCCTATGTACTCAGGTGACGGGCGGTTGCCGGCAGGGAGCATCCCTGCGACCCGGCGTCACTGGGCGTGAGACTGGCGCGTGGACGCGCTTGGCGACATGGCCCTTCGGATCGCCACGTAGCCCAGCCACGCCAGGGCGCAGATGTTGGCGATCACTCCGGCGCTGATGAACCGGTCCCAGGCGTACGTCCTGATCATGAAGTCGGTGATGGGTTTGTAGACCGGGGCGAGCAGCTGGTTTCCAGGTGGCAGGATCACGCCCATGTCACCGAACATCGGGATGAGCGTGGTGACGCTCCAAATCCCGACGACGAGCAGGTGGACGGCGGGATCCATCCACCGCCGGCACAGGACAACGAACGGGAGCGCAAGCAAGAAGTGGGAGGAGACGATCCCCGTGAGCAGCATGAGAAACGCCACGATTCCGAGAGCGACGGCGGGAATGTAGCCGCCGGACCCGAGTGCAACGCCCCTCAGCCGAACCAGAGCCCAGATGACGACGACCATCGCCAAGAAGGTCAGGATCTGGCTCGCGCGCTGGTAGGTCAGCGGTCCGATCAGGCTGGCCAGACTTGGGGCGTAGATACGGTTCAGGCCGGACGCGCCGTGCGCGACGTACGTCACGAGCGGCCAGATCGAGTAGGCGCCCTGTGACACCGTCGTCACCGAGGGATCGTTGCCGCCCGCCTCCTGGACGCGGAAGTTGTTGACGACCAGGTCGACGGGCAGGGATGGGCTTGTCGCGGTCATCAGGGGCACTAGAAGGAGGTAAGTCGGCACGATCGCTCGAAACAAAGCGCCTACGTTCGTGCGCCAGCCAAACCTCCGCACCAGGACGATTCCGACAAGCAGGGCGAAAACCAGCATCTGAGGGCGGGTAAGACACGCTGCGATGAGTCCGCCCCAAGACCAGGCGACCAGCCCGGATTCCAGAAACCAGATCGCGGCCAGGACGAAAAAAACGCTGATGACATGGGTCTGGCCCCAGACGGACATGCTGAACCACACCGCCGGGTTGAAGGCAAACAGCCCGGTTCCGATGAGCCGGCCACGGTGGGCGAGGCGCGTGCGGCCGAGGATGACGTATATGAGCACCGCGTCGCCAAGGCCGAACAGCACGTTGGTGCCCTTGATCAAGGCCTCGAGCCGCAGGCTGCCGCTGCTCCACGGACCGTCGCCGCCGAACAGGATTCCATTGAGCCACCCGATCGCTGAGAACAGGTACGTGTTGACCGGGCCGTACGGGTCTGCAGCCTCGAGGTAGGGGATGCCGCCCCATATGGGGGCGAGCGTGACCGCGTTTGGAAGGTAGTAGAGCTGAGAAGGCCCGTAGGCGTGCGCCACGTAAGCGAAGATCCTCTCGCCTCCCATGTCGAATGGGTGGCCGGCGAACCGGAAAAGGAAGGCGTTGCCGGCGATGTAGACCGCGACGCCACACAGGACGAGGACCGTCGTCGCTCCCGGCCGGAGCACTGCGGGGCGGAGTCCGCCTGCGGCCAGGCTCGCACGCTTCAGGGCGCCGGCGATCGAGTGCCTGCCCTCGATAACAGTGAGGGCCACCAGGAGCAGCGCCGCCGCAGCGAGCGCGATCAGGATCACCTGGGCCTTCGCATCGACCACCCTGGACGTCCAGAAGCGCTCGTGCAGGAGTGCGAGCGTGTAGTTGTGGAGGATCACGTCGCTGGAGCCCGTGCCGGCGACGGAAGTGGCCGTAAGCGCAAGCCGGACCGGCACGAAGATGGCGGGGAACGTTTGCCGGTTCACCGAATCTCGGCCGATGACCTCGCCGTGGCTCGACACCTGGTACGCGATCATGCCCTGTGCCCGGTCCATGAGCAGCGTCACCCGGTACTTCGTTCCGGCGCTGTAGGTGCCCAGGATCGCGCTTCGCGCGACGACGCCACCGTCGAGAGCCTTTCCGACACTGCCGCCGGTGATGCTCTCCACGGCGATCGAGCGCGACGGGGCGGGCGTGAAGTCGATGAAGTACCCCGTCGCCTTGAGGGGAGACCACACGCCGATCCGCAGCGGAAGCGTGGTCCCGCTCTCCTCGACGATTGTCACGTCGAAACCAACCTGTACTCGCTGCAGCGTCGTCGTCATGAACGTGACGACAGGGGCGGTGCCAAGGGGAGCACTGAGCTCGACCGAGTCTCGGGTTGCCATGACGGCCGCGCCGCCGCCGCTGGAGACGTAGATGAGGTTGGGATCGAAACCCCTGTACTCCTGGTCGACCGCGGGGTGAGCCCACACCTCAGCCGGTATGAGCGTGAAGATGGCTATCAGCAGAGCGAGACAGGGAAACGCCCAGTACCAGATCCTGTGCAGTGAGCCTGCCTGCCTACCCGGATGACGTTCCAAGCGCAGAGAAGGTTAGACGGGAATCTCAGATTCCAGCTGCACCGGTGCCGCAGCGACGATTTGCCTGCCCGCGATCAAGTCCTCGATCACCGACGCATATTGCCCGCCAATGCTTCGCCAGCCAAACTGCCGCGCGAACGATCGTGCATTCACAGACAGCGAACCATGGAGGACGTCGTCGGCGAACAGGCGGCATATCTGCGTGGCGAGCGCGTCGATGTCGCCCGACGGGTAGCGCAGGCCCGTGTGCCCATCCCGCACGACACTTGCCGGCACTCCCGAGCTCGCGATCACGGGTACGCCGCAGGAGTTCGCCTCCACCACCACGATGCCGAACCCCTCGACCGCCGACGGCAGCACGAGGGCGCGGGACCGCAGCAGGAGCGCCCGCTTCTCCGTCTCGCTCACGTCGAACCGAAACTCGACGTGGTCCTCGAGATCCAGCTCGCGGACGAGGCCGAACAGGACCTTCTCGTATGCCCGGTCGTCATGGCGGCCGGCGATAGTGAGCCGCGCGCCCGGGAAGCGCCGGATCACGGTGACTAGGGCTCGAATGGCGTGGTCGGGCCGCTTGTACTTCCGCACCTTGCCGAGCCAGATCAGCTCTTGCGAGCCCGTCGTCGGTAGGTCCGAATGGTTCAGCCACTCGTCCCGGACGCTTACGGGCAGGACGAAGATCCGGTCGGCCCGAAACCCCAGGCCGATGAAGTCCTGCTTCACCTCTTCGGTGCCGGCCCTGAGCAGGGTGCCACGGTGGGCTCGCGCGGTCAGCCACTCAAGGAGGTTGAGCGGCGCATGCATCACGCGCGGGTACTGGGCCGCGAAAAGCGGCCGGTACACCTGGTGCCACTCGGTCAGGATTGGCTCCCGCACGTACAGCGGCACCAGGCGAGGTATGCGGGACCCTCCGAAGCCTTCTGCGACGACCACGTCGACCTGGCCGCGAGCTCGCCTGATGTAGTACGCGAAGCTCCGCAACCACAGGGTGTGGATGCGGCCGAGCCTGATGACCCGGAGCCCGTCGACGAGCTCTTCGGGAGCAGCTCCTGAATAGGCCGCCGCGACGTAGGTCACCTCATGCCCGGCCGAGGACAGGTACCGCGCGTACTCCCACATGACTTCGTCGCCGCCGGCGCTGCCGGGGTCGTACCAGTCCCTGGTGGCGAGAAATAGAACCCTCAGTGGATGCCTCTCGTGTATGCGGGGCTCCCCAGGCAGCTCAAGCCAGCAGATTACAGCGTCTTAAGCGTCCACTGGAACAGCCACTAAACGGCCGGCTGGTAGACTGCCGCTGTTGCCCTCCCGACGCCGGCGGCGGGCTCGAAACCACACGTGGCTGGCGGCGCTGATCGTCCTAACCGTGCTGGTGACGATTGCAGGCGCTACCGATCTCGCCTATGTCTCGCTCAAAGGCCAGGCCGACCGGCTCCAGGCGGCGCTCACCACCGATCTCGAGGCCGGCCAGGCGAAGCTCGAGGCCGGCAAAGCTGCCCTCAAGCAGGCGAACGCAAATCGCGACCCGAGCCTTGTGGCCGAGGCGGCGGCCGACTTCAGGGTCGCCAGCGCTGATTTCGCATCGGCGAGTCAGCAGGCAGACGGCAGCGCCTTCCTCCGCTATGTCGAGTACGTCCCAAGTGTCGGTCGGCTGGCACGTTCCCGGCATGCTGCCGTGGACGGCATCGCCCGGATGGGCAGTGCGATCTCGGACGCCGGGCAGAGGCTGGCGCAGCTGGACGGCATGATCCTCACGCCCACGTCATCGGGTGAAGCCGGCCGCACTCTGCTCACCGTCCTCGACAGCGTTCACACCGGCCTTGCGGTTGTGCGGACGGACCTCCAGACGGCTCAGCGGGCAGCCGCCGACGTCGACCTGTCCGTCGTGCCGGCAGGGCAGCGGGCGGCATTCCAGAAGGCGCGCGCCAGCATCGACTCCGCCCTTGGTGGCTTTTCCGAATTCGAGCGCCTGTTCCCGGTCTTGACGGAGGTGCTCGGCGGCAACGGGCCGAGGAACTACCTCGTCGAGCAGGTCAACTCCGCCGAGCTTCGAGCGGGCGGGGGCTTCATCGGCACCTACAGTCTCCTGCAAGCAGCGCAGGGCTCGATTCACGTTCTCCGCAGCGGAGATTCCTACGAGCTCGCCGAGCCCCGCCCCTTACCCGGCCAGCCGGGTTTCATCCCGCAGCCAGGCCCGTTTCGGGAGATCGTTCCCCAGGTCAGCTTCAGCTTCGTCGACAGCAATGACTCGCCGGACTTCCCGACAAGCGCGCAAACGGCCGAGCGATTTGCGCAACCGCGCATCGGAAAGCTCGACGCGGTGATCTCGATCGACCTTTACGCCGTAGCGAAGATGCTGGAGCTGACGGGGCCGATGACGGTTCCTGGTTATGGCACCAGCGTCAACGCGGGCAACTTCGTGGCCGAAGCGGTCCGTCTCGACCTTGGCGCGGCGCAGCACAAGACGATCCTCAACGCGCTGGCCGGCCCGTTGATGAGCAAAGTTGCTTCGCTTCCACCCGACCGATGGCCGGCGCTCATAACGACGCTCAACGCTCTCGCCGTCCAGCGTCACCTGCAGGCGTACTTCAACAATGCTTCGGTCGAGACCGAGATGGATCGCGTCGGCTGGTCCGGGCGGGTCAACCCTTCGGCTGCCGCCGATTTCATGATGCAGGTTGAAAGCAATTACGAAGGTGGGAAGGCGGACTACTTCCTGGTCCGCAAATACACGCTCGCCCTCTCGCGTAGCGGCAACGTTCTGCACCAGCGGCTGACGATCGACTACACGAACAACTATCCCGCCTACGTCGGCTCCTTTCTCACGTACATCGCAACGTCGCGCCTCCTCTTGGGCTCGAACACGGTGGCGGTGTCCGACAATCTTGGGCGTCCGAGATACGCGTACCCAAGCCCGCCAGCGGGCACCAAGGCGATGGCTGGATGGCTGCCCGTAGTCGGATGCTGCGGCGGGCGGGGAGAGGCCGTCTTCACATACGACACGCCGTGGTCACCGAGCACCACCTCCGGCTTCGGAATCTACTGGCAGAAGCAGCCCGGCACCGCGGCTGATGCGGTGACCGTCATGTGGAATGACGGCGACGGCAAGGCCTATCGGGCAACTGGCACGCTGGCCGAGGACACAATGATTACGTTGACGTCGAGCGGAGTCAGCCTCACCGCCGGTCAGACCGCGCAAGCGACCATCCCGAGCCTCAGCTTCTGACTGGGTAGCAGAAGATTGTGGAAGCTGAGGGCCAGGCCGAGGTCGCAACACCAGACTGCGTGGCGGGAGACGGCTACTGGAGCTCCAACGGAAACTTGACTGGAGGTCCAATGGCACAGATTTGATGGTGTGATCAGCCGCTTGTACTTGCCGTCTCCGGGCTTTGTTTATCCATCGCAATCAACGCGAGGCGCGCGGAAGTTTGATCGCGTAGCAACTGGAATCTTATCGGCCGATTGGGATGGGGCTTAAACAAGGCGGATCGCCGCGTCTGTCGCAGGTTGACAGCACGCTTAAAGGGTGGTAAACCTGCGGGATTGCGCTGGGACCGGCGCGCAGTTGTCATATTTCCGCCAAACGGTCCGTTTCTCGACGCCTGCCCCGACTTACACAGGGAGCCTGCCAATGTCCAGGACTTCGATCGTTAGGCGAATCCTGCCGATCGCCATCATCTCCGCTGCGATCGGTCTGTCCCTACTCTTCCCGGCGCGCGGTCCGATCAGTGGACTGTCGGTGGCATGCGCATATGGCTACGGCGGCGCTCCCGGGGTCACGGGTGTCTCGCCCAACGCCGGCGATGTCGCCGGGGGCACCACCGTGATCGTCACGGGCTGCGGGTTCACGGGTGCAACGGCGGTCAAGTTCGGCACAACGGCCGGTACTGGGTTGACCGTCGACTCCAGCACCCAGATCACGATAACCAGCCCTGCGCACGCCGCCGGTGCGGTCGACGTTACCGTGACCACGCCAGCCGGCACGAGCGCGACTTCAGCAGCGGACACTTACACCTTCGTATCGGTCGTGCCTACGGCCGCATGCACCACAGCCCAGAACTCGCTGACCGGCAGCAACGGTTCAACGTGGACGACACTGGATTCCGGCGTAGCCGTAACCTTCACGCCGTCCTCGACCGGAATTGCGGTACTCGGAGGCAATGCCGATCTCTGGACTTCAACCGCCGGCTTCAACCAGGACCTCGGCATCATGGTGAGCGGCACCGGCTTCCCGACCACTGCCGGCCAACCGGAGGCGTGGAAAGAGAGCGGCGGCCTGAACGGCACATTTTCTCCGAACGCAGCGTTCGTGGGGGCCGTGATCCCGGTCACGGCAAGCACCACATACACCGCTAAGCTCGTCTGGAAGACCAACCACGCGGACAGCGGCACGGTGTTCGCGGGCGCGGGCCCCGTGGCGGGCAAGTTCTCACAGACCTGCATCGATTACCGTCTCATCGCAGCAGCGGATGTCCTTGCCAAGTCGAGCACGTCGCAGTACACGAACACGAACAGTGACGGCGCTACGTGGAGTCCGGTGGACGCAACGAACTTGACGGCCACCATGGTCGCTCCGGCCGATGGCGTCATCCTCGCGAGTGAGAACGCCGACCTCTGGACCGAAACCGCCGGCTTCAACCAGGACCTCGGAATCAAGGTGGGCTCGGCCGCTCAACCTGCGGTGTGGAAGGAAAGCGGCGGCAACGGCGGCACCTTCAGCCCGAACGCCGCATTCGGACAGACTGCGATCAGCGTTACAGCGAGCCAGTCGGTGACGGCGGAACTGGTCTGGAAATCCAACCACTCGGGCACGAGCAAGATCCACGCCGGGGCGGGACCGATCGGCGGTAGCTTCTCGCCCACCAAGCTGACTCTGCTGTTCCTGCCGACGGCGAGCGCCGCGATCGACAAATCGAGCAGCACCCAGTACTCGCTGTCGGGCAGCGACGGCGCTACGTGGCAGACCATTGACTTCAGCCGGTTGACCATCAGCTTCACGCCGACCACCACGTGCGAGGTCATTCTCGGCGGCGGCGCCGACCTCTGGACCAGCAAGGCCGGTGTGAACCAGGACCTGGGCATAGCTGTCACCGACACGAGTTTCCCGAGCGTGATCGGGCAACCGGAAGGTTGGAAAGAGAGCGGCGGCAAGCAGGGTACGTTCTCGCCAAACGCCGCCTACGGTCAGATCCACGTGGTGCTGACCGCCGGACAGAGCTACACGATTCAGCTGGTCTGGAAGGCAAACCAGTCGACGACAGGGACCATCTATGCGGGCGCGGGCCCGATCGCCGGCTCATTCTCGCAAACTCATCTGACGATGCAGCCACTGGGCTGCTAGCCAACCTCGAATCAACCTGAGAAGGGGACTCCTCGCGGAGTCCCCTCTTCTTTATCTGGTCGTAATACCATCTCGACCCGGGAAGCGTTCGATCCAAGCAGAGTGGGTCATGCGTAAAGCAGGGTTGCTCCTGGTCGGGTGTTTGCTGGGGACGGCATGCGGAGCCTTCCCTCGACAATCCGGCGCCGTTCCGGCGTTCGCCCCCTCTCCACCCGGAGCTGTGCGCCAGCACCAGCTTCCGCCGGGCACCACGTGCAGGTTGGCTTATGCGGACATCTCGGAGGCCACCGGCGGCTTCATCTACTACCCGGGAGGGGAACGCCAGTCCGATCCGTCCGCGACCGTTGCGCTACCGGGGAACACCCCAGGGATGGTCGGCATGAACCCGGGCCTGAGCTATGTCCCATCGATCAAGACGTGGTATCCGGTGCCGCGCGCCTGGGTCGCGCCCGACGGCGGCTGGTATGTCTACGAGGACTTCAAGAACTTCCAGATCAAAGCCGCGGGTACCGCAGCCGGGACTTCCGGCTTCGTCACGAACACCGGCGGATGGCAGATCATCGGGACAGTCGCCGGCGGTGTGTTCTTGAGCCGGATCGGCAGCCCGGGAGCCTGGTCCTTCGCGTTCGGCCAAGAACCGGAGCAAGTCGTCGATCACGGCAACTGGCAGGCACTCTACGGGGGCGCTCTGTGGGCGATCGACAGCACTGGCACCCTGCTGCGACATGATGTCGCGACCGGCGGCGAGACGGTCGCGGCAACCGGTCTGTTCGCGGGGTCTGAGGTGGTTGGCCTGGATGCGTCCGGAGACCCGATCGTCAGCACCGGCGGCGCCCTGGCGATTTACCATTCCGGCGGCTTGAGGACCACGGTGTGGCCGGGGACCGGCGGGCTCTCGCAGTCCGGCTGGGTGGTGGAGGACGGCCACGGCATTTGGTTCGAGGTCGCAGGTGGCCTGGTCGGCGCCCCCGACCACGGCGTGTACCTGTGGACTCCGGAGCACGGAGCGACCTTGGTATCGGCGCCTGAAGTGCACGTCGCGGGGCCTTGCGAGCCCTAGAACGAGACGATCGTTAAGAGGCTTTTGTCGTTTTGCGCAGGTGTTGCGCCGGGTCGATGCCTTCGAGTTTCATATCCTGCTCGAGCATCTCGCGAACGAGCTGCTCGAAGGTCGTGTGGGGCTTCCAGCCGAGCTTTTTCTCCGCCTTGGACGGATCGCCGCGGAGCTGATCGACCTCCGACGGCCTGAAGTAGGCCTCATCGACGATCACGTAGTCCTTCCAGTGAAGTCCCGCGGTCTCGAAGGCGGCTTCCAGGAACTCCTTGACTGAGCGCATCACGCCTGTCGCGATGACGAAATCGTCCGGCTCGTCCTGCTGCAGCATGAGCCACATCGCCTCGACGTAATCTCTCGCGTGACCCCAGTCGCGCCGCGATTCCAGGTTGCCCATGCGAAGCTTCTCGATCTTTCCGGCGAGGATTTGCGCGATTCCTCTCGTGATCTTTCGCGTCACAAAGTTCTCGCCACGACGCGGTGACTCGTGGTTGAACAGGATTCCGCTGCATGCGAACACGCCGTGGGCCTCGCGGTAGTTGACCGTCATCCAGTGCGCGTACAGCTTGGCCGCCGCGTACGGGCTCCTCGGATGAAAGGGCGAGTTCTCGCTCTGCGGAGGCGGCGTGAGGCCGAACATCTCTGAGGTCGAGGCCTGATAGAAGCGAGTCGGCAATCCGGCGGTCCGAATCGCTTCCAGCAATCGCGTCGTTCCAAGTCCGTCGGCATCACCCGTGTACTCGGGCTGGTCGAACGAGATCGCGACGTGGCTCTGCGCGGCCAGGTTGTAGATCTCGTCCGGCCTCACCGTCTTGACCAGGCGGTTCAGGCCGCCGGAGTCGGTCATGTCGCCGTAGTGGAGGATGAACCGGGATCCCTCCGAATGACTCGGGTTCGCGTGTTGAAGATGATCGATTCGGCCGCGATTCATCGTGGAGGATCGCCGGACGACACCGTGAACTTCGTAACCCTTGTCGAGAAGAAGCTCAGCCAGGTACGAACCGTCCTGGCCGGTGATCCCCGTGATCAGCGCGACTTTTGTCATTCTCAAATACGAAGTCTAAAGGGCATCCGGGTTGACCCGTGCGTGCGCGACGTGTACAGTCCGTGTCCCTGACATTCCGCCAATGTCTTTGAAACGAATAGGGCACTTCGCTCTCGCACTGTCTTTTGCAGCACTGTCGGGATCGATCCCTTCAGGCGCAGCGGCCGCCACCTCTCCGGCGCCGCCGCATGACACTACCCATCCGTACGTCATGCAGCAGGCCGCCCAGCAAGTCGCGAAGGCGCCAGTCGGGAAGCTGACTCCATTCACGAGCCCGCCGAAGATGGCGGCGGTGGGCGGGGCCGGTGGACCGCTGCGTGAAGTGTTCGGCTTTGCCCTGGCGAGCAGCCTGGCCGATCCCACGCTCGGCTACACGACCTGGGATTTCTCCCTGCTCTCGACGGTGGCGGTCTTCGGCCTCCACGTCCAGGATGACGGCACGTTTGCCAACGACTCGGGCCTGGCCGTGTGGAACTCGAGCCAGCTCACCGGCTTGCTCACCGTGGCGCACGCACACGGCACGAAGGTCGTGGTGACGATCATCGAGCAGGATTTCAGCCCGGGCACGCCGCACATGTGCTCCGCTTTGATTCACGCGAACACGACCATCGCCGCCCTCGTCGCCCAGGTCAAAGCAAAGGGCGTTGACGGGGTGAACATCGATTACGAGGGTCTGGATGGAGCCTGCGGAAGCGGCGACCCGCTAGCCGCTCGCCACGCGTTCACCTCGTTCGCCGCCGAGGTGAGGAACGCGCTTCCGGGCGGCTCCTACCTGTCGGTCGACACGTATGCGAGCTCGGCGGCGGAT